>Ga0307513_10006326_pt1 | contig 15507 bp, 15 predicted proteins | sample 15_EM_MG_FD_202174 | JGI IMG/M metagenome (GOLD analysis project Ga0307513, IMG submission 202174) | Populus trichocarpa ectomycorrhiza microbial communities from riparian zone in the Pacific Northwest, United States - 15_EM | ecosystem: Host-associated > Plants > Roots > Unclassified | place... | reverse complement strand
GCTGGCCGGCGACGCGGTCGAGTCCTTTCTCACCTGGCTCGCTGCCGAACGCCAGGTCGCGCCGTCCACCCACCACCAGGCCTTGTCGGCGCTCTTGTTCCTCTACCAGAAGGTGCTGCGCCAAACACTGCCGTGGATGGACGAGATCGGCCGCCCCAAGCACCAGCAGCGGCTGCCGGTGGTGCTCACGCACGACGAGGTCGTTCGCCTGCTCGCCGCGCTGGAAGGCGAGAACCGGCTGTTCGCCGAGCTGCTGTACGGCACCGGCATGCGCTTGATGGAAGGCCTGCGCCTGCGCGTGAAGGACGTCGACTTCGAGCGCCGCGCGATCGTCGTGCGCGAAGGCAAAGGCGCCAAGGACCGGGTCGTGATGCTGCCGGCCGCTCTCGAAACGCCGCTGCGCGCGCAGTTCGCTCGCGCCCACGCGCTGTGGGCCGCCGACCGCGCTGCCGGCCTGGCCGGCGTCCATTTGCCGCACGCGCTGGCCCGCAAGTATCCGCGCGCGCCTTGCGCCTGGGGCTGGTTCTGGGTCTTCCCCCAGGCCGAGCCGTCGTGGGACCCGCGTGGCGAATGTCGGCGCCGCCACCACGTCCATGACCAGGCCTTCCAGCGCGCCCTGCGGCGCGCGGTGGTGGCGGCACAGATCGCCAAGCCGGCCACGCCGCACACGCTGCGCCATTCCTTCGCCACCCATTTGCTGCAATCCGGCTACGACATCCGCACGGTGCAGGAACTGCTCGGCCACGCCGACGTGAGCACGACGATGATCTACACCCACGTGTTGCGCCTCGGCGGCGGCGCTGTGCGCAGCCCGCTCGACAGCCTGACGGTCGTGGCGCATTCGGCACTGTCACCACCACCACCAGCAGCAGCATCTGCAGTTGCTCCTGGCATCGCCCATCTCTCGAAGACGACGACGATGCCCACGCGCGCGGGTCCCGGCCCCGGCGTCCCTGGCGCCGCCGCCGGCTACTACCACCCGCCTCGCGCCCGCGAACCCGACCCGTGTTACGCCGTATTCCCGCACTCCCCGGTTACGCCGAGCTTCACTGCCGCAGCAATTTGAGTTTTCTGCGGGCTGCTTCGCACCCCGAGGAACTGCTCGCCCGTGCGCAAGCGCTCGGCTATTCGGCGCTGGCGATCACCGACGAGTGTTCGCTCGGCGGTGCCGTGCGCGCCTACAGCGAAGCCAAGCGTCTCGGGTTTGCGCTGATCATCGGCGCCGAAATGCAATTGTCGGCCGCGGCCGCGGCCGCGGCCGCGGCCCCGGCGACGACTGCGAGAGCCGCACCGCCGCCACCGCAATCGCCGGTTCGGCAGCAACCGCCGCATCATCATCAACAACAACCTTCCGAACCGCGCCTGGTGCTGCTGGCGCAGACCCGCCGCGGCTATGGCAACCTGTCGCACTGGATCAGCGTTGCGCGCCAGCGCGCGCCCAAGGGCCAGTACCTGGCGCTGCGTTCCGACCTCGAAGGCAAGGTGCCCACGGCGCCCAATCTGACCGGCTTGCCCGAATGCATCGCGCTGCTGGTGCCCGGCGCGCAGCAGCCTTTCGAGGTGGTTTGCGCGCACGCGATGTGGCTGAAGACCTGGTTCGGTGCCGACCGCGCCTTCATCGCCATCGAACTGCTGCAATCCGAGCACGACGCGTTGCTCGTCGAAACCGTCACCCGTGCGGCCGCTGTCACCGGGCTGCCCATCGTCGCTGCCGGCGGTGTGTTGATGCACCTGCGTTCGCGCAAGCCCTTGCTCGACGTGCTTACCGCCACCCAGCTCAAACAGCCGCTGGCCGCTTGCGGCGTCGCGCTCCAGGCCAATGCCGAAGCGCATCTGCGCTCGCGCGTGCGGCTGGCGATGCTGCACCGGCCCGAGTGGCTCGCGGCCACGCTGGATGTCGCCAGACGGTGCACGTTTTCGCTCGGTGAGTTGCGCTACCAGTACCCGCGCGAGATCGTTCCCGAAGGCCACACGCCGACGAGCTGGCTGCGCCATCTCACCGAAGAAGGCGTCAAGAAACGTTTCCCTGCCGGCCTGTCGGACAAGCTGCGCGCAACCCTCGAGCAGGAATTGGCGCTGATCGCGCAAAAGGAGTACGAGGCCTATTTCCTCACCGTGGCCGACATCGTGCACTGGGCGCGCGACCGGCACATCCTCTGCCAGGGCCGCGGCAGCGCGGCCAACTCGGTGGTCTGCTATTGCCTCGAAGTCACCTCGGTCGACCCGGCCCACGAGCAGGTGACCTTGCTGTTCGGGCGCTTCATCAGCGCCGAACGCGACGAGCCGCCGGACATCGACATCGACTTCGAGCACCAGCGCCGTGAAGAGGTCATCCAGTACGTCTACCAGAAGTACGGCCGCCAACGCGCTGCACTCACCGCCGTGACCATCAGCTACCGGCCGCGCTCGGCGTTGCGCGATGTCGGGCGGGCGCTGGGCATCGACCTCGAACGCATCGAATCGCTGGCCAAGAGCCTGCACTGGTTCGACGGCCGCCGGGTCGACCCCGAGCGGCTGCGCGAACAGGGCTTCGATCCCGATTCGCCGTTGTGCCGGCTGTGGGTCGAGCTGACGCAGACGCTGGTCGGTTTCCCGCGCCACCTGTCGCAGCACCCGGGCGGTTTCGTCATCGCGCGCGAAGACCTGCGGCAACTCGTGCCGGTGGAGAAGGCGGCGATGGAAAACCGCAGTGTCGTGCAGTGGGACAAGGACGACCTCGACGCGTTGAAGCTGATCAAGGTCGACCTGCTGGCCCTGGGCATGCTGAGTGCATTGCGGCGCGCATTCGATCTTGTCGGCGCCAAGCGTGGCGCGGGCTTGCAGCTCCACCAGATCCCGCAGGGCGACAAGGCGGTCTACGACATGCTGTCCCGCGCCGACACCGTCGGCACCTTCCAGGTCGAAAGCCGCGCCCAGATGAGCATGCTGCCGCGCCTGAAGCCCCGAACCTACTACGACCTGGTGATCGAAGTCGCCATCGTGCGCCCGGGCCCGATCCAGGGCGGCATGGTCCATCCGTACCTGAAGCGGCGCAACAAGGAAGAGCCGGTCGACATCCCGTCCGAAGAACTCGAACCCGCGCTCAGGCGAACGCTGGGCGTGCCGATCTTCCAGGAACAGGTGATGCAGATCGCGATGATCGCAGCCGACTTCACCGCCGGCGAAGCCGACCAGTTGCGGCGCGCGATGGCCGCCTGGAAGCGCAAAGGCGGCCTCGGCCCGTTCTACGAGCGCCTGGTCGGCCGCATGGTTCAGAAAGGCTATGCACCCGAATTCGCCGAGCGCATCTTCAAGCAGATCGAAGGCTTCGGCGAATACGGTTTCCCGGAAAGCCATGCCGCGAGTTTCGCGCTGCTCGTTTATGCCAGCGCGTGGATCAAGTGCCACCACCCCGACGCCTTTCTCGCCGCGCTGCTGAACAGCCAGCCGATGGGCTTCTACGCGCCGGCGCAACTGGTGCGCGACGCGAAGGAGCATCGCGTCAAGGTCTTGCCGGTCGACGTGCACCGCAGCGCGTGGGAGACCACCCTCGAAGGCGACGCCGCGCCGCTGCGCGACGTGCGCCTGGGCTTCAGCCGCATCGGCGGCTTTGCGCAGCCGGCAGCAGACCGGCTGGTCGCCGCGCGTTCGGAGGCGCTCTTCGCCAGCCCCGAAGACCTGGCCCGCCGCGGCCGGCTCGACGCGCGCGAACTGTCGCTGCTGGCCCAGGCCGATGCGCTGCTGTGCCTCACCGGCCACCGCCACCAGGCTGCCTGGTCGGTGGCCGGGGTCGACACCCGCGCGACGCCGATGCTGCGCGCCACCCGCACCTTTGAGGCCGCTGTCGCGCTGCCGTTGCCGAGTGCTGCCGAGACGATGCTCGCCGACTACCGCGCCACCGGCTTGAGCCTCGGCCAGCACCCGCTGGCGTTGCTGCGCGAGCGCCTTTCCGCCTTCAAGATCCAACCGGCCGCGGTGCTGAAAGACTACCCGAACGGCCGCCTCGCGCGCGCCAGCGGCATCGTCACCCACCGCCAGCGCCCCGAGACCGCGAAGGGCGTGATCTTCGTGACGCTCGAAGACGAGACCGGCGCCGTCAACGTCATCGTCTGGCCGGCCGTCGCCGAAGCCCAGCGCCAGGCCTTGCTGGCGAGCAGCTTGCTCACCGTCTATGGCATCTGGCAGTGCGAAGGCGAGGTGCGCCACCTGGTGGCGCGCAAGCTGGTCGACCACTCCGAGCTGTTGCAGGGCTTGTCGACGAAGAGCCGCAACTTCCGTTAGCCTCGTCAAACCGCCGGTGTCGGGTCGCCGCCCGGCCGAGCCACAATGGCCGCCATGCAACTCCCGATCGAATGGCTACCGGCCGCCGGTGCGCCTGAGCAGCTCATCGTGCTGATGCACGGCGCCGGCGCCGCCGGCGTCACGATGGCGCCGCTGGCCCAGGCCTTGCGCAACGAGTTTCCGCAGGCCGCCGTGCTGGTGCCCGACGCGCCGCAGCCTTTCGATGGCGGCGGCGCCGGCCGCCGCCAATGGTTCTCGCTGGCCGGCATCGGCGAAGCGAACCGCGTCGATCGTGTCGCTGCAGTGCTGCCGGCACTCCAGCACTGGCTGCGGCAGACGCAGGACCGGCTGCGCGTGCCGCCGGCGGCGACGGCGCTGGCCGGCTTCTCGCAAGGCGCGATCCTGGCCCTCGAGGCCGCGATCCACGACGACGGCCTGGCCGGCCGCGTGCTGGCCTTCAGCGGCCGCTTCGCGCGGCTGCCCGACGCGGCCCCGCGCCACACCACGATCCACCTGTTCCACGGCGCGGCCGATCCGGTCATCGCAGCCGTGCACTCACGCAGCGCGCTCGAAGCGCTCGCCGCCCTGCAGGGTGATGCCACGCTCGACATCGCCGACGGCATCGGCCACGAAGTCCACCCGGCGCTGATCGCGCGTGCGCTGTTCCGCCTGCGCAACCACATCCCGGCACGCACCTGGGCGGCCGCGCTCGGCGCAGCGCCGCCGCTGAAGAGAACCTCCGACCTTGGCGACGAAGATCACTGACCGAAGACTACCGACGATGCTGTACCTGCTGTCCCCCGCCAAGCGGCTCGACTATCAAACCCCGGTGCCGCCTGCGCTGGCGAAGAAGGCCACCGATCCGCTGTTCGTTGCCCGGGCGGCCGAACTGATCGGCGTGCTGCGCAAGAAGAAGCCGGCCCAGGTCGCCGCGCTGATGGACCTGTCGCCCGCACTCGCGTCGCTGAACGCCGAGCGTTATGCCGCCTGGCAACCCGAAGCCACGCCCGCCAACAGCAAGCCGGCGGTGCTGGCCTTCAACGGCGATGTCTACGAAGGCCTGCAGGCGCCGACCTTGAGCCTGGCCGATCTCAACTGGGCGCAGCAACACCTGGCGCTGTTGTCGGGGCTGTACGGCGTGTTGCGGCCGCTCGATCGGCTGCAGCCGTATCGGCTCGAGATGGGCACCGCGCTGGCCACGGCACGCGGCCGGAACCTCTACGACTTCTGGGGCGAGACGGTGGCCGGGCACCTGAACGCACGCCAGGCCGACGAGAAGTCGCCGGTGGTCGTCAACCTGGCGTCGATCGAATACGCCCGCGTCGTGCCGCGCGGCGTGCTGCGGGCGCGCGTGATCGACTGCGTCTTCGAAGACTGGAAGGGCGGCCACTACAAGGTCATCAGCTTCTTCGCCAAACGTGCGCGCGGGCTGATGGCGCGCCACGCGGTTCAGCAGCGCATCAACACCCCGAAGAAGCTGCAGGACTTCAGCGCCGAGGGCTACGCGTTCGACCGCTCGGCGTCGGTGCCCGAGCGGCTGGTGTTCCGCCGGCGGCAGGCGGAGCCGGCGGAGTAGCCACGGCCTGCGGCAGCGCTGCCACCGCGTCGGCCACCGTCAGGTGCAGATCGGCGCTGTCGCGAAAGTGGGCCAGCAGTGCATCGACCACCACCCGCACGCGCGGCGCCAGATACTGCCGGTGCGGGTAGTGCATGACGATCTCGCGCGAGCCTGGGTCGATGCCGGCGTCGGCCAGCGCCAGCTCGACCAGCGCCTCGGCGTCGGTGGTCGTCAGCGCCGGCTGCGGCGTGAACTCGAAGGTCCGGCCGCCCGGCCGCGCGAAACGCCAGACCTGGGTCGGCGAGCCGTGGCGCAGATCCGGCGCGCGATCAGGCTGCTGTCTTCGATGATGCCGCCGCGGACGCCGATGTCGTAGCCTTGCGCGACCAGATCGACCGGCTGGTTGTCGAGGTCGACGTCGATCGCGAGCTGCGGGTGCGCCGCGGTCAGCGCCGGGAGCGCCGGCAGCAGCCAGCGCCGGCCGAAGGCGATGCCGACCGAGATGCGCACGCGGCCGGCTGGCGCGCGCGCCGATTGCGAGACCTCCGCCACCGCTTCGTCGAGCGCGCGCAGCGCCGCCCGCGCCCGGGCCAGGAAGGCCTGGCCCTCGGCAGTCACCGACAGCCGCCGGGTGCTGCGCTGGAGCAGCCGAACGCCGAGCTGCGCTTCCAGCTTGGCGAGGCTCTTGCTCACCGCAGTGACTTCCGATCACGGCCCTCGCGGCCTAGAGTCAGGGTCATCGTCACTCGCTTCACAAGGAGCACCCCATGAAGATCGGCATTCTCGGTTCCGGCGACGTCGCCCGCGCACTCGGTGCCGGGCTCCTGAAACACGGCCACGAGGTGCGGCTCGGCAGCTCGAACCCGGCCAAGCTGGCCGACTGGTCGGCCGACAACCCGGGCGGCGAGACCGGCAGCTTCGCCGACGCGGCGGCCTTCGCCGAACTGGCGATCCTGGCCGTGAAGGGCAGCGGCGCCATCGCCGCGGTGCGCGCGGCAGGCGCGGCTGCGCTGGCCGGCAAGACGGTCGTCGACACCAGCAATCCGATCGCCGACGCGCCACCGGTGAACGGCGTGCTGCCGTTCTTCACCGGCCCGAACGACTCGTTGCTCGAACGGCTGCAGAGCGAGTTCCCGCAATTGCGCTTCGTCAAGGCCTTCAATTCGGTCGGCGCCGCGCACATGGTCGACCCGCACTTCGAAGGCGGTGCGCCGACGATGTTCATCGCCGGCGGCGACGCCGCGGCGAAGGCGGCGGTGGCCACGTTGCTGACGCAGGTCGGCTGGGAGGCGGCTGACATGGGCGGCGTCGAGGCGGCGCGCGCGATCGAGCCGCTGTGCATGCTCTGGTGCATCCCGGGCTTCCTGCGCAACGACTGGTCGCACGCGTTCAAGCTGGTCCGCGCCGTCTGATCCGGGTCCGAGACCGAGTCCGATTCCAGAATCCTCGGAGTCGGCGAAAATGGCGGCATGTCGACCGCCACCCAGACCGTCACCGACGAACTGCGCCGCTGGATCATCGCCCAGGCCGAGGCCGGCTGTCGGCCCGAGGACGTCATCGCCGCGATGGTCAAGAGCGGCTGGGAAGAAGCCGTCGCGATGGACGCGCTCGAAGCGACGCTGCGTGCGCGGCTCGACCGGGTCGCTGCCGAGCGCGAGCCGCAGCCGGCCGGCGTCGCGGTGCCGCAGCCGGCGCTCGACGACTCGCCGCCGGTGCTGGCCGCCGGCGGCCGCGAGGTGCAGGTGCTGATGACCTTGCGCAACCCGCGCGTCATCGTCTTCGGCGGCCTGCTGTCGGCCGACGAATGCGATGCACTGGTCGAACTGGCACGGCCGCGGCTGGCGCGCTCGGAGACCGTCGACAACGCCACCGGCGGCAGCGAGGTCAACGCCGCGCGCACCAGCGACGGCATGTTCTTCGAACGCGGCGAGGCGCCGCTGATCGGGCGCATCGAGCAGCGCATCGCCGAACTCGTCAACTGGCCGCTCGCGCACGGCGAAGGACTGCAGATCCTGCGCTACCGCCCGGGCGCCGAATACCGGCCGCACCACGACTACTTCGACCCGGCCCACTCGGGCACCGCGACCGTGCTCAAGCGCGGCGGCCAGCGCGTCGCCACCCTGGTGATGTACCTCAGCACGCCGGCCGCCGGCGGCGCGACGACATTCCCCGATGTCTCGCTGGAAGTGGCGCCGATCAAGGGCAACGCGGTGTTCTTCAGCTACGACCGCCCGCACGCGGCGACGCGCACCTTGCACGGCGGCGCGCCGGTCGTCGCCGGTGAAAAATGGGTCGCGACCAAGTGGCTTCGTGAAGGGGTGTTCGTTTGAACGCCGGCTGTCGGTGGCGCACGAGTCTGCGGTCAACCGGCCCGGGGCGGCGGCGTTATGCACGCTGAGCCAGCAAAGCTCAGCCTCCAAACAACCTCCAGGAAACCTTTCCATGAACAAGATTCTTGCCCTGATCGTCGCCGCCGCCTTCTCGACCGGCGTCTTCGCCCAGGCTGCCGCGCCGGCCGCTGCGGCAACCCCGGCCACCCCGGTGGTCGCCAAGACCGTTGCCAAGACCGAAGCCAAGGCGGAAAAGAAGGCCGAAGGCACGAAGAAGGTTGCCAAGGCCAAGAAGACCAAGAAGACGGCGAAGAAGGCGGACAAGGCCGCGGCCTGATTCCGCACCCGCCCGCGCTGCCGCAGTGGCAGCCGCGAGCCAGCAGCCGGTCGCTGACGCGACCGGCTTTTTAGTTTTCCGGCCGCCCGAGCGCCTGCATCTCGCCGGACCCGAGCACGCGCGTGCCCGGCCGCCCTTCGGCCACCGCGCGCCGGATCGCGCGCGCGACCGTTGGCGCGTCGATCGGCCGCCAAGCCTTCGGCACCAGCGATCCCAGCGGCCCCATCAGCGCGCTCGCCAGCTTTTCGCCGGCGCGCACCGGCTGGCCGAGCGCGGCGCGCGCGAAGGCCAGCGCGGCGTCGAAGTCGACCGCACAAAACGCCGCCTGCGCCGCCCCCGATTGCAGCGGCGCAGCGCCGCCCATAGACTGGCGCCCATGCAAGCCGACCAGAACGAACTCGTCACCCGCATCGGCCCCGGCACGGCTTGCGGCGCGCTGATGCGCCGCTACTGGCAGCCGGTGGCGCTGCTCGACGAATTCGATCCGCGCCTCGACCCGCGAATGGCCCGGCGCCCGCTGAAGGCCGTTCGCCTGCTCGGCGAAGAGCTGGTGCTGTTCCGCGACGCCGATGGCCGCTTCGGGCTGATCGACCGCCATTGCCCGCACCGCGGCGCCGACCTCGCGTTCGGCCGCCATGAAGGCGACGGCCTGCGCTGCCCGTTCCACGGCTGGAAGTTCGCGGTCGACGGCAGCTGCCTGGAGACGCCGGCCGAGCCGTCCTTGTCCCATGGCGGAAGCCCCCTGTGCCAGCGCGTCCGCCAGCGCAGCTACCCGCTGAAGCTGCAGTCGGGCGTGCTCTTCGCCTGGCTCGGCCCCGAAGGCGGCACGCCGCCCGAGCTGCCGGCTTTCGACTGCTTCAGCGCACCGGCCAGCCACAGCTTCGCCTTCAAGGGCCTGTGGCATTGCAACTGGCTGCAGGCCTTCGAGGTCGGCATCGACCCGGCGCACCCGTCGTTCCTGCACCGCTACCTGCAGGACGAATCGCTGGAAGCCACCTACGGCCGCCAGTTCCGCGCCGCCAGCGTCGGCAGCGTCAGCGGCGAGCGCTGGCCGATGACGCGCATCATGCGCGAGTTCTGCAGCCCCGAGATCCGCTTCGAAGAGGTCGCGCCGGGCATCACGCGGCTGACCACGCTGCGTGCGATCAGCGATGCGCTGACCCACGTGCGGGTCACCCACGCCGTCTTCCCGCACACCTTCGTGATCCCGCTGTCGGAAACCGTGACGATCACCCAGATGCACGTGCCGGTCGACGACACCCACACCTACTGGTACACGTTCTTCACCAGTTTCGACCAGCCGCTGGACAAGGAGACGATGCGCCAGCAGCGGCTGGCCGGCGTCTCGCTGCCCGACTACGTGCCAAAGAAGGGCCGCCACAACGACTGGGGCTACGACCCCGACGAGCAGCTCACGCGCACCTACCTCGGCATGGGCGAGGAAGACATCAACCTGCACGACCAATGGGCGGTCGAAAGCATGGGCCCGATCCAGGACCGCACGAAAGAGCACCTCGGAACGAGCGACAAAGTCATCATGGCCAACCGGCGCCTGCTGCTGCAGGCGATCGAGACGGTGCGCACCGGCGGCACGCCGCCGATGGTGCTGGGCCGCGACGCCGCCGCGGCGCTGCATGGGCCCGACACGATGGACTGCATCGCCCCGGCCGAGCGCTGGGCGGCGTTCTGGCAGGAAGCGGCAGCCGCCAAGCGTGCCGGCGCCGCCTGGCTTCAGGCTACCGCCACCGCATGAGCTGTTTCGCCGAGCGCTGCGACGCCTTCGACGCCGCGGCGAACGAGCGCCTGCTGCGCGAGTTGCACGACCGCCGCATCGAGCGGGTTCGCATCGCCTGGTGCGACGTTCACGGCCTGATGCGCGGCAAGACGCTGATGACGAGCGCTTTGCGCGCGGCGCTGGAAGAAGGCGTCGGCATGGTCGGCACGCTGATGCTGAAGGACACGTCGGACCGCACCGCGCTGAAGGTCTTCGAACCCGGCGCACTGGCCGTGCCGGGCCTGGCGCGCCTGGCCGGGGCCGCCAACCTGCTGCTGCTGCCGGACCCGGCGAGCTTTCGCGTGCTGCCGTGGGCCGAAGGCTGCGGCTGGCTGCGCGCCGAGCCGCGCTTCGACGACGGCACCCCGGTTGCCATCGATCCGCGGCAGGCCTTGCAGTCGGCCCTGCACGGGCTGGCCGCGGCCGGCTTCGGCCTGCGCTGCGGGCTCGAGATCGAGTTCCACATCTACCGCATCACCGACCAAGGCCTCGACCCGGCCGGGGCAGAGTGGCCCGGCGAGCCGCCGTCGCTGGCGCTCATCCACCCCGGCTGGCAACTGCTCGGCGAAGCCTGGGCCGACCTCGCCGACGAACCGCTGGCGATCGTCCAGCGCACCGCACTGGGCCTCGGCTTGCCGTTGCGCTCGCTCGAGATCGAGCTCGGCCCGAGCCAGGTCGAGGCGGTCTTCGACGCCACCGACGCGCTGACCGCCGCCGACCAGGCGGCCTTGTTCCGCAGCGCCGTGCGGCAGGCCTTGCGCCGCGCCGGCTACCACGCCAGCTTCGTTTGCCGGCCGCCGTTCGCCAACGTGATGGCCAGCGGCTGGCACCTGCACCAGTCGCTGGTGAGCCTGGACGATGGGCGCAACGCATTCGCCCGCGAAACGCCGGCGGGGGATGCCGCCGACGCCGACGACGCGCGCCAGGTGTTGTCCGACACCGGCGCCGCCTGGCTCGCCGGGTTGCTGGCCCACGCCCGCGGGGCCTCGCTGTGCAGCACGCCGACGATCAACGGCCACAGTCGCTTCAAGCCGAATGCGATGGCGCCGGTCTCGGTGCTGTGGGGCCGCGACAACCGCGGCGCGATGCTGCGCGTGCTCGGCCGTGCCGGCCTGAGCGAGCCCCGAGCGACGCGAATCGAAAACCGCAGCGGCGAGCCGATGGCCAACCCCTACCTGTACATCGCTTCGCAGATCCACGCCGGGCTCGACGGCCTGCGCCGCGGCCTGCAGCCGCCGCCGGCGAGCACCTCGCCGTATGCCGACGGCGGCGAGCGGCTGCCGACGAGCCTGGGCGAAGCGATCGCCGCCTTCGACGCCGACCCGGTGATGCAACAAGGCTTCGGCGCGCCGCTGGCCCACGTCTACAGCGCGATCAAACGCACCGAGCAGGCCCGCCACGACGAAGCCGAAGACCCGGCCGCGTGGCAGCGCCGCGAATACTTCAGCCGCTATTGAGAAGAGAAGGACCCATGCCGACCGTTCACCTCACCACCGCCGACGGCCGCCAGCGCCGAATCGAAGGCCGCCCCGGCCAGAGCCTGATGCGCGCCGCGGTCGACGCCGGCGTCGGCGAGATCGCCGCCGACTGCGGCGGCTGCCTGGTCTGCTCGACCTGCCACGTGATCGTCGACCCGGCCTGGGCCGAGCGGCTGCCGGCGCCGTCGTCCGACGAGCAGGCGATGCTCGAGATGACCGCGGTGCCCAGCGAAGCGGGCAGCCGGCTGTCGTGCCAGATCGTGCTCGACGAAACGCTGGACGGGCTCGCTGCGCGCTTGCCGGCCACTCAATACTGACAACGACGGGAGGGGACACCTTGAAGACGCTAGCCTTGCTGGCCCGGCTGTGCGCGGTGATCGCCGGCTGCCTGCTGACCGTCATCACGCTGATGACGTGTGTGAGCCTGATCGGCCGCAACACCACCGGCTGGACGATCGTCGGCGACTTCGAGCTCTCGGGCTCGGCGGCCGGCGCGGCGATCGCGCTGTTCCTGCCCTGGTGCCAGATCAAGCGCGGCAACATCATCGTCGACTTCTTCACCACCAAAGCCTCAGCCGCGAACCAGGCCCGGCTCGACCGTTTCGGCGCGCTGCTGTTCGCGCTGGTGATGGCGCTGATGGCCTGGCGAACGATGATCGGCGGGATCAACGCGTGGACCTCGAAAGCCGGCTCGATGATGCTCGGCTTCCCCGACTGGATCGTCTACTGCGGCATCGTGCCGCCGATGGTGTTGTGCGTGGCGATCGGCTTCGCGCAGGCGGTGCGCGGCGTCGACGGCTTCGCGAAAGCAGCCGCGTGAGCCCGATCGCGCTGACCTTGCTGATCTTCGGCATCATGCTGCTGCTGATGGCGGTGCGCACGCCGATCGCGGTGGCGATGTTCGTCGCCGGTGCGATCGGCTACGTGCTGAAGGCCGGCTGGCTGCCGCTGGCGAACTTTCTCAACACGCAGGCCTTCGCTCGTTTTGCGAGTTACGACCTGAGCGTGATCCCGCTCTTCATCCTGATGGGCAACTTCGCGACGCAGGGCGGCATCTCGCGTGCGTTGTTCGAATTCGCCAGCGTCGTGATGTCGCGCTTTCGCGGCGGCCTGGCGATGGCCGCGGTATTGGCCTGCGCGGCCTTCGGCGCGATCTGCGGCTCGTCGGTGGCGACCGCGGCGACCATCACCTCGGTGGCCTTGCCCGAGATGCGCCGGCACGGCTACAGCGGGCGCCTGGCGACCGGCACCTTGGCGGCCGGAGGCACTCTGGGCATCCTGATCCCGCCGTCGGTGCCGCTGGTGATCTACGCGATCCTCGCCGAGCAGAACATCGCCAAGCTGTTCGCCGCGGCGATGGTGCCCGGCATCATCGCGATGGTCGGCTACATGATCGCGATCGCGATCTACGTGCGCCTGGTGCCCGGCCATGCGCCCGAGCACGACAGCGCATCGGCGCCGAAGCTGAGCGCCAGGCTGGTCGCCGGTGTGCTGCCGATCGCGGTGATCTTCGTCATCGTCTTCGGCGGCATCTACAGCGGCAAGTTCACGCCGACCGAAGGCGCCGCGGTCGGCGCCGCGGCGACCTTCGTCGCTGCCTTGCTGAAGCGCGAGATCAACTGGCGCAAGTTCAAGGACTGCTTCTACGCCACCGCCGAATCGTCGGCGATGATCTTCCTGATCTTCCTCGGCGCCGACCTGATGAACGCCGCGCTCGCGTTGACGCAGGTGCCGGCGCAACTGGCTGGCATCGTCAGCGGCTGGGGCTTGAGCCCGGTGATGGTGGTCGCCGCGATCATGCTGTTCTACGTCGTGCTCGGCGCGGTGATGGACGAGCTGTCGATGATCCTGCTGACGATCCCGATCTTCTTCCCGATGGTCATCGGGCTGGACTTCGGGATGCCGAAGGAAAGTGTCGCGATCTGGTTCGGCATCATGGTGCTGATGACGGTCGGCTTCGGCATGCTGGCGCCGCCGGTCGGGCTGAACGTCTACGTCGTCAACGGCATGGCGAAGGACATCCCGATCGCCGAGAGCTACCGCGGCGTCGTGCCTTTCCTGATCAGCGACACGCTGCGCACCTTGTTGCTGCTGTTCTTTCCGCCGATCTCGTTGTGGCTGGTGAAGTACCTGAACTGAGGATGTTTTCGGTGCCCGAAATCTGCGTGCAAGCGCGTTGACCGTTCATCGGCGCTGCTGTACCGCGGCGAAGGGCCGGCGATCCAGGACCTGATGGCCGGCCAGGTGGCCTCGGCCGTGCTGGTGTTCGGCTCGGTCCTGCCCCTGCTCGCGTCGGGCCGGGTGCGACTGCTGGCCACCCCGGCGCCGCGCGAACGCGAGGCCTTGATCGGCCTGGCCGCCGCCTCCGGCGAAACCGAGGACGCAGAGGCGCCCGCCAACGCGCATCGCTCCATGCGACGCTCGACTCGTGCGCCGGCAGGGTTATGCGTTGCGCGACCCTGCGGTACGGCCGGTGTCGCGCACGCTCGCGGTGCCGGTCTTCGAAGGCACGCGGGCGGTGGCGGCGATCGGCGCGCGGCGCACTGCTGGCGCAGCCCCCCGGTTCAGGCTCGGCGGCGCGGACCGCGGGGGGTGTAAGCGACTACGAGCGATGTGGGTTCGCCCCACGAGACGATTTCACCGTCTCGACGGTGGCGTTCGGCGAATTTGATCAGGGACGCAATCGAAAGCGGTTGGTCTTGCATCAAACCCAGCATCCGTAGCTCCGTGTTTACGGGAGGACGGTGTCGGGCACCACCGACCTGCCGACGAAATCGTCCAGATCGGTGCGGCGAGCCATGTGCCAGGTGTCGTCATTGCGGAATGGCGTTGTCACGACGACCCGGCCCTGGGCGTTGCGGTACCAGTTGCTCATCCCCTTGTGGCTCCAGATCATCCGATCGTGCGCCGCCTGGACGCGCTCGTTGAATGTTCCGTTGACCTCTGGCCTGACCATGATCTCGAAGTTCAGGCCATACTTGGCGATCGCCTTCTGCACGATTCCCATCACGTAGCGCACCTGCGTTTCAATCGCGGCGACTACGCTTCCTCCATGGCCCAACCCTGTATTCGGCCCTGAAAGTACAAAGAAGTTCGGGAACTCGGGGACCGTCATTCCCATGTAGGCCTCGGGCCCACGGCGAGACCAGGCGTCGCGAATCGACAGGCCGCCGCGTCCGAACAGATCGACCGACGCCAGCATGTTGACGGCGTCGAAGCCCGTCGCTATCACCAGTACGTCGACGGGGAAGCGCTCGCCCGCTGTCGACACGACGGTGTCACCGTCCACGTGGGCAGCGCCGCAGGTCACCAGCCGCACGTTGTCGCGTCTGAGGGTCCGGTACCAGCCGTTGTCCAGCAACATGCGCTTTCCGAACGGTGGGTAGTCGGGCAACACGTCAGGCAGGAGGTCTTGCCGAGGCCCGAGTTCGGCCTTGACATACGCGGTGAAGAACTCGCGGTGTTTGTCATTCTGTGCATTGATCGCCCGATCCGGATGAGGCCATGCTGGGTCGATTTGAAGCGATCCGTGCACACGGTCGTTGAAGATCCACGCCAGCCGCTGCCGGTACCATTCCTGGTAGCGGGGCACTTCCAGCAGCAGAAACCTCGCGCTGGCCGTGATGGGCTTGCGGAACTTGTCGAACGGGGCCGCCCACTGCTTGGAACGCTGGAAGACGGTCAACGAGCCGACTTCCGACGCGATGGCCGGGACGACTTGCATGGCTGTTGCGCCGTTGCCGATCACCGCAACGCGTTTGCCCTTGAGG
>Ga0307513_10006325_pt1 | contig 15507 bp, 13 predicted proteins | sample 15_EM_MG_FD_202174 | JGI IMG/M metagenome (GOLD analysis project Ga0307513, IMG submission 202174) | Populus trichocarpa ectomycorrhiza microbial communities from riparian zone in the Pacific Northwest, United States - 15_EM | ecosystem: Host-associated > Plants > Roots > Unclassified | place... | reverse complement strand
CAGCGGTAATCAACTCCACAATTCCTGGTTGGTTTTCAAGCGCGCTCGGAATGCTGCAATCTCCGGAAATCCCTTTGGGAGAATGCTGGGCAGTCCTGGTGGAGGTGTGGGTGGAATTCAAAAAGAAGGAGGGATTCAAGGAGTGGGGGTTCCTTCTAGCAAAGGAATGGCCAGAATGTGTCAGCGAGTGGATACGGCATGGTCGACCCCCTGCCTGGACACCAGCTATCACAGCCGTTTCAAAATTGGAGATGGCATTTCGCATGTGGTGGGTTTCTTTGCAGCCAAAATGGTGGGTTTCTGCGAAGGGGGCCATCATCACCACAGATCTGGAGTCAGGCGATGATTGGGATCATTTACGGAAGCCAGGATTAAATGGCCTCCTTAGCGTGTTGGTTGGCCTTTTCTACTGGGGTAGAACTCCAAAAAGGAGTGCTAAACAGCGTGCGGCATGGGCCACCAGTTTGGAAGATTGTATCTTCGTCCTTTGCCACCTTGTTGAATGAGTGGGGTTTTTTTGGTTGTGTTTCGGTGATTCAGCTTGCTTGTTTTTATTGCATCTTTAATACATTGGTGATTTTAGAGGATTTAAGTGACTTGAGATCAGGATGAGTGCTAAATACGAGATCTAAATAAACAAGATATAAGGACGCGAAAGATAAGGTAAACCAACATCTTCCTGTTTGGAAACGTCATCCAAACTGATCCAACACCATCCACCCATTCCTGGCTCCTGGCACATATATAGACTGTTATATTGTATGTAAATAGACTGTGGCTCATGATATACGTCTTTCTTATGATGAAAAACTGAGCCCAACGAGCCCAGCAGCAAAACCCAGCATGAGCAGGCCCAACTGGGAGTACCTGCCTAATTGGGAATGCATCATCCAAACCGATCCTCTGCCATCCACCCATTCTCGCCTGCCTAGAGGTTTATAAAACTGTAGATTGTACGCAAATATGTCGAATCTACTATAATACCCTTTTTTTTCTGAGAAAAACCGAGTGCAATGAGCCCAGTAGCAAAACCAAGCCCAAACAGGCCCAACTGGCACCGCTTGCCTAATTAGGGCATGATTTTTCAAATTTGGCAGTGTGGAGACACTCTCCAGCCTCCTCCCGCTCTCCCTGGAGCGCCAAAACATCCCAGATGGGTTTATTATACCCTGCTACCCCCAAAATATATAATTATCCCCCCCCATCGTGCCCAACAGTGAGCGCACCCACCCGCCTGCCACATCTGGCATTGTTGTCATCTATTTACTGGTGCCCCCTACCCCTGCTCAACACCCCACACCCTACCCCACACCCCACCCTCCCATCCGGCACCCTTGGCATTCCAACCACCCTACCCACTCACCCAAAAGATGAAATTAGTAAGCCTACCCCACCCCGGCATCCTGGCGAGCACCCTGTTTTACTGGTTTTTTTGGCTGGTTGGCAACTACCACTATACATGTATCAACTAGTTTGGTAGCTACCAAGTACTGATACATAAATATAGCCACTATGGCTGGTTTTTCCAGGTAGAGCCGAAAGAATATTTCCTGACCAGGAGAGGGTAGAAAGAGATTGGAAAATCGAATGGATTTGTTCCTGGAATGGCAGAAGCTCTTCCCACTGTAGCCAAATAATTGCTTTTTGCCATACATTGCATGCAGGGAGAACAACGATATAGATATCTATCCAAACTTGAAGGGCCCATAAAGGAAGATAGCCGATGTTGCCAGGGACACAGATAGAGTTAGCACCGTCCATCCATTGTTGTGTCGCTTTGGAAAGTAATTCAGCTACAATATTTTTTGGCGGGACAATGCCTGAAGATAGAATGTCCAGGTAGTTATCACTTGGATCCTCTATACTAAAAAGAGAATGTCCTGCTGGTACCATATAAGAAGCTGAGTGTAATGAAATAGGTGGAAGTTTCGTGGAGATCAGATCGAGGATGGACAGTTTCCTGTCTGGGATAGGTGTGACATCAGGAAAAGGCCACCTATCTCTGGCTGTCTTTAGATGCTTTAGCTGTCCTAGAGCATTCTGAGACATTCTGGGATGTCTTGGGATGTCTCAGGATGCCCTAGGACTGCTAAAGCATCTAAAGACAGCCAGAGCTAGGTGGCCTTTTCCTGATGGACGGCGTCCACCAGGATATGTAATTTTTGCTGAATGAAGCCTTGCACCTTTGCGGAAATGTCAGAAAACTTGTAGCCATGTTGTCGCCATTCCGGTTTGGTGATGTCGTCCATGTTCTTTATCGAAAATCAGAGTTGGCCGTTATGTGTTAATAGTTATGCCTTAACTGGTGTTTTTTTTTTGTCAGTCAGTCCAGTGGTCTGAACTCAAAATAAAGTTTGAGCTATACAGTACAATCAATTTCAACCCAGCCAGCTGGGATCATCTTATCTTATCTTGAGGTTCTGCATTAGAACAAATCATATTTTTCAGCCAAAACTAAATACATTATATACATAGCCCTCCTGGGCAGATGCATCTAAGTAGTAATTTACTGTAAATTACCTGTGTAAATTACAGTTGGTATAAAAACCCCCACTTAGATATGCAATCCTATTACGGTAGGCGCCCCGTTCAAAAGATCGACATTCAACATGACCACGTGATTCCAACAAACTTGTAACAATTCATCGTCGAGCAGCTCATGTCAATCACAAGCCACAATGAGACCACACCGTGCTTTCACTCCCTTCTCACCTATCTACCTTATTTCATAATCTTTCCTTTCCCTTCTTCACACTTACGTTTTCTTAAATCTCTTCGTGTTTTCAGGTTGCTACAGTTACCTGAGTTACTTATGTAACATAGTTAGCTAATACATCATTCACATTCGCAACTTCCAACTCTACTGTCTTATCTGTTCCCTTGATGCCTCAAGAAATGTACTGTAAGTACATTTCATTACTCTCCCTTATTTTTTAATCTTATGTGTGTTTACAGCACTCTGACTTTGCGATGCGAATGAACAGCATCACGGAGTCATGTGCCCCCCCTCCAACTGGAAGGCTGTGGGCTGATGTTTGGATTCTCAATCGGTCTGCGGGTAGACTGAGCATGAGGGGAAACCTCAGCTGCTGGCAGCTTCGTGTACATGTGTACGATTGCCGTGGTGAGCTAGAATGGGGATCGGGTGCAGCGAATGTCATGTACAATGTACTACGTACTTTCGAGCTGCAGCTTGTCATGTTGAATAGGCAAAGCCGCTGATCTTTGGGGCCTCAGTTTCACAGCAGAATTGAAAAATCCAAGATTCAAGTTCATCAATGGGACAACAAGCACCCATTCGAATCTTGAAGCTTACCTCACAAAGTACACAGTCAAATAAAGGCATTGTTGACTAATCTGTGCTGTCGGTCTGGTGTTAGTTCGGCACTGAGAATGTAAAAAGAAAGAAAACCGGACAGATGGGGTCAGCCGCTGACAGCCAGAACAGTTGACAACCCGCTTGAAACTCGAAACACTGCCGTGGAATCGATCCTATAATGGGATCACCGTGTTGGTCAGCAGTGCAGTCAATGCAGCTAAGCGGCCTCCACTGCCAAAACATCTTGGGCAGCTGTTCTACCTCCGTTGTCGTGACTCATCGACACAATTGGTTGCCCACCATACTCACCACCCTCCATCGCACCCACTGCTGTTGACACTTCTTTCGCCACTTGTCGATGTGACACCTCCAGTGCCAATGAAGTAACACTCCTTCACTGATTGACATGATGAGCTGTCAAGGTGGATGCCTACCATGTTATTGACGCCATTGATCCCCCTCCTTACCATCATCAATGCAGACCTGCTGCCTGTTGACGCAGTTGTCATCCACAACCTGCATGTCCTCTGCCAGTATTAATGTGGTGACTGTCGTCCCATGTCTATATCACTGTAGTAAATTAACTTAGAATTACTAAATGTTAGTATAGTCGACTTAATTAATATGATGTATACATGCTTATGAATTAAAAACTAAGTATACACATGCAGATGCTTAGTTGAGCACATGATCTAAATATGGATATTGAGCAACATGATTTTCTGATCAAACTAGGCGCAAAATGATTAAGTTTGCATCAAGGCTGAACCAGGGGTTAAAATAATTTTAAGTTGATATATTTTGCGCTCGATACAATGCTAATTTGCAACCACCTCATATTTGCGCAACTGATGAACCTTAAGCTTACACCCTGGATTGGGCTTGAACATCACTATCACACCATCTCCCTGGCCAAATTGGAGAGTATGCCAGTGTTTGTATACATTGCTTGAGTTGGCAACCATCTCCTCCTTCATCCTCCAATCCTTATTTGCTCTCTGGAACCTCCCTGCTCTCATAAATCTGCATAAATTTTATTGTACACAGCTCAATTTTGGTAAAGGTGGATTGCAGTAGTAGTGACTAGTGATGAGGTCACTAAAAAAATCCATCAGGCAATATACGAGAAATGCAGGAACAATTTAGCCACAACATGGTGGACTTAGATAACTTCCTGAAAAACCCATGAAGATATTATTTGTCACTGGTCAGAGAGTCTGTATAATTTGAGATTTTGTCTCCATCAACAAGTTGTAAGACAAGTGGGGGAGCTATTTGCTATTTGCTGTGATATGTAATCTTCAGACTTTAAAATTGCCTCTGCTAAATGCACAGATGCCAGATGGAGGGGTTCTTTCATATTTTTTAAAGAAAGTTTTTCAATGGATTTTAACATTCAATGCTTTTGTGAAATGGGTGTGCAAACTCAAACCATGTGCACAGTTTAGGCTTCATTATGCTTCATTTCCTACCAGCAAGAAAGTTGCAAGAAAGTCACAAATACCTATCCCCTCATCCCAAAATTTTGATTATATGGTTACAAAGTTCGAACCAAATTCCAACTTGTTTTTGAGGGCCATTGCTGCGCATGGCAATACAAGTCTTTTTCTTTTTCTTTTTAATGTAGCTTTAATAAATTTCATATATGCAAAGAGACCCATTAATTTGAGAACGGAGGGGCAGCGGCATCACCCAAGGAGCAAATTCTCTCCTTGGCACATAGAATAAATTACAAAGAAAAAAGAAAATTAAGGCACAGTTGGCGGATTATCGATCAGCTTCAATACCCCCTCGGCGTTCGATAGCGTCAGTCTCGCCTCATCCTCATCCTTCATCGGTTTCGTCGCCTTGTCGTTCGTCGGTCTGATTTTGGATTGTGGCATTCACTCTGCTGGCGTCGTGTTGTACTCGCCATAGTTGTCGGGGTCGACGTTTCCAGTGTGCGGCCATTTGGATTCCCAACTGGCCATGGTCGAACCCGTATTGTCATCGTCAAACCCGTGTAGCTATCGTCGAACCCATATGGCCAAGGTCAAACCCTTATCGTCGTCATCGAGCCTGTGTGGCCATCGTTGAACCGGTATGGCCGAGATCGAACCTTTATCGTCGTCGTTGAACCCGTATAGTTGACATTGAACCCGTGTGGCCATCATTGAACCCGTAAGGCTGCCACCAAACCCATATCATCGTTGTCGAACCCGTAAGGCCTTCATCATGGCTCGTTTTCGGGACGCACTGGCCGGGCCTCCCACTTCTTGGGTCTCCCCTTGTGTATCTCCCTGCCCGAATCCTTTGTTGAGCGATAATGAGCCGCCCACATCCCTTTGAGAAGGGGAGGGGCAGGTGCAGTTGGATTTCGTGTCTCTATGCTTGCTGGCATTGAAGATCGGGCCCACATCCCTCAATAGAGGGGAGGGGCCACTTTCCGGGTTGTCGCGTGTAGTTGAAAGTGGAATGGGTGGCGAGGGCGAAGGTGGTGGTGGTGGGATGGGGAGGATGAACCAAAATCAACCGTGATGCGTTGATGTGTCCTTTAAACTCCGATGTCCCTCCAAGATTGCGTTTGATATAAACGCCCAGTAAGCTCGATAAGAAAATAAAAATAAAAATATTCTAAGGATGTCAGATCTAGATTTATAATGTAAAATACACAGAATTGAAGGTGCTATGCAGGAAAGGTTGTGGAAACATTGAGTTAGGACTAGCATTTGGGTGAACTTAAGGTCAATAACTTAATGTCGGCCATTCCAGTTTCCACAACCGATAGTTACCTTAGCCAAATATAATTTATTAGTTAATTAAAAACATATTACAATACATGTTTGCATAATACCTAGATTATAATAGAGATTTGACAAAATGTATGGCGGTGACCGCCATTTTGGCATATTTCTTGGATGACATCTCCAATTCTGCGTTTTTCACCCTATAAATTTAGATCAAGCATCCTTAGAATATTTATAAAATAATACAAATCTTTATTTTCTTATCGTACCAACGAACGCACATATCAAATGGTATCGAACAGAATTTTTGAGGGGTGAGCGGAGTTTAAATACCACATCAACCGCATCATGGGTTGATGCATTGATGTTTCACCACCTTCACCACCTCGATTCGCCCCCAACTACACCCAACTTCCCGGAATTAAGCCCTTCCAATCTTGAGGGATGTGGGCCCGATCATCAACACCCCCAGTACCCCGCAGACGCACGAAATCCAGCCGCACTTGCCCTTCCCCTTTCCAGAGGGATGTGGGCGGCGCGTTCTCGCTCGATGAAGGATTTGGGGAGGCAAACACACAGAGGGAGACCCAGGATGTGGGATTCCCGGAAGGTGCGTCCAGAAAACGAACCACGACTTTCATCGTGGTTCGTTTTCCCGAATCCCTCCACTCTCACACTGACGTCTATAACTCCAAAGTAAACCCTGCAACCACGACGAGGCGATCCAACGACGAATCAGAAATGGTGGCGACGACGGCAACGTTTAACAACGACGACAACAATGTTTACCGATGACGACAACGCCTAACGACGGCAATGCCTACAACGCTTACCACCATCGCCTCGAACCTTGAACCTCCACCTCACTGTCTGCCCCTCCCCTCTTCTGAGGGATGTGGGCCGGTTCTCACTAGTCCCAGCGGCGAATGCCCACATGCGCCCCTCCCTCACGTTCGATGGTTCTTCCCGTTCGATTGGTGGATGGATTTTCGGTTGGAAGGAGAAAATACAAAAAGGGGGACCCAAGAATTGGGAGGCCTAGCCGGTGTGCATCGAAACGAATCACTATATTTTGTGGTTCGTTTTCGCCCTCCTTCGTTAATCCCCCTCTCCACTGATATGCTCAGCACAGCATTACGTTGCATAGCCAGCGCTATTGTCTTCTGTATCTGCTGATAGAGGGAGTGAGTAAAAGATATTGTGACTTTCTCGCTGCCGCCGTATTAACTGGCCGAAGCAGATCTGTCCCCACTCCCGATGTCATTTGTGGTAGTCGATGACGGCCATGGCGTCTATGTTGTGGATCATCTGATTTGTCGTTCGTCGTTTGGTCGGTTTCTTGTCAAGTCCCAAGTACACACACAATTCTTTACATCCCTGTATACTTAGCTATTCTAATACACACGATGAATGAATTGACAGGTTCTCATTGAAAAATTGTCATATCTTTGTCGTTGAGGGGCATGCCTTCGCGATAAAGGGCTTTCATATCTTATCTTAATGATTATATAAGCCATTGAGGCAACGGAATGTTGATGGGTTGATAAGTTTCATATCGTTTATCTAGGTGATTATATAAGCTTTCCCAGGACAACGGAATGTTGTGCACATTGCGGGAGGCTGGGTTTAAAAGACGAGCTTTTATAAATAAAAGACTTGTAATTTCCCACCAAAAAAAGGCAGAAGATTTCTGTCGTCACGTGAAATCGACGCGACGCGACGAGAATTCAAGGTCCGCACTACATAAGCAATTTTTAGCGCGGCGTGGTGGACTCCCTTGGTGAACAATCCATCATGAGCGCGAATGTTAACCTTCAGATGCAATTTGATGGAACCTCCCGGGCTGTGCTATCCATCCCCATAAGCGATTGTCAGCGTTTCTCAACCCGTCCTCTTTCCTGGTTACGGTATCTCGGGTATACCATCTACGGTAGCGAAGGCAACATCTCCACCTCGCGTGATGGCCAAGCGGTCGACTACAATCAAGCCAATTTAGCGGCAGGGACGGTATATCATTACATTGGCCAAGGCGAGTCATCCCGGCGTCCTAACTACCCCTTGCTTACCCCCAATTATAGGCGAGCATTTGCTCGACCCCGACTTGATGGATGACTCAATTTCAGATTCGACATCTATCTCCGACCGGGGCGATTTCGTACACAGGATCAATGATCGCGAAAGAAAATGTATGATGACTGATGATAGACGCAGCTGCCAAGCGTGTCACATAATCCCTCACTCGAAAGGACATCAGGTGTGTTCTGGATATAACTTGAATCATTCCGAATTTTCATTCCAGGTCAAGTACATGATCAACTTCGTCAATCATAGGGAGCCAAATATCGACCCTCCCTTGAGAAGTATCAATGATACACGTAATGGTATTCTACTTCACGTAGCACTCCACCATCTATTTGGGAAGAGTTTCCTCGGGTTTTTGCGAGTCAGTTATTTAACCCAACTTCCTTTCCATGCATTTTAATTTATTTATAGACCCCCAATTTCGCGATGGGTGTCGACGACGTGCCCCTCGTCGCCCAACCTCCTACCGTCGGTTTTAAGGGTATACGTCCGCCGGACACACCTCGCCTCACGTGCCAGCACTTCAAATCTGAAGAGATTGATTTTCTCGCCGCACATGGGTTCCCTCACAACTGTGATGCAAGACAGTCGGACAGTGATGATTGGCCACCGAATCTGATCTTCGATGCAGCTTACGGGTGTGCAGCCCTCAAGACGTGGGGATTGCCTAGATTTATCAACTTTGCCCGAAGGCGCATCAAGGGCGATTATTACAACAACGAGGAAGGGGATGATGATGAGGGTGGGGATGACGACGAACATGGGGATGATGAGGACGATGAGGATGAGGATGAGGATGAGGATGAGGGTGGGGATGAAGATGAAGGTGAGGATGATGACGAACATGGGGATGATGACGAGGATGAGGGTGAGGATGATGACGAGCATGGGGAAGATGATGAGGGCGGGGGTGGGGGTGATAACGAGCGGGGTGGAGGTGATGACAATGCGGGTGGGGGTGACGGTGGTGGAGAGAAGAAACGTTCCCATCCCGGGAGTGCACGCGACGAACGGGCTGCTAAGCGGCTAAGGACTCGGTTTGGGCTCGAACCCGTAGATTCTCAGGCCCCTGACTCGGCCGACATCGCCTTGGGGTTATGGACGCAGCACCGTGCGAGGATGAGCGGCCAGGAGAAAGTCCGAATGTGGCTTGGCTCTGCAAAGTAGTCCACAACCAGCGCGATTGTATATGTTCAGATGTCGAGCAGCGTAGGAATACGTTCGGAGGAGCGAAGTGTACATTTTTCTTTCTTTTTCATATCTCCGTTCATCGTACTAGCTCCTTTCTTCCCTGCCCCCAAAGGTTTCTCATAAATTCCCTGTCCATTTGCCCTTTCCCCGGTTTATCGGTTTATCCTTCTATGCGCACCGGCGGTCGCCCTGGATAGGGCTTTGCACCGTAACCGTAAGCATAAGGCTATACGGGTATTTAATGTATATACAGGGTTGTATGGGTAGATTAAATTTTTTATTTCGACTCAATTTCTACAAGGGATTGACCACCCTTGGCAGCAGTTCAAAAGCCTGTTAGGTGGGTTACGAGTCCCCTTAGGGAATCGTTCTTGTAACCGAGCGCGCGGGACTTGCCGGCTCGAGTCGCGCGCTACTCGAGCCGGCAAGTCCCGGTTTTCCCGGTTTCCTCATACAAGGGTAATAGGTTTATCCCGGCCATTGGAGCCAATGCGACCTTAGGGTTCTGCGATGAGTCCGATATAAACTGCTTAATGGCTTAATGAGAAAAGAAACCGGTCAGAAAAAGAAAAGAATTGGTGTTTATAAGGCAAGAGCATCGAAAAGAAGTATTGAAGTGGGGAAAGAATACATGACTCCATCCCCCGATTGGCACTTGATTAAACATTTGCGCCGTCGCGCTTCGATAAATTTCTTGGCGGCGTAAATGACATAAAGCAGACCCAGAAATTTGATGTCGACAGAACAATCCTTCCAGGTGAAAAATCGGAGAAATAGAAAATGGAGGCGGAAATCTAGGGAGTTGTTGGGAATCGTCTTGAAATACGAGGTCCCGTCATCAGGTTATGCAAACGACATAACACAGCATATGTTGGTGTTTAGGTGCTGCAATGGAAGCTACGTTGCATAGTCCAAGAGAGCAATATATATATATATATATATATGCATACTTTGGCCAAAGACTTTTCATTTACAAACCACAATATGGTGATCATATGGATACGGATGCAGAGGATGAAAAGTACTAGTCGAAGGTCAAAGGCCCGATCACAAAGAAGGGACAAAAGAGGGAAGACGAAATACAAATATCAAAAAAAAAAAAAAAAGTACTTCATTTATTGACCTATCCGCTATGAATATCTCTCTATGCAGCTGGTTCTTCTCTTCGTCAGTTCGATCCAGTTGTTGTTGTCGTTATTGAGGGAGGGGGCGAGGAGACGGTAAGGCCGTTACTGGTAGGTACTTGAACTGCACCATTGACCCCAACGATGAGACCCTTGAGCCATTCATTTTCTCTTCGCAGATCCTTGCACTCTTTCTCCAACTCGCTCGCCTTAGTTTCGAGTTCTTTCGCCTTGCCTTCGAGAGCAGCCTCTCGTTCCTTTTTCTTGAGCCTGAAGCGGGCGCTCGCAGCCGTGTTTCTGCGACGCTTATCTTCGATAGGGCGTAGATTGAGAGTGGGTGGTAAAATTTCCTCACGGGCATCGGGGAATTCAGTGCTGGTCAGCGATACCCTACGGGTGCGGGCGCGCTTGGACGTCGGCACATTGGCCTCCTCCGATGGAATTGAAGCAGGGCTAGTAAGTGTGGGCAGTGCCGTAGCGTCAACATTATACCGGGGTGAACCTCCACCAAATTCTTGGATGTAGGATGCGTGTAGCACTAGGAGCTGGGAAAGAGATGGAGGAAATGCGGTATGCTGTTGATGAAGCTGATTTGTGGCAAACGCATCAATGCCCAAGCTGTTCAGGAACGTGTTGATATCGAATAAACTGGCAGGCTGGGCGGCGACGGAGTGGTTTGGGTTTGGGATTACCGGGACGTTGGCTGGGGTAACGACGTTCACATGGCCATCGTGAGCTGCTTTCTCCCCGCTAATGGGGGATCGCGATTCCTCCTCCGTGATAGATTTAGCTGCATTCCCATGCTCTTCAGGTCTCGGGAAAAGTGGTTCATCGGAATCGAACGCCAGGTTTGTCCAGAGGGCAAGCTGAGCAGCGAGATCGGGGCAGACCTGGCCAGCAAGGTGAAGGTTATCACCCAAGTGGTGAACGGGGTGAACGATGTTGAGGCCCTGGAGGTTTGAGGGGGACATTCTCGCCGGGGAACTCCTGATGGAATTGAGGAGATAAAAGGTCGCCGTCGGTCCCACCGTTTTCTTATCATTAGTGTTTTTGCATTGCCAACTTGTCAAAAACGTGCTTGCAATTGTATGTACCTATGTCGCATCGGGATCAGATCCAATGAGAATTTAGAACTTAGGCATCGTAGCACAACATACATGTGCAAACACGATTTCAACAATTACCTTGCAGCGGGCTTTGCTAATAAAGCGATTTTCGTATGGTAAACTGTTGATTTGGCCATCTCGACCTCCGTCCGGGTTAAGTACTGATCAGAACACAAAGATTTGCGAGGCAGGATAGAACCATCTGAAATAGGAGTAATCATTGGACGGTTTGTAAAAATATAGATACACACTTTTTTAATCTGAGCCACGGGTATCATTTCGGCGGTTTCCTAAGTGACGTAGTTGGCTAATACTAATTCCAATTACAACAGCATCCACAACGAATGGTAGCGTTCGAACTTCAGCGTAGAACAGGGTGCGAAAGCATGACGACATTTGTGGAAAAAGTGGCCTCATCAGGGGTGCACTAATTTAGGTCGGAATCTCCACTAGCATACCTGATGCTTCTCACAATGTAGGGTTCCCGTGGAAGGTGAAGCCGGTCTGAGAGTGACGTTGACCAAGCATGGGGTACATGCAGCGAGTCGACAGTGGGAGAAAAAAACCATATGAATACTCATGACAAATGTGTCGTAATCAAAAGTGACTCCATATCAAAGATATAGTAAGCAGGATGGAAGTGATTGTCTGTAAGCGCGGAAACTTAAGAGGCGACAAGAACGGAACAAAAGCAACTTTAAGCAAGCCAAAATCATAAAGTAGGCCAGGACTGTGTAGCCCTGAGGTCGGTCACAGCATCACTCAGCAGCCGAGACATCAGAGATAAGGCCGGCCATATGATCAAGACTGGTACCAGAGATGACAAATCGGAGCGGCAGGGATTGGAATATTACGAGAGCTGGGTTCTTACGAACAATCGGAAAAATCAAGTAGAGATCATAATGGCGAGACTGGTGAAGAAATTCTTCAAAGTAACAAACGTTTCAACATGGTCCCGTGGAGGATGTTTATGAGAGATTTTATGTAGAGTCGAATGGCGGCGTAGGTATTTTTCACTTGGTTTCAGGTGTCCTTCCAAAGAGGCGACGTCCATTTTGATTTCAGTTCGCCCAATGGCTGAGGGCAACCCTAGGTCAAAGAGAATCAACCACTTCGAAGTTCGCAAATATGATGGGTTGGGGGTTACACGTCTTGATCCAAATGAGGACGCCTTTCACATGGTGTCGGTCCACTTCGTAGATGCGCAAATGAAATGTACTTTTCCGTTACTTCGATGAAGATATCAACGAGATCTTCAAAATAGCTGGACCATTTGAGGGTGAAAGTCCATACTTGAACAATAGCTTAGTTTCCAAGTTCACTAGCGCCAGGGTAGGAAACGACATACTCGTATGGATTCCCCTCTTTCGAGATCGCGTGGGACACCTCTCCTAGAAACGTGTAGACAATCGTAGAATGTATATTAGGGTTGATAACTGCCCCAGAGTCCGGATCTTCTAGGAAAGAGCGGTAGAGGTCGCATTTGATGCCTATCCGGAAGTCCAAACTCAAGATCGCGAGACAGGGATCTCCTTCTAGCTGAAAGGGCAAATGACCCTCAATACCCCACCGGTATAAGAAAAAACCCAAAGGTCTCAGGAATGCATGAGACCACGATCATGGATAAACCAAAAGTCTGCTAGGATTGTTTCGCCGTTGAGAAGAATGCCTAGGAACAGATAGGTGGCAGAAGACTTGGCGTCCGAAGCCTGAGCAAGCTCTCTCAAATGCTTTCGAAAGTCGTTCTGTGACGGTCGTTAGCCTGGCAATATGTGAAGGTTGCTTTCTCGTCTAGAAGTAACCTAACATTAACGTCCAAACTCTAATGGTAGCAGTTATTGTATTACATACTTGCTGTTCCAACTCGTTGATAACGGAATCGAGTTCAATGGTCATTGACTGCATATCGGGGTTTCCGGAGATTCAGTGACTTTGTCCCGGACATCCGTTAAGCCCGTCCAATGTGACGAGGGCTTCTCGTGGTTTTGCCTCGTCTACGTGAGGCGAGGATAATCCAACTAGTCGTGCCCAACGCAAGTTGCCGCATAGGCATCCGCGCCTTGTAGGAGAGCGATCAGGTACCCAACATCGAGCATGCATGCATTCGGGGTTCCGGCATCGCTAGGGAATTACGGATTGGAGTTGGAGAGATTAGGGAAGGCATTCAGGTAACTACGTTGCGTGATGTTGAGGATAATTTGGAGTTGTCGGGTAGGTTCGTAATCTGGGTTGTCGAAAAACTCGAGTACGGTGGATGGGTAGAAGAATTACGGGCTACGATTTCCTCAATCGCGAAATCAGTTGTCCAGGGTTTAGGGATGTGGTCAGCGAATCGGCGTGAATTGGGTTATCGTGGATCTTGGCAAAGCTGCTGCACAAAGCACAAACAAAACAATGCGAATATCTTCCGCATGCGATTGTTGAGGCTTATCGACCAGCTTTTGTCCTGACACCGAGGAGAATCGAGGTTGGCGACGATACAAGATCCTGTTACGTCTACGACAACGAAGTCGTGGTAACGTTAACAATCTTCCTGCAACAATCTTTCTGGACATAAATTCGGACTTACTGTAGTCCGCGAGGCAGGGAGAATAGTGCGACCGCAGCACTACATCCAGCCATGGGTAAGGGTTAAGGAAGAGTAGACGTGTTCATCGATGCACAACTCGCCGAGCTAGAATTTCACACAAATAAAATGTCCGGAACTCCGCCCATTATTTAATAGTTATAGGCATCAAAGGATCATTCGTCCGCACCTGCTGCGACTGCGAGAGTTATTGCTTGCCCACTCCTTGCCAGTTCTTGTACACCCCCAGGCTCTTTGCGAAGCCGGGTCATTTAGGCCAGATGCACCATTGCCTGGCAGCAGATCATCATGCCCGACCTAACTAATCCATGCAGAAAGCCCCAGGGTAGTTCTGGTGTAATTCTGTACCTACAGAAGAAGAAAAAAAGTCGAACGCTCAGGTCAAATGAGGAACATGGGCACAAGTGACGTGTGTGGAAAAGGGTTTCATGATGAGTAGAATGGTGACTCAGTGCTCAAGTAAGGGCCCAAACGAGTGTACAATGGTTCGGGGGGCATTGTCGAGGATCGTTGAGCAGCATGTCTGGGCAAAAATTCTACGTGGCATTGATTCAATGGGCAAAACAAAGATCAAAAGGAAAAATATGCACAGAACGTACCAGGAAGGTTTAAGCACAGAAGAGAAATTATACACGATGCAAGGACCAAGGAAGGATATGGCTGGCGGTGCCCTGGCGAGTGTGTTTCTTCATACAGGAACCAGGCTGAAAGAGATGTTGAACTTCGAGGATTACTACTGCAGTTCAGTTGCAAGAAAGGTAGGTTCTTGGAGACCGGACACCCTGGATGGCGTCTGGGATCTCGAGCGCGATATATACAAGGGAAATGGCTGATCTGTCAGGTTTCCGTCAGCACCAAGTAAAAACGAAAACGACATTACAGAGAAAAAGAGAACGTACAGAGGACTTCGAACAGACATGTTACGTGGTTCCAGATACGATAGAGATATGTCAAGAGGTGTGGCACTGGTGGACAACGGAGGTCGACGCGGAGAAGAGTAAATTTCGTGAATCGCGGTTCGCTTGCACGCGTTGACGCGTCCCATGAGCAAATAAATGAACTCGCCGGCGCATGATTCCGGAGACCTCCCTTCCCTCTTGAGATTCGAGAACAATGTTGTTTTGGGCTGGCTATTGGTTTGGCCATTGCGATCATCTGGCGCAGCCAAGACATGGCACGTACACCTACAAACTTTGGAGTACATTCGGGAATTGGAATGTCCGGCGAAAATGTCCGGCGATTATGTACAGAACTTTCGGATTTTCTTGCCCGCCGGTGATTTCCGGCGTTTTGAAATAAAACAAAAGAAATTAATTCGAGAAATTCAGAAAATCCCTACAGTCTTCGTTTCTCACTCCTTTTGAATGAAAAT
>Ga0307513_10006324_pt1 | contig 15508 bp, 20 predicted proteins | sample 15_EM_MG_FD_202174 | JGI IMG/M metagenome (GOLD analysis project Ga0307513, IMG submission 202174) | Populus trichocarpa ectomycorrhiza microbial communities from riparian zone in the Pacific Northwest, United States - 15_EM | ecosystem: Host-associated > Plants > Roots > Unclassified | place... | reverse complement strand
ACCTCACTCGTAGCCGCTGAGGTTTGAGGCCCAGATCCCTGGCAGAGGGGACAGGCTGCTGTGAGTAGGTCTAGTTTAAAAAACAGAGGTCACGGGGGTGGGCGGCGTTTGCCGTTCGGTGATGTGCCATACAGGCGCTTGATCATCAAGAACAACTAAGCAAACCAGTGTGAAGTTTTTTGTTCTTCTGCCTCCCATCTGCGCTAGCGATGGCTTTGAGACAGGATCTTTCCGAGAACTTTACATAAAGAAAGCAGATTTTTTGTTCGATCAGTCAAGTCGGATCAGAGCAAAATCAGAGGAATTCTTGAAAAGGGCGAGTGCATAAGAATCATCACAGTTCGATCCAATCTTGGGAATTGCTCATGGTGGGATGAGTGAACTTCTAGTTTCATGTCCCAGAACAATCCAGTTTCAATCAAGGCTTTTGGATTGAATGCTCAACATCGAAGCCTGAGCTCTTCTACAGTCCATGATGATCAGATGCACCGTTCTCCACGGTTGCTTGCCTCAGGGAGAAAGAGATTTGCTAGCCCGAAGATAGAGGCTGCGCAATCTGGAATTATGAATCCATCATTCGATGGTTTATACTAGCCCTACAACTCATCGTATAAAACCTTGTCCATGCCACTCACAATTGAATAAGCCCAAAAAAATTCAGCGTGAACGTCGGAGGAGCTTGTAACCGTCGAACATGGCTGATTCGTTTGGGAATATTAGCCTATCCAATGACCTCACAATTAACTCCACGCCGATGCTATTCCATTCTCCTCATATGAGGGCATTGCAGACCAGATTTCATTGGCTTGTACTCGCATGTACTCTTGCAGTATGTTTGTTATCCATTAATCTATCTGTTTTTGAATGAATATTTCCGTCTAACCATATGTCATACAGGTTCTAATCTGGGATCAATTGCATACACTATCTGATGACTACATGCTTGCATTTAAGATGCACTTCCGTTGGCCGACCGCCATATATTTCTTATCAAAGTAAGAAGTGAACAATGGACAACAGAGAGGGCTGGCTGAACATTGTTTTCAGGATATCCACTTTAGCCTTTTTAGTTGGAAAAAACGTCCAGCTGAGTATGTGTGCCGATTGACTGCTGCACGCCTTTCTACATGACCTTTCCAGATTCTCAAATTCACCACTGCAATTTCATGATAAAGATGGGGAACGCCTCCTTCGTCTTGTCCCGCATGTCAACAGCATTCTTGATGTACTTTAGGATGTGCGCGGTGTACAACATGAACAAATTCGTCGTGTTCTTCTTCGGCTTCACTTGGCTCAGCGTCATCGGAGGTGCATCGACCACGTTCGCCGGCATAGAACCAGCCTACAACGAACACACAAAGCATTGTGATTGCATGATAAAACACCGCTTTGTCATTGCGACGTCAGTTATTGACTTTGTAAATGATACTCTCATCCTCCTTGCTATCATGTACAAGCTGGGTATGACGGGCATTCGAAGAAGCCCGGCTTCACAGCTTTCCAGTGCTTGGAAACCCACGGGTCATTTACAAAGCTTCGTGAGAGCTTTTCTTCAAGATAGCCAGATCTATTATACGTGAGTTACACATACACTCCCGGTGTTTCTGTCTGACTCTAGTCATATTAGCATCGCCGTTGCATTGAACTTCGCAACAATCATCTATTTCTTTGTTGACAACGATCCTCCGGATTCTCCATCTCGATTTACGATGCTCTTTCCGAACGCGGTCATCGTGAATATCATGGCATGTAGAGTGTTTAGAAATGTCAAATTCGGCCGCCATTCTCAGGTCCTTGTCATGCCTACCCAAATCAACACAGGGAACCTAACGGTTACGGAACACAATTGCAAACCTGACTCAGATGAGGAGAACTCGTGCGACAGAGGCGGCTCGGACATGAACATGCCCGTGTCGGTGGAGTTTTCTCCGCGGAAGGAATTGTCCTGGCTCCCTACAACTAGAGTACGAACGGAGAAGCCGAGCGCGCACTTGGGCAGCGGAGTGGAAGTCACGACAGTCATCGAACTCACTAGGGACTGATGGAAGGCAGGGATGGCATTTTATTGAGGCAAACATAGAGCAGTGCAAATAAGTAAGGCTGCACCTCGAGATACTAGAAAGAAATTAAATTCAGGTTATTCTTGGGTTATTCGATGCAAAACAAGGACTCACGGCTTGGAATCCATCTTTAGAATGTGCTCTCGGACTTGAGACAATTCCAACACTGTTTCTTGACGGGTAATACCAAAAGTACCCCTTTGGCTTACCTATGCTACTCGTTAGAGATATTATTTGAGACGAACGCTGGTGTTTACTGGAATTTATTCATTGAGCTGATAACAGTAATATATTAGTTTGGTATTAATATTCATTCAGGTCAATGAAAGTAAGTACCTGAAAGGCGCCTATTGCTCTTGTCTTAGGATCACATATATAATTCGGAATTTAGCAGTAAGTTGGTCGCGAATATGCCTGCCCTGGAGTAGATCACGGGAGTTGATTCAACGACTCCGGCCCGGTAGTAGGACTTTGTCGCATCCCATCAATGATGAATGTCTCTTGGCCCTTGACTTCAACCACATATAAAGCGCGTACTTAGGCGTCCTAGTAAGTTATTTATCTCTCCACCATGGCTGCGATTGAAAATTTGGGGCCTGACGAATATCCTTCCCCTGGTAGCGGATCCAGTCCCTTCAAGCGGAAAGAGCAAGGTACTTTCGGCGATCGCACTACAATTCGCCCCGCCAAAGAAGTTCAACAAGAAATGGAAATGGAGCTCCGCCACCACTGGGTAGGGCCGATGCCTGTGAAGCAGTTCTTCAAAGAATGTTTCCCGGATTCGAACCTCAAAGGCATGCCGAAGGTTCCGAAAGATTACTTCGACGCTATGCCTGAAGGGAAGGACGTCAAAGAGACTGATATGTATGACGTGTATTACTTGAATGTCTCTGCAGCTTTGAATAATTTCTTGTTAGATCAAACTTGTAAAGGCCAAGGGGCTGTTGCCGGGATTTCAAATGGTCAACACCTCGAACTCGCCTGACGCGAACTCCATAGTTGGCAGGAAGATCAAGCAAGATATAGCCACATATTCGGACGACGTCGATATTTCGATTAATCGAACCCAATTGGATAAAGACGTCCTTCCCTGGGAGGTCAAGCCTTCATCAGTAGCGGAACATTTCTCCGATCCTCCTGAAAACGCCTCCCCTGACAGGTTGTGGGGTCATGACTTCGAAACTGACGCGCACGCGGAGATGTTGACTCGGGGACAAATCGCTACATACCTCACCGAAATCTCCGCTCGTCAGCATCGTACACATGCCTTCCGAACTTGGTTTTCATGACCGACACCAACGTTCGTTTTCTCAGAGTTGACCAGACAGGTATCTTGGTCTCGAGATCATTCAACCATCGCACGAACTTTTGACTTCTTGCCGAATTCCTCTGGCGATTCTCCCATGTCTCGGATATTATTCGTGGGTTAGATCCTACTGTTCGACCCGCGAGCGCTGAGGAGGAAGCGCTGGCTCATGATAAGGGGCATCTGAAGAGTTTCGCCCCGTTGTGGTCCTTCAAGTCCCCAGCGGCGGTGACAAACGCGGCTTTCGGGAAGTCATTGTTTGGGATTCGATGTCCGACGCGCAGTCTCTCACAGGGAGGGCAACCTGAGGTTGGCTGGTGTATGACCTGAAGGCGGAAAAGGTGGCCTTCTTAAAAGATGGCTGACGTTCTCCCCTTGATCATCTGGGAAAAGGGGGAGCTGACCGACGCCAAAATCTGTAATGTGCCCAGGTATATTTGTGGCGATGATTTAGGCCAATCCACCCCGGACACAGGAAACGGAAAGGTTTGGTAGGCAGGGCCATATCTGAATCCGCCAGAGTCAAGGGGGCCCACCACCGTCTTTTGACCGATTTTGTTGTTGGTCATCGTATCTCGAGATTTCGGTCATCATGAGAGCCACTTAAGTGCGATGCATATCTCGGTGCATTTTAATTCCCTTGCTGAGACGTTAATAAACCAATCGTATAGCTCACACACATGGATTTTTGATTTGCGGCATTCTTCATCGCGATATCAGCGCCGGAAATATTTTCCTTTCCTTGGAAGGAACCGGCGTTTTGAACGATTGAGATATGGCTCGCCAAGTCAAAGGTATTCGCGCAGGGCCAAGACAGCCTGGCCGTACTGTAAATACGGTAACCAACTATCGCATCATAATTCTAACTTTTATTTTATTTATTTTTTCGTAATTAGGGAACATGGCTGTTCATGTCCATCAAGCTCCTGAAAAACCCTACCGATCTCCACGAACTCCAAGATGACCTCGAATCGTTCTGCTACGTCGTCATGTACCTCGCACTTCGATACCTGCCCCACAATAGGGTGTCAGTGCTGTCCGCCATTATGGCGAGTGTTTTTGAACACCATTACAACGTACCAACTGGAGTTCAAGGCGGAAATGGGAAGAATTCCATGGTTCATTCACGAGGCTACATAGGAAAGGATCTGGACTTCACCGACAATGAACCTCTCACATCATGGATTGAGTTGGCACTAAGATTTGTCGCGGATTGGTATGCCTACTTGAATCAATCGATAAAATATATGTCACCAGAAATCCCTCGCTTGGAGCTCAGCAATCGACCCTTGCGTAATCACAACGCTCTGGAGCAAAACTTCCAGACCGCTCCGGAAAAAACGTGGGCCTCAAACGACAAAGCCGTGGATCACCCCCCTCCCAAAGGAAAAAAAAATCTACAACAAACGCAAGCTGGAAGGAGCGAACGAAGAGTCGGTTAGGAAAAAAAGCAAGTCATCAACGAGCCATGTTACCCTTTCCAAAGGCCAACATCCAAGACGACCAGGTCCGCTTCGCGGACCCAAAGTAAAGACTGACAACGCGTAGTGGTTTCTGTAATTTGATTCAGTATTCACGGTCCATGTAATAGCACTTATAACAATCAGATTGGACTCCAGTCAGGGATATTTTTCGGGGACATCTAGAAGGCTGCGAAATTCTCGGCTATATATATCTCATGTAATTGATGTCATCCTAAAAAATATCATACATTGATACAAAAGCGGGAAAATGATGACTTGCCGGGTCGGTCTCTTCTCGCGGACATGGGAATACCACCGTTGAAGTAGAGCAATTGGAATCGGTTGCTTATGAAATCCTATGCATTCGGAAAAAAGAGAATTGCACTATGTAGAACGCATATCTCGAACAGCGCCTGCAGACATCTTCTGATAGTCAAACGGTTTCCAACAAAGACAAGTGTTTTCCTTGGAGTACTGGATGAAGGGCGCTGGCACGGTTGTTAATAGGGCCAGTTTCAAGGGTAACGATGACGGGAAAGAGCGAGATTTGGTGACAAGGCTCAAAAGACAAGGAAGAAACTGCAGCATACCTGGAGGGGATGGGCTAGACATTGTTTGATAGTAACGCCCTAATCATCAATCGCTGCAGTTTGCATCTGTGTATTTTGACACAGAGCGACCTCCAAAACGTGTTCAAGATATCGCTGAACGATGCCGGAGCTTACACTGAAGTTGGGCTGTCAACAACCCTCTTCACGAGAGGATGACTTTTTTTATTTCACATGTACCCGGAATCTGCAAGACCGTCAGCGTTGCCAACTAATTCATCTATATTCACGTCGCCGGTTTTGGGTTCGCCCTTCGCAGACTCTGCAATCTCGTTTGAATACGGAATTTTTAAATATCGCCGGCACATACCTTTCTCCTTTGCAATGTGCTTAGCTGCCTCGCATACCACCTCGACCTTCTTCCTTGGGTGATGCGAAAATCTAGTCCGTGATGACAGCCGATCGCTCAAGCGTCATCAGCATCGATTGGGCACGGAAGAGGAAACCCAGGCATTGCAAGATGCGCTCTCGTACAGTCGAGTTGTCGTATTTCTCGTATTGGGTTAGCAAGGTGTTGTAAATATGTTCAGTGATTGAGCCCTAATGTAAATTGGGTCAGATAAACTTCAGAAAAAGTTATACCAGTATTACCTGCGAGACATCGCTGTGAACCCTAATTATAACCCGTTAGAGCGGTCAAGCGATTTACTGGAATCAACGCACCAGGGTTGTCTTTCCGTAAAGTTGCAATTCCCAGCAAGCAATGACATAACGAAGATAAGGATAACAAGAGCACCAAGTTCGGCTGGATTTACCTCTAGCGAAGCAGGGTGCTTGACCATCTGCTGAAGGCAACCTAAATTTTAGAGATGAGTAATGTGGACATCCAAACATGAGGATAGTAGACCGACCGTTGCATTATTTCAACAGATTGACCAGCCTCAAAAAGTCGTGGGTCACAACGCACATGCATCCAACAGTGAATTGAGCCTGTGTCGTTTGGGGTATATATTAGGTTAGTCGATGAGAATGCGTTTTACGGAGAATTATGGGAGACGTGGTAGCCAGGCGTCAGCAGTGTGGGCTGGAGGTGCGTAATCTGGAGCTGAACTATAGCTCGCCTCCTTACATACCTAGCGGCTCTCCCACACCTTGGGTTTACACTCGAATTTCCTACACGCCCCTATCCCACACGCCCACACGAAATCGTTCGAGATGTGACCTACATCCCCAGTTGGGGGGGAGAGGTCAGGTGGCGGCTACTGGCAGTGAGCCTAGTACAGGGGAATCTAAAAGGCGAGAATTGGCGTGGAGCATACCATGCAGACATTTTGCGTATCTTTTTTGAGTCCTAGAGCCTCCATTGAGATGAGAGGGAAGTCGCGAGAAGGGAGGAGGAGAGTGGATGTAAGCAAGGAAGATGCCCACCTTCTAGAGCCCGAGACGAAATCGCGCTCCTGCCTTGTGAATTGCACCCCTCGTTGGTAGTGCCCTGCCCTGCTTGCTGCTGGTCCGATGAGGTTCCTCGAGGAGCGAACGAGTGGGTGGGCCGGCGATGATGTGGCGCCCACATCCCTCAACGAGGGGAGGGGCTGGAGGCACTGGTGCTCGTGGTAGTGTTTTACCTGGGCCTGGGCCTGAGCCTGAAGCGCCGCCTGGTGGATGGGCCGGTGGTACAGGCAGAAGGGCGAGCGGGCAGCAGGGAATGTATTAAATGGAAACGTGCCATTTTGGGACGGATTTCTCTGCAGCAGTGCCGAAAGCCGTGCCGAGCCGAGCTGGAAGGGAGATACATGTGTGTGCCGATTCCGTCCGAAGTAGGAGTCTATATTTGGTAAGTAAGTACACACCTTCCATATTTTACATATATGGCCGACTTCGCCCTGACAAAAATAAAAACAATCAGTTTTGAAGCAAATCAAAATCGCCTTGGTGGTTTTGTTTACATTTACGAAAGAAACGTTTTTACCAAAGGGATAAGAAGAGTTTAAAGGGGAAATTTGGACCCTGAATTTCGGTTGTACAGAAGACGTGTCAGAAGTAGCGGTGTTTAGGGCTTATAAGGAAAGTTATCCAGCGTTGCCTTAAACTGCATAATTAGAGCGACATATCAACGCCAGAGGTTCTTCTATGCGAGCGTCGTTCCATATGCTACTTTGGCGCAACCTATAAGTAGTAAGACCTGGTTATTTACTTTGCTTTACTCTGCAGAGCTTCCCTAGTGCCCAACATATCTATTGGTGTTCCCTTCAATGACAAGTCCAGTAATGGAAGTTTATATAGGATCTGGGGGGATCTTCCAGGGTTACCCAACTTTTAACGCTTACATTTCTCATAGAGGATCTTCAATCTGCGGAGCAGACCGACCTGGACTCGGAATTAGAGATCTTTTTGAGGAAGAACCCTGTCCTTTTCCATGTCCGTTCCTAATACGGATTGTCAGTGTAAATAGTTATTTGATGTGCTCGAACTTGTCGTCCAACTTCGGGCTGTCAGCAGGCTATGCGTGCCATCCCATTTCTACTTTTGGTTGCACTCACTGGTCGATGGAAAGCTGATGCTGATGAACGCAATTGAATACGCGACCAATTTATATGCTTCTCACAATGATTTGGGGTGCTAACGATAAGGCTGGCGTTCAAGAGATACATGTCAATGTACTACGTAATGGATAATGTTTGTGTCCAAGGTTCAGGAATCAAAATGATTAGTCCGGCCGTAGGCCGCTTAAAAAACTGGAAGCCCCTACATATTGGGCTAAAAATGACATTAGATGGGCTTAGAAGCAACTTGAATGGTCCTCGGACATGTAGAATAGCAATAGAACTCATCTGAGGATTAGTAAAAACAAAAAGATGCAGAGCATGGGAAGAAGCGCCATTGTGATTAAACACCCCAGATCTGGCTGCGCTCGAAAAATTGGACATTCGAGGGGTTTCAGAAGCAAATATGTGGACCAAAGGGTTTTCCTTGGAAAGTTGTTGGAAAGTTGGTCAAAATCTGAGTTATGGAATTCCCTTGGAATGGCGAAGCTTGGCTGCCGTGCTCTCGGGTATCTTTTCTGCGCTGTGCAAACTTCGGTAATGTCCGTGGATGACTCGAACCAACTAAATACTTGCATGTAATGCACTTCGATTGGTGGGCGAAACCGAAAACCATATCCATGGTGCGGTTCGATTGGTAGGAACGGCACCTATCTGGAGCCATATCCATGGCTCCTAGCAACCCGGATTAACTGAACGGGGTTGACCTGACCTGCTTTTCGTCATTCTTGCCGCATGCTCAAGATTCCAGCCCTGTCCTTGTTTGGAGGCTGTGGGTGGAAGTGCATAAAGAGAGTTCATGTGAGACTGGAGGCCCTCAGCATACACCGCTCTAGCATCTCCCTTCGAAACTGATCTACACAAATCAATGTCCACTCAGGCTAACCCGACCTTACTCAGCGTGGTAACTTATCCTGATCCAGTGGTGGGAAAGTATATTGTTGTGTTCAAGGACGGTGTACAATGGCGCGACTACCCCTACAACGACGTCATCTCCTGGGACCAGGTCCTCAATGGGTTTTGTGGTATGTACACTGGATAACTCAGAGGAGTTGCAGCTGAATTGATTCACAGCATCCCTAAGCCAAGCAGAGCTCGACGACCTTCGCGCGTCACCCGACATTGAAGCCATTTACGAGGATGGCTATGCTCAGATTGCCACTGTTGAGTAAGTTCTTCTGAGCCCCGTTTCTAGGTCACTCTTCAGATAAACATCATACTGCAACTCTAGTGATAATGTGCCTCTGAGCGTAGAGGAGATGAGCGCGCTACGTGCCTCACTTGATGCTGACTCCATTCGCGAGGCTGGCCAAGATTTGGATAAGTAGGTCCTCACCTCGCTCCAGACACTCGTTTCTGAAGTGATTTCAGAACATACACCCCCTTGACCCAAAAAGCGCTCAAGGAATTCCGTCCTGTCGCTACCCCAGAGTCTGAGGGAGGAGTGCCAGGCACTCAGTAGGTCCCGTTGTCCCCCATAAATACTTGTTTAATGTAATTCCACTGTGTTAGACACAACGCACCTTGGGGTCTTCAGAGGATTATTCAACCAGAAAGGCTGGCCAACCAGAACGATCGGTGAGGCAACTTTACCTGTCTGCAGATGTAAGGCACGACACTCATGCCTTTATTGCAGAGAGCTAAACTTCAATTATAATTGGAACAATCGTGCTGGCCTTGGTGTTGATGTTTATGTTATTGGTACGTTGCTCTTGCCACCTTGGACTGCCCTGCTGACTTGGCGTTACTAGATACCGGTTCGAATGTTCCTATACTCACCACGAAATTCCACTGACAACTCTACAAACTCAGGCATTGACATTGATCATGTAAGAACTTTGCATCACTGGTGACCTGGTTCATGAACGCGATGATCCATGGATCTGCACAGCCTCAGTTTGGACAGCGTGCGTGCTGGGGTGCGACTTTCGGCGACCACCCGTATGTCGTCCATTTTCCTCCGGTAGATGTGTCGTTCAAATTCTTTGATAGTAATTTTGACGACAGTGGCCATGGAACGCACTGCGCGTAAGGAGGCGTTTCCCTCATATATTTGTGTGATTGTTCACACAACATTCTCGTCAAGTGGCACGGTTGGCAGCAACCAGTTTGGTGTTGCCAAAAAGGTCAGTCTTATTGCCGTGAAGGTGCTTGATCATAATGGCAGGGGCCAATGGAGTAACATGTGCGTCCTTATGCAACTTAAAGCTAGAGTATACTAATTCTGATCCAGCATCTCTGGAATGAACTGGGTTGCACAGAGCGCTGCCAACACTTGTCGTCCATCCATTGCCTCTATGTCTTTGGGAGGTCCTGCATTTCCACCTGTGGACCAGGCCGTTGCAAATGTGAGCAGAACGTCAACACTATGAGCAGCAGCTGATAGTGGCTTCCCATTTAGTTGACTGGCCGTGGGGTCCACGTTGTTGTAAGCATTATAAACAATTCCTCAGTGACACTTTTAAAAAAACCGATCTAGGCCTCCTCTGGTAACACCAATACAGATGCTATTAACATCTCTCCTGCTTCTTCACCTTCTGCAATCACTGTTGGGGCGGCTAATATCTACGATGCCCGCTCCTGGTTCTCCAACTATGGTTCGGTTCTTGACCTTTTTGCTCCTGGAGAAAATGTTATTAGCACATGGATTCAGGAACAGGTAATTTATCTTCGATTTACAAACCTTAAACATGCCCACTTTTCTCTAGTATTTCCAATCCTTGTCCGGGACATCAATGGTAAATACCAGCAAGACTGGGATGATTGTTGTCAACTTACAGTCTGTCAGGCTTGCCCCCACGTTTCTGGAGTACTTGCATTGCTTATTAGCATCCTTGGCAATGACACTTCTGCTACCTGGAAAGCCAGGCTGAAGGAAATGGCCATCAAGAATGCCCTTACAAATATACGTGAGCAATGACACTGCACCACCAACGACTATTCCCTTAATATTTCGTTCTTAGCCCATGACACGCCCAATATGTTGTTGCAAGCCAGGTCTACTTAGGCTGTAGAGCATTATGAAACCTTCACGTATCGTAGCCAACTTGCCTTCCCATTACTCCATTGTGAACATGATCAATGTACAATATTTTTGAAGCCTCAGAATAGACATCCAATTGACCCCAAAATCTTTGGCAGCGGTACCTCAGCCATGGATAGCGAAACCTAACATATGATTGGGAACGACAGAACATCTCCAAAGCGCCCCTTACGGAGTAAACTGTAACACACGGTGTTACACAGCCATCAACACGCGATAAGGCAGACCATGGTCGGTATGGCCCATACCTTACATGAGGCATCATATATGTTATTTGGGTATAGAAATAATATTTAGTACATATGAGGCTTCGTGTTATTGAGTTGAACCTCCAGAGACGGGCATTCAAATAAAGTGCTGGCGAGGTTTGGGCGAGGTACTTATTTGTGGATGGTAGAGGATGGTAGAGGAGGAAGAAATAATGCTTGCAACTTGTTCTTGAGGGCCATTCAAGCTGTGCATGGCAATACGAGTCCTCAAGTTGTCTTTCTTTTCTTTTTCTTTCTCTTGTTGCTCGTCTCTCCAATTCAAATTCTAAATTTTAATAGCGCCTGATTGACCCTAGGGAGGTGGCATGCACATTCAATGTTAGGACTTCTGCGTCCGTTACCAAAAGTAACCAAATTGACCGGTGAGTGAAGTCGAGAATCTCACACCTTCAACTATCATAGAAATTAATGAATACGGATGACTCGCATACTGGCGCTACCATGGTATGCCACCAGGCAAAACCCACAAGTGAACAACTAACTGTATATTCAAAAGAGGCTATAAATTATGATACGTATACTGATATCCGTCCTTCATTTAGCCTCTACATTCGTCAAATGTGTTCATCCACGCGAAAGGCGACCCATTCGTAAATGCTCTCTGCAACGGATAACAAACCACGGAATGGAAGCCAGGGTGGCAACGACGCCTGTATTATGACCATACAATGTTTGGTCGGCATTTCCTGGTACACAAATAGGCTAGAAAATGAAATAATGATAGAACTGCAGTGAAAACGAATGCCCAATGGGGTAACACAGGTTTCTTTCGGCGGTAATCATCGACCCAAGCTCAAGTACGGGATCAAGCGATAAGGCGTGCGCTCATACCAGTAGGACTCACCATTCTCACATGAATTGTCGTGTGGCAGCGGTGAGTTGCCCCTGGTATACGAGCGCATCCACTGTCAGGTGCGTGACGTGATGGAGTAAATGACTCGCCGAAGTAGATCCGTCCCTCCTCAAGTTCGTCGACAAGAGCACCAGTAAGCCATCTTTCAGAGTGATCATCTTCGTTATAGCTCTTTGAATCCCCACCATATCTTCCTATGAAGAAAGTGAGTGCACCCATTGTTCATTTTCCTGTCGGCATCCTGAATCGCTGAAGAACGGGTCTCGCTGTCAATGTGAGTACGGGATGAGCTAGTGTTTTGGAACTGGTAAGAGCCTGGTCATTGATCATGGGTGTTCAGGGCTCACTGTATCTTTCATAGCCCGTCGTCGATAGTGCTCTTATTATTTACCGTGTTATACATGTGTACAGTATCCATTGCCGAAGCCCAGCATAGTACTGTGCTGGAAACCCATCTAGGTAGCTGTATGGGATTGTTTGTTGACGTACCTGTGTTATAGTCTGCTCGATTTGACCACCACGATGAAAATGGGGAGGGGTGAATGGGCTTAATAGGTGTGAAATGCAGGTATGATAAGAACCCATTCTCGGTCGTAAAAGTTCGCAACTCACCTTGTCTCTCATGGCCCTCATTGGCGATAGTGCCCTGCTCGTTTGCGATTACCATTGTACATATTGGTGGCGGCCCCTCTAGTCCTCGTACCACCGAGTTTGTTTGCTGCTAGTAAGTGGCCGCCATTTCTAACCGTTCAGGGGAGACCTCAACCTAGAACGTCAGCAGAAACGACGCAACGAATCTCGAAGGTACATACCCGCATCTTGTCTCGCATGACATCCCCACTCACGTTCGTCAATATTCACCAGTTTATTTGCTGCTGGTGAGTGGCTCCCATTTATGACCTTTGAGATGAGATATGGACTAAGAACGTTAACCACGCCGAAGAAACAAGGAATCTCAGCTCATTCGAAGGTATGTACTCCTGTCCTTTCTTGTATAACATCCACTCATCACCAGCCTCTCGTAGTGACCCTTCGCAGTGACCTTGCTGCTGTTGTAGCTGATGCCGTGACTTCGCGATATCACGGACCTGCTTTTTCAAAAATTTTTGCTGCGAGAAGTGAACCGAACTCATTGCTGCTCATATAATTGCCCCGCCAGTGGTTGGCTTTCCCACCGAAGCCGGATGGTGTATATGTTATGTTGGGTAGGTGCTTCCGGATGATGCACGCGAGAAGATTGCGAAGGAAGGTGCTAGGACCATCCCAGCGAGCATGGTGGAAACTTTCAGATGATCGACTCAGGAAATGAGGTTCTGTTTGCAGAGGATCCCGTTGCTATTTCCCAGTTTTCGTGTTCCACCCCGCACCCAGGGCACCCACTCCGCTAACACACAGCACCACCACTCGAACAGAGATAGCCGTCCGCCCATGCCCTAGTCGTCGACCTGTCATGTTCTTGGAAGAGGAAGGAGTGGATTTTGAGGACGGAGTAGAGGTGGGCGAGACCGCCGTGGGTGGAGATGCTGAGGTCAGCGGTTGTGATGCCGTCACGTTTTCTCAGGCGACCGCCTCCATCACCTTCAACCTACACCATGGCGGACACGCCAACCATATTCACCAAAACCTCCGCATTCTCTCTGGCTGGTGTGTTCGCTCTCAGTGTTATCGCGTATGTAGGCTCCAAGGTCTTCCTACCCAAGAACGCGAGGTGGCAGGACAGGTACACATTCATCTGGTTGGTGAGTTCATTTTTCATGTCCATAATGAACGTCCCCGACTTCTAAGGAACATGCCGTATTTCTATCCTGGGTTTTGGGGACCACTTACATTTTGAAATCACTTTTCATGCAGGCATTCGACGCACTCATCCATTTCGTGTTCGAAGGCTCCTTCCTATGGCTCTCCGTTTTCGGTCGGCAAGTAAACATCTCAACGGGACCCTTCGCAGAAATGTGTACGGCCCCAAACCCTACCCAACCCACGCGTCCCACTAAACTACGCGTTTTTGTCTAATTCTAGGGAGAGAATACGCCGCCGCCGACTTCAGATGGGGCGTGTCGGACCCTACAGTCGTATCCCTCGAGCTCCTCACCGTCCTCGGCGCGGGCCCGCTGTGCTGCTACATCCTCAAGCAGCTGGCAAACGATGATCCAGCAAGGCATTATTGGTTGATTGTGTTAAGCACGGCGGAGCTTTATGGAGGGTGGGATCCCCTTTTTTTGCTTTTTCTTCACACTTATATCTATCTGATGTGTTCGGTTGGTCTAGGTGGATGACCTTTTGCCCAGAGTGGCTTACTGGGAGCCCGAACTTGAACACGTCGAATGCTCTGCATCTCTGGGTGTACTTGGTGGTAAGTTGCTTTTTCCTTCCTTTCCCTTATCACCGATATCCTCATTAACGTTCTCCGTAGCTAATGAATACTATGTGAGTCTATTCGCCAAAGGACTTTTTACAAGTTAACTAATCACCTGTTATGTAGTTGGGTATTTATCCCCCTCTGGCTCATGTTTGATTCATATACCCATATCGCGGGGGCTCTTCGTGCAAAACAATCGTCCTACAAGAACAAGGCCGCTTGAAACCAAAGACCCTCGACGTTCGATACCCTTCCCCAAAAATATAGTTGGAATTCAAATTTGATCATTATATCTTTATTTACCCATGTACGCTGATTTTAACTAGGAAAAAAGTTTGTGGTCTCGTCGAATGTTTACTATATGTTGTGTACGGCCTTTGTTCGACCTACGAACGTTCAAGCTCAGGCAATGCACCTCTTTTCCAATCGCGGTTGGTTCATGAGAACAAGGAAATTTAAGATTATATTTCTCTATTCATTGGAATGGACAATTCCTTCTATTGGCACGGGCACTCACAGGAACAACGCTTCAATACTACCTACTTACCCCCAACCCCCATTGGCTGGTGCCCGAAAGCGAGCAACGGAAGGCGAGTACTAGTACGTTGGCCGTGAATACTATCTAAGCATTAAACCCTCCCGTCAATTAGGATATGCACATGCATGTTTGTCGTGCGTTCAGATAGTAGTGGTGAGATGCCACTGTTTGATTTGGGGAAAGCAGAAATTTAGCGTTACTTTCCAGTAATTGCTCACCAGACAGGGAGGACGTTCAAGTATTTTTGCATCGAAAAAGGATGTATGGATGTAAATGGCAATATTTAATCTGTAAGTATGGCAAATGTTGACGACTCTCCATGGGCGAGCATATCATCAGGTCGTGTCACCCCATACACACGATTATCTCAGAAACTCGACTTCAAATATATTTTGATGGTCGATGATCTTACCCTTGGTGCTCCTAAATCTTGGGCAGCGAGCTCGAGTTCTGGTGATGGTACGGAAGCAAGCCGCGGTTTTAAGTCACCTTTTGATGGGAGGAGAGAAAGTGGTGGAGGTGGGTC
>Ga0307513_10006323_pt1 | contig 15509 bp, 2 predicted proteins | sample 15_EM_MG_FD_202174 | JGI IMG/M metagenome (GOLD analysis project Ga0307513, IMG submission 202174) | Populus trichocarpa ectomycorrhiza microbial communities from riparian zone in the Pacific Northwest, United States - 15_EM | ecosystem: Host-associated > Plants > Roots > Unclassified | place... | reverse complement strand
AAGCTTGAAGAAGATAATTTTCCTGGAGATCTTGTGGAGGAGTTTCTGATATTCCCGTACGATGATAAGAATCCCAAAAATCTCTGAGAGCAGAGTTTTTCAAACTCTTGGAGCATGAAGACCAGAGCACCCAAGTCCTCTCTGCGTACTTTGCAATGCCAACAATGAACATTGGGATCGCTATGAATGTGAGGATACCGCTACCCCAGGACCTTGAGAAGACATAAAAAGCCACTATGACTTGGACTACAAGACCAAGCAAATGCCTTAACCACAACTCGTTATCTTCAATCGAGTATGCAGTGATTGTGTCCGGGCCACCAAGGTGCAGGAGTAGAAAAGGTGCCCAAAATGCCTGGATGGAATTGTTTGCTTTCTCTGAACCGTCACCTGATGAATCTCCTTGGCTCCTGGCTAGATTACCCAGGGCAACAGTTGCCACCACGTCTGCTGATAGGTATGCAGACCAAACGAGAATCCTGATCCAGCTTCTGCCACTGGTCTTTCGACAAGACCCAAATATGATGAGGATGGTTTGTAGTAAGAGACTAAGCAAAACCATTCCTCGAATCTCCCAGTTGTTCCATAAATTTAAGACTTCTTCAGGCAATTTTTTAAGCATTGTCATCTTTTCCTCAACTGTGGAAACTACTTCTCTCGATGAACCCTTGAAAAAACTATTTTGTAAGATGGAAAAGTAAATGTGGATATCTTTGAAAAAATCTCTTAAAATGAATAGCGAAAGGGCTCTTACGAGAAAAGAATTCTGCAGTAGATTTTGGGTAAGGTATCATAAAATAGGATTTGCTGCATATTGTTGTTGCAGCATGCAAAGAAAAAGGTATGGGATGCATTACAAATTAATATTTGGAAGTGAATTCCGGGATATATCTCCTTTAACTTAAAGCTTGCATTACCAGCTTTTGCAAACCAAGTTACATGTACAAGCAAGAATTTGGTACCTGTCATGGGTACAAAGCAACGAAGAGATGCTAAATAGTAAGGAAGAGATGCAAAATAGTAAGAAAGAGATGCTGCCAGAATGAAGAGACTTTAAATTAGTTGCTTTCCCCCCTTTTTCTTTTCTTGATAGACAATAGACATCGCTTTCTGGACACTCAAAGAAGGAATTCTGAAAATCAATATGATGTTTGAGCACTAAACTTCCCTAATTATTTTTCGTTTATGAGAATTACAGAAATGGCCTCCTTAAGTGGTCATTCTTGTTTGTCTGCATAATTCTCATGAGATTAATTCTTTAATCATGGATGCAGGTACGTTTCTGACGCTGGGAAGGCCGACGAGGTGAACTCAAAACATTATGGACAATGGGAGAACCTGAAAGGCACTGCCCGCTCGGATTAGCAGATGATCGAACTACTTTAGTTCCCAACGCTCTTAAACTTCTGCTTGGTCCAACATGTCTTGTTATTTTATTATCGTATAGTCTTAATTTCATCACAAGAAGCCGCTCTGGGAGTCGCTTATTCCAGCGTGGACTCTATACTCACCCCCGGCGTAAGAACATGCAAGTCTTGCGATTTGAACGACATGCAAAATCGCTTTCACAAACCATAGTTACATGTACAAGCAAGAATTTGGTACCTGTCATGGGTACAAAGCAACGAAGAGATGCTAAATAGTAAGGAAGAGATGCAAAATAGTAAGAAAGAGATGCTGCCAGAATCAAGAGACTTTAAATTTGTTGCTTTCCCCCCTTTTTCTTTTCTTGATAGGCAATAGACATCGCTTTCTGGACACTCAAAAAGGAATTCTGAATATCAATATGATGTTTGAGCACTAAACTTCCCAAAGGTTTTAACATGTGACTACCATTTACTACTAATAAGTATCTGCCTTTCACTAGTGGAATTTTGCATCTTCAAAACACAGAAAAGTTTCAGAAATTTGGATAGATAACCTATTCAACGATAGTCATCCTCTCGATTATTAAAACAATGGGTTTATCCAGTATCTTTTCATTCTCAAGCTAGATAGGCAAAGGCTTTGCAAATTTTCAGCGGCAATAATCACGGTAATAAAGTAGTAGTTATATTATTATTATCAAAAAAATCATCTCAATTTAATAATTTAAGTTATTAGGTGAGATTTTAAAATATAATTTATATTACTCCCTCAAGTAAAAACCTTTTGGACTTGAAACTTGCACAGACCCACATTATCTTATGTTTAATTTTTATCAAATAAATAGAGATGGCGAAATTCCAACCCGTGACCGCTTGATCATCAAGACTTTGATACCATGTCGAAGAATCATCTCAACTCAATAACTTAATCTATTAGGTGAAGTTTTAAAATATAATTTATATTATTCTCTAACAAGTTACAAGTACTCCAGAGCATCTATCTATTTTTTTTATGGAGGTTAATCTGTCCCTTGATCATCATTTTGCGCCGACAAACCTCCTAGAAATGCTCTATGCACCTGTTGATGTTGTGTTAAAGCAGCTAAAAGTGATCTTAGCTGCACAATCTCAGCTAAAAGAGATATATATTATTCTCTTGCTCTTTTGTTTGTTGTATTAAAAATTATACTTTGCATTCTTAAAATTCATTCTATCAAGAATTTTATCAATTAATTGACATATATGCAAACTATTAATCATTTCTTTCGTTTAGTCATTGCAAATCATTTCATTTTCACCACAATATACAGAGGTAATGTGACTAATTTTGTTATATTTGATTGATTTTTGTTGGAAGAAGTACGAAAATTAGAGTGTAACAGTTTTATAAATAAAAAATGCATGCATGGTGTAAAGTTTTTAAAAACGCACAATTAAAAATGTATCGAGAAATAAAAAAAATGCGGTGGATTTATAAATTTAATCATCAGATTACAAAACAAATTAATGAAAATAAAAGGATTAGAAACACTCATTAATAACACTACAATATTCAATCAATATGACTTTGAGCGTGGTAATTCTTCTACGATGAAAACAAAAGGAACAAGTCTCAAATTAGACTCCTAATTATATGGTGGGTTTCAATTGAATGCTCTAAGAAATTATTTTTCAATTCGATCTCTGATTTTAAAAAGTTTTAAATTTTATCCTTTCATCTCCAAAATTAGGAAAATATTTTAATGAAAAACATCATGTTTCCTTCACATTAACGATATCGTTTTCATTGCATAGAATGTGCGTTCTTGATGAAATCTATTAGAAAATATGGATGGAAGAACTCAATCGTGAAGTTTTTTTAACCTTTGAAGATCCAATTTCTTGAAGATAAATTTAATTGAGATATGGCTCATAATTTTGATATTTTTTTAGCCTTGTCCATGTGATTTGGCTTCCACAATTCCAAAATAATAATAATAATAATAACAATAATAATTAATAATGATTAGGATAATTGAAATAAACAGTGTTTAAAAGAGAGTTTTGCTAGCATTGTTCATGTCTTCATAACATCTTAATTTTAAGATATTGAATAGATGATTAAGAACGTTTTTTTTATTATTTTAGAGCATATGTGACCAACTTTGCAAATCATTATTACATAATTAAGATATGGTAGTTGGCTAGGATACGAAGCAAAGCAAATAAGAACAAGTTGTAAGAATGGAGAAACTTTAAATTAGTTGTTTGTTGATTTCAAACAGAGATTGCCTTCTTTTTTGGGAAACTTTAAATTGCACTAGCTTGGGTACCAAGCAAATAAGAGATGCTAAATAGTAAAAAAAATGTTGTTTACAAGATTGAATTGGCTATCCTTTCTCTTGATGGCAGAGTTTTCTTTTTTTTTTTGGACCCTTGAAAGAAGAAACACTGAATATCATTGAGGTAAGTAGTTTCTTCTAGCAGAATTTCTTGCAGTAAGATGCTTGAACATTGAACTCCCGGAAGGCTTGAAAATCATGTAAAATTATTCTTGAAATCTTATTTAATAACTTAAAATATTTAGTTAAGATGATTCTTCTATATTCTTAACAATAATATCGAATTTGTTTTTAATAATTCAGTAAGCACACTATCAAAGCTTCTCTTGAAAGACTCAAAAAATTCACATTCGAGCTGTGACCCAATATTACAGTCATTTCCTAACTTCTGATCAATTCTATGGTAAATGCATACAACTTCTGGTAAAATAAATTTATTAAACCATAACGTTTCTTTCTCTTTCTCTCTTTGTTTTTTTTTTTTTTTTTTGGACATGATTTCTTTGGGTAATTTATTTTAGTTTCTTCAAAGGAATTTTGTGAGGTTTGGTTTTCTTTGGAGGATTTTTAAAAAAAAAGATATTTCTTGGATGTTAAGGGATTTCGGGTTTGAGTGTGAGATATTTTATTGGGAGGTTACTTTCTTGAGAGGATTTATTGAATATTACATTATATCAAGAATTGGAATCTAGTACAAAAGAATTCGTCAATCGGTATCAACACACTCATTGGTCCAGTGGCCGACGAGTCCCCTCTCGTTCTACTAATAAAACCAAAAGGGATGTGATCTTCTGTTTCAATCGTTGAACATGACAGTTCAAAAGACAAATAATGCTCATAAGAACATGCCAGTTTTTAGCTCATGTGGCTTCTGATCCATTGCTTTCAATGAATTTAAGCTCTGTTTCAAAGGTGGAGTGATATTAGTGAATCCCCAAGTCACTTGAAACAGAACACAGAACAGTTTTCAGATCAAATTAGCCGAGGTTTAAAACTTGGTCACAGCATGAGATAATTATATGCTACAATGAAGTCGTCCATCAAGGGGATTAAAACATATAACAGTTCCCTATTTGAAGTTTCTTCACCCATGGCAGATTACAACTAATAGCCACTCCCTTAAATATTCTGACACATTGAATGCAAAATCATTATTTACACTTTTTGTGAAATAGCCACCTTGATTAAACCAGCTTTGTTGGCAGGGCTAAGGGGCAAGCTGCTAAGAATTTCTTCAAGAAGCATCAAGTTAAAGTTGCTACTAAGGTTTCAGGTCACCGACTAGGCCTGCAGTCCAGTTTAAGATCTTCTCACCAGACTTCAGGTAAACATTTCTATCATGAGACAATTTTCGAGCAAGTCCATTCAAAACTTGATGGAAAGCATCTCCTGCTTGAGCAAGTTGTGGGAATAGCATTGCCTGCTTCATTGAAGGGTTTGCAAGCAGTCTCTGCTTCCTCAATATCACTTCAGGTGGAATGGAAGTGAGTATGGTGTCCAAATTTGGAACATCTTTCTCGTCTACAAACACCCCAATTTCTTCCCATGGGATTGCATCAGCAAAGGGTAAAACAATATCGTCAACTATAATAACAGGGATATAACCAAATATCAGTGCTTCAACCAATCTCGGACTCCATGGAGCCCAGCCGAGGGGGCACAAACAGAAAACAGCTTGTTGCATGTCTTCGTAATACGTTGTTGGGTGCTCTGTGGAAATGTCAAAAAGTGGATTGTCCTTGAAGTTCTCCCAGACTGCTGCTCGTGCACCTCTGTAAACATATGAAACAAATTGATCGGTGATCTCCACTTAAGCCTCTAATACATATAGGATTATTGCTAAAACATGAAATCTATTCTCTCTTCCAATTAGCTTGACAATTGAATGAAGAAGTCCAAATATTCTATTTGACCTCTTTCATTCTAATTGAATAATATGAAAGGGCCATGATTCTAGTTTCATAACTCATACCACAAAGGTTCCATTTCTATTGATATTTTGTTTGAAAATATACTTAAGCCTCACATTCTATGGAAAAGTGTTTGCCTCACATTCTATGGAAAAGTGTTTAAGTAATTGAACTTGTAATCACTTTCTTAAAAATGTGAGAACCATGTGAGAATTACCTTGCATAGTAGCCACCTTCTGGGTCATTTCCTACATCATAAAACAATCCTCTGAAGTAAACAAAAATTGACCGAGGTGTTTTTTCAGGAATCAGGTGGGTTTGCATTTTCTGTGGGGGAGCATATGAAGGAACTGTAATGGAGCCATCTTTTAAGCAAACATGATTTCTTTGTCCAAAAGTTTGCACCAAGGTGGCATGTTGGAGCAAGGGAAGAATTCCTCTTTCGATAGCCTTCTCTTCCTGCAAAAAGGATAAAGAATGGAGGAACATAAATTAAGAGTTGATGGAAATAAAAAGAAACTGCTAGAATGCAACACTTTATTACTAATATATATCAATAATTAGATATACCAGAAAGATAGCAACCTCAAAAGCTCTTCAGGAAACCACATATTCAGGTCAATTGATTCAAAAATCAGAATGCATTGAGAAAATTTGTCAACAGAATCTAAAGGAAACAGGAGAAGGAAAATAAAAAGGAAAAGGTTTAATCACTTGATAGTGGAAGCATGCACCAAAGTCGTGTGGCACAACAAAAAAGTGGTCAGCACCTTCAGTCCGATTCCAATAAGGCCAGTTTGAAGAAATAAGTTGTGTAGCACTTCTTATCATTCGTGGTGATTTGAAAGGCAAATAAAGGCTATTTAGAGTCAAATCACAAGTTGTATATATAGGGGTATAAAACCAATCACCTTCCTTGGGATTGAGCGTTCGTACAGGGCTAGATAATAGGAACCGATGCATAAAGATCTCAGCTGCAAACATGTGGGTGAGGCATCTTGGGTCCTTTTGCATAATCTTCTTATTGTATTTACTTGGAAGTTCATAGACAAAAACTTTCAGCTTTCCAACAGGATCATCTTCCAAAACATCTCAAGCACTACCTGCATGTTGTATAGCCCAGTCATACTTAAGGATCTCTCATTCATTTAACTCCAAACAACTTTTGTAGTTTCTGAAATCTACACATTATCAAATTCTGATTCAACAAATCCATTATTCGTAAGATAAAACTTAATGTTTCATATAAATCAGCTAGAACAAAACCTTCATTTTACCCTTTCCTTGCCCCCACATTTACCAAATCACATCTGATATTGCCGATTGTTTTTATTATCTTTTACATTGTTTTCCACAAGCCCCTATTTCAAGATGTCATGTGTGTCTAATATACAATACTTGGACAGTTACAATGGCTTCAGCATTATTATTTTTAACTTTTCAATCTCTAACTTGAGACAAATTGACCCTCCAATGTGATCTAGCTTTCCAGACTTGGGCAGTTCCTCTTCATAGTGCATGTAATAATATAAGGACATAGAACAAACAGAAACAAAGAGTTAGGAAAGCTCTTTCATCATATGTTATGGCCACCTATGTCATCATGAATAGAAATGTACCAGGTGTTAGACACATTAGTGCCCATCTTCACGCCAAGTTGTTTCCCCAATATAGAACTCAAGACATTAGAAACCTGAAAAAATTCAATCATGCTTTTTCTTGACCAAGTCTTTATTAGCATACGATCAATTGAAGTACAAGCTTAGACCATCTCAACCAGATATGTTCACCTAGGTGAAGCTCAAAATAAGCCCTAGAGAAGTTGAATTTTACTAGAATAGCTAACAATCCTGATATCATCCCTTTCCATCTATCCTGCTTCAGTAGCACTTACCTCTTCCTTAACTCTTCTCTTGATTGCTACATCAACAAAGATAGATTACTACAGTACATTGTAGTTAGTTTCAACAATAAATGTTAAGCCTCAATTCTTCAATACATCAACAAAGAGATGATGTCACTATTATACTGGTAGACATGAACTAAATTGGTAGACATTCAGCAATCAAAATGAAGTCAGTAAATCATCAATTTTTACTTAAATTGAAGTAAATCCCAAACATCCACCAACCTAACTATTACTTAAATTTAAGTAAATCCCAAAAACCCACCGACCTAACTATGTAATATAACTAGCAAAAAAAATAACTTCAAATAATTTAGACCTACATTACAGTTAAAAGACAAAAAATTACCACAAATCTATCTACTAATCAACTGAGAACTATATAAGACCCCAAATAACATAAAACAAGATAAACCCAACAAAAATTTATAAACTTTAACAAGGAATAATTTAAAGAAAAACCAACCGGAAATCCTCTCAGTGCGTTGACTCCTGCCCAGTTCCACAGCACCGATACTCAAAACAAGACCAGCATACCAAATAACCCCAACAAAAACCCACTTCCAAATCTCCATTTTCTTGCTTATAATCCAATGAAATCACATAAAGAAGGAACTTCAAAGAACCAGAGAGCAAGAAAGGTGGGATTTCTGGAGGATATGCCCACAAAGAATAAGGCTTTTTTTTAGCTTATGAGGAGAAAGGAGAGATTTTTATTTTTCAGAAATATTATTACAGTTGAAATGTCATAAGAAGTAGTTAAGAGAGAGTTTTATATAAAAGAATCATAAGAAATAGAGACAGAACCGGAGATTTTGATAGGGAAGGCCAAGCAAATTGGCTTCAAGAACACAGAGAATATTTTTTAAGGGTTTTTTTTTATTAAATTTTGTGTGATGTGTGGTCTGATGGAAAGTCCATCTCATCACCAGACCATAGCCATGTTGTTCAACGATTCAACCTCCTCTTAGTTATTTATTTTTTGGTTTTTCCTTTCTTTTAATTAGTTGTAATGTTTAAAAGTTTTTTAGATTTAAATAATTTGAGGATTTTGCAGTTGAAGCTTTGCTGATGCCAGCAGTTCTATTAATTTAGTTGGCATTAATAAATTGCTAAGGTGGCTAATTAATAATTAATGATGAGGAAAATGGGTGACTGAGTGAAATTTGGAACAATATTGGTCAAAAATGTTTAAACAGCATTTAATGGAATACTGCTCTAAATATAATTAATTTTTAATGTAAGATAAGAAAGTGCTATGTGATGTATGTGTTTTAAGGCATTGTGAATTTTTTTTTTAATTAAGAAATAAAAAAAATATTTTTTATGCTTAATGAATAAATGAAATGAAATGATGAATAAAAACACAGGTGTTAACTCTAATTGAATAATAAAGTTGAGAGCTAATGTTTATAGTAAAAGTAAAAATAGATAAAAATACAAATTTTTTACACCAGTACTCTATCTCATTTTACATGTTTTAGTTTATTCTATATTAGAGGTTAATTTTTATTGTTAATAACAAATTATTTTTATTTTTATAATATCGTCATTAAAATACAACTCATTTATATATAAAAAAAATTGCAAAAAAATTATAATAATTTCTTTGAAACATTATAAAATTAAAAATATATATATATTTAAAAAGATTAATCACCCAAAAAAAAAAGAGGTTAAGTCATACAATTTAAAAACTAAGAGAGAGTGTGTGTATTAATTAATATTTAAATATAAAAACGCAATGAAAGAAAAAAGGTGACAAACGTTATTGTGCCTAATAGGCGAGGCCCACATGCATAATAGACCAGACCTACATGTCTGACCAGCCATCAAAAAGCCCAGGTCACTATGGTTTTATTTTTTTATTATTTTTAATCCACTTCAAAAAAAAATTATAACAAATGACAAGTTGTTTGTTGTAGCGGACAACCTGTCACTTGATTTATTAGTTTTCAATCACATGTTAAAAATATTTTGATAAGTTAAAATCTATATTGATCCATTTTTAAGGCAGTCTAGATCCACATATTTTTTTGTTTCATCTGCGAGGGAACATGAACCCCTGTGCCACCACTTGTAATTTCAGAAATTTTCAATGTGGTTCTTGAGTTTTGCAACAACTTCTCCAATCTATTTTCGACCTTTGGTAGGATTTTTTTGTAAATTTTAGATGTTTAATGTGTGTTTAAATTATTGTTAAGATTTGATTTTTTTTAATGGTTTGTAAACATGTGTGATTTTTTGGTGTGTAGGTGGGAAATTAGTGGAAGAAGGGTGGGTGTGTGTGTTTTTGCATGCTTTAAAAAAGATATTGTATGAATTTTATAACAAGTTTGTAAAATTTTAAAAGTTATGGAATCCAAAAGCATGTTATTGTCCAAGATGCTTCGTAAATTTACTACATCCAATTTTGAATAATCATTTCTTAATTTTGTTTAAATAGCTTATATATTCAAAATTGCATTCGTGATTTTTTTATAATATTTTATTGAGTTCAAACTTGATATAATAATTATAGATATCCTCCTTTTCATAAAAATTACCGACCGTAAGATCACCTATTGAAAAAAATCAGACAAAGAAGGGATAGCAGTAAATAAACCATAAAAAAACACCGAGGCTTCTGGCCCAGCGGTCTTAGCAAGGTTTTCTTGTCTCTGCATCCTGAGTTCATGTCTCAGCGTGCACGCCTGTCATTTCCGCGGTGTCTTACCTTCCTACTGGGTTTGCAGGGTGTTTGGTGGATCTGGGGATTAGTCGTGGTGCGCGTAAGCTAGCCCGGACACCCTGGGTTATCAAAAAAATAAATAAAAAAAAATAAACCATAAAAAAGGTTTTCTTTTCTTTTCTTTTTTTCCCCAATCCTATGAGTATCCTCGTTTAATTATCCCTTTGAATGAATCAATGCTGGCTATATAAAAAAAAAATAGCTGAATTAAAGTTTGGACGGTTGTACTGTGTTAGCATAATTTAATTATTTGATTAAAAAACAAAGAGAAGCAAGCCTTTAAAATTTCAATCATAACTAAATTGGTATACCAACGTTTCTAAAAAAGCAAAGCTGGCTAATGTTTTCTGGGGAAAAAAAATTGGTATACCACGTTGCGCAACAAGAAGAGTTAAATTTTTTCTAGAGTAAATAGAATATTTAGATGATATCAATGTTTTTTAAAGAAAAAAATTCAAGTCATTAATTTGAGTTAGTTCAATAAGATTAATTAATTTAATAATATAATTAAAAAATTAACAATAATTAACTATAAAAAATGAGTTAACAATATTATATTTGGAAAGAAAATGAAAAAAAGTCAATTGAAGACTCATCGTCATTCCGCAGCAGACACAACTCTACCACTGGAAAAAAAGCTAACCAAGACGGTTATAACACTATTGCAAAAGGTTGTATGATCACATCAAAAGATATCGTACACGTCATCATAGCAACAACCGAAAAGCAAACCAAGAAAAATATCATGAAACAAGCGTCTCGTGTTTATATTTAATCAATCAATCTAATTTAATTAAAAAATAATGTTATTTTTACAAAGCTAAAATTAACAAAGAACAATAATAGAAAAGACCCGGGATAATCCGAGTAATTTTCAAAAATAGAGAAAAATCTTATAGAAAGTAAGTAAGAAAGAAAATAACAAAGCCTAATTTTCAATGAAATAAATGTTGAAGGATAAAACAAAGAGATTAAAAAATGAACAAAAAAAAACTAAGCAATCTCAGGCAAATCTCTCATACCTGGGTTAGTCTTTCAAATTTATAACCCGTGAAATCTTAAATTCAGGTAAAACGAAAAAGCTCATTTCCCAATTAATTTAATGTTAAAGAGTAAAATCAGAAAAAATATTTAAATCTAACAAATTTACAAAAGTAAAACAAATAACAATAAAAAAAATATAAGAATCATATATAAAAAAATAAAATAAAATGACGAGGGGTGAAAATAAAAAATAAATTCAATTAAGAAAATGATTCAAAACAAAACAAATAGTAATAAAAAGAACAATAACCAAATCTGACAAATAAAAAATTTGAAGGAGGATGAAGTTGAAAAAAAAATCAATTTTATAAATCATTTCAAATAAAATAAATTTTAATAAAGGAACATGAAATAAATTTTAAAAAAAAGTAAATTAAATGGTTGTTTTGAAAATATGGAGGTTGAAGCATTAAAATCGAGAAGTAGAGCGAAAATAATATAAAAAAGCCGTTAGCATTGCACTAGACGTACGCATGCTACAAGCACTGCCCAAGAATTGAGGGGTTGTTGAGACGATTCGAATGATGTCCTGAAAGCCACCACACCATCTTATACGTGCTATCTAAATGACACAGCTTCAACCCACGAGTTGATGTTTACAATATATGCATCAATCATCTTTTTATAATAATATTTATATTTATTCAATTACAAAAGTTATTCAACTTGATAACAGCAAAAAGTCAAAATGTAAAGATGAAAAAGCTAGGAGCACTAGTTAAAGAATATGTGATTTTAAGTTATTTCAATATTTCTTGTTTTCAAAAGTAAATTGATAATTTTATTTTGCAAAAAACAAATATAATAAGACTCTATTATCTTTAATAGCAAGGTCATATGTATTTTTTTGGTAAGAAAAATAAAATATCATTTCATTATTTCAATTCATAATATAAATGAGTTTAGAGCTATACATTTTTAAAGACACCTTTCTGCTTTATTTTTTTTGGTAATGTTTTCATTAAACAATTTTGAATATCAATTTTTTATTCTTATTTTTTTTTTTGAATTCTCAATTAAAGACTTTCGTTAATTTTTAAGTTTTTTTATCTATATTTTCATCTAAATTATACTTTCTCTGTATGTCATTGTTTACCTTTAATGTTTCCTATCAAATATTCTAACATAAATCCCAAATCTTTATTTGGGAAATTAAAAAACTTTAATAAAAAAAATAAAAATAAAAAATAACTCAAATAAAAATTAATAATAATCTAATAGATACATTTGATGTTTGTCTAAAAATTATTATTTAATTTTAAAAAATAGCTTAGCTAATCGATATCAATAAATGTTAAGGTTAACTAGTAACATTCCCAAATAATTTCCTATAAAAGGGAGAAAAAAAAGGATGGACCAGCAACTTCTCCATGTCTAACTCCAATGCATGACAAAAGAGTACTTCTTTTTGCCAATCCACATCTTACGCCATTATATCATTTCTGCTGGTAATAAATAAATTGTCGGTTAGCACGTGGCACCGAATACCTACGCGTAGAAGGCGACCGAAACTTGAATTAATATTTTCAGATTATTTTATATACTAATATCAAAAATAATTTTTTAAAAATAAAAAATTTATTATTTTAATTTATTTTTAAATAAAAAACATTTTAAAAATCAATCACACCAATACTCTCCTGCCTCTAAACACAAGCAGCAAAGTGATAATCAATTTCCCCGGAGACACTACAGGTGTCCTTCATGGCATAACTCTTCTTTCTATAATTGTATATTTGTATGCACTCGATGCAGTTTAATATTGTAATTAAGTTATATATATTTTTTTAAATTTTTTTTTAAAAAAAATAAAAAAGATTTAAGAAACGGGTCATTAACTTGAATGAGTTTAATAAAATTAATTAATTTAATAACATGATTAAAAAATTAATAATAATTAACTATAAAAAACGAGATGATAATATCATATTTAGAAGAAAAATGAAGAAAAAATCATCAAATACTTATCATCGTTCCGCAGAGAACATCACTTTACCATAAAAAACTAATAAAGACGATTATAACACTATTGCAAAAGGTTGTACAATGAAATCAAAAGTAGGGACAATTATTTTCAATTCGGTTATGTTTTTATCAAAAAAATAATCAAACCGGTTTAAAAAAACCAAAACTAAACTGAAATCGATTCAAAATAACAAGTTTCGGTTTGGTTATTTTAGAACAAAAACCAGTTTTTTTCAGTTTGGCTCGGTTTTTCCGGTTTGACTCGGTTTTTTTCGATTTGCCTTAGTTTTTTCAGTTTGAGTTCGGTTCGGTTTTTTTGGTTTCAGGCTTATAAAACCGAACCGATCTATTTTTTAAAAATTCTAACCGGTTTAATCCATTTTGTTCATGTTTTGGTTTTTTCAGTTATTTTTTTCCGGTTTTCTCGGTTTTTTGATTTTTTTGCTCACCTCTAAATTCAAAAGATGTCGCACACACCATCATAGCAACGACTCGGAAAAACAAACCAAGCAAAATACAATGAAGCGAGCATTTTGTGCTTATATTGAATCAATTAATCTAATTTAATTCAAAAATAAAGTTATTTTAAAAAGCTAAATTTAACAAAGAACAGTAATAAAAAAACTCGAGATAATCCGAGTCATTTTCAAAACTAGAGAAAAATCTTATAGAAGCAGGTAAGAAAATAAAAATAACAGAGCCTAATTTCTAATAAAATAAATGTTGAAAGATGAAACTAAAACAAAGAGATTAAAAAATAAAAATAAAAAACTAAGCAACCTCAGGCAAATCTTATACCTGGGTTAGTCTTCCAAATTTATAATCCATGAAATCTTAAATCCAGGTTCAACCAAGAAGCTTATTTCCCAATTAATTTAATGTTAAATGGTAAAATCATGAAAAAAAATATTTAAATCTAACAAATTTACCAAAGTAAAACAAATAGTAATAAAAAATAAGGATCATATTTGACGTAAAAAAATAAAATTAAATGATGAGGGGTGAAAATAAAAAATAAATTCAATTAAAAAAATAATTCAAAACAAAACAAATAATAATAAAAAGAACAAGAACCAAATCTTACAGATAAAAAAAATTAAATAAAGATGATGTTGGAAAAAAATTTAATTTTATAAATCATTTCAAATAAAATAAATATTAATAAAAGAACAAAAAAGAAATTTAAAGGAAATGTAAATTGAATGGTTGTTTTGAAAATATGAAGCTTGAAGCATTAAAATCAATGGGTAAAGTGAAAATAATGAAAAAAAGTTGTCAGTATCACATTAGAGGTCCGTATGCTACAAGCATTGCCCAGGAACTAAGGGGTCATTGAGACGATTCGAATGCAGTCCTGAAACCCACCATTTGACCATTGCACCACCTTGCATGTGATGCTTAAATGACGTGGCTTCAATTCACGCGTTGGCATATACAATTCATGCATTAATCATTTTTTATAATAATATTTATATTTATTCAATTATAAAAGTGTCCATTATTCAACCTGACAACAACAAAAAAAAATCAAAATGTAAAGATGAAAAGGCCTATGAATGCTAGCTAAAGAATTTGTGATTTAAAGTTAGTTCAATATTTTTTGTTTTCAAGAGTAAATTAGTAATTTTACAATGCAAAAAAAAATATATAATAATACCCTATTATCTCTAATAGACAAGCCATATGATATTTGGTGAGAAGGTAAAAATCATTATTTTATTATTTCAATCCATAATATAAATGAGTTTAGAGCTATAGTTTCAAAGACACTTTTCTATTTTTGTTTTTTTTCAATAATATTTTCAATAAATAATTTTCAATATCAAATTTCTATTCTTCATTTTTTTTTTGAATTCTCAATTAAAGAATTTCGTTAATTTTTAAGTTTTTTTTATCTATATTTTCATCTCAATTATACTTTCTTTGTAAAAACTGATGTCATTGTTTACCTTTAAGTATTCTAACATAAATCCTAAATAATTATTTGGAAAATTAAAACAATTTAATAATAAAATAAAAATAAAAAATAACTCCAGTATAAAATTCATAATAATCTAATAGATATATTTGATATTTGTCTAAAAATTATTATTTAATTTGAAAAAAAGTAGCTTAGCTAATCAATATCATAAATTTTATAGTATTTAAATAGTAACTAATAACATTCAATTAGTTAATTAATTGAATCCATTTTATATAGAAAAAAATTCCTGTGAGGATATTTTTATTATTTTTTATAAATAATAAATTTTATTATTTTTTATA
>Ga0307513_10006321_pt1 | contig 15512 bp, 16 predicted proteins | sample 15_EM_MG_FD_202174 | JGI IMG/M metagenome (GOLD analysis project Ga0307513, IMG submission 202174) | Populus trichocarpa ectomycorrhiza microbial communities from riparian zone in the Pacific Northwest, United States - 15_EM | ecosystem: Host-associated > Plants > Roots > Unclassified | place... | reverse complement strand
TCGACTCCCCGCCCACCATCCGCACAGGCCGACTTCCCGACCTAGGATGGGAGACCCGGTGTTGAGTAGATGCTCTTCACGCGTGCCCCGTGTAGTTTTACTATGTAACACGGACTTTCTCTTACCAGAATAGACCAGGCATCGGAAGGCAAAACCCGTAGCGCAAGTAGGGCCCCGTTCAGACGTACCAGCCCGCTGCTGAATACGATCGAACACCCTGACTCTCCCACCCGCCACGATGACGGTTCCCCCAACCGGCCCACAACGACCAGAGGTGCAGGTCACTCAAGGGGAAGCATATCCTCAGCGTCGGGTGCGGGTCCTCTAACCAGTGCATGTGGATGGCTCTGACCTCTATGTCTTTCGCTCGTAGGGATAAATCTTTCGAATCGCGTTGTGATCGTCTGGAATTGAGGCAAAGACCAAATTACTCGGCAATACGCCTCCGGAGAAGTGTAACGGACGCTACGGTTTTACAAGACAGGTGGCTCAACTGGTAGGTGGTTCAACGTGGTTTCTCTGCGGATTCGAGCTGATGCTACAGCAATTGGTTCCCCCTCGCTCCCCAAATTCGATATATCGCAGTTCAAAGTCCTCCAACCCCTACAAGTCAGGGACTGAGCGACCTGACCTACCCTCCCAAACCGCCATACTGTGGTCATCCTCGAGGACTCCCGGATCCCCGATTTATCCTCGGACGTCGCGTTGTTCGAGATATTGCGCGCGACGAATGCCATCAGACCCTTCAAATCGGTGTTTATGTTCAAGTATACGTGTTTAGCCCAGGAAGAAACGCGGTGGATGTTCGCCGAACCATTAGAATTGGTGAATACAGATGGTTTCCTCGATTTTCTCGCCCCCCGCTCACCGAGGAAGTGATTCTGCTATCTACCCTTGAGAAATGAATGCAACGATAGATACATTCCGTGCAGGTTCCGAGGCCAACGTTGGGTACCCGTTCAAAAGTAGAGCGATGATGCAGCAAAAGACTTCGCGTCTGATGTGGTTTTTGGGTAGTTTACACCAGACAGTGCTCGGGGGGTGGAGGGGTGGAAGACTACGGATGGAAGTGATTGTCGGGCCAGCCAATGTACCCATCAGATCCGCACTTAACCCAATCTTGTATGAATTCAAGGCGTGGATGCCCGAATGGTGCACATCGACCTCGAGGATGTTAATAAATACATTTTTCCATCCGCTTCACGGCCTACAGGGTCGTCATCAACCCCCTAATTCGTCGCTTCCCGAAGGTTCCCGAAGTGCCACCCGCGGACTCCGCCCCAGAGCCAACGCCATCGTGGAGAACGACAAGGCGGGCACTTGGAATGCAGACGTGACGGATGCCAGGCTTCCCAGGGTTCGGGAAACTCCGGTCCCCATCCCATTCATAATTGACCGCTTCCCACGCCGATAATCATCTCTTTCACCTTCCCATCGTTTCTGACCGATTCCGTTGTGCTCTGGATGGTCAACCCGTCCCAGGCTGTCTCTGGACCCCGCTCATTATCCATTATCGCCTTTATGGTTGTCGATCTAAGGGCGATCGGTTTCTGCCCATTCACATTGTTCGAGAGGTGTGGACATGCCCCTCCAGACGTTGTAGACGGTCTCTGATACAGGTCACAATCATCGACAAAGGCTCGTCACCATTTATTTGGCCGACTGTGGTTCAATGATTTTCCTCACGTAACCCGAAGTCATGCCATTCAGGCCCGGTTGAACGTACCCTGAAAGGCCGCGTCACCATATAAACCCTGTACGATCTCACAGACTCCACCTTCCGGCTTACCCTCAACACACATGTTCATCTCACGGGAAGCCAAGAGTTCGAGAACTGGAGGCCAAGAAAAGTATGATTTTAAATTTGCTATGGATAACGAGGTAATGATAATAATAATAACGTCCGGGTATCTTCTAGGTTTCTGGAGCGGCTGCTGTCTCCGCCGGGGTTGAGGGAGTTGGCCCGTTCGGTTGCTCCTGGGGAGCAGGGAGACCTTCCACATCCTTCAACACTAAGAAGAATTTGGATGAGTAAGACGTTGGTAGAACGTTGAACGATAAAACCCGCGCTCACCCTGTAGCAACAGCTTCGGGCGTCCCCACGTTTTTTGGTCCTGTCCCAGCGGGTAGTACCGGCTGAACTCCTTCAGCAATGTTCGCTCATCATCCCTCCTCTTGCGCTCCTCTTTGGCGCTTTTCGAACGCGGTTCGGTTTGCGCGCCTTCCTTGATAAAGAGGCAGGGTTCGGGGTTCACTATCGGTCGGAGTGTCGGAATGACCTCCAGCGCAACTGCGTTGGGATTGACCACGTTAGGTGCGTCATTTCACGAAATGCGATATTTGCTTACCAGCCAGAGCCTTATTGAGGCTCGGAGTTTCCTTATCCCCCTTGCGCTGCTGGATCAAGCCGCACAATTTCGCGGCGTCTTTTTGCGACCGTTTGCGGTAGCCGCGAATTCTTCCTTGGCCGCGGGGGAGCCTGGTCCGCTTGGACGTCTGACGCCGAACGACCATTCAATTACACGAGGAATATGAGAACAGTAAAAACTACTTACTGGGACCTTATCTTCTTCTGTAGTGGATTGAGTTTTTTCGGCGTCAGCCGTCGTCTCGGATATCCCTCCGGAGGGTTGTGGGGTTTGCAGGGCGGGCGGAAGCACTAGAGTCGATGGCCCTGCCTCCGCGTTCCTATGCTCGTACTGACGAGCACGGGACGCCCCGTACGGTTGGAACCGCCTTGTTGGCACCAGCTCAGTCCTGGTTGGACCAGCACTCAGCTGATACGAAGGGTGCACGTTCTGCTGTGGGGCAGCGTTAATGGGGTCGGGTAGGAATGGTCGAGCTCGAGCACTTACTGTGTAAAACGTGCTGGTAGATGACCCACTCTGGTCAGCCCACCAGTAGTCGAGCGGGACTGTTCGTGATCGTAAGCACTAAATTCCCTGAAGTTTCAAGAGAAAAGGTACTCACCACTACTGGGGGCAGGTCTTGTGGTGGATGCTTCCAAAGCTTCCATGCTTGTGAAGGGAACGTCCCGGCCCAAGAAGCCGGATGGGTAAGACTGGGTTTGCTGGCCAACCTCTGGCCAGTATTGTCCAGAGTACGAAGGTTGGCCATAACCACCGGCCTGGGTGGCATACGAGGTGGCCGGTGCCACTGATTCCGGAGGTTCGCGCGTAAGACACCAATCGACGGGGGGGTTATGTTGGTGATTGCCATAGTTGGTCGGTTCGCCGACCATGGATCCGGGTCGCCTGGCCATGTTCCACTGATCGTCGAGGGTAGGGTGGGCCGGGAAGTTAACCTCTTCGGCGGTTGGCTCCTGGCGGGGGAATTGGTATGCGTCGAACTCTTCGGGAGCAGGAGCGGGTAAGGCGGGGTAGTAGAAGTCGGCGTTGTTGTAGTCGTTGTTGAAGTAAGCCATTGGATGAGAGGTGTTTGGGTAGTGAAGAACGAAGTTGTTGCGAGCGTTGGATAAACGGCGTTGGGTTGGTGAAGAAAGACCCCCTCCCTCAAAACCCCCTTGGCTTAAATACATCTCGGTCATGCAGGGGAGTGCGACGGAGGGCTTTGTCAAATACGCCGTTTGGGGCCATGAATTGAGCCACCCATTACCCATCAAATTGCCGGATTGTGGCGGTCGCACGTCCAGTACCCTTATCGCCAATTGGCTGGGTCGCCTTTGACTTATCCGAGCCACCCTCCTCGTGTTTTCGGGAAGGGGGACCGTGTCAATCGATTGCGCACGGTGGGCGCCCAGTTCTTGGCTTTGTTCGGGCGGGATTCTTTGGCCGTGAATCGCGGATTTGGACGGTCGGCAGTGTAGTACTTGACGACAGTTGCGAGCGGTTGCGTCGCACTGCCAGATTTATTTTTAAATGATCGCCATGCATGGACCACGGCTCGATCAACTCCCGAAGTCGACGGAGGGTAAGTATACCAAGACTTGTTTCCGCGCACGCACCCCAGGAGGACCCCAAGGCAGGATCTTATTCGAAATACGGTCGTTCTAGGCTTTTCGGACAAAGGAAGATATGAGGGTGCAAATTCGAGTCAAACGTGGAATAAAGGAACTCGCGATAAATTGCGATAAGGGGGCAGGTGAGGGGCCATGCCGTGTGCTTTGATCTTCGGGAACGCGAGCACAAAGCCACCGCGCGTCAGCTGAAAGAGCCAAAGTGACGTTAACAAATCCCCTGATGGGCAATCCCCAGCATGGCATCGGTAGAATTAGGCCAAGTCTTTCAGGCCCCCGTCTGGTTGACCCTTCCGATATATGCCCCCACTGCGACAATAAATAAATAAGTAACTCACAATCGCATCCGAACAGTGCCCAGAAGTCAATCTCATCATGGGTTTTAGTGGGCCCGCGTTTCCGATCTCCCAGCTAGTGGGCCACCGCCGAGTTTGCCGGATCCCCATGGCCCACCTCCATCACCATCCACCCACACACATGACTCCTCGCGGATCAAGGGTACAGGAACATCACTGCCTTACCACTCGCGTGCCGCTCAACCTCGCATTTGGTCCACAATACCCTGCAGGGAAGCATTTTGAATCCAATTCCAATCAGACCTACCACATCAAACCCCAGTCGGAGGAACACGATACGGCTCTACCCATGAGGCCTGAAGCTTGAAGGGCCAACCACAGGGATCTGGACGATTATTTGAGGTTTTCACGGCATGGGCCGTCTGGAACATATCCTCCCTGACTCTACCGGTCGACTGAATAAGCCAGATCTGGATGTTTTGTGTCGTCGGGATCAAACGGCGGTCCCATATTCTCGGGATTGTATTGGAGACGGTTTACAGATAACACGCGCTGTCTTCATTTGGACAAAACTTGGCGCAAGCATTCCTGCCGCCGGGTTCATGCGAGTTCGTTGTCAGCGCCCCTGGCGCTTTACGGACAGAAGTCATCACGTTGTCAGAAAGGAGAATGAAAGAGAGTGCAAACCCTTGAATCCAGTGTTTCCGGCACCGCATGCACGCACTGGTGAGTCATTTCCACATCCGGAGGTATCCTACGAAATAGATGGTGGTGAGCACTCGGCAAGAAACCAAAAAGGAATTGACGCTTGAGGGTGCGTATTATGTGTACTCACCCCAGGTGGGTACGCCTGCGTGCAGGGGCAATTGACGGCCTGGCAAGTCGTGCTCTCACATCCATCCGCTCCAATCGAGACGGATTGGGTGAACCCCTGGACGTTTGAAATGTCGTACGCCTGAGCCGTGAGCTGACTCCCAGTATCTAGAACGAGGGGAGGTAGATAAATCAATAAGCTTGGGTCAAAAAGGAAACAACCACGCAATGCCGTCCGGATCCCGCGTGTATGCGAACCAGCAAGGTGCGCTCGCCAAATCAAAGCAAACTCCGATGAAACGAAACGGAGAGTTCTAATGCCGATTCCCTGAACGAAGAACTTACCTAAGTTGTACTCCAACACGGTACACCCCTCACCCTTTGACCCACAGTTCCCGTTCTGGTTAAAAATCCTACCATTCCACTGGTTGTTGATCGTCACACTTTTGGAAGCGCCTGCTGCGATCTTCCCCGGCTGGGAACCACTGTACGGAATTGCTGGGTTGGGAACACCACCAGACCCAGGTGTGTCACAGCCTTGACTGCACAGAATGCACCCCGGGTAGAAAGGGGGACAAAAAAGGAAGAGTCAGCTCTCATCGACATCAATCATCGACATCATTATGATGAGAAGTGCGATCGAGACCCTCCCCCCCACACCGAGTTAAGCTTAGGTCCCCCGTTCTTTTTGCCTCAATGCCAATCTTGGGCTTTACTCGAACTCTTTGTCTCTCTTGTTTTCCCCTCCAGAGCCCACACAACCAGGGAGATCCATCTTCCCCCTTTCCTCACTCAACCACATTTACGTACATGCTAGGGAACCGCTTCCCGAGATCGTTTTGCTGGGGAGATCAGATCGCAAGAGAGAGATTAAAGTGATGGGGTGGAGGAATCTGAGTGTCCGCCCAACAGCAACCAGCCATCAGGCCTACTGAGGATGGTCGGACACTAGATCGAGAGGTGCGCGGGAGGGGTGGGCCCGGGGTCTCATGAATCGGGATACGATATAAGACTTGCTGCGGTCTCCGCCTCCAGGCGACGTGTGGTTGGATTTCACAATTACTTTTCTGGCAGTAAATAGGTGTGCACAAACGTAGATCCCCATGAGGTCGTAGGAACGTCACAGAGTCAAAGTGGCCAATAACCCCTTCCAGACAAAGTCACGAGGGTTTCTGCTGGCCTCGCTGTACTTCGACATGAACAGCTCATCTCCGGAATCTATGTCGGTGGGGGTAGGGCGATCAGTCCGGGTTATATCCCTACAGGGGAAAAAGAAAGGTGACGCGCACCACGTGAAATTGCCTTGTCTTCCATCCAGACATTGAACAAAGATGCAGCCTCCGACACTGCGAGAGTTTCCGAGACCGGAACATTTGTCAGACCCTCAGCGTATGATACAAGCTCTGTGGAACGCTCAGTATAGGGGCTCGTAGCCCCGCAACTCGTTTTCAGCGACTCCTGTAATTCTATTGGAGTACAGAACGCCTTGTTTGCGGTCGAAAGCGCTCCCAGAACAGCCCCTCGCGCCCGTGTGGGCACATTAACAATGAAACCGCGGATTCTAAGTGAAACGTACGAAGGACTTTTTCCCACTGGCATGCTCCAGAAGCAACCGGGGCATAGAAAGGTGGTAGGATTTGATCGTGGAAAACTGAGGATCCTTGTGCGATGTCTTGCAATAGAGTGCTTGGAAGTCATCGATCGCGAGCAAGACCGGGTATCTGGCGAAAACTTTCAGAAACAGTTGAAATCGCTGTACTGTACCACGCACTCTTTCTGTTTACCCAGAATTTCCAACAAGGTAGAAAGGCCACAGGCGCTAAAGTTCGTTCTTTCGCACCAACGGCGATCAAGTCCGCAAGGGGTGCCCCTTTTAGAACCACGACCCGACCCTCGATATGAATGTCCTCCGATGCTTTCAGTTTCTGTAACAGCTGAGAATTGGCCGCCAAGAAATTCTGAAGCGTTTGAGAAGCGTATCCAGGTTGGAGGTAGGTCCGGGATCGTGGGTCGTAGACATATGAAGTGCTGGAGTTCACAGTATCAATTACTAGCGGGAAGTCTAAGGATCAAGCGTTCTAAGGAAAGCAAGCGAACAGAACGCACCGTGTGGGAAATAAGATACGAGCCAATTATTAGCAGCGGCGTATTGAACGGTCTGTAACAGAGTATAGCTCTTTCCACATCCCGAGGAACTCGCTGAAAGACATGCAAGCGCCAGGGTATGAGATCGATCGGGTATGATCCCATACTGAAGACCATCCTGGAGTGGAAACTCGAACTGTTACCCGCAGCATCCAGTTTTCCCAAGGTCTTCAGGGTGATATCGCGGACAACCGAACACGGCTTTGACAGCAGCCGGAACTAGAGGGAGTGTGAGGACCCATGGGAAATGTCGAATAGAGCCAAAACTAACCTCGGTCGCCACATTCTTCGGGAGGCCGTGCACCTTCATCGGATTTGTTTCAGACACTGAAAATTTCATTGCAGTAGCAATCATCTCCGGAGTGAGCGCTTCCTACAGAGTTTGTTGGCGGGGTGGTAATGGTTTTGAAGGGAGCGAGGGAAAACTACCGGATGGAAGGTGGGTAATACAAGGTCATCAGTCCCTTTGCCCTTGAAAATTGTGGCAGTGAGGGAGTTCGGGTTCATGGTCTCGAATGTCTAGAGCGCGACTCATTTAGCACGGACCACCGGGAACAGGTTCGTTGGCCATTACGCACCCCGGTCGACCTCTCTTTCTTGGCCTAACCCTCCCCATTAGCATCATGCACCCCGTTTTGAGGCCTTAAAGCCACTACCAGCCTGTCCAACGCTGACGATCAAACAAGACACACCACGAACACGCGTCACGACTAACTCTTGGTCTTTTGCGCTATACCGCCCTTCTTACTAGGCTGTTTCGTTGTATAAGTCCTGCCGACGACTGCTGCGCGAGTTCCTCTGGTCGTCGAGCCAAGTAGGCGGTGGGCAGCACGGAATGAAGACACCGGGGGCGAGGTACCCTCCCACTTGGTCTGGGACTCGGGCGGATGAGGCAGATCGGAGTTGAGCAGAGACGCGTGACGCGTCTGGTAACCGCGAAGATCTGGCACTACTAGCCAGTATTGGTATCAGCAGTGATGGTTATTGGTGTTACAGTTTTAATGGGCTATCTACGTAAAGAGTGTAGATATGGTATGCCGGAGGCGAGGAATTCCATACCTATAACTTCTCGAATTCGATACCGAGGTCTATCGAGATCTGCCACTGGACGTCAGACACGGACCCACAGGTAAGAGTCGAGATCCTACGGGTGGAATTTCGGTCCTCGAGTAGCAATGGTCAATAGACCCATCATTGAAGTCAAGGGCATTTAGCCTACGGAGCTTCACAGGGTGGGCGGTGCTTTTGGGATCCCGGCCCTCATCTTCCAGCCTATCCAAGAACACCACTGAGACTTGGACCAGTGACCGAAATACTTCTCGCGTAGAGAGGTACACGTCTATGGCTTTCCAGTTGATCGTGTCGAGGTCAGTTGGTTGGCGAACAAGGATCTTGATGGTGAGGTGAGTGATGGGGGATTGGAGGGCGACGATGGCACCCTGCACCCATGCAAAAGATCTCCCACTACGATCTCGAGTGGGACGAAGCTCTGCAAGCGTCAAATGGCGAAGATTCGTGAGGTGGGAGATGTAGTTAGGTGAATCTATGGCAGTGCATCAGCAGGATGGAAAGGGGTGGAAGAAGACAGAGACGTACACCGGTCGGAGTGCGTCTGGACGTGTAGGCGAAGTTGGGAAATCTGACCAGCGTAAGTCTCTACCAAAGCCTGGAGCCCACTCTCCGTTCATGGCTGACATCACGGATATCGAGGACCGACAGAGATGTAAGGGGGTAAGGGGGATTGCAGAGGGCATCCAGTACGTGCCCCTCCCCAGCGGCTATGACAGATATGGATGATATTGGGGGGAGTAGCATGGTAAACTTGATGACCAAACTAATCGTAGCTCGGTACCGTATCTTGCTTCGACGGGGCGGAGAGATACCAAGTTGGGGAACATCCGGATAACCGGCCAAAAATCGTACCTGGATACAAGGGCGACGCCGAGGGCGAAGGATGTTATTTTGGGAGCCACGTTTGAAAGTGCAAGTGCTTGCGGTTGTCAAGGAGGGATGATTGCCCCGAACATCGTGATGTGCTCCAAGGAGGTGAAACTTGTACACAAGGGGAACCATCTCGCAGAATGGACACCAGTAACGTCTATGGTAACGTTCCGCATGTAACGAATCATGGTAGGTGAAATTTCGATAAGGTGACCGAACTTCGCCCAGTCCTGTATAGAGACCGAAAGGGAAGACCTCTGATTGACCCTCGTAACAATTGGAATGACCGAAGCCGTTGAATTCGAGGCAGAGCGGTGTGTACTTGGGAGTGAGATCCGTGTGAATTATCTCAGCGCTGTGCGGGTATGCAGACTCTCGGATCAAATTACGGCTCCGTAGTTTCTCATCTTGCCAATGGAAAAGTGTTGGGTGCACTCCTGCAGTTGCAAGCCCGCCCGACTAGCGAACCACCTATAGCCGACTCACTTCCGACCGCTGGGTGCTCAGAACTTTGGCGATGTTCCGCTGTTTGCTCCGTATAATCCAAGTGCCCTCTAACCCACTGACGAGTCTTCTTCATCTCTCGACAAGACATTCAAACGGCAACCAGGTAGACCACAATGCAATGGATCATCGATCCTCTACTGCCACGATTGAGGCCGCCGCGGTGTTCAAGGCCACGCGGGTCCGGATTGAGCCGATTTAGCCCGGTTGCAGCGAGTCCTTCTTACCCTTATCACGATGGCGACGTTTCCAACGGCTAGGGACGTAGGTCACTCAAGGGGACCTATCCTCTCGATGTCAGGTACGATTTTCTAATCAGTGCACATGGACGGCTCTGACCTCTGCACCTTTCGCCTATAGAGAAAAATCTCTCGAATTGCACGGCGATCGCTTGGAATCGAAGCAAAACCAAGATCGACCGCATACTCGGAAATGCGCCTCTAGAGACGTGGAATGAACGGAGCTTCCGCCCCATATCCCAGACGTGGATTGAACTGTCCCATCCCTCCCCAACCGATGCGTGGGTTGAGCTGTCTTATCCCTTCCGACCCGATACGTGGGTTGAGTTGTCTTATCCTTCCCCATCCGAAACGTGGAATCAACAGCCCTGCCGTCCCCCGTATGAGATCGTAGAAGCGATCACCGCCCACATCACCCGCAATCTCGACACTCTCAAGGCCTGTTCATTGATTTGCCGCACCTGGTATCTCGCCGCGGTTCCGCACCTCCACCGTACCCTTATTCTCTCGGACATGAAGCCCGACAAGTCTCATGCAAAACTGAAGCCACTACCCAAGCTACACGAGCTAGATCTAACGACTTTCGTGAAAGAGATTCAAGTGTGGCAAGGGTCTAACGAAGATTGGTTCATACCTCAGGCGTTCAGCCCCAATGACTTGAGCTATTTCTCCGCTTTCGCGAACGTCGAGTCACTGGTACTCCGAAATATGGATATCTCCCGCTTTATACCAGACATTCAACGCTATTTCGAACACTTCGCGCCAATGCTTCAATCCATCACCTTGCACACCCCCCACTGTACCCCTCGACAGCTATCGCATTTCCTCTCCATCTTTTCAAACCTGGACGATGTCCATATCCATTTCCCCGAGCGCCCGTTCAACACAAGTGCCCCAGACACGAAGCTCATTCCGCTCTCGTCACCGAAATTGCGAGGGCGGTTGGAACTCTCGGGCTTTCGTTGGGTCGAGACTTGGACGGATTTGATCGCTTCGTGCGATGGGCTACGGTTTCGTCACGTGGATCTTCACCACCCTACAGGTTGTGCACCCATCTTGTTGGGGGCGTGCGCCGAGACCCTAGAGACGCTACAATTCTTAGTCGGTTAGTTCCACGTGGCTATATCTAGGGTTCCAGCTGACGATGAGCAGGAGATTTTTCGCTCTCACTTCCTGGATTCAGCTTATCGCGACTTAAGGTCCTCCGATCTCTGCAAGTTGGGGGCTGGGCGACAATAGGTCTACCGGAAAACCGTCATAGGATCGTTATGGACATATTCTCGTCTATCAAATCCCCCGTGTTCTCTGAGCTCGTTATCATCTTGAGGGACGACAGCGCCGCTCGTTTACCCTCGGACGTCACGTTGTTCGAGACGTTGCGCACGATGAATGAGGTCAGACCGTTCAAGTTGGTATTCCTGATCAGGGTTCTGGGTTTGGCTCAGGTGGCACAACGGAAGCTGGCGGAAGCGTTGGACCAGGTGAATGAACAAGGTTTTCTCGATTTCCTCGACTCGCCTCCCACCGTCCGTTGGGCATGATCTCGTGATCGAGGGCGGGGTGGTCCTTTGCGTCACCACCGTCCCACACCCCGCAGAGTTGCGATATGTAACATAGACTCTACCTTAGGGTAATAAAGTGGCATCGAAAAAAATCTGTAGCGCAAGCAGTGGGCGCCCTGGGACTGTGGGTCACTTGATCCAGTGCATTAGACCTGAAGAAAACGAAACAGAATAGACGTTTTATCTGATGATACCGAGCGAACAGCCATCCTGTTGGTCGCGACGCTCAATGTACCTACATTCACTCCTACATATGACTGTTACAGGACGGTACCGTTTCTGCTTTCCGCGGTTCGGACTGGGCCGATTCGGTCCAATCACTTCGGCCTCTCACCTCCGTCCTCCATTCTCTCGCTCCCAGCTCACCGAGGAAGTGATTCTATTATCTACCCTTGAGAAATGGATGCAATGATAGATACATTCCGTGTAGATTCTGACCTGATATAGACCGAGAGGGAAGACGTCTGATTGATCCTCGTAACAATTGGAATGACCGAATCCATTGGATCCGAGACAAAGCAGTGTGTGCTTGAGGTGCAATTCGTGTGAATTCGGCAGCCTATCTCGGCGTTGTGTGCCTGGAACATTATACGGCGATGTGCGGTTATGCAGACTCCCGGATCAAATTGTGGCTCTATAGTTTCTCATCTTGCCAATGGAAAAAGTGTTGGGTGTACTCCTGCAGTTGCAAGTTCGCCCGACTACCAAACCGCCCTGTAGCCGAATCAATTCCGGCCGCTGGGTGCTCAGAACTTTAGCGATGTTCTGCTGTTTGCTCCGTATAAACCAAGTGCCCACTAACCCACTGACACGACGTCTTCTTCGTCTCTCGACAAGACATTCAAACGGCAGCTAGGTAGACCGCAATGCGCAATGGATCATCGACCCTCTACTGCCACGGTCGAGGCCACGGTGTTCAGGGTCACACGGGTCCGGGTTGAGCCGATTCCGCCTGGTTGCCTCGAGTCCTTCTCACCCTTACCACGATGGCGATGTTTCCAACGGCCAGGGACGTGGGTCACTCAAGAGGATCTGTATTCTCAGCACCGAGTACGATTCTCTAACCAGCGCACATGGATGACTCTGACCTTGCACTGTTCGCCCGTAGGGAGAAATCTCTCGAATCGCATGGTGATCGTTTGGAATCGAGGCAAAGCCAAGGTCAATCGCCTATTCGATGGTGCGCCTCCAGAGACGTGGAATAAACCGCCCTCCCGCCCCCCATCTGAGACGTGGAGTGAGCTGACCTACCATTCCCCATCCGAAACATGGAATGAAACGACCTCCCGCCCTCCGTCCGAAATACAGAATGAACCGACCTGCCGTCCCCCATATGAAATCGTGGAAGCGATCACCGCCCACCTCACCCGTAACCTCGACACTCTCAAGGCCTGTTCATTGATTTGCCGCACCTGGTATCTCGCCGCGGTCCCACACCTCCACCGCACCCTTATTCTCTCGGACGTGAAGCCCGACAAGTCTCATGCAAAACTGAAGCCGCTATCCAAGTTACACGAGCTGGATCTAACGACTTTCGTGAAAGAAATCCAAGTGTTGCAAGGGTCTAACGAGCATTGGTTCATACCTCAAGCGTTCGGCCCCAATGACTTGAGTCACTTCTCCGCTTTCGCGAACGTTGAGTCACTGGTACTTCGAAATATGGATATCTCCTGCTTTATACCAGACATTCAACGCTATTTCGGACACTTCGCGCCAATGCTTCAATCCATCACCTTACACACCCCTTATTGTACCCCTCGACAACTATCGTATTTCCTCTCCCTTTTTTCAAACCTGGACAATATCTATATCAATTTCCCCGAGCGCCCGTTCAGGACGAGCATCCTCAGTACGGAGTTCGTTCCGTTCTCCTCGCCGAAATTGCGAGGGCGGCTGGAGCTCTCCGGCTTTCACTGGGTCGAGACTTGGACGGACCTGATCACTTCGTGCGGTGGCTTACGGTTCCGTCACGCGGATCTGCACCACCCTACAGGTTGTGCACCCGTCCTGCTTGAGGCGTGCGCCAAGACCGTAGAGACGCTACAATTCTTAGTTGGTTAGTCCCGCATGGCTATATCTAGGTTCCAACTAATGATGAGCAGGAGATCATTCGTCTTCGCTCTCACTTCCTGGATTCAGTCTATCGCGACTTAAAGTCCTCCGATCTCTACAAGTTGGGGGCTGGGCGACCATAGGTCTACCGGAAAACCGTCATAGGATCGTTATGGACATATTCTCGACTATCAGATCCCGCGTGTTCTCTGAGCTCGTTGTCATCGTCAGAGACGACAGCATCGCTCGCTTACCCTCGGACATTACATTGTTCGAGACGTTGCACACGATGAATGAGGTCAGACCTTTCAAATTGGTATTCCTGGTCAGGGTTCTGGGTTCGGCTCAGGTGGCACAGCGGAAGCTGGGGGAAGCGTTAGACCAGGTGGATGAACAAGGTTTCCTCGATTTCCTCGACTTCCCTCCCACCGTCCGTTGGGCATGATCTCGTAATTGAGGGCGGGGTGGTCCTTTGCGTCACCGCCGTCCCACATTCCGCAGAGTTGCAATGTGTAACATAGGTTCTACCTTAGGGTAATAAAGTGGCATCGAAAAAAAACTGTAGCGCAAGTGGGTGCCCTGGGACTGTGAGTTACTTGATTCGGCATCAGCAAAACGATCGTGATGCTGTGGTGCTGTGGCGGGCGTTTAGTGGCATTTAATTGCCTTTTGAGGTAATTAAACGCCCGCCACAGCACCACAGCATCACGACGTTTTGCTGATGGGTGTATCTGACCTGAAGAAAACAAACGGAATGGACGGTTTATGAACTTAGAACTGATGATACCGAGCGAACAGCCATCTTATTATGTAGTCGCGGCGCCCAATGTACCTACATTCACTCCTACACATGACTGTTACAGGGCGGTACCATTTCTGCTTGCCGCGGTTCGGACTGGGCCGATTCGGTTCGATCACTTCGACCTCTCATCTCCGTCATGATGAAGACCTCTCCAACAAGCATGGATATGGGTCGCTCAGGGGGGAATGTACCCTAGACATCATGTATGGTTCCCCCATTAGCGTGCGTGAATTGCTCTGACCTTCGCACTGCAGGGATAAATCTCCAGAATCGCGTGGTTGTCGCTTGGCGTCGAGGTACGGCCAACGTCGGTCGGCCCGCTCCGTGATGCCCCTCCGGAGAAGTGTAACGAACCGACCATTCGCCTCCCGCATGAAATCGTGGAAATGATCGTCACCCACCTCGCCGGCGACCTCGATGCTCTCAAGGCCTGCTCATTGGCTTGCCGTTCCTGGTGTATCGCCACGATCCTACACCCATGATGAGGGGTTGGATAATCTGGACAACACGACGAAGCTCTGGTGGCACATAATAAGTTCCGGGTAAGATAGTTGATCTGTATGTACACGCGCAAGCAAGGTTCCTGCCGACGGAGTCGGCGCTTCTCTAGTGTTAAATAAATACTACTGTACCAATCCGACCAACTCGGCGGGGCGGGGTAGCTGATGACAAAAAAAATACGGCTAATGACAGCGGCAGTGGGCCGGACGACGACGGCGACAATGAGACCCGGACGGCGGCCCCGACAACGGTGATGGCAACTTTCTATACCTCCACCTTCACTCCCCATGCCACCTCCTCCACCAGAGCACGATGGATCGTATCCCGAAGATCAAGAACATCAGGATAATGAGACATTTGTTGACTCATTGCTTTTGGTTGGTGAAGTTGTTGTCTGGACTGCTGACAGGGCACCATGGGTGGTAGAGAATAGCTCGGATGATGGAGATGAGGAGGGCACCCGAACCGCGGGGATAAAAGTCCATTGAAATTTCAGTGGACTTTTCGGTGGACTTTTCCCATGGCTAGCGGTCGGTTCCCACGACCACTACCCCTCACACTGGGGACAAGGGGTCACTTACCTGGTAGGCAAATGGTGGGTTTGGGCTGAGTTTGTGTTATAATTACCCAACTGTTACCCACCAGGTAAGTGCTGGGCAAATTTTAAATTTGCCCACCTCC
>Ga0307513_10006320_pt1 | contig 15513 bp, 7 predicted proteins | sample 15_EM_MG_FD_202174 | JGI IMG/M metagenome (GOLD analysis project Ga0307513, IMG submission 202174) | Populus trichocarpa ectomycorrhiza microbial communities from riparian zone in the Pacific Northwest, United States - 15_EM | ecosystem: Host-associated > Plants > Roots > Unclassified | place... | reverse complement strand
CGATCTCATCTTTCTAGTGCCTTGATAAGAATATTCTAATTCAGCAAAAATGGTTCTAAAGAAACTCCACTAGTGATTAAATCTGGTTCATCAATTGCGGGAGCCATACAAGACAAAAGAATCTTTTCTATGCGATTTTATATCTGCCTTTTACTATCGGTTTACAGGCAGAGGAACCAAAAACCCCTGCCTCTCGCCGCATTTACTTAACTACTGTTTATTTTTATGTTTTAAAAATATTCTAAAAAAATTATTATTATTTTTATTTTTTAACTTTAAATTAATATTTTTAAATTATTTTGATATGTTGATATAAAAAATAATTTTTAAAAAATAAAAAAAATATTATTTTAATACATTTTAAAATAAAAAATACTTTAAAAATTTATAATAACCGACCACGTTTCTAAACCTCCTTTATAGTCATTTGAGTTGAAAAAAAACACAAAGTGCCGTCTCGTTTGGTAAAAAATGCATTATATTCTCCTTTCCGACCCTGAAATGTATGTTGGTGGTTCGTGGCAGGATTTTACAGGATGGAAAGTCAATGTGCAGGAACTTTTGACTATTTGCCTATTCATGATTTTATGATGGGAGGATCGATTGATAAAATCTACTATTCTGCCACCTTTCCAATTGTTATTAATTTATGCTGCCACCAGGAGAGAACGCTTAAAGCCTTGAATTATTACTCTTTGATGCAGTACGTTAACGATTCCAAAAGAGAGGACAATCAGTTGTATACAATCTCTTTTTTTTTTTTTTTTTATTTACGTGGAGTGTCCGGGCCAGCTTACGCGCACCACGACTATTCTCTACGGTCCACTGGACATCCTGCAAGCCCAAGAGCAGGTAAGGCACCGCAGGGGTGACAGGCGTGCACATAGAGAGTCGAACCCGGAATGAGAACGGAATAAGTAACATGATTGAACAGCTAGACTCTCAAGTGTAGTTGTATACAATCTTGCTAATGCGGTATCTAGCTGCCTTCAGAAGCAAGTTTCTGTCGGGAAATAATTTTTAATGCTGCAAATTGGACCTCCCTGAATTGATTAATTCTTGCCGAATATGACTTGTGCTTGTCATAATAACACGTGTATTCTGCTGGGTACCATGTGTTTATTAAGCAGACACACTTTGTTTTTTTTTTTAAAAACCGAAAGGAACACTTACTTGTAAATGATTTGTTTGATTCTGATCTTATTTTTATTCCCATATATTTTCAAGTCAGGTTTCGCATATTGAAATTAAGTTTTTTATTTTTATTTTTATAACTACGTCATCTATACCTAAATTAATACATTCACAAGGAATTATTTTTACCATATATTTTTTAATAAAATCCAAACTTTAAACGATAACCTGAGAAACTAATCTTAGATTTATATTGAGAGAAAATAAGATTATTATGATTTTAATTTTGAAGAAAGCATAGTCAAGTTTACAAATCAAAATAAAGTAGTTAAATTTGAAATTGAAGTAAAATAATTTTTTTAGCATGCATACTAAGCAGTGGCGGAGACATGGGGGCTGGCAGAGGCCCCAGCCCCTGTAAGGAAATGTTTTTCCCAACTCCTCCCTTATATAAATTAACCAAAATTTTAATTTTTTTAAAATAATTCTTTTAATACCCCCCTCAAATTTTTTTTTTCTTGCTCCGCCTTTGATACTAAGATAATTGAAGTTGTAATTGAATAAAAATACATCCTAACATGTATATTAACACATACAAAAACTATAAATATATGATATTTACTTGTTGGAGATTCTTAAATGAAGAAATTAAAATGTTTGTGAAGGATTAGACCTTTTTTCTTTAAAAATAATATACTAGTCACTTAGTGCAAAATATGTTATTATAAATAGTTTCATAGGATTTAACAATTAAACTTTTAAATGATGCATTTTTTTTTGAAAGCCTATGAACCAAAAAAAAAAAAAAAAGCAAACTAAAGGCAAACAAATCTGGAAAAATAGTAGAGAAAAAGGTAGAAGAGATGCTGCAAGGTGTGTAGAAAATTTTCTTTTAACCCCTTTTTATATTGATTTTTGAAATAAAAAGTGATTTATAATTAATTCTATAATTACAATAATTAATTACTGTCATTTACTTACCTGATATAAATACATAAAAATTGATAGTTTTTATTTTAAAAATCAGTCATTTTCACCTAGAATTTAAAATCATTCAGAAAATTGAAGGTCATTATTTGGATTGTTCATTTATGAGCTAACTAAAAAAAATAGACTCCTAAGAAAATAATTTTTAATAAACTAAAAAATTATTTTACAGCAAACTCAAATTTAGATCTAAAATAAGCTAGCAAAAAATAATTTTTTTATGAGTTAAAAAGTTATTTTAATTAAACAAGGACTCAAGGCTTAAGGCCAGGCATGTGCCGAGTTTGAGCAAGCATAAGGCTTAAATCTAAAGTCTATTTTGCTTAGAGTTTCTTCTTTTAAAAAATATTTTGGGCTTTATAAGTTTTTTTTTAACTTTTAACTGCACAGGTTATAAGAAAATCTTGTATTTTTTCAACATAAAATAAAAAATTTTAGGTTTTACAAAATATTTTAATCAATAGTTATTTAAAATTAATTTCTCAATTATTTTAATCATGTTAAAGTATTTTTATTAAAGAATAATATTTAATAAAGTTCTAAAAGTAAATGAATCATTCTTTTAATTTGGTCATAAAAATGATCATTAACAGTGTTTTATTTTTTTTAAAAAGAAAAATATTCTAATTTACAATAAAAAATGGTTTATTTTCGGGTCTATAAATATAGATGAAATTTTGTTGTGCCCAATGTTTTATTTACCCCCCCCCCCATTAAATAGGATTATTCGCGATGGTACTCTACCCTTTCTTCTATCATTAAGTTGCCAATGGCAGTCCTCGAAATTTTAATCTTTTTAATATTTTATTCAAATCCTTTAGTCTCGACCAATTAAGTGTCATATGCTAATAAGACCCTCTTGCATATTGAAATATAATTTATGATTTAATTACTCGAGTTTGAGAAAAACAAAAGGCAAAACACTCGTAAGAAAACAAATGAATTGTTTTTTTTTTTTTGTATAAAAAATCGTTCATGAATTAAGTCACTAGAAAAATATTGTACATAGTAGAGAAAGCGATGAGAATATTAATGCATGTTCAAGTCTGAGACTACAAAAGAACATAAATTTGATCGTTTGTTAAGGATTAAAGGATTTGGATTCAATTATAAGACAAATTAAAGGGATTCTCGTAAACTTAACAAAATGGAAAAAGACAAAAAAAATAAATAAACCATAAATCATTGAATTGTCAAAATATATAAAAAAATATATATCATTAAAATGCAAATGGGACAATTCACATGATGCTAAAAATATTTGCACTTTTCCTATTAAAAAAAATGAAAGTGGAACCAGAAAGAAAAATGTTTAACATTAATAGTTTGTTTTATGAAAAATAATTTTCTAAAAATTACTTTATAAATTTTTTGGTGTTTGTTTACTTTTTTAAAAATTAATTAATGAAAAATACTTTTCAATAAAGAAAAATATGAATTGATTTTCAGAAAAATATTTTCTTTTTATTTTGGATGAAAAACACATTTGAAAGTTATTTAAAATTCAAAAATATCTTGTTATTTGTTGATTATATCAAATTTAGTCTTCAATCTTTTGATTGCCATATATTTTGTTTTGAATATTTTTTTTTTCAATTTCTTCCCTTATAATTTGATTTTTTTTTAATCAACTTTCATCTTTATTCTTTTGATTATTATTTGTTTTTCTCTTATTATTTTCGTAATTGAATTTTTTTATTTATCAGATTTGGTCTCTATTTTTTATTTGAAATAATATATGAAATTATATATATATTTTTAATTTCATCATGTATCAAATTTGGTCTTCATTCTTTTTATTGCTATTTATTTTATTTGAAATAATTTATGAAATTGGATTTTTTTCCCTCAAATTCATTCTTCTTCAACTTTTTTATTTGCTAGATTTGGTCTCAATTCTTTTAATAAACTTGAAAAAAAAATTAAAACATTAATAAATTATTTTTCAGCTTATTTTTCATGCTATAATCAAATACTGGAAAATGTTTTTCTACTTATTTTCCATGATACTATCAAACATTGAAAAATAATTTCACTTACTAAGAATCCACTTTTCATAGAACCATTTAAAAAAAAATTAGTTTCCATCAAACAAACGAGATCTAAGATTCTTCTACCATGTATCAGTAAAAGTCATTATAGGGCAACGAATAAGATTCCATGTTTTTGCCAAACTTAATTTACTCAACTCCTCGCAAGGTTTTTCAAATTAGGTATTGTCAGGTGGAAACAATTTTTGCACTTTGAAATGTGCTTAAATGCATATTTTAAGAACCAATATATACCGAAGAACAATTGGTTTATTAGATAGAAAAACCCTTAAAAGTTCAGAAATTACTGGCTAGTGGCCACAAATAAAAAAAATTGATATAAGTAGTCTACTTTAATTAACTGAAGGTTAAATAAAGAAATAAATAAAAACAACTTCAAAACTAAAAATATTTGAAATTTAGACATAGTTTGGGAAGTCATTGAAAAGGTATTAAAATGGGCTTTTGGAATGAATTTCGAGGTCTAAATTGCTTTCTTTTGAATTTGCAAACATCTCTATAAAGTTTTAAATCAACTTATCGGATTGGATTTACGAGCTTTAACCGAACACCTAAATAATAAATATTATTCATGAGTAGTAAACAAGATTATACCGAGCTAAGAGAAGAGAAAGAAAGGGAGGAGATGGAGCTTGGTTGGGCCACAACCCAAACAAATATGTTGGACTCTGTTGGACCATAACCCAACAAAGCTTCTTCTTATTTTTTTGTTGTATTATTACATACATGTTTGGAAGACTTTGATCAGTTAAAAAATAAGAGAAAATACTTACAGTGTAAAAGTTTACCTTTGTGGCTATACTTGCATAAAAGTTTCACCTATATAGGGAGGCCTTTGAATGTTTTCTTGTTGAGTGATTTTTATGAATTTTTTTATAAAGAAATATATGTGATCTCTTTAAAGACAGTAGTAACAGGGACCTAGAGATAGTTGGTCATAGAGACTTGGAGACAGTGGTCACAAAGACCTAAAGACAATAGTTATGAAAATCTAGAGAAATTTGATCACATGAACCTAGTGACAGTGGTTACAAAGACCTAGAGAAAATTGGTTAGAGGGACCTAAAGACACGTGGTTATGAGGACCTAGTAAAAATGAATGTACCTATGATTGAGAGATTGACTAGCTGTTATTGCTTACACTCTTCGTCATTTACAAGCCATTGGCCATTAGTACTATTTATGAAATAGTAAATTGAATGTGAAACTCGGTTAGACTGAGCCTTGAAAAATACTATCCATGAATAGTAATGAAAACTATTTATGAATAATAAAATCAAGTTATGTATAATATTATAATAGTACTACTATTTTATGAATAATAAAACTAAATTATTCATAGTACTAGCTCGACTAAAATAAAATAATATTTTATTAAAAGACACAAAAGATAAAGATTCAAATATGTGGAGATAACCTATGGATTATTTGATCTTAGGTAGCTATGTAAGTGCCAAACTTCTTTTCTTAGCTTTGACTATTTTTTTGGAGATCCGTAGCGATCAATCATTCTACTTCTTTGTTGAGTGTGTGACACTCCTTAGTGTAATGCTCGTTGTCATGATGATAGATACAAAACTTGTTGAATTTTCTTGTGTTTGTTCCGTCATTTATCAGGAAGTCTTTTCTTTGAATAACAAATAACACCTCTGTCCATGTGGTGGTAAGATGTGTTGTCATGAGCTTAGAGGATGTCAGACTGCCATAAATGTGTCCTTTGATGCTTCTTTTAGATGCTCTCATTGAAGATTGATGGTGTGGTTGAGACGTGTGGAAGTATAGGTAACCTTGTCTGGTTATGCTAGCTTTTTCCACCATGATGTGATTTTTTATTATATGTTTCACACCGAGAAGATTTTTGTTAGGGTGACTGTATAACTTTTTCCAAAAAGAATAGTTGTATACTCTACTAATCAGAGCTTCTATAGCTATGGGTTCAAGGAATCTTTTCATGTTGATCATCACTTCGTTGAACCATTGAAGATAGGCTATAATATTTTCATCTTCTTGTTGTGTTACTGCGAAGAGTTTTATCATACTCTTTTTAGCATGAATGCTTATATTGAAGTAAAAAATTGGCTTGGATTTGAGATCACAAAAGTGGAGAATAGAGCCAAGGTTATAGAATGTGATACCATGCACATACAAATCCATGAAGTGTTGTTGGAAGAACTTTGCACATAACATCAGTTTTTTGTGTGATAAGTTCTAGGAGGCTTTTTATAATTTGTAGGTGCTTTTAAGGGGTTTTGAGTCACTTGTAGTTATCTAGACTGACTTTTATAGATATACAGTCTTTGAAGAGTTGAGTATGTAACACTCTATGAAAAAATAGATTTTGATGGTGAGCACCATGTTATGGCTCATGAACTTGTGGAGTCATGGAAGTTGTCTCATGTCTAGGTCTTTTTCTAGTAGAGTGAGGTGATGAAAATTGATGGTGACTAGATTGTTTGGAGCATCTCGTATGAGCACAAGATGTGTAGCTTCTTTTGAGTGTAAGTGTACGAGTGTTACTCACCTACATGTCATTCTGTCTTGTTTTTATAGGGAAATGAAGTTGTATATATGTACTTTGTGCATGTATAGGGGTTTGTTGTTGTGTAGAAGAAGAGTACAAAGATGTAATTGTATCGCTGCAATAACATCGTTGAGTAACTGAACTTGGTTGTAAATTTGTTGGAGTTCTAAAGGAGCTGAAGTCCTTGTAGATCAGATCAATCAATCTCCCCTGTTCTTGAGTTTTGTCAACCATGAAAATTTTTTAGAAAAAAAGATGGAAATGAATGATCTAACCTTTTATTCAGGTCCTTATAGACAACTCCACTAATGAAATAATGGAAAACTTCACAAAGAAATATTGACTTTCCTTGCATTATTGTATTGTGTATATCTCATATGTTAAAAAGTGATGAAAACATGAAAACTTTTCATAGAAAATTATTGACTTTCCCTAACTGATGAGTTCCAGCCCTGAGTCATACCAATACAACAAGTCCACTGTGGAAAGAGGAACACTCTGATGTTTAAGTTAGTATTTGAGTTTTTCTTAAGTGACAAATAAGTAAAAATTCAAGAAGATAAAAATGATGTTTTTTATGTGTAGACAAGAGATTGTGTTCTCTATATAATGAAGAAATGTAGAGGTAAGTTTTCAAATACGCTTCTCTCCCTCCCTCTCCCTCTCTCTCTCTCTCTCTCTCTCTCTCAAAACTTGAGAATATATAGTTTGAAAAATATCTGATAAATATCTAGAAAATTATCTAGAGGAATATCCAAGAAAAGGTATTATTCATTAATAATATGAATAATGATGAATAATACCATGCAATAATAGTATTATTCATGTTTCACTATTCATAAATAATAAAATAAGGTGAGACAAGGTAGCTTTGTCATACCAAGCCAAGGGAAAAGAGAGAAGGAAAGGAGAGAGAGCTACCTTGTAGCTCGAATGGGTTGAAAAAAATACTCTTTATTTGTAATGAATAGCCTCACCACCTTTTCACTCTCACACTGAAGATAGATGAGAAAGAGAGAGGAATGAGAGGGAGGGAGTGAAGCTTGGTCTGATAGAGTCTGAGAACTCGGGACTCATTCTGAACGAGTTTTACATAATAAATATTATTCATGAAAAGTATACGAGATTATACCGAGCAAAGAGATGAGAGGATAAAAAAAAGGAGAGAATGAAGCTTAGTCTGAATGAATATAAATAGTATGATCAAGCCTGAGATTCATTATGAATGAGCTTTGCATGATAAATACTATTTATAAATAGTAAATATTATTCATGAATAGTAAACAAGATTATACTAAGCTCATAAAGAAGAGAGAAATGAAGGAGACGGAGCTCCGTTGAGCCACATCCCAATTGAGTATTTTGGACTTGGTTGGGCCGTGACCCAATCGAATCTTGTGGGACTCGGTTAGGCATGGCCTAACTAAGCTTCATTTTCTCTTTTTTTTTTTTTTTTGTATTATCAAAAGGCAATTAAAATGTTAATAACTTTGCATGTTGCATCTAATTTCTATGTTACTAGACCAACTACTCTTTGATGCAGTTTAGATCAAGAGTTTTTTAAATTGAACAAATGACTATGTATATGTTTTTAATGTCTTTTTTTTGTCATGAAGAAAAGATTTTCATTGTACATCAAAAAGCTGATGTACACATTCAATTAAATAAAGTGGGAATCATATGCGCAAATAAATAAAAAGAAGAGTTGTTAACGCTAACTAAAAACTGAATTAGAAAGTTGAGAGATAGATATACATCAAGATATATGATCTCGTAACATGACTCACGGATCTGATTGTATTTAATATCATTGTTTCTTAAAAAAAAATTTAGTTAATCAAATGATATTAAAAACAAATATATTATAAAAGTGATTGAACAAAATTAAACAAACAAAAAACAAAAATTTTTTTTTTGGGGGGGGGGGTTTGCAGAAAAAGAATGCATTCTAATATTATAACCTTATTCAAAAATAAAATAAAAAACAATCCAGATTTTATGCAAAAATATAAAAAAATATTAAAATTTATTTATTTTAATTAACCTCAATCAAAATCAAATATCTGTTATGTCAGGCATCGAACACATATATTTAATTAATCTAGTTTATTTAAGCTCAAAGAAAAAAAATCAAATTATTAAAAAAGGGTTAGGCGCTGAGGCTGGGTGGCCTGGTGCCTAACCCTTAACAGGAAAGACTACGCGTGCGGGCTTGCTAGGATAAACCCGCGCGTCTGGCACATTTTTTTCTTTTAAATAACCTAAGAGGCCTATTTAAAAAATAAATAAAAACAAACAAAACATTCTCTGATTTATGATAAACCTGCCACTAGAGAGTGCCTGAAAAATTGTACATTGATTTTCTAAACTCAAAAATCTATTTTAGCCTAAATATAAGAAAACAAACACCCTTGGACTATAAAAAAAAACATATTTATCATCCTAGAAAAGCCGTATTTGGGTTCAAAAATACAAAAATAACCCGAAATTTTTTTTCCCTTCACCATTGATCTACTTTTTTCAGCAATATAAAAGAAAATAAAAACAATGCAATGAAACTTTTCTTATCAAATGAAACTCATAAATACCAAGAATGAGTTTTTTTAGTTGTCACTTGTCAGGACATGAACAATGAAAACCTTTCACTATAATCTACTATTTTCCAGCGTCTTTCTCTCTCTTTTGTGAACACAAAAACTAAAATATAAAGAAACTTTGATATCAAAAGGTAAACTTGTCAAACTCAAGGGATCAAATTCGATTTTTAACAAAAACCTAAGGCATAAAAATAGGAGCTAACATAAACAGTGGCATAAAAAAAACTTCATTTCTTTACTCAATGTCAATTAGAGAGTCTTTTGTTTTAATTTTTTGATAAAAAAATTGAACACATAAAATCAAGTGTCAATCCTATGATGGAACGAAATGTGTTTTTGAAATTTCAAGAAGAGACAAAATAACAAGGCTACTAATATAAAAGAATTAAATAAAAAATATAATAATAAAAAATAAAATTAATTATGGAATGAAGGCTTTGTAGATAAACTATAAATCTGCTAGATATTATAATAGTGATTATTTTTTATTTTTTTTTATCATACACATTATCTATTTGTGAATTACTAAGAGTTTGGGATATTCGGGGTTTTACTTACTCACCTAGACCTACAAAGTGCGCTTTCTAAGAAGTGGGGTTTTCTCGAATTAAAAAAAAAAAAATCTTTAAATTTGAATCCAGCCACTTCAAATAAGATTAATATCAGTTAACACATGCTCTAAAAACACACATCTTTGCTCCCATTAGTTGGTTGTCTACAGATTCCCACTCCCTCGATTTCTTTATTTTCTTTTTGGAAAAACAATTAAGAGAAAAAAAAAAGGTTTAAGAAAGTAAAATCCAGAAGAAGCATCTCCCTAAAAACAAAATATAATTGTTTGATGGTGCTTGAATTTATCCACAAAAATAACGTCCTACAACTTGTGAGTAGTGACCGCATCAGGGCAGGCACATTCAAGTGATGATTGTATTTTATGTGTCGAAGTTCTTGATGTGTTTTCTGACAAATGGAAAACAAACTAATAAAGTTGTTTAATATATTCAAATTTTGAGATTAATATTAAAAATATATTATTAAATTACTTTGAATACATCAAATTGATTGATGTGGAGTAATTAAAAGAATTAATAAATTATTTTGAATATATCAAGTTAATGTAGAGGTTGTTCTTAAGAGTTTCTCCAAATTTAATTAAGTTATAAGTTAGTATAGGATACTTTTATTTATTGTTGAATAAAAAAAAAAGAAATTGACAATTGAATAAAAATACTATTTATTTATTTATTGCACCAAACACCCCTCTATTAATTTTATTACTTATTTTTGTGAAAAAATCGAGTTTAATTGAAACTTCTTCTCATTTTTTTTCACAAGTTTCTAAGAAATTATTTATTTTTGTATTTTAAAAGTATTTTTTTAAAAAAATTAAAAATTTTTATTTATTTATTTATTTTAAATTAATATTTTTCTGTGTTTTCAAATTGTTTTAATGTATTGATGTTAAAAATAAATTTTAAAAAATATAAAAAAATTATTTCAACGTATCTTAAAAAAAAACATTTAAAAAACAAAATCTTATTCTTTCGTTGATACCATGCCGACTAAAATAACAAAACGAAAAAGAAAAGAAGAATTTGGAACATAACAAGGAAGCGAGACTTCTAGACAGCAGAATCAATCAGAGTAGACAACTTGAATTAGAAGGATAAATTACTTTTTGTAGAATAAATAAGGGCCAAAGTTGAAAAGGAATAAAAGTAAAAGGGTAAAGAATTGCAAGGCTATAATCTATCAACAGCATCGATTGGGGTATTAGACGCCAATTTTAGCTCAGGATGGGAGCCAGGAATGGCCACTGTAGAGTGGTTATTTTTTATTTGGTTTGATTTTTATAAAATAAATAATTAAATTAATTTTTTTTTTAAATAATCAAAACCGAACCGAAACCGGTTCAAATTGACCAGTTTAAATTTGGTTTTTTAGGACAAAAACTGGTTCAAACCGGTTTGGCTCGGTTTTTTTGATTTGGCTCGGTTTTTTCAGCTTGGCTCGGTTTTTTCTGATTTTTTCGATTCGGGTTCGGTTCGGTTCAGTTTTAAGCTTATAAAACTGAACCGGTCGGTTTTTTCAAAATATTAATTAGTTTAATCAGTTTTTTTTATTATTCAATTTTTTCAAATTTTTTTTTAATTTTCTTAGTTTAATCAATTTTTTAGTTTTTTTATTCACTTTTCACTTACAGTAAGAGAAACGTTGTCGGATAATAAAGAATTGATAAGAGAAACGTTCTCATAACATAGCTTTTCTTTTTAACATATATAAACTTCATTCTAATAATAATTTTATCATCATAATTCACATGTTATTAAACTAAAATCTATTCTACTTCTTTACAAGAAAAAAATTTATTCTGTATTCATCTACATATATTATTTATAAGGTGTTATTTACGGCTTGTTTCAATAATTATTATACAATATACCAAAAACACAGTAAAACACTATAGAAATGATAATTTTTCTCAAATTTTTTATTGTAGTGGTGGAAAATTTGTATTTTTTTTTATTTTTTGTTAGGATGGTACTTAGCAATAGCAAATTTGTAATATTGTTTTGCCAAAAAAAATTTTTGTTTTGTTTTGTTTTTTTTTTTTCTTCTTTACACTTTATATATTTATCATTTTATTCTTAGCATATTTATCATCATTTTTTTTCTCTTATCTTTATTCTCTTGTCATTTTTTCCTTTTGTTCTATAAATGTTTTTTGGCAAGAAAAAAAAATTGTCTAAGTTTTTCTCCCCTTTTGTTTCTTTGCACTTGACATATTAAGGAAACGGCAAAACACTATAGAAATGAAATTTTTTCCAATTTTTTTTACAGGTAAAGTAATGGCAGCAAATTCATAATTGTTTTTAATTTTTCTTAAATTTTTTTATGTTTTGTTTTTTTTTCTTTACACTTGATATATTTATCACTTTACACTTAGCTTATTGATCACCATTCTCTTATATTTTCTTTTTCATTTTTTTTTTATCTTTTAAGTTTTTCTTGGAAGAATTTTTTTTTGAATTTTTTTTTGTTTTAGTTTTTTTACCCCTTTTTTTCTTTACATTTAGCATATTATACAATATACTAAAAGGAAATAGTAAATCACTATAATAATGGCAATTTTGTAATTTTTTAATTTTTTTTACTGTGGCTAGTACTGTAAAAAAATAAAAAATATAATTAGGGATGAAATTGAGAAAAAATATTTAGAAAATGGTTGAAATTAGCTAAATAATTGAAAAATAAAAAGTTAAGGACTGAATTGTAAAAGGTGGCAACATGCAAGGATCATTTTAATATAATCAGGGATGATATTCAAAAGAAATATCAAGAAAAGGAAAAGGGTAGATAGTGCTAAAAAAATATAAAAAAATTAAACACTCAATGATAAAACTAAAAAAACAAAGAAATTAAGGAACCTTTATAAAAACACTAAAAATCCTCTTAATTCAAAACAATAGTGTTTCATTTTAAGTAAAGTGGTGCTTTTCACTCCCTTTAATGAAACGGTGTGTTTTATTTTAATTAAAAAAAAGGGAACCAAATCTACATTGTTTCGATGAATGAATTAAAATAGGTATCTTCTCCTCACACATGGTTGGTCTGCAACTCTTGTTTTTCATATCTTTTGTCCACCCTTTTCCTCTCTCCCATGCCTCCCACAAACAACATATCGGTATCTTCCCATATACAACCATGGTGAAGAGTTGTGATTAACCTAAACAACAACAACAAAAGTGATTTTACTAGGGAAAACCAAGTTAAGCCTATATGCATTTGTTTTCTTGTTAGTTTATTTCTTTTGCTGTCATTTATTTCTAAGCATTTATTTTTTTATATTGTTTAATTTTATTGTTGCATTTATTTTAGTTTGCAAGATTGAATGTTCACAGATATTATTTTTTTAATTTTCACACATATCACAAAAACCAACAAAAGCTTCAAGCCCGAACTTGTCTTTTTTAGGATTAGATAGGCAGATTCAAATGGCGAGTATGACTTATGTCCATTGATACTTGGATTTTCACTTAGATTGGAACTCACATTATACATAGGGTATCATAGACTCATTCCTTTACCCATGTTGTATAAGGTTAACATATGGGGTTATCCCACTAGTAATCTAAAAAATCCAGGAACCTAAAGAAATCTTCATAAATAGATTAGCTAAGCCAAACTTTACATAAGCTAAATCTTATTTATTAGAGTTGACACTCAATAAGACATGAAACATATCATTAGTACTTATAATGACCTTATTATTTATTCTTTGATATATATAGGGAGCGTGAGATGTAGAACATGTTGAGATTACCATTGATGATTGGGTTTGAGAAAGACCAATATGATGAGGGGGTTTGCTTACTAATAGGATTTGAGTCTAAATTACCAGAGCAAGTGAAGCATGAAGACAAAATGCCTAATTTCAGCCAATTATTAGATTATTAAGAGATGTTATCCTTACATGATCAAGTTGACTTTCAAAACCAATATAGAGACATAGCTCAACTACTCAACATCTAGGTATAACCTTTATGTTTACAAGCTAGGATAAGGTTTTGGAACCCGAAATATAAATTTTTCTCCTTCGATGCTATAAACATGACCCCCACTCTCGAGGAGTATGATTCTTTTTTGGATTGTTCAAAATTGGACTTGGTGCACTTCTATATGCCAAGAGAACAAACTCCATCAAATTATATTTGGTTGATCAAGGTAGACTACAAGATAATGGATAAACAAATGACCAAACAAGGTTCCAGTTAGGGTTTGTTTTGGAACACATTGGAACCTATATTCAAAAGGAAATTGCATCATGAAGAAAATGAAACTCATTCGAGGATTTTGGCTTTGGGCATTTCATGTGTTTTTCTTGCATGCTCTTGCATATACAAACAATCGAAGAATATTTTGGTGATGTATCAAAGATTGATTTTTTAAAATATAATTTTTTGAGTGTAATTAAAAAAAAATAACAAGGATAGAATAAACAAATAAAATAAAAACAAAGTCTAATGTTGAAAAGACATGTAAAACTACATTTTAGTCCTTGAAACCTTTGTATATGAAATAGATTGTCCCTAAAATTTATGGACTTAACATTTCAGTCTTGAACTGTATTGTTTTTGATTTTCAGACCCTAAATGTTGCGAGATGAGAGAGAAGTTCGCTAGAAAAAGGGAGAGAGAAAGAGGTCGATCAGGCACATTCTAGTCATGAATAAGACCAATTTTAGTGTTAATGAATTCTTCTTGGAGAAGAGAGTTTCTTAAAGATGACTTATATTTTTTATGTGTGTTCGGTGGTGCAGTGCACGACTAAATGATGCCTTAATCTTGTTGAAAAAAGTGGAAGGAGGCTCGAGAATATTTTTTTTTATTTGGTTTGATTTTGAGATTTTTGATTGATTAAAGGGAATTTAAGGTTAAAATGGGTTTGATGAGGTTCCTATCATATTTTTCATATATTTTCATGTCAAAACAAGTTAAAAAATGAGTTTTGAAGTTTTCAAAACTTGATCCTTGACTTTCCATTTACTAAATAATTATTCAATTATACAATAATTCTGAAGAGCATTAAAGCTTTTTCTGGTAATATCAATAATGACTTTACTATTATTTATGTATTAATCTAATAAGTGTAATTTCTTAAAATTTACTCCTTGATATTCAATATGAATATAATATATATTTTGTTATTTTTTTATATAATTTCTCATATTTCTTATTCTTAGATTTAATAATATAAATGGTAGAAATGATTGTTTCATGATTCTTTTATTTTTTTTATTGGAACTTTCATTAACAATTATCATAATTTTTTATTTAAAAAAATGCCTCTAAAAAAACATGTTTTCTTCAAAAAACAAAAATACAAGAATAAAGAGATGGAGTTTTTCTATTAAAAAAATACATTTTTCCTCTTTAATTAAAGTCATTAGAATATTTATGAATATTTATTTTAATTACCATTAGTTTTTACTAAATAAAGTTGTTTATAAAAAGACATATTATTGTAAAAAAAAAAAATTGCATGAATGAAAGAATATAAATAAATATAGTTTTCTCTATATTTTTAAGTATCACCTTTTTTACATGTATCAATTTTAATTCTCATATAAATAAATTAAAATAAATTTCAAAAAATTCCCCACAACATCAAACAGTATTTTGTACCCAAAAGCAGACCACAATACCCCTGCCACTATATATTG
>Ga0307513_10006319_pt1 | contig 15513 bp, 14 predicted proteins | sample 15_EM_MG_FD_202174 | JGI IMG/M metagenome (GOLD analysis project Ga0307513, IMG submission 202174) | Populus trichocarpa ectomycorrhiza microbial communities from riparian zone in the Pacific Northwest, United States - 15_EM | ecosystem: Host-associated > Plants > Roots > Unclassified | place... | reverse complement strand
GATATCCTGCGGGCTTGGCCAATCCTTTATGAGATCGCAGTTGCTCCGGTTTTTGGTGATGTCCGATAACTTGGTCTTCAGGAAGAGCTTGATATCGCTGTCCACTGAAGACCGTTCGATCTCGTGGAGTTTCAGCACGTCCGTGTGAGTTCGGAGTAATTGCAAGCGGAATCCAGACCGGATCCGAGGCTCTGGTCTGCCAGTGATGAAGAACTTGATGAGGGGGATCTTGTCAACGTAGCGGGATAGCACAGAGAGAAGCGCCGATGCTGGCTCCTCGTCTTGACACTCGTCCAGGGCATCGATGATGATGAGAGTCCGACTCCGCGCCGTCTGAAACGGCCCGACAATGAGTTTCTCCATCTGAGAACAGAGGGTCTCCCGTCCGACGTCGGGGTTCGCCCTCAAGATCGGAAGCAATTCTTGTCGAAAGTCTGGATAGCGGTGAGCGAGCTGGAAGGCAAGGGTAGGGAATATGGTTCGAAGGGTGCTCCTGTCGTCGAAATTCCTGGAGCAGAAGAAGCTCGCCCCGAGGATCCCGTCCGCAAAGGTGATCTCCGCAAACGTCTGGGCAATGGTCGACTTCCCGGTCCCGGCGAGACCGTTGAGCCAGAACACTCGCTTGTCTTGCTCATCGTCCAACCAGCTATCGAGTTGGAAGAGGACATCTCTCCTGGTTCCCTTCATGCACCCCTGCCTGTCCCCGCAGAGATGTCCGGCGTCTGCGACGTGACGCATGCGATCGAGAAGGACGAGGTCCGCCCCCTCCTGTTTTCTGATTACTGCGCGTAGACAAACGATCAAGGGATGAAACTTACAATGAGCCGACAAGTTTTATCATAGATATCTTGTTGCAAAGATGTCTGGCGCAGAGGTTAGGCGAGGTGAGAGGAAGTGCAACGAAGACAAACCTGATATTCCATCATAGCATCACGAATATCCTCGACCATACTGCTGAGTTTATTGACATCCTCGGTGCTGTTCAGGAACCGCGTGACCTTGCCTCGTCGTTCCAACGGGATGAGGTCTTGAAGAATAGTATCGAGCTTCCTGTCAAGCCACGTACGTTAGAACGACTATCGACTTCGGTGAGTATGGGGCTACCTTTTGAGGGTCTTCCTCCTCTCTTCCTCCTTGACTTCACCCTCGGGAACAGGACCACTCAGTGATTGCGCCAGCCCTTCAACTCGGGGTATCAACAATTCTATGGATTTTCGACTCGCCACAGTTTGCTGGGACGGCTGTAAGAATCTCGGGCTGGATGACACATGAGAAGCGGACCATACTTCGCAATGATTCAGAATTGCCAAGAGGCCTCCTGCAACAGATTTGAGAGGGGGAAAGACGTCCGAAGATTCTTTCGCCATAGTGATGGCCAACTTGGTGGTGGCATATGCGGTGGACTTCCGGTCAGATTTGCTCTCGGATACTACTCCTTGTTCGACGGTGCGCTCTGAAGATTCTGGGATGTTGGGTTGGTCTCTTCCGGGAACAGATAGAATTTGACCTGAAAGTTGCGAGAAAAGTGGGGTTAGATGGATCGGCCGGGACAAGGTCGTTTGCATACCGCTTGATTCCTGATCACGAGAGATTGAGGGACCAGACATTGGCAAAGTTGAGGTACCGGTCTGAAGATCTGGAGTCGATTCAGAGCGACGTGGTGCGGATGGGTTGGCTTCGCTTTGGTCCTTGACGGAGCCAATCTCGCTCCTGGCCTCGCTTTGCGTTCGACGAAGCGTTTTTGGTAGATGGAGGAACTTTCGCCACTTCATAACGTTGCTGGGTAGGCGTAGACTTGTGTAGATGGTGGGACGATAACAGATAGATGGCCTCGTGGCACTAAGCGCGGAGACCAGGAGCCTAAGTTCACGGTCCTCACGATCTCTAGCTCGGGTTCCCCTTCCAGTGGCGTAACGTTCCGCTTTGCCCAAGTTCTCTAATTACACTCAATGCCAACAAGTCTCTGGTCCGTACTCTCGGTGTCCGGGACCTCCAAATTATCGGGCTTTCCGACCCGGACCCACCGCTCCTGAATATCTCGCCCAGCGGTGGTGCCAACGATTCCTCTTGAGGATATCGTCTTCTGTGCTCACGCGTCTAGGCCTTCCATTCTCGATAAGTTGTCTCGACCCGTCTGTCCACCCGAAGCATCAATTCACTTGAACATGGCAGTTGGAGATGGGCCGGTCGACTGCCGCGACCATCCTTCTCCTCTCGACTGGCCAATGTTCCGCCACATCCTCAACCTCTGGACCTGGTTGCGAACCCCAATCACCTTCGCTTTCCTTGGTGTTGATCTCTGCATTCTCGGCGATTTTTATGACTGGGTTCTCCCTTTCGCTTACGACCACCTTTCGTGAGTCGACGTTCCACCCTTTTGAACGGCTTCGATAAGGAGCCCCGGGATCTACGGTGTATAAAAGTGGCCCGGAGTAGTACATGGGAGGAAAATACGACCACTTTACGAAAAACCAGACCAAAGTATTGGCCTGATGTCAAACTGAAAGAAAGAAAACCCCGTCAGGGTAGGAGCGACCCGTATTCTGGGCATGTAACTACAGCACAGAAGAGGGATCGCCCACATAAACGTCGAGCCACGTTTTGGGTAGGTGCAAGTTAGCAGAGCGAAAGGTTGGTGATTTTGGGACACCCACGAATAAGTACATTCGCCGCCGCCTCATCCACCCCCACCAATCCACCCGGAGTAGCATATACTCACACCCCTTCTGAGTGAGAGACGAATCGAGCCGTTCCAACTCCCCCAGGACATGATCCGGAAATCGAAGAATATCTTCCCGGCAGCGTCATCTCCCAATTCCTCAGAAATCCTCGCGGATGAAACGTCTCGCGGAGGTCTACTGGGCGGGCGGAATTCCTCTCTGATCAAATAAGGAGGTACGACATGAGAGTTTCCATATCACCAAGTCCCTGTCAAAGGGAATGATGCCCCAGGGACGCAACTGAGGCTCCAGACAGCAAGCCCGTTGAGTTCCCGCTGTCAATTCTGGCTGCACTCGATATTACACCCCCGCGGGGTGGTCGAGACATATTGGTTCAACCACTACTTGACGAGGATTGCGAATAATACGTGAAACCACGAGGGTGACATATAGGAGAGGTTGGGTCACGATGATCGGGTACGAGGGATCAGCCACTGCGGGATATCAGGAACCTGGCCACCGAAAGTGGTGTTGTCCACGTTATGGGGCATGAAACAAGGGGGAGCGGCATCTCTTCGTTCGGGCCTTGCTGAAGTTCTGGTTGGAGGTGGGTAGTGATACTCTCCGAACAATGCTTCAAATGTCCAGTCTGATGCGCGAGATGGGAGGAGGTCCTACCCCCGGCGGTTTCCCTGGGATGGGCAGCGGTCTTGGCGGTCTCGGGGGTTTTGGTGGTGCAGCGGACCCAACCACCACCACTCCTAATCCAACCACGAACACGACTACTCCCGGTCAAACACCAAGCACGACAGGTACGGCGAATACTACAGGTACCGCTACGGGCTTGCCGCCTCCGAACCTACCCTTCGATCCGGCGATGATGCAACAGCTCATGGGCGTGTTGGGTGGTCCCGTCGGAGGTGGGTTAGGTGGTGGATTAGGTGGGCTAGGTGGCGGGCTAGGAGGTGGATTGTTTGGCGCCCTGGCTACGCCTGCGGATACGAGGCCACCCGAGGAACGGTTCCAGACCCAATTACAGGTTAGCATGAGTCTCACAAGTATCAAACCGTTGGGTAGTGATCGACGTTCTCTCAGCAATTGAACGACATGGGTTTCTTCAACGCTTCACAGAATATTCGCGCCCTCCAAGCGACGGGTGGGAACGTACACGCTGCCATAGAGTATATCCTCAACGGCGGGGGGTTGTGAGCCCGCCTCTTGAGAACATTTTGGATGAGGAACGATAAGTCGAACGCGTGTATCACCATGACCATGAACGATCTCATGTACTTCCCTCCCTCCTTTTGTGCGATTTTGAACCTTGCATACGATATGGATGTATTCTACTCGCTTAACCTGGCCTTCCGGAGTTCGTCCATAATCGTTACTGTTGGACTTGTAGCGGTTCTGACCATTTGGGGTTGTCACCCCGTCTCCATCGATGTCGTGATCGACTCAAACCGGCTCCCGCCGCCCGTCATGGGGGGTTTGAGAGGATCAGTATCGACATCTTCATCCCACCCCCGTCACACCATTGGAACGCGAATCGATGATGGACCCAGTGACGCTCGTTTACAAGACCGTATCCGCGTCCGAATCGAGCTCGGAAGACGGGTCAACGGAGATTCCGTTACACCTAGATGTGTATCTGCCCGATTCCAACTCGAGCAGTGACACCTCCGACTCCAAAGACGGGATACCTGCTGTTGTGTATTTCCACGGAGGGGGGTTGTTGGTTGGGGATCGGAAGAGTTGGTTTCCTGAGTGGTTACATAGTGAGTGTTTCGTTCGTCGATTTGTCTCGGACCTCTGTGGCTAACTACTGCGCACAGGTCGTCTATCTACACTGGGTGTCGCCTTCCTTTCCGCGGATTACCGACTGCTCTCACCCTCCACGGGCCACGATAGCCTAGAAGACATCCAGGACCTCTTCGCATACATCCGGAATGATCTGAACCCTGCTCTCGTTGCGGCGACTGGGAACCACACACTGAGGATCAACGCTGACGCGATCAGTGTTGCTGGAACATCTGCAGGGGGATTATGCGCGTACCTGTGTGCGATTCACGTTTCACCAAAACCAAGAGCTCTGCTTTCGATGTACGGTCAAGGAGGAGAATGTCTGGTGAGACACTTTCGGTATCCAAGCCGGAGACCCCCTTTAACGTCTACTGAATACAGAACGACAACTACCTGGAGCCAAAATCGAAACCTTTCCTTCCTAACAAGCCGCTGGTCGACCCATCCGATTTCGCCGAATTCATCTTTCCCCAATCCACGTCTCTTCCGGTCACGGTCGAATCTCCGCTGGAGTATTACCCGTCAACTCACCCAACTCCAGGCCTGCCGGCGACGAAACGGATGTACCTCACTAGGCTGTACTACCAGCTCGGCGAATGGCTGGACTATTACACGGGCGATCACACGCTCAGCGCATGTCTTCGTCGACTGCAATCGTCATCATCCTCAATCCTGGGGATAGAGTCACCTTCAGCCTTGGATTTGATAAAAGCCAGAGAGGTGATTGGAGGGAAGCACATCGGACTGTTCCCCCAGTTCGGGGTTACGGCCAACTGGCCCTCAACGTTGTTCGTACACGGGTCAGAAGACTGTCAAGTCCCGTTGTTCGAATCCAAGCACCTCGCAGAGAGGCTGGGAGCGGCGGGGATCGAGAACGAGTTGATCGTGGTGGAGGGCCAAGGACACTCTTTCGATTACGCTCCAAACGAGGAGAGGGAGTTTGGAGGGTTGTTTGACCGGGCCACGGCATTTTTGGTCCGGAATCTACGAAAATAGAGGCTCCACCTGCCGGTGGGGTGTCGGGTACCTGCGGGACCGTTCATTGGAGCTTCCCGGGTCGTAGGATCTCCTCGAGCCGCTCCTCAGATTTCGAGGTCAAGTTTTACTCGATTGGAGCTAAAAGAGGGGGGAGGTTATAATAAACTCACGGTAGAAATCTATATGTATCGTATCAATTTTCGTATTGATTGAACTTGAAAGGGGATGATTGTCGGGCTTTGCGGTGAAAAAAAAAAGCAACAACGTCCAATGTATAACGCATAACGTAGCGGTGGCCTTCCATTCTCTATATAAAGCACAGGGCTTTTGAAGAACAGTCGCTATGCATTTTAACGGGTCGATCCAGACCGACGTATCTTCAGCTCCGGCATACCGATACTAATGGAAGTGGCGCACATATCCGTTCGGACATTCTCATCAAGGCACCGCTCCACGAGCACGAGAATCTACCAACGTCTTCCTTCTCTCTCTCCCGATCAACACCACACGGGCTCTGTTGGTCTGATTTCCTGCGGCTGGACGCGTTATTCTGCCTCAGAGGAACATCGAGTCGCAGGATAGTGAAGAGAGGTATGCCACGGTTGGCGATGCTCTTTTTTATGACCCGGAACCCCCCGCGTTTACGGTATCGCCTCGACCACTCTCCCGGACTGAGAGGTGGGAGATGGGAATCCCATGGGACCCAAGTTACACACACGGAAATAGGTCGTCCTCGTTCTGAGCCTTCACGGACCGAACGGAACTCTGCAGCTACCTTTTTTTCTTACTATTGTACTTAAGGGCAAAGAGCGGCCGATTCAATTCCCCAGAGCTCTCCACGAGCGTTGATCCTCTTCCAATTTTTTTTTCTTCCTCCGATGGCTCCTTATTTCCTGGGAAACCTCATTCCGAAGAAGGAGAAAGTCGAACGAACGAGGCCGTTGTGGGAGGTCCTCAAAGGACTCACTTGGTCGCAGTGGGGTCTCTTCTTGTCTGGGTATGTCGTTGCCTTTGGACGGTGTGCCAAGGCCAAGAGAGGGTTGAACTTTGATCTCAACTTTGATCTGTTCAATAGGTGGTTGGCTTGGTCTTGCGACGCGATCGACTTTTTCAGCGTCTCGCTCACTATCGAAAACTTGAGGCAACAGTTTGGCCGCTCTGCCCGTGACATTGTCAGTCGCACTCCCCCGGATTTCTTATTACGTTCTCCTAACATTTATGAGCCAGACGACTTCCATCACCCTCACCCTGTTGTTCCGTTCCATCGGTGCTGTAACTACCTCCCAATCTCTCTCCTATCCTATGGCTACGTTTCTTACCTATCTCTACTACAGGTCATCTTCGGTCTCGTCTCCGACAGATTTGGCCGAAAATGGCCGTTGATCGGCAATCTCCTCCTCATTTCCTGTCTCTCCCTCGGCTGTAGCTTCGTCCAAACCTTCCAACAGTTCCTCGCCGTTCGGAGTCTGTTCGGTGTCGGCATGGGAGGTATCTGGGGTCTAGCCTCCTCCTCTGCCCTCGAAAACCTTCCCGTCGAGGCTCGCGGTCTTGTCAGCGGTATCATGCAACAGGGCTACGCTAGCGGGTACCTCATCGCCGCCATCGTGAATTTGTACCTTATTCCGCACACCAGCTGGCGTGAACAATTCAGGACTAGCGCCGGTATCTCTGCTTTTACCGCCTTTTTGCGATTTCTCCTTCCTGAGAGCGAAGTCTTTATCCGCGCTCGACAAGAGTTGAAGCAGGTCGAAGTCGAGAAGTCTGGCCGGTCGAAGACACGCATATTTTTCCACGAGATTGGGCAGATGCTCAAGAAACATTGGTTGTTGTCTATTTACGCCGTGCTATTGATGTCCGGATTCAACTTCCTGTCTCATGGTTCGCAGGATCTCTACCCCACTTACCTCCAAGAAAGCAAGGATTTCACGAAGACCGATGCCACGATCGCGACGATTATTGGAAGTTGTGGAGCCATTGCGTATGTCTATTATGTTCTCCTCGACGTTTGGAGCGTTTCCTGATCGTTCGAACCGATGCAGGGGAGGCGCCATTGCTGGTTCGCTGAGTCAACACATCGGCCGTCGTCTTACAATCATGTGCGTATCCTTGAACACATTCGTATAGGCCTAGCCTGACTTCTTCCCTTTTCAGCGCATTTGTCCTCCTCGTCGGAGCGTTCATTCCGCTCTGGATTATCCCGGTGTCATTCAGCAAGCTTGCCGCTGGTGCTTTCTGTGTCCAATTTGGTGTTCAAGGGTAAATCGTGCAAGGAGAAGCGTTCTGTCTCTGATAGGTTACGTGTCATTAGAGCGTGGGGTGTCGTCCCCATTTTGCTGTCGGAGATTTCTCCTCCTGCGTTCAGGTCCACCTTCCCGGGAGTGGCTTATCAGTTGGGTAACATGGTTTCGTCGGCTTCCGCTCAGATCGAAGCCAGTCAGTGTTCTCCCTCTCAACATTCGTGCTGTGTTTGCTCATCTCTTTTGTCCTTTAGCTGGCGGACAACACGCCCGGACAACTATTAAAGGAGAAGATGTGCCAAACTATGCTCTCATCCAGGGCATCTTCATCGGAGTTGTATCCGCCTACGTCATCGTCCTCGCCTTCGTTGGCCCCGAGAACCACGGGAGCCACTTTGAGAGAGGAAAGACGGTGTTCCAGGCCGGAGCTTCGCAGGAGGAGGTCAACTCTGGTCCAGGAAGCCCAGGAGAAAACGAGGCAGCGCATTACCTTGAAAGTTCGAGCGTGGGAAGTGCGGGAGCTAGGGAGAAAGAAAACATTCAACTCGTCCAAAACAAAGGGCCGGTGAGAGGCAGTTTGGTATGAGGGACCGTCTGGCCTGTATGTGGAATGTACAAGTAGAAACACTTTACTCGTATTATTTGCTAAATTAGTGTACAATACTAGGAGGGGATTTTGAATTGAAGCATCAAGTTCTCCATTCAAAATCTTCCATCCAACTCGTTTATTCGGCAAGCACATTGATGATGGGGGCCCGGGTCGAACGACTTGCCCATGCGAGGATCATAGATCGGCAATTGTGTTCGACCCCGTCGGGTGCCAGAGTTCACCCTCCTTTTATGTCTACCCCACTGGCTGTTCAGGTTTGCTTGTGAGTTCACCAATTAGCTGGGTGATATCGTCTAACTGGCGGATTAGCGGGTGCGGGTCTCATTACACCGAACCCCGGTACACCAGGCCTGGAGCCGCGCATCGCCCAGTGCTTACTCATCGCTTGGCTGTCGGGGCGGCGCGGCTCAGGTTCAAGACATCGTTGCCATCTTGGTTGATGACAACACGACGGTAACCTTGGACAACGCACTGGCTACATCTAGCTTATCTATGACCACTTATTTCGGATATATTTTATTGTATTTACGGGCAGGTTACCCGGGCATATGCATCGTGACCGCGTGTTTCGGCAAGGTGCCGTGAGCCAGCGATCGGCACCAACGTCCAACGGAGGAGAGGGGAACGCCTCCTCTTCGATTGGTGTCCCGCCTTCACTCCTGCGCCCATTATCCACATCCAGAGCTCTCATATTATCAGTTTTCCTCCTCCTTCTCAGTAACAAACTTTTTCTCCCGCCCTCCGCTCCCGATTTTCTCTGTAGTTATCCCGTCTTGTCTGTAGTTGTTCGTTTGGCATCTGTGAATGTCAGGTCTGTCGGTCTGCGTTTGCTTTGCGGGCATATGTTGCCCATGACCGTTGCTTTGGCTGCGTAGCACCACAAATCGCGGTGTGTGGCCCGCCCTCCCGAGCGGCTCCTCTCACTCCGCGTCCAATCGGGCTAGCGCTCGGTTCAATCCCAACCAATAATAGTGTGCTACGTTTCCATTAGGCTGAACCTCGAATCGACGTTGGACTGGCCTGACGGACCCGACAAATACGGGGGGCGCGTCCAGCAACCCGAAAGGCACGGACAATTATGAGACTGAGGCTTGTCATCCGCGAGGGCTGAAGGGAGGAGAGCAAGCGGCCGGCAGATCGCTAGCGGAAAGGAAAAGATCGATGGTGGTGGATCCCGGATCGGTATCCGCCGGGGGGTGATTAGGAGAAACTTTAGGTTACGCATGCGCGTGAGCACTTGAATTACGTTCCAAGCTTGAGCTGCTCGTCGAAGTATCTTTGAGAACGAATGCATCTGGCAGATATTCTTTTGCACAATCCTTGGCGACAGAAGGCAAACCCCACGCTGGACAACTTCCATCGCTGCTGCTATACTTCACGTTGACACTCCTGGGACCACTATGCTATCGCATCAACCCAGGCATCAGCACAACTTCTCAGGTACTCCGACAACAGACCTTGATCCCAGGGATCCGCAGACATTCCATGATCGTGATCCTCAAGACCTTTCTCATACATTGTTACCACCGTTCTTCTGCAAGTTTTCCATAGTAATACAGGTCCAGAACTGTAAGTCAAGCGCTTGAAAGTACAAAGGTCAACATTCAACAATCACGATATCCACCACTTCCTTTTAGTTCAAACCCGTCATCGCATCTCTAACTAGGTTCATTCTGGCCTCTGATCGAGGCCTGATCACGCATTTGAAAGGAAGGGTACGTCTACGGAAACAACAGACACGTAACAAATCAGTGAATCCCTTCAGGTTGCTTTGATTGAAACACCAAAAGGCACGACATACCGGACGAAAGTTTCATGGAACTTGGGTTCCAGCTTCTCACCAGCCGGTGCCTCAATGTCAAACACGGCAAGGGTACAAGCGATATGAAGGAACAAGGTGCGGAGAGCAAATGATCGCCCGGGACATAACCTGTCAACACGCGTCAGAGAGCGGCAAGAGCTGCAGCCTGTGTAGGGTCGCACCGCCTGCCCGCTCCGAAAACGCGATCCTCGGGATCCTTCACGGAGTGATCCAACTTCCCGTCCTTCAAGAACCGTTCAGGATCGTACGTGTGCGGCTCAGGATATACGGCTTCGTCATAGCATATTGCCCTACACATTCAACATGGTAAGCGGATGACCCACGTGCCATTCTGCGACAGTCGCCGTATAAGACATAATACTTACCAGACATTCTCGATGATCGTGGCACCCGTGGGTATGAAATATCCCTTATACACGTCATCCTCGATGGCACATTTCGGGACTCCAAACGGAGCCGGGCAACCCCACCGGAGCAATTCCTTGATCAACGCGGAGATGTACGGCAAGTCTTCCTGATCTGAGATCTGTGGTAAGCGTTCGACTCCCACGATCCTGTCCAGTTCTTCTTGCGCCTTTCTCACAACGTGAGGATGTAAAGCAGCGGCAAGGAAGAAGGTTCCCAGGACCGAGTGGGTCTACCGTTATTCGCAAATGAGCTTAGACACGGATATCGGAAAGACGGAATTCTTACGGCTTCAGACGCGGCTATTATAGTGTCGTGGGTGAGCACTCCAAAGTGTATCTCCAACAAATTGTCTTACCCATACACATTGTCGAGGTCATCGATCGGATCACACTCTCGTCAAATCCTTGGTCCGCAAGCTCTGCCACGCGATCGAAACACGAGGCGGCAATGGAGACATTGGTCCCATCGACCTTGCCATTCTTCAGTCCCAGAACCGAGATGTATGTATAGGCCATCGACAGACCTTCAGAGACTCCTTGACGTGATCGATTGTGCCATTGACGGCGACATCAGACAGTTCTCGGCCGGCTTTGGCCAATCGTTTGAACCCAGCCCCAGGGAACCAGCCTGGGACGTGTTTCACTTGAGGTTTGATTATCAGCCGGGTGTCATAGGGATGCAGAATTCGGGAACAAACATATTGGGGGTGTATCAACAAGGAACGCGCCAGGTTCTACGGCTCGTCCGATGAGATCCACTACCCGTTCCGCGGCTTGCAAGAACTTGTCTTCGTGGGACTTGATGTCCACACCGTAGGTCATTTCCATGATAAGAGCCCCGGTGACACTAGGGACTGGGAGTAAGTGCGGGACAGGCGATGACGACTGCGTGGAAGGACCGACAATCGGATATGAGCCAGGAAATCGTCGGGGGTTTCAGCGAGACGAGAGAGAAAGCGGCAAGTATGTTTCTCAATTGGCTTCCGTAATCAAACATGTTGAAATCCCACGAGTACACATCCATGCTTGAGGTCGGCGGTTAGCGAGGGAAGAAGCTTGGACAATGTAGATAGCTCACAGCTCAAGCATCGGTATGTATGGCTGATCTCTCGTTGCATCAGTGGGCGTGTATGTAAGCTTCACACGGGAGCTCACTCGATCGGAGTAAATGTTGGACCGCTTATCCGACAGTTCTGTGATAGCCTCGGTGCTGCTCAGAACCACGAACTCCTTTGTCACTAGCCTGAGATATAGCACATCCGTATCTTGGATCGATAGGATTTCAGTTGGAAAGTTTTCGGTGAAGGTAGAGTGGACACTTGCTGAATTTCTGTGCCAAAAGGTCGAACGCCTGCCATACTGGAACGTCCTGAGGGACGTCCTAGATGTTACCGATGAGAGGATATCCCTTCGGTCCTGGTGGATGTGGCGGCTTCCCATCCTTTTGCCATTTCCAGATCACAGCCAACGATGCGGCGGCACAAAGCGACGCCGCAAGCAGGGCTTCCTTGTTGGTCATGTCGAGAGGTAGGCTAGGAGAGGTTCGGCGGACGAGGAGTCGTTGGTCTCATCTGTCCGGCCCTAGGTTTATACCCGGTTGGTGAGCAGTAATACGGAGGAACAATACCCCCTCCCGGGTGGAGAAGTGAACGCCGAACCCTTCATCGTAGACTGAACGACGTTGATGCTTGCAGTCACCCGACCGTTTTGAACGGGCTGAACGTGGTTTCGACCCGTCACATAAGTCTACCGTTGGAATTGGTGTGTCTGAACAATTTATTACGTTGATAACACATCGCCCTGTGGGGAACACGTACCCTGAACGTTCTCTCCGCGTCAGCGGTCCTGCACAAGCCCTTGAGACCCTAGGCTCTAACCCGACGCCGAACCGGCGTAGTTGGAGCAGCGTGTTTTGGAAGTACGCGTGGGAGGAGAGTACGACGCGTCACAATCCGATTGCACCTATCTCCCTCGTTTCCATCTGCCGACTCGGATATCAGAACCCTTCCTACTTTACTCAACCCACCAGGCTGTCACTCCTTTGTGGTCTATTGCAGAACAGTGTTGGCTCTGGGGGGTGTCGAGGCTTGGAGCTTGGCTTGTGGTGCTTTGCTGGCGGGAACGATTGGCCGTGGCTGCCAGTGATCGACCGGCGGAACAAGGAGGGAGAGCGCCGGGGGATTGATCCGACCATCCCCACCCAAGTTCCAACGCGTCCAGTATGCTGTCCGGTCTTCGAGCCCGCGCAGGGCTCTCTTCATGGCACCACACCCTCTCTGCCACCCTCCTTACCCTCCGGAGCCCAGCGTCCCTCTTCCACTCATCCTCTCCGGCGTTCCTGACCCTCAACCAGGCAATTCGCCGTAAGGTTCCTCAGGTCAAGAAACGTCCCACCGCTCCCCTCCTTCAAAACAACCCCTTCAAAAAGGGCGTGGTCAACCAAATATTCATCGCCAAGCCGAAGAAACCGAATTCGGCCAAGCGGAAAGTCGCGAAAGTGACCCTGTCAAATGGAGAGACGATGCAGGCGTACATTCAGGGAGAGGGACATAATTTGCAGGAGCATAGTGTCGTATTGGTGAGGGGTGGAAGGGCTCAGGATTTGCCGGGTGTTAGGTGCGTGTTTTGTTCAACGATAAAGGGCTTCGGACTCCGGTTTGAACGGCGGTTTTCAGGTACAAACTCGTTCGTGGCGCGTTGGACCTTGGAGGAGTTGTCAACAGGGCAACTGCACGCAGTCGATACGGAGGTTCGTCGCACTTTATGGCTTCGGGAGTTACTGCTCATTCTGCCAAACGCAGCCAAGAGGCCAAAACCATAGATGACGTCGTAATTCTAATCCAGGGAAGCAGCCTGCGTACAACCCCTCTCACTGTATCTTCGCGTCGATCCATAATTACAACGCTCTTCATCCTGACTGAGGCCTGGCGCGACTTCTGAATCGTTTCCCGGTTCGGTGCGACCGGGCAAAGCCGCGGATTCAACCCGGTTCGTCTCGGAGATCGCCATCGCCGTTTTGTGGCATCCATCTGGCACAGATGTCGACAAGCTTCCCTCCTCGAGAGGCTCTGCAATCCTGCTTGAGCAACGTCGTTCGGGTGACTGAACTCGAGTTTTTGTATAATGGTCGTCAAATGCGAGTGGTTCCGAAATAACGAGCGGCAGTTTTTTAGGCAGCTGGGTTCTGGGTTGCTAGAGAGCCTGCTTTCTCGGGTTAGTCGACTCTGAGGATCGTCGTCAACCGTGGGGGGTTCGGACTCTTCGGACCTCCATTCCTGGTAGTGTTGGCGAAATCCATCTGTAAGTACCGTACTTTTTTCGCCGCTAGGATCGGCCATCGCGTGTACCCGGTAGATGTGATTACTTAGTGACCATAAGGATGAGCAACCTGAGACGGAAACAAGCTCTGTTCATCAGCGTTTCCGCTGTACCCGCAACCGAGATCAGAGTTTCGAAGTTGACAACCCACCCTCCCTACCCCCTTAAACCGTTACACGGCAACTATGATCCAACTTGGATCTAACGGCCCGGTCAGTCTCCCGCGTTCCACTGCCCCTTTAGTTCCTGAATGCGTTTTGCTCGGCGTTGGAGTTGTGGAGGGGGGGTTGTGGAGGGGGGGTTGGATCAAGGCGTCCATGACGACTGAAGTACTGAACGACTACCGGCTGCCATTCATGTTTCAGTCCCTTGGCGATCTGGAGAAGGGGCCTGGTAGTGGGACTTCAGCGGGGAAACGGTCGAATCTTCCGAAGTTTCGCAAAGTTAGCCTATCAACAGTCCCACCCCCTCTGTTTACTCGACAAGAAGGCGATCGGCTCGGTTTTGGACCGGATTTTGAGTCAAGGTTTTGAGTCGAAGTATTGATCTACACGGCCAATGATCTGGGAGATCCCAGGATCATCCGCGGCCAACTCTCCCGGGGCTATCCGTACAGGTATATCCGCGGATATCGTTAGATAGCTCCATAGATGTCCGTAGTGAGAAACGTCTATAGATATGTTATAAGATCACTCGGGGCCGTCGGAAAAAATGTCCACGGATCATCCGCAACAGACCTCCGTTGGGCTGCTGAGCTGGGCGCACAGTTTCCGGGCTTCGAGCTCCGGGGCTCCACGTAAACCGGAACGAACGAAAACCTTGCTAGTTTACTGGCAACCGGGGACAAGTTGGCGGCAACGCGTAAATCTACTCGTCCGACCTAACTTGTTTATTTGACATCCAAGACACGGCGTGCGAGAAAACTAATCAACGTCCATCGCAACTTCTTCCCCACCACTGTCACATTCCACCTCCCCTTCACTTTCGGAACCATCACCGCCGCTCGTTGCTCCCCCATCCGACCCGCCGTCCGGGCCACCGCGCATCTTCAATAACGTGTTCGCTTCTTCGGCCGCTTGCGCGCGTTTCGCGGACTTGTTCCGTGCCCTTGTTGCCTTGCGCTTCTCGTTGGCCTCTGCGCGTTTTTTCGGGCCACTTACCCGGAGTTTTGCAGCGGCGGCATTATGATGGGACCGTTGGTCTGCCCCAAAGTAAGACTTTGGGCCCCTGTACACAGCCCCAACAGTCTCTCGGATGAGTGACGCGTTGTGGATGGCATGCATGTTAACGAGAAATCTGTCGCCATCTGCGTGTTCCATATATGGGATTGTCCGTGTTGTTTTTTCCCTTTCTTGAATCTGTGTTCGACTGCGTATCTTGCAGTTTCCATATTTGCAATGGTGCTGTGCATTGAAGATGAATCGGATGTTCTGGAGGTGCATCAGCCTGGTCACCATTCTGGATGTCAGGTGGGTGAGACCAACCTCTGCCTTCACCACAACATACTGATGGGAAGTTCTGACCAAGATTGGCATGTTAAAATCTGGGTCAAGGTCCTGTGCAATGTGAAATATTGCCAAGATGACCCATGATTGACCAGCAGTGGGATTTGTAGTCTTGCCCTGTTGGAGGATCAAAGCAATCCTTCCCACAGAAACCTGTAACACAATTGGTCATGAGT
>Ga0307513_10006318_pt1 | contig 15514 bp, 11 predicted proteins | sample 15_EM_MG_FD_202174 | JGI IMG/M metagenome (GOLD analysis project Ga0307513, IMG submission 202174) | Populus trichocarpa ectomycorrhiza microbial communities from riparian zone in the Pacific Northwest, United States - 15_EM | ecosystem: Host-associated > Plants > Roots > Unclassified | place... | reverse complement strand
AACCTTCAAACATCGGCCCCTTACTAGTCCCCTGACGTAAGGGCCAAACATCTCCTAACTTAATGGTAGGTGTCTCCTAGCATTAAGACTAGTTTCATATCCGCATATTCCGATACATATTCCAACATGAAGCAGACAGTGGACACCGAGTGATATATTGTGAAATAGTTTAGCAAATAAAGTTATGTTTGTTTTTGTGAAGGATAGTGTTACGGTAAATTACGATCTAAGGCGGCCGAAGACTTGGAGACAAGTGAGAAGCTCACAGTAGCTGTTCCCATCCGAAATAAAAATGAAACTTTCATTCTCACTGCGCCTGCTTGTACGAGACTACGGGCAGAAACCTATTAGAAAATTCGCACTTCGGATCCAGAGAGATTCAAAAATTTCCTTATACCCCTACGCTTATATGAGGGGGTAAGTGGGCATCCCCCAGAGTTCCCTGCTCCTCGCAGCCACAGCTCGTAAAAAGAAGAAAACTTATAAAAACTAAAGGCTAATAACCAAACTAGGACGCTTCTACTTAATTTAAATTCAAAAGAATCTGCCCAAGATGTGGTCTAGCAACCTCCGTACGGAACTTAGGGGGCTATTATTTAGAACAGTCGCTTCCGGAACTACTCTCCCAGGCATCACTCTCCTTATCAGCGGGGCAGTCATTCTCCTTCTCCTTATCAGCGAGGCGGTCCCTTATCCTGATACGACTATGGTCGTCTTGTTTATCCCACTATTCTCCGTTGTTAGCGCACCACTGAGCTGGAGAGTTGGGGTGGGGATACCTTACACCAGGTAAAATTGCACCGAGCAAGACCTTCGGTAACTTTTGCAACAAAACATGTAGTTAGTGGGACTTCCGTTTCTAATCAACGGGCTAGGAAAGCCGAGTATGACATAAAACCACTTTTCTGCCAACAGGCATTCGGGGTCGAATTCGACTGGCAACACGTCGATCAATTTTCTGAGGGTTTCGTCCCTGTCTAGGTCTTGCAATAATTTAGCTGCACCGGAATCGTTTCCGATGCGTGAGAATTGGAATGCTACGGCTGTGAACCCATTGTAAGTATTGGATAAAAGTATATCCTCACAGCCCCACGACCGACTAACCGTCAAACCCTTTACCAGCCTCTTCACGCTCGTTCACACAGCCCCGAATGCCACTCTCCAGGCGACTTCTTTTCTCGCCCTCAACTTGTTCCTGATGGTTATTATATAGCTTCGGGAATCTTCGGAGAAAGGCATACTGCTCCATTAGTGACGATTAGCACTAGCAAGGGTTTGCTCTGCTTGGAATTCACAAATATATCCAGAACCTTCTCCCTAAGTGCTGTCCCTATCCTCGTCAAACCACCGTAGCGGTGGCCATCCAGATATTCTTTGGATGACACCCCGGTCCGGTTTTCTTTGCCTTTATAACCGTTCGTAAAGAGCATGGCAAGGATTCCGGATTAATTTGCCATTGAATAGATCTCCGTGATGTGGTCAATAAACGGTATCAGGGCCTCCTTCCTCATGCCCTCTTCCTCGTAGATCATAGAATCGGAGTCATCTATCCATCCATCCAACTATAAGCAAAACAAACCTCAAGGAATGCACACTAGCACCAGAACATACTGATTAGGGTGGCCACATCATAAAGCGTCAGGAGAGTCAAATTTTTCGCAACCCCAATATTGCATCCCATCATCGACTTTCTCGCCATCTCCTCCCCTTTTTATTGGCACTTCCAGAAATTTATCCAGTTCCGCTTCTGTTTCTCCATACATGTTTTGCAAGCCCTTTCAGTGGTTTATGATCAAATCCTCGAGCCTTTCGCCGACCCGTTCGCCGGGGGTTGAATTTTTCTTTAGCTCTCCTGCTACTGACCTTTCTACCGCTTGTTTCCCAACCGCCGCCTTTTCCGTGGGGGCTGGCCATCAAGGTTTGCGGTGTCGGTATTGGGGCCATTATCTCGAAACCCCATATCTACCACACGCCCGCCCCCACCTCCAGCGGACGGCGGGAAGGATACCTGGCCACTGCAATCTCCCGTGTCGGAATCGACATTGTCCTGTTCGAGTAAGATCCTAACAGCTCCGCCATGTCCTTTAGAGAGAGTCAACGACAATGGGGTCCGGTTCTTGCTATCCGGCGTGGCAGTACGGACGTTTTTCCGCTCCAAAAGGGTCTTTACTACCCTTTCATGCCCGTACTCAGCTGCCATAGAGAGTGGCATTCGGCCATATATGGTTTCTGCTGTATTGGGGTCGACATCCTCTCGCTCGGAAAGAATCTTTACTACCCCCCCATGCCCACGCTTGGTCGCCCACCAGAGTGGCGTTCGGCCATATTTGGTGTCTGTCATATTGGGATTGGTATCCTGCCGCCCCAAAAGCATCTTTACTACCCCCTCATGCCCATTCTCAGCCGCTAACGAGAGTGGTCTCCGTCCATCCTGGGGGTCTGGCGTATTGGGATTGATATCCTCACGTTCTAATAGCACCCTCACCACCTCCTCATGCCCACGCCAGGCGGCCCACGAGAGTGGCGTCTGGCCACACCTAGTATCTGCCATATTGGGGTTGGTGCCCTCTCTCCCTAAAAGGATCTTTACTAGTCTTTCATGTCCGTTCCGTGCTGCTATTGTGAGTGGTGTCCGTCCATACCGGGTGTCTGCTCTATTGGGATCGATATCCTCTCGCTCCAAAAGCACCTTTACTACCTCACATTGCCCTCTTCTGGTTGCCCATATGAGAGCCGTAATCCCCATACAATCGGCTGCATTGACGTCCCATTCCTTCACCTTCAATACGGCAGTAACCATCTCAGCGATCCCGAGAAATGCCACTCCGTGGAGTCCGGTAAACCCTGTGGGTCCTCTCTCGCCGTTAAAATAAGGACCTGAGTTTCCCGTCCTATCATAGTGCAATAACAGTAATTGAGCAGATATATGCTCATCGAATCTATCTAGAAGCCTGAGTGCAAGTAGTTTGACATTTTCCGTCACCCCCCTTCTTGTGTGCTCCCCCCAGTAATAAGAAGCGTACTCGAGAAGGGGCATTGTTGTGGGGGCATTGTTGTGGGGGCAGAGTAAAGATTTGGCGAAAGGCCCCGGACCTGTCCAAAATTGAGGTACGTCAGGCAAGCCTCCGCAATTGTTGAGTGGGGACTATGGAATAGCGTCGGATCACTAGAGAGGTGCTCTCGTAGAGTAAAGTGCACTAGGCGAACAGTGGACGAAGACGCCTCGACCGTGACAAGACCGAGACAAGATGCTAGAAGTGTCCGTAGTGCAGGAAGGTTTTCAGGATCAAGATCCGGAGATCCAATCTCCACTCCCAAGGCATGACGGAGCTCCTCGGTTCGTAATAGCCGTTGCGAACACAACAACCACATCAGGACCTTCAGCCCGAGTATTGATTTATGCCTTGTCTGCGCCTTTAGTCTTGCTAGAGTTGCCATGTAGGCATCGCTCAGTCCATTGCCTCGTTTCATCTCTTCAAGCTTCTTTCTTCTTTGACAAATTGTCACCTCTCCCAGAATAGCGTCAATGTTTAGCGAAACAAGGAGGAATCTGCACACAATCGCAGGTAAGTATAGACCATTGGTAGGGTGGAAACGCTAAACGCTTCTACGTACATATCAGATATTTTTTCCAGAACAACTCTCACGATATCCGCCCGTAAATCATCACTCATTGCTTCTGGATCGGCATCCCCGTCTAATCTCATCTTCAGATAATTCCTGATATCGCCCTTGTTAGGACTGATAGGTATCACAACAACCTTGGTGAGATATCTTTGGATATCTTCCCGGATATGGGGCCTCCCGGTGAGGAATATTCTCGTTGTAGGGGACTCCCGAACGATATCTCCTAGCGACTTAAGAAGCTCTGGTAGGTGTTTCGGTAGGCATTCGTCTAGTGCATCGATGCAGATGAAAACCTGGCGTAGTGAAGCAATAGCGATCCTTAACATTCCCATCAAATCCGCAAGTCGCGGCCCTCTGCCACCAATCTCCCCCTTCCCCTTTTGAAACGCCTCGCGTATATATTTCGGGATACCCCTCCCAACTAGCTGTTTTAGAATATTGCCCATCACGTTAATGATTGTTTGCTCTTGCTGAGCACTGAAATCGTAGTACAAGGCTGCGACAGCGATATCACCCCCCGCCACCTGATCGCACAGGCTGTCGATCACAAGGGAACTAGTATTCTGGTAGTCAGTCACACTCACTTATTTCTAAGGATCCTGCCAATTACCTCAGATAGGTCTTTCCTACTCCCGGATTCCCGGAGCAAAACAAGACAGCCTTATCAGCTCCACCATCACTGCCTCTCCACTCCCGAAACTCCCATGTTTCTAAAAGCCAATCCCCGACACCGTCGAATCGGTCTGTGCGTACGCCCTGATGTCTGTTGCTTGACTCCAGTGGAGAGAGCCAGCGCATGATCTGCGCATCCTCGTCGGATTTATATATTGTCTTGTTGTAGCTCCCCATTGTGTTACCGCAGTTGGCATTGTTGTAGCCAAATTGGATTGATTGCATATGCGTACTCTGGGCCATGATGTTCTGTCTAAAATGTTGGTCAAGTGTAGGAACGGCACAGCAATATGTAGGGGTGCAGAGGAGTTTACAAAACTGTGGGCGGAGCGGGAGAAAGGCGGGGCGATGTGGGCTTGTTTTGTTGTAACTACTGTCCAATCATCCCCATGCCAAGGAAATACCAGCCCAGCACAGGGTTCGAGGAATTACCGCGACTTGACTTCCTATTATAGATTCCTATAAAACATGGTACTCTGATGCTCAGGCACAGGGCGTAGTAGTGCATCGTCCAGCCACTCTGCGGAAATGCCCGTGATTTGGAACATACTATTGTTACTATTATTACCGTTTAATTTACGATCGAGCTATCCCCCAGTAGAGTGGTAGGTTAGTTTAGCTATTGTTCCTTTATACCTGTACTCGGAGTTAACGAGTGCAGAGATATAAACTAAGAACTAATACCTAGCGTAACCTCCTTTTGCCTGTAAAAATGCAGTCACTTTGTTGGGCATTTATTCTCACAAGTTTTGGAGAAATCGCCCGACAATACCGGTAATAAGCGGAGAGAAACTAATCAATTATTCACTACTGACGTAGGTATCATATTGAGGGAGACGGACATTGGGTTTTCCCTTAATTGCCTATCCGGGAATTAGGCGGCGGAGGTGCCGCGGGGGGTTATAATTTTGCCTGCTTGGGGGCGTGCCTTGCCTGCAGTGGGGCTCACGCCTAATGAAAGTGAGTTTGTGTGGTGTTGTATAGGGGAGGGGGGGAAGGTGGAATCTTGAGGCATTTGGTGTTTTGGGGGAGGTTGCAGAAGGGGGGGAGTGTTGGGGTAATTGCGCAGGTCTTAGAAGGTGGAGTTTGTTTCTGCTGCTGCGGTGTGTGACGTGATGGCACTAAGGTGGTGGTAGGGGAGTCTACCCAAAAGGATCTACTCGAGTAAAGGTCCTCGTCGGTTGCCCTTTTTACACTAAAAATGGCTATCTCCACAACCACGCGGCAATGCCATTTTGGCCCCAATTGATTATCTATCACATCAAGGAATCAAGAGCTGGTCCGGACTTCACGGTGTCGGGGTTTCTTTTAGCCGGGCTGGGTCTGTTTTGCGTTGTCGGTGGGCCTGTGGAGATCTGGGGTTCTGGAATATGCGCCTTCTTCTCTGGGGGACCTGAAGCTTAGATGAACCTTTCGACACTCTTGGCTTCTCTTACTTACGCAATTAAGCATAACCAAAGAGCCGAACGCTAAATCTCCAAGTTCCTGGCTACTTGCGGGTGCATTTTGGTAATATCGGCACCGCATTCACTCGTTAAATCCACCATCTGCGGTACGATACCCTTCTGATCCCTAGATTCAAAGATAAAAGATAAAAGCTCCTTAAAAGGGTTAGTATGGCAAATGATCAACCTTCGGGATGTGTTTGACCCACCAACTTGAACTTGTCAACCTAAACCCATTGTGGACCGACGGGGATGGCGGATTTCAAGGATCCGGCGATTGGCGTTGAGGCTCTTGGAGTGCTGCAGATGTGGTTGGGGTCGGGATTTCGCTTATTTTTGTGCTTTCACGGGCAAGCTACATTACCCGGCCGACCGTCACTTAAGTTACATCCAGCGACCACGCTTGTATGATCCAGGGAAATCCGGGGACGCGCAGTTCATTAACCCATTGCTGAATCGTCTCCCTGTTCGACCCTACCAACCTGCAGCAGCCCGAGAAGCGGTATCTATCTATCCACCTCCACCGGGTTCGGATCAACGTTCGCTCCATTGAACAACATACCCACAACATACCCACAACATGCCCACAACACCCCCACAGCCACTGGAACGAGAGAAAGTGGCGAGCATCCATCGCCATCTCCAAGGTTTAGGTCAACGCCCAGACATCCTAGCTGCGTCTTCACTATCTCGACGTACCCACACCGCACAACCCCAGCCAATAGACCTTCATTCTTCGCGCGGTTAGGCTCGGCATCGTCTCCTCCAGGGGCCTCATTAATATTTCCTCATGTCCTAATCTGCTCGCATAATGCAAAGGGTTTGGCCAAGATTATCGGCGGAGGTAAGATCCATGCCCTCGCGGTCTATCAGCTTCGCATGCTTAGGATTGCAAGTACTTTAGAGCCCTTGCGAGAGGGTTGTCCCGTCCGTGTTTTGTAAATTTGGGTTGATATCTATTTGCTCTAGCAACCTCTTCGCCATTCATCCCCGTCCGCAGGAAGCGAACAGGATGGGTGGTGTCCAAAGAATTTGATATCATATATTTTACCCTAGCTAAGCCATTCCCGTCAGCATCCAACAAACTAAATTACAAATAACAAATAACAAAAGGAATCTTCCGCTTCAAACCGCCAACCCTTCCCGACTAGCCCTAACCTATACACTCGGGAGTCTAAATAACGATACTATTGCCGGAAGGCGGGATATTGCTTCTAGCTACTGAGTGTTGCGTTTTTGACTAGTGAATACTCGGGTTGGGGGTGTCTATTGTAGATTTTCTACCTGGAGTTGTGTTGGAAATCGCGAGGTGCTGCTCGGTATGCTCTCATGATAGTCGCTGTGCTGTTCCGATAGTTTCGGGAATGTACTTTGGCTTCGTGAATGCCCCGGCTTCCGGGAAAAATATTTGGCTGCCGGAATGCGCTTAGGTTTTGGATTGGTGCATCCGCCGGAAGGGGGGACATACGTGCAAGAGCCTGGACATGTGTGGTGGTCCATGGGAGGATAGGAGGACTTTGTTGTGGTTGATATATGCTCCTGTCTCTGCCGTCAGTTAGTTAGAGTGAGTGTGTTGTTGAACGAGGTGAATTTTCCCCGCCCCTGAGTGTGCGATCGTGTTTTCGTTGCAAAGCTCCCGGCGTTTCGTTCTGCCGTTGCCGTTTCGTTTAGTTATTGTCGCTGTCGATCCACGTCTGAAAGTTGCTAGCCGATATATGGTGCGGGATGACGCCCAGGAGTTGATATCTTTATCCTAAGTGCCCAAGTTCCACATGAATTCCCTTACTGTATCCCTACCGTTGCGCGACCCTTAAACTCCACACTGGCACTATCCCAGACCTGAAGCCAGAGGGTAAATGAGCGAGTGATAGGGCATGAAGCTGAAAGGTATTACAAATGACTAGGGAAACTGGACCCCGACATGGGCAAACCATATAGCCGCAGGAGCAACCCAATTGACAGCGTTCTTCTATCTAGAGTCCCTGGATATGGTATGTGTACTGGTTTTGTAGACAAAAGATTCCTTCTATTCGCCATCTCTGTAGCCCTCCGCGCAGTTCCCTCAACTTCTAGCTAAATATTAAATATTGAAAATTTTACTTTGTGGCTGGGATAGGTGAACGTCTACCTGATGGGTGAGATGCCCCTGTTACACGGTGGTCGAGCACCTTGGCAACTGAGATGGGGCAAATAGGTATCCAACCAGGCGGCTTTGGAAGGTGCCGAAGGCTGATTTCCGAAATCAGGGTTCTATCTTTATGGGACAACTTTTAACCCATGATTCAACTCCTGAACTATGGCTTGGTCTTGTGGGTGATTTATTTTCTTCTAAACGTTGTCTTAGCCTATCAGTAGCAGCCTAATATAATACCCCACTCTTTAGTCTTGATGCCAATATGCGCTCTTTTCTCGGGACGCTGAACGGGTCCTTCATTCGGTTTTTCATACCACCCTTGAGAGCCATAATTTTCACTGCTGTCCGAAATAGGGAGTAAACGGGCAGTTCTCCCCTCCGGGGGAAAGAAAAAAATGATCCTTTGATGAAAGTTAATCGGACCCCGCTAGGGCAATTCAGTTGGGCTCACTCCAATCTCTAAACGAGGGAACCTCGACTTCTCCGGGTTCTCGGGTTATACGCAAAACTGGTCCTGGCGCGCCCGGGAAAACTTTGTTATGATACAGTACTTTACCTCCCACTCTGAAAATCCACCTGGACACAAACCACTCAATTACATCCTACATTACAAATGATTCCTGCCAACAATGACCTCAATGAACGAACCAATTTCCAAAGGAAAATGTAGCGCCTGTTTGTCCACAACTCGTGCGCACCCTTTCTGCGAGTAGGCTTGGGGGGGGGGGGCACATTCCCTACACCGCTGATCTTGATGCTGCATCATTCGGTAATGCCATGCCCACCAGGGGGTCTTACTATCCTCTCACTTCCCTTAACCATGCACGATCCACCATCCCCAAGTGAACTACCATACTATTCCAAATTTTCTGTGGAGAGCGCAGGTCCATGAGATAGCAGAAGTGTTGTAATTGTGCCTCAATATGTGAACGCGAAACTGTAAAGAATTCGCACAACTTCTGCTCGCCGTATCATTCTTAGTTGTTATCCAAAGAGAAGGGCCAAAAGGCCAAACATATATAGGGAATGTAAGTGACCTCATCCGTCATGAAACGTAACCGGTTTCCTGTCTTCAGCCCTGAACGCATCATCATGATGTGTTTCAACTGAGTGTACGCCTCCAAACCTGGAGAGCGCAATAAAGCCTAGCTGATACAAAAATAGCTGCTCAGTAATCAAGACCCAACTGATGATGTCTCACCACCACAAAAGATGCAACCCAATAGAGCGCAATGATATAGGAAAGAAATGCTTTAGACAAAGCCGTTGTTTGAGGACAATGGAAGACTCAGACAATAATCAGAAATTCAACAAGAAGCAGACAGTGGGCGCCGAGTGATATATTGTGAAAGGGCCTAGAGAATATGTTTGTTTTTGTGAAGGGTAACTTAGTGTTACGGTGGATTGCGACCGAAGGTGGTCGGAGATCCCGAGGTATGTTAGAACCTCGCAGGGGCTTTCCCATTCGAAATAAAAATGAAACTTGCATTTTCACTGCACCAGTGGGTATGAAATTACAGGCAGAGAACTACTAGAAAATTCGTACTTCAGATCCAGAGAAATTCAAGTGTTTCCTTATATCCCTAGGCTTATATGAGGGGGTAAGTGGGCATCCCTTCACAGTCCATATCCCCCAAGAGTCAGAGCCCATAAAAAGAGAAAAAAAGCCACCTGAGAGCACCTGGCTAGCAAAAGAAACCGGAAGGCGGGTACCAAATTTAATTGTGAAAACATCCGCTCAAGATGCAGCACCAGAAACCTCATATCAAACCCAAGTGACTCTTACTCCGCCCAGTCGGACTCATCATAGAGGTCCTTAGAATCTATGACACGGGGGGGGGAGATGGTCATCTTGTCAGCCCCACTGTTCTCCATTGTTAGCGAATTGTTGAGGTGGAGAGTTGAGGTAGGGAGGCCTTACATCCGGTAGGATCGCACCAAGCAAGATCTTCGGCAACTATTATTCAAAAGCAAATACGATGTCAGTGAGGGGGCCGTTTTAAATCAATGAAATGGGAGAAGAGCAGATTATGACATACGATATACCATCTGTCTTCCATCCGTCGTTCGAGATCGAATTCTACTGGCAATATGTCGATGTATTCTCCGATATCCGGATCTTCGTCTAGGTCCTCCAATAACTTAGCTGCACCGTAATCGTTTCCGATGCGTGAGAACTGGAATGATACGGCTGCGAACCCATTGTAAGTATTGGAGCAAAAGTATATTACCAAAACCCCACGACCGACTAACCGTCTCTCCCTTTGCCAGCTCTTTCACGCTCGCTCACACAGTCCTGAATGACCTTTTTCAAATGATCTTTTTCTTCGCGCCCAACCTGTTTTCTGACGGTTATTATTTGGCTTGAGAAATTTCAAGGGAAAGGCATACATACCACGCCATTAATTACGATTATCACTAGCAAGGGTTTGCTCTGATTGGGATTTTCTGTCGCAAGAGGATCCAGAATCCTCTCTTTGAGTGCCGCTCCTATCCTTGACACACCACTATAGCTGTGGCGATCTAGGTAGTCTTGCGATTTCCCAGTCCAATTTCTCTTGCCCCGATAACTGTTCATGAAGCGCATGGAAAGGATTCCAGATTCATTTGCCGTCAAATAGATTTCCGTGATGTGGTCGATAAACTGTACAAGGGTCTTCTTCCTCGCGCCCTCTTCCTCATAAACCATGGAACCGGAGTCATCTATCCATCCACCCAAGAATAAGCGAAACAAGCCCTAACGAGCGAAGACTAGCGTTAGAACTTACCGATCAAGATGGCCAGATCATAAAGGGTCAGCGCAGTTAAATCTTTCGCAACATAACGATTGCATCCAATCTTTGTAATCAACTTTCTCGCCATCTCCTCTCCCCTTTTGATTGGCACCTTCAGACTTCTATCCAGTTCCGCTTCTGTCTCTCCATACATTCTTTGTAAACCACGTTGGTGGTATAGGATTAGATCCTTGAGCCTTTCGCCAATCATTTGGCCCTCATTTCCAGACGGCAGAGAGGATGCCCGGCCACCGAGACCTCCTGTGCCGAGGTCGAGATTATCCCGTTCGAGTAAGATCCTGACGACTCCGTCATGTCCTTTAGAAAGAGCCAACGACAATGGGGTTTGATTCTTGTTTTCCGGTGTGGCAGTGCGGACATCCCCCCGCTCCAAAAGCAGCTTTACTACCCCCTCGTGCCCGCGCCAGGCGGCCCACGAGAGTGCTGTGCGTCCGTCCTGGGTGCTGGCCGTATTAGGATTGGGATCTTGTTCCAAAAGCACTTTTACTACCCCCGTATGCCCATTCTCAGCCGCCCAGGAGAGTGGCATCCGGCCATACTCAGTATCAGCCGTGTTAGGATTGACGCCCTCTCGTCTCAAAAGCATCTTCACAATTCCCTCGTGCCCGTACTCGGCCGCCCAGGAGAGTGGCGTTCGGCCGCATTGGGTGCTCGCCCGCCCGGCATTGACGTCCTCTCGTTCCAAAAACATCTTTACTACCCCCTCATGCCCGCACTCAGCCGCCAACGAGAGCGGCGTACGGCCACATTGAGTGCTTGCCTGGTCGGCGATGGTGTCCTCTCGTCCCAAAAGGATTTTTACTACCCTCTCATGCCCATTCTCGGCTGCCCACGAGAGTGACGTTCGACCATACTCGGTATCTGGTGTATTAGGGTTGGCACCCTCTCTCTCCAAAAGCATTTTTACTACTCCGGCGCACCCGGACCCAGCCGCCCAGGAGAGCGGGGTTCGGCCAGATTTAGCGTCTGCCGCATTGGGGTTGACATCCCCCCGCCCCAAAAGCATCTTTACTACCCCCTCACGCCCACACTCAGCCGCCAACGAGAGTGGCGTACGGCCATATTTGGTGTCTGCCGTATTGGGGTTGACACCCTCTCGTCCTAGGAGTGCCTTTACTATCTCTTCATACCCACGCACAGCCGCTAGCCAGAGCGGCGTTCGGCCATATATGGTGTCTGCCGTATGGAGGTTGGTGTCCTGTCGCTCCAAAAACATCTTTACTACCCCCTCATGCCGGTATTCAGCCGCTAGTGGGAGTGGTGTTCGTGTGTATTGGGTGTCTGCCTGGTTGGGATGGACGTCCTCTCGTTCCAAAAGCAGATTTACGACTTCCTCACGCCGGTATTCAGCCGCTAGTGGGAGTGGCGTTCGTGTACATTGGGTGTCTGCCTGGTTGGGATTGACGTCCTCTCGTTCCAAAAGTAGCTTTACGACTTCCTCATGCCCGCACCAAGCGGCCCACCAGAGTGGCGTTCGGCCATATTTGGTGTCTGGCGTATTGGGGTTGGTATCCCCTCGCTCTAAAAGGATCTTTACTACCTCCCCATGCCCGCACTTGGCCGCCCACCAGATTGGCGTTCGGCCATATTTGGTGTCTGCCGTGTTGAAGCTGGTATCCCCTCGCTTTAAAAGGATCTTTATGACCTCCTCATCGCCGCGCCGGGCCGCCCACCAGAGTGGTGTTCGGCTATATTCGGTGTCTGCCACGTTGAAGCTGGTATCCCCTCGCTCTAAAAGGATTTTTATGACCTCCTCATCGCCGCGCCGGGCCGCCCACCAGATTGGCGTTCGGCCATATTTGGTGTCTGCCGTGTTGAAGCTGGTACCCCCTCGCTCTAAAAGCATCTTTACTACCCCCCCATGCCCGCACTTGGCGGCCCACCAGAGTGGCGTTCTACCATATTTGGTGTCTGCCGTGTTGGAGTTGATATCCTCTCGCTCTAAAAGCATCTTTACTACCCCCAAATGCCCGCACTTGGCGGCCCACCAGAGTGGAGTTCGACCGTATTCGGTGTCTGCCGTATTGGGGTTGATATCCCGTCGCTCTAAAAGCACCTTTACCGGCCCTTCATGCCCATTCTGAGCCGCTAACGAAAGTGGTGTCCGTCCATCCTCGGTGTCTGGCGTATTGGGATCGATATCCTCTCGTTCTAATAGCACCCTCACCACCTCCTCATGCCCATGCCAGGCGGCCCACCAGAGTGGCATTCGGCCATATTTGGTGTCTGGCGTATTGGGGTTGGTACCCCGTCGCTCCAAAAGCATCAGTACTACCCCCTCATGCCCGTTCCTAGCCGCTCCTATGAGTGGTGTCCATCCCTCCTGGGTGTCTGCCGTATTGGGGTCGATATCCTCTCGCTCCAAAAGCACTTTTACCACCTCATCTTGCCCTCTTCCGGATGCCCATGCGAGAGCAGTGGTCCCCGAGCAATCGGCTGCATTAACATCCCATTCCCTCATCTGCAATACAGCGGCAACTATCCCCACGATTCCGAGGAATGCAACTCCGTGGAGTCCTGTAAATCCTTTAGGTCCTCCGAAGTTGGGAAAATGAGGGCCTGAGGACCCTGTCCAATTATAGTGGTCTAACAGTAATTGGGCAGATATATGCTCATCAAATCTATCGAGAAGCCTCAGCGCAAGTATTTTTGCATTTTCAGTCATCCCCCTTCTCGCGTGCCCCCCCCAGTGACAAGAAGCATATTCTAGAAGGGGCATCGTTGAGGGGGCGAAGTAGAGAGTTGGCGGAAGGTCCCAGACCTGTCGAAAATTAAGGTATGTCAAGCAAACCTCCGCAATTGTTGAGTGGGTACTATGGAATAGGGTCGAATCACTAGAGAGATGTTCTTGCAAAGTAAAGTGCACTAGACGGACAGTAGACGAAGAGGCCTCAACCGTGACAAGGCCGAGACAAGATGCTAGGAGTGTCCGTAGTGCAGGAACGTTTTCAGGATCAAGATCCGCAGATCCCATCTCCACTCCCAAGGCATGACAGAGCTCCTCCGCCCGTAACGGCCGCTCCGAACACAACTCCCACATCAGGACCTTCATCCCGAGTCTTGATTTAATTCCCTTCTGCGCCTTTAGCCGCCTTAGAGTTGCCGTGTAGGCATCGCTCAGTCCATTACCCTTCTCCATTTCTTCAAGTTTCTTTCTTCTCTGACGAACTGTCACCTCTCCCAAGATAGCGTCGATGTTTAGCGAGACAAGGAGGAATCTGCACACAATCGCAGGTAAGTATATATCATTTATAGAGTGGAAATGTTAAATGTTCCTACGCACATATCAGATGTTTTTTCCAGGATAACTCTCACAATAGCCGCTCGTAAATTATCGTTCATCGCCTCTGGATCGGCATCCCCGTCTAACTTCATCTCCAGATAATTCCTAATATCGTCTTTGTTAGGACTAATAGGTATCACAACCACCTTGGTGAGATATCTTTGAATATCCTCCCGGATATGGGGCCTCCCGGTGAGGAATATTCTCGTCGTAGGGGACTCCCGAACAATATCTCTTAGCGACTTGAGAAGCTCAGGCAGGTGTTTCGGCAGGCATTCGTCTAGTGCATCGATGCAGATGAAAACCTGGTGTAGGGAAGCAATAGCGATGCTTAACATCGCCATCATCTCCACATGTCGCAGCCCTCTGCCAATCCCCCTTTTCCAATCTTCAAATGCCTCGCGTATATGCTTCGGGATGTCCCTCCCAACTAGCTGCTTCAGAATGCTGCCCATCACGTTGGTGGTTGTCTGTTCCTGCTGGGCAAGGAAGTCATAGTAGAAGCCAGAAACGGTGATATCTTCCCCCCTTGCTTGATCGCACAGGCTGTCGATCACAAGGGAACTAGGGTTTATGGCTGTTAGCTATACCCGCTTCTTTCCAAGGGTCCTGCCACTTACCTCAGATATGTCTTGCCTACTCCCGGATTCCCGGAGCAAAACAAGACAGCCTTATCGGCTCCACCATCACTCCCCCTCCACTCCCGAAACTCTCATGTTTCTAAAAGCCAATCCCCGACACCGTCGAATCGATCCGTGCATACGCCCTGATGTCTGTTGCTTGACTCCAGTGGAGAGAGCCAGCGCATGATCTGCGCGTCCTCGTCGGATTTGTATACCGTCTTGTTGTAGCTCCCTACTGTGTTGCCGCAGTTGGCATTGTTGTCGCCAAATTGGATCGATTGCATATGTGTACTCTGGGCCATGATGTTCCGTCTAAAATGTTGGTCAAGTGTAAGTTAGGAACGGCACAGAAATATGTAGAGGTATTAGGGGAGTTTACAAAACTGTGGGCAGAGCGGGAGAAAGGTGGGCGATGTGGCTCGTTTTGTGGTAACTACTGCCCAATCATCTCCGTGCCAAGGAAATACCAACCCAGCACAGGATTCGAGGAATTACTTGTACTTGTACCGCGACCTGACTCGCATCACAGATTCCTATGGAACACGGCACTGCGATGTTCTCAGCGACAGGGCACATTAGTGCATCGCGTAGCCACCCAGCGGAAATGCCTATGGTTTTCAACGTAACAATACAATTTAATTGCGATTGAGCTATCGTCCAAGGTGGGGTGGTAAGTCAGTTCAGCTACTAGTGTTGTTTCCCCCTGCCCGTGTTCGACGAGTACGGAGATATAAACTAAGAGCCAACACCTAGCGTAAACCCCATTTGCTTGTAAAAATACAGTCACGTTATTAGGATTTATTCTCACATGCTTTAGAGAAACCGCGCGGCAATAATAGAGGGATCCAGCAGAAAATATAATCCCTGCGGAAAACGTCGTAACCACAGCAACAGCGATAAATTAGGAAAGGCGAAATACCAAGCTCTTGCAGTTG
>Ga0307513_10006317_pt1 | contig 15521 bp, 14 predicted proteins | sample 15_EM_MG_FD_202174 | JGI IMG/M metagenome (GOLD analysis project Ga0307513, IMG submission 202174) | Populus trichocarpa ectomycorrhiza microbial communities from riparian zone in the Pacific Northwest, United States - 15_EM | ecosystem: Host-associated > Plants > Roots > Unclassified | place... | reverse complement strand
CCTCGCCATCCGACGGCTCCGCGGCGATCGCCTTCTGCAGCAGCTCGGCGCGGCGGGCATAGGCGGCCGGCGGCTCCAGCGTACTCAGCGCCACATAGGCGAGGCCCGAGGCCGGGTTCAGGGTCAGCGCGCGCTCCGCCGCCTCGGTCACGCCGGCGCGCCGGGCGGCGATTTCGGCGGGGTCCGAAAGCTCGCGCTGCGACAGGGCGCGGGCGATCGCCAGGCTGGACCAGGCCGGGGCGAAATCGGGGGCGAGCCGCACGACGGCGCCCAGCAGGTCCAGGCCCTTCTTCGCGGTCAGCGGCGCGCCGACCAGGCTTCGGGCGCGCAGGTAGAGCTCGTAGGCCGCCGGGTCCGTCCGGTGCGGCTCCGAGAGCCGTGACAACACCACCTTCAGCGCCGAAGTGACGGCGTGGGCGATGTCGTCCTGGAGCGCGAAGATATCCGAGAAGTCGCGGTCGAAGCGCTCCGACCACAGGGTGGTCCCGTCGGCGCAGGCCATCAGGTGGGCCATGATACGCACCCGCTGGCCGCTGCGGCGCACCGAGCCGTCCAAGATGTGCGTCGCCTTCAGATCCGCCGCCATCCGGCGCACCACCTTGTCGGCGCCCCGATACTGGAAGCTCGAGGTCCGGCCGATCACCTTGAGGTCGGAGCCCCGCGCCACGGTCTGCAGGATCTCGTCCGACACGCCGTCGGAGAACCAGGTCATCTCCGGGTCGCTCGAGAGGTTGTCGAAGGCGAGCACCGCCAGCAGCGGTCCGGTCGGCTCGATCGGCGCGCCGGGCTCGGGCGCGCTGGTCCGCGGGCCGGTCAGGTGCGCGATGCTCGCCACCACCTTGCGCCAGCCCGGCGCATCCGTCGCGCCGTCCCAGCCGGGCAGGACGGCGCATTCCAGCATGTCGAACGGCATGGGCAGCTGCATCGGCTCCAGGGCCATCTGCACCAGCTTGCCGTCCGCCCGGCCGCGGTTCGCTTCGGAGCGCACCCACTCCGAACGCGCGGCGTCGGCTGACCATATGACGAGTACGGACTTTGCGGCCCTGAGCCGCTCCTCGATGACGTCCCCATAGGCCCGGTGGGCGGGAAGCTGTTCGTCGAGCCAGGCGTCATAGCCCATCGCCGTCAGCGCCCCGCAGACCCGCTGGGCCGTGACCTGGGTTGAACGAGCGTACGAGATGAAGACGTCCGTCACTCGCGAGCGATCCATCCAATCGAATAGAAGAAACCCTATCGAGACCGGTGACAGGCGAGCAAGGGATTTGCGTCCTGCAACGGCCAAGAATCCAACGCCGTTCTCCGGCGCGTGATGGCACGCCAGCAAGGCCAGTCTCGGTAACCGAACCGTCGGGGCGCGACGACGTCTGGCCGATCTCCCGGGAGTTCTCTTAGAGGTTGTACCGAACAACGTTCGCTCGTAGCTTAACCTTGAGCAGTGGCGTTCTATTCCCGCGATGGAGATCGCTATGGTTGAAGGCGCGGCAACGCCTCTGGTGTTCATCCACGACGCCGCCATCGATGATTTCGTCGCTACCCTGCTGATCGAGGCGATGCCGGGTTTCGATCTGAAGGGCGTGGTGATCGCCAACGCCGACTGCATCCCGGAGGCCGGGATCGCGGTCGCCTCCCGCGTGCACCAGTTCATGGGCCAACCGGACCTGCCGCTGGGCCTCAGCACGGCGCGCGGCTGGAATCCCTTCCCCTGGCCCTATCGCGGCGACTGCGTGCGCCTGGCCGAGATCGCCAGCCTCAATCCGTTCGCCCCGACCGTTCCGACGCCGCCGCCGTCCGGCGACGATCTGCTCACTGGGTTGCTGCAGACCGCGGTCGAGACCAAGAGTCCGCTCACCATCCTGCTGACCACCGGCTTCACGCCCCTGACGGAGGTGCTGACCCAACGCCCGGACCTCGCCGCTGGCATTGGGCGGGTCTCGTGGATGGGCGGCGCGCTCGACGTGGCCGGCAACCTCGACCACAACACGATCGATCCCTCTGTGGCCAACAGCCATGCGGAGTGGAACGTCTTCTGGGATCCCTTCGCCGCCGACCGTGGGCTGGAGACCCTGCCGAACATCGCGATCTTCCCGCTCGACATCACCAACACCGCCTCGGTCAACCCCGGTCTGATGGCCAGGCTGGAGGCGCAGGGCGCCCAGCACAGCTTCTCGCAGTTCGCCTGGGAGGCTTACGGCCTGGTTTCGGCCGAGGGGTTCTACGACATGTGGAACGTTACCTCCGCCGTCTGGCTGGACGCGCCGCACCTCTATGCGGCCCCGCGGCGTACGCCGCTGCAGGTCATACCCTGGGGGCCCGATCAGGGCTGGATGCAGGCCGCGCCCGGATCCGAGCGCCCGCTGCACGACGTCTATCTCAGCTTCGCCGACCAGGCGGGCTTCTACGACTACGTGGCCAAGGGGCTCGCCCGCTCGGCCTGAGGAAACGATGGGGGAGGCAGATATGCTTACGTTCTCGCCGGCGAGAGCCGCCGTCACGGCCCTGCTTGGAGCGGTCCTGCTGGCGACGGCGGCTTGCAAGCCGCCCGCCGCGGGCCCGGCCGCGAACGCCGCATCGCCCGCCGACCTCGCCTTCCGCAGTTCCGTCGACACCCCGCCGGCGGGCGACAAACAGGTCTTCAAGCTCAGCGCCAACTATCCCACGACCCTGCCGGCGCCTTGCGCCGAATGCGCCTGGCTCAAGACCGACGTGGATTTCAAGACCAGCTTCCCGCCGCAGCCGCGCCCCAACGCCTGGACCGAAGGCAAATGGGCCGACTACCTCGCCTCGATCCTCGCCTACGTCCGCCAGGGCCAGGACCTGAACCTGACGGACGAGGTCGGCTTCCGCACCGAGGTGGCCGGCGCCACACGGTGGTACAACGTCCCCTGGATGGCCTACGACCCGACCACCGGCCGGGAGTATCGCCACGGCACGACCAATGAGCGCACCGCGGTGCTGGGCGACCTTGTCGGTCCGGACGGCAAGCGCATCCGGCCCGCGGCCATGAGCCTGGGCGCGGTCCACTTCCTTCCGCGGATGAGCGAGAACTGCAAGCAGCGCTTCCCCAACGGCTTCGAGACCTGGGCGGTCGGCTACTACAATCCCCAGGGCGGCTACGCGATCGGCAAGTCCATTCCAAAGGACGGCGTGCCGAAGACCGCGGACTACATGGGCTCCCCCATCCCGGCCGGGCTGCCGTTCCCGCAGGGCGCGACGGTGGTCAAGGTGCTGACCACCAACGCTCCGGTGGATTGCGTGCCCTACCTGCAGGGCTCGCCGGAATGGCGGGTGAACCGCCACGTCCTCAATCCCGCAACCAAGAACTACATGTGCAAGCGCGAGGTGCAGGTCTCCCGCGTCGTGCAGATCGACGTCGCCGTCGCCGACAGCCGCTCGCCCACCGGCTGGGTCTACGGCACCTACGCCTATAACGGCACGCAGCCCGGCGCGACCTTCTGGGACCGGCTGACTCCGCTGGGCGTGCAGTGGGGCGCCGACCCCTGGACCTTCCCGGCCGTCCCCAATTCCGAGAGCCAGCCGCTGCAGCAGTCCGTCGCCAATCCCGGCGTCGACGTCTTCGAGCATATGGGCTGCAAGGGTCGGCTCGCGGGACCTGTCGACAACCCGGGCTCCTCCTGCATGTCCTGTCACGCCAGCGCCTACGCCGCCAAACCCGGCGCCTTGCAGGCCATGGGGACAAACACCCCGCCGTCCTTCGGCTTCGACGGCCTCTGCCAGGCCTATTCCGCCGACAACGCCGCCTACTTCCAGAACGTCAGGCCGCCCCAGGGCTACCGCGGCGGAAAGTTCCCGGCCGCCATGTCGCTCGACACCTCGCTCCAGCTCTGGGTCGCCCTGCAGCAGTACGGCCAGTACGCCACCGCCAAGGCGCCCCAGGCCTGCGCCGATCCCGCCGCGTGAGACGCCGCGGTTGAACCCCCGCTCTGGGGATCGGCGAACCAGCCGATCCGCGATCAGGGTTTCGCCGGATGTCTCAGCGAGGCTTCGATGGCGCAAGGTCGCGCTTGGGCCAAGAGACCTCTGGCCTCCGATCCTGCGGCCTGCGCTCAGGGACAATGAACGGAGATTTCGTTGGAGCCAGGCGACGACGGCATTCAACCCGAGGCGCTTGAGGCGGCCCTGCGGGAAACCCCGAGGGGCGCCTTTGCCGTGGCCGGCGTGGCGGTTGCGCTGCTGATGGCCGCCTGGGCGGCGATCTACCTCTTCGTCTTCCTCCCGCGCGGCTCGATCGGCTGATGTCCGGGGCCACCGAACAGGACATCGTCAAATCCGAGTTCCGCTGGGGGATGGTGACGCTCGCGGCCGTCAGCTTCATCATGCTCGCCGTGATCTTCGCCGGCGTGGCGATGCACATCAATCCGCCCAGCAACATCGAACGGATCAATCCCCAGGCGCTGCATCTCTCCGCGGAGTTCACCGAGGCCAACCTCGGCACGAAGGTCGAAAGCAACGGCCAGGTCACAGCGCGGATCGTCGCCACGCAGTTCGCCTTCGTGCCGCGCTGCATCGTGCTTCCGGCGGATCGGCCGGTGACGCTGCGCTTCGCCAGTCCCGACGTGATCCACGGGATCCTGGTGTCGGGAACCAACGTCAACACCATGGTGGTCCCGGGTTACGTCTCGCAGGTCCACACGGTCTTTCGCACCACCGGCGATCTGCTGATGCCGTGCCACGAGTACTGCGGCCTCGGACACAGCGCGATGCTGGCGACGGTGCGGGTGGTCCCCAAGGACCAGTTCCGGCCCGGCCCGGACGGGAGGGTCAGCTGTGCCGATAAATAGGCGCCTCATCCTCGCCCACTTCTGGCTCGCCTTCGTGGTCTTTGCCGCAGCCTGCGCTCTGGGCGTCTGGCAGATGTGGGTGCGCAGCCCCCTCGCCGCGCCGCAGGACGTGCCCGAGCGCTACTATCAGTCGGTCACCGCCCATGGCGTCTCCATGGCCTACGTGCTGACCACCTTCTTCATCATGGGGTTCGGCTATTTCGTCGCTGAGACCGCCCTGAAGCGCGAACTGCCTGGGAAAACCTGGGCCTGGGCAGCGTACGGGATCGCCGTCGTCGGCGTGCTGATGACGGTCATGTCCATCGCCGCCGGTCAGGCCTCGGTGCTCTACACCTTCTACCCGCCGATGACCGCGACGATCTGGTTCTACGTCGGCCTGGTGCTGGTGGTCGTCGGGTCGTGGATCTGGTGCGCGCTGATGCTCGTGGCGATGGCGCGGTTCAAGCGGGACAATCCCGGAGTCCCAGTTCCTCTGGCCATGTACGCCACGGTGGCCAACGCGGTCATGTGGCTCTGGACCACGGTCGGAGTCGCCGCCGAAATCCTCTTCCAGATCATCCCGGCGGTCATGGGATGGACCCAGACGATTGACGTCGGCCTGTCGCGCACGCTGTTCTCATGGACGCTGCACGCGATCGTCTATTTCTGGCTGCTGCCCGCCTATATCGCCTTCTACACCATGGCCCCGCGTGCGGCTGGCGGGCGGCTTTACAGCGACACTATGGGGCGGCTGAGCTTCGTGCTCTTCCTGCTCTACAGCCTGCCGGTCGGCATGCATCACCTGTTCATGGATCCCGAGCACTCGACCGGCTTCAAGTTCGTGCAGATGTCGCTCACCGCCCTGGTCTCGATCCCCACGCTTCTGACCGTGTTCACGATTTCAGCGTCGCTGGAACTCGCCGGCCGGCTGCGCGGGGGCAAGGGTCTGCTGGGCTGGATCCGGGCGCTGCCCTGGGACAGGCCGATGGTGCTGGCCACCGGTCTGGCCTTCTTCATGCTGTGGTTCGGCGGCGGCGGCGGCCTGATCAACATGAGCTACGGGATGAACGCCATGATCCACAACACCTCTTGGGTGACGGCGCACTTCCACCTGATCTTCGGCGGCACCGTGATCCTCATGTACTTCGCCATCGCCTACGAGATCTGGCCGAGCCTGACCCGCCAGCCGTTCCGTTCGGCGACATTGCAGCGCTTTCAGCTCTGGCTCTGGGCCGTGGGCATGATGGTGATGACGATTCCCTGGCACTTCCTGGGTCTCCAGGGCCAGTGGCGGCGCGTGGCCACGTTCGACTACTCGGATCCCCGCATCTCCGCCTGGGGTCCCTGGGTCGTCGTGTCTCTTGTCGGCGGCGTGATGTTGCTGGTCAGCGCGCTGCTGTTCGTCTGGATCCTGATCCCCAAGCGCTATTCCCCGGCTCCGGCGCCGGCCCCGACGTACGCCTTCGCGCTCGCGGTGCATCCGCCGCACCGCGTCCCCGCTGCGCTCAATGGGTTCTTCCTGTGGAACATCCTCGTCGCGGTCCTGATGGTCGCCGCGTACGGGTTCCCGATCCTGCAGTTCTTCATGGGCGACGCCCCGCAGGCGGTGATCCACAGACTGTCGGGAGGCTGAGCGATGCCGGACCCTGTCACCCGCGAGGATCGCCGCTGGTCATTGTGGGCCGGAGTGATCGTCGCGGGCGTCCTGACCTTTTCCCTCCTGGTGGGTTTTGTGGTGTTGCCGCTTGCCCAGGCGCCCAACGCCAACCTCGACGCCTGGACCGCCATCTGCCGGGCCGTGGGTTTGCAGCCCGGCACGCCGGCCCAACCGCAGCCGCCGGTCAGCGCCACGGCGGCGCCGGTTTCCCAGGTTCGCTGGACGCCGGCGACGCTGCAGATTCTCGACGCAGCCGACCTGCGTCCTGGCGCCGCCCTGGCGAGCGCCGTCTGCGCGGATTGCCATGGCGCGGAGGGCTTTTCGACAAGCGCCGACGTCCCGCAGCTGGCCGGCCAGTCCGCCCCGGTGATCTACAAGCAACTCACGGACTACCGGTCGGGTGCGCGCGCCCACCCGCAGATGACCGACGTCGCCAAGGCCTTGACCGAGGTGCAGCTCGCCCAAATCGCCGCCTACTATGCCGGCTATCGCAAGCACGACGCGCTCGGTCGAAGCCAGGAGTTGCCAAGCGACCCGATCGCCCGGCTCGCCCATCGCGGCGATCCATCCCGGGGCCTGGCGCCGTGCGAGAGCTGCCACGCTCGCGCCTCAGGCGGTCCGCCCGAAGCCCCGATCCTGACCGGCCAACGGGCTGACTACCTCGTCAGCCAGATGAAGGCCTTCAAGACCGGCCAGCGGCGGAACGACGTCTATCGGCGTATGCGCGACGTCGCCGGGGCGCTTACCGACGACGAAATCGCCCGCCTGGGTCAGTTCTATCAGGGTGTGTACTAGCCAGGCTGAGGTTCCGACTGGGATTCAGTTCGTCGGATCTGCGAACAGCGTGAACCGGCCCGAGAGTGCGCAGGTCGCGCCGCCAGGTCCGAGGCTGACGGTCGCCAGGCGGCCAGGGCCGGGCTCGAAGAACGCTTCGACCTTGCCGCGCCGCACCCGGATCGCGGTCGGGCTGGTGAACTGGCAGACCGGATGGGTGACCAAACCCCATCCGCCCGCGGTGTCGACATCCTTGCACATCACATGGCCGAACTGGCGGGCGAGGGTCGCCCCTTCGTAGTCCGTGGCCCGCTCGCGGGCCGGATAGTTGCCGGCGGCGTAGGCCGCGGCCGAGATCGTCGGGCAAGCCGGCGCAGCGCTGACCCACCCTTGCTCGAGCTCCAGCGCGCGATGGTAGCTCCAGTTTCTCGCCAGGATCGCCGCTGTCACGGCCGCCCCAAGCGCGACGCCCGCCCATGGGCCGCCCGACATCCTCCGGCGCCCGCGCATCCCGTAGTCGAGCGGCATGGATCGCTCCCCCAGGCGCCCTCAACAGGAGGGCAATGCATAAAACTTACATTTGTAATACGTGTCGTCAACGCCCCGGCGACGTGGCTGTGCGGGACCAGAAGCAGGATGTGACCACCGTCCCCCAAGCTGGCTTAGAGTGGACGTTCGGAATGTCGGCGAAGGCTAGGTTCGAGCCTCTCCGTCCGGCTACGGATCCTAAGCCAGGCCAGGCTCCCGGCTTACTCCGGGTCGCCGTTACGGCTAACTCTTGCCGATCGCATAAGGAGCCGGTCATGGCGAAGTTGGACGGTGCAAGGGTGCTGGTGATTGGTGGCGCATCGGGCGTTGGCTTTGCCGTGGCCGCAGCGGCGGAACAGTCGAGGAGGCGGCCGAGGCCTACCTCTACTTGATGCGCGCCACCTATGTGACCGGCCAAGTCGTGCGGGTCGACGGCGGCGGCAGCTTGATCTGAGCCCGCTCCACAAGCGTACGCTGTCGCCGTGCGCTCGCGCTGACAACTTCAGGCGTCCGCCGTTGACCATCTAGCGGCGAGGCCCTAGCGTTCGCACATGTCAACGACTGCGTGACGCTGACGCCGCCGCACTCCACGCGGCGTCGCCGGCCTCCATCGCGGACCGCACAAGCTGCGTCCGCATTGCCGCATCACGCCAGTTGAAAGATTCCCCGTTGAAAACGATCCCACCGCGCGATTCCGAGCGCGTGCAAGTTGAACTTGAGCGTCCCGGCGACGCGATCCAAATCAGCCAAATCACCACCGCGGCGTTCGCGCCTATGCCGTTCAGCGATGGCGACGAGGCCCGCGTCATAGACGCCTTGCGCGAGGTCGGGGCCCTGAGCATCTCCCTTGTTGCGATAGCCGCTGACGGCGAGCTGGTTGGCCATGTCGCCTTTTCCCCCGTTCGGATCGACGGCCAACCCGGCGATTGGTATGGGCTCGGCCCGGTCTCGGTCGCAACGCGGATGCAGAGGCGGGGCGTCGGAAGCGCCTTGATCAGCGAGGGATTGGATCGCCTGAGGGAATTGATGGCCGCAGGATGCGTTCTGCTGGGCAACCCGGACTACTACCGCCGTTTCGGTTTCCTGAGTGACCCCAAGCTCACCTATCGGGGCCAACCCAATCCGTACTTCCAGCGCCTCGTCCTGGTGGGCCCTTCGGCGAAGGGAGACGTAAGTTTTCATCCCGCATTCGATGCGCCATGATCGCGGCGGTGCGCTGTCTCACGCTCAGCCGACCGGCGGGCTTGCTGAACTTCCGAGAAGGGCCACCCTTAGCGACCTTGCGAGGGCTCCCTTCCAGGCTGAGCCGCGAATGTCCGCTTGTCGGCTTTGATCCCAGGTCCACCTTCGACCCGGTGCGGACGTTGACTGTGCTGACAGCCGACGCTCCCTTGGGACCGGATTGTCATTCTCCACCACGGCGGGCGCGAAAGCCGGTCAGCGGATAGCGTGGAATGATCTGGGGGTCTGCGTGGACGGAATGATTGCAGTCGCCGCGGTGGTGGCGCTCTTGCTTCTGGTTGGGGGGGCGATCGGCCTTGCCCAGCGAGAGAGCTTCTCGCTGCGATGGCTGCTGGCGGCGGCCGGGCTCGTGCTGCTCAACGACTTTCTGCTGACGCGAGGTTACGGCCTTCTCCCGCATCTCATTCCACCGAGCGATTGGAACTGGCAGGGCAAGGTCCTGGCGCTCGCCGCGACCCTAGCCGTGGCCGCCCTGCCGCTCTTTGGCTGGAAGCGATCCGGCCTGACCCTCGCGCAGGCCAAGGGCAGTCTGAAGAGCTGCATGCCCGTTGCGCTGCTGTACTGCGGGTTCTTTGTGGTGATCGCCTACGTCTTCCCAGGCGATGCTGTGTCACCGGAGACGGTCGCCTTCCAGCTCACCATGCCGGGTTTGGAAGAGGAACCCTTCTACCGCGGCATCCTGCTGCTGGCCCTCGATCGAGCCTTCAGCTCGCGCGTCAGGGTGCTCGGCGTCGAGTGGGGCTGGGGCGCCGTGCTGTCGTGCGCGCTATTCGGCCTGGCCCACGCCTTCGGGTTCTCTCACGGACATTTCTCGTTCGACGCCATGACCATGGCGCTGACGGCCTTGCCCTGCTTCATCGCTGTCTGGCTGCGGCTGCGCACCGGCAGCCTTCTGCTGCCCGTTTTGCTTCACAACTTTGGCAATTCCATTTCGCTCGTTCTCTAGAGATGCGGACCTCCCGAGCGCATGGACCACGTCCGCTTTCGGGCCGAAAGCCGACGTCGGCTTGGAACCGAAAGCGGGCCGTTAGGGGCAACCCCCGACAGCAGACCTTCCAAGCGTCCGCAGAGGGTGGAAACCGGTCCTTGCCCCTTGCGGGTCAGGGTCTAGTCTTCCCTCAGGGAAGTGGATGAAAGCTATGAGCGACGCCGTCGGCCCTGGCGATCTGGTTCTATGCGTCAATGCCGCCCCAAACCATGCCACTGGAAGGCCGGTGCCCCTGCAAGCCGGAGAGACCTACCGTGTCATCGCGGTCATGGAATTTGCCTGCCCATGCGGACGTTCCGATGCATTGCTCGATGTCGGCGTTGACTTCGCGTGGTGCCAGACGCGCTTCCGACTACTGCCAAAGCCCAAGGCCCAGACCAGGACGCGCCGAGATTCGGCTCCCAAGGAGAAGGAAACGATTCGCTGAGCAGCCGACGACGGCTTCGGCCCTCTGCCGACCTCCCGAGATTCGACTAAGGATGATTAGCCGCCATTCGTACTTGCAACGCTGGCCCCGCTGATGTGCTGCGCGACGTGCGGCATCACCTGGTCCAGCAGAGCCAGGCAGTCCCGATAACCGGCCAGCCCAAGGTCGTAGGGGTCCGGAATGCCGCCTTGATGGTCGTTCGCGACCATCACGCTCGCCGAGTCTGCGCCCAGGGCGGAACGGACCTTGTCGGCCTCGTCGTGGCCGACACAAACGATCCATCGGTACTGGTCGAGATCCAAGTCCCCGATCCAGCGGCTGATATGGCCACTCAAATCGACCCCGCGTTCCTTCAGACACGCGACAGAGCGGACATTGGCGGGACGGCCTGCCAACTCCTTACGCACGCCAGCACTTTCGACCAGGAAGGCGGCGCCAAGGTGCTGCTGAAGCACCGCCTGCATCATCGGGCTGCGGCTGATGTTGCCAAGACAGACACAGAGAACCCTTTCCATCATCCGACGCTAACCCGAGGGCCCATGCCGTCAACTTCCGTGACGGGGTCGGAAGCAGACCTTGGAGGCCGGCCGACGGGCGGACTTCGACCGCGAGCTCACCAACACCCGCGGCAGTTTGAACGTCTCGGTCTCGCGCGCCGCGTCGACCTCTTCGACAGTGACCGCGAAGCTCTGCAACAGCCGGTCGATCAGCCCCTGCCCCAGCAGCTCCGGCGCCGAGGCGCCCGCCGTCACGCCGACCACCGAGGCGCACGCCTCCGTCATGGTGTCTCGGTAGCCTCCAGACCATTTCAGCCGGGGCAAGCCGGACATGGCCGGTGGTCGCCTGACGCTTCCAACGCTCGGTTCGCGTCCTTACAGTCGCGTCTGTGCCAGACCTTCAATTCATGTGCGCTTGATGTCTGAGGCAGCCGTCTCATACCGGTATTTCCTCCCCGCGCCCGAGCTGCGCGCAATGATCACGACCTACTACGTCATCGAAATCGGCGGGAACGGGCTGATCGAGGAACTTCTCTTTCCGGAGTGGGCCAATATTCGACTCTTGCTCGACGGAGGATGGAGCCAGACCTTCGGCGACGGCCGCACCCTGAGCTTCTCGGCTCCTACGGCGCTCATGAGCGGCGTGATCAGCCGCATGGCAAAGATTGGGGGCGGGCCTGGGCGAGTTGTGGGCATTGGCTTCCTGCCAGCCGGTTGGGGGCTCTTCACGTCCCTGCCGGCGCGCGACTACGTCGACAACATCGTCCCCCTTGCCACCTTCGTCAGCGCTGCGGCGGAGGAGTTGTTGCGCGACGTGCTGGTCGCGCCAGACGACGCGGCGCTGGTCGCTGCGCTCGACGCGTGGTTGCGGTCACGCATGGCAGGCGCCGATCGGCCCGACCCAGCTCTCATGACCGCGCATGAGGCGTTGCTGCACCCTGACGTGCATTCGGTGGCCGAATGGGCCCGTCGCCTGGGACGCTCGCCCCGCCAGGCGGAACGATTGGCGCTGACCTACTTCGGCATGAGCCCCAAGGCCCTGCTCCGCCGCCAGCGTTTCCTTCGGAGCTTTGCCGCAATCCGAGAGCAACCTCCCGGGCTCTGGGCCCGGATGATCGATCCCGGCTATGTCGACCAATCGCAGTTCATCCGCGACTTCCGCTACTTCATGGGCATGCCGCCGCGCGCCTATTTCGCGCGTGACTTCTCATTCATGCGCGCCGCCGGCAAAGCGCGGGCCGCACTTCTCGGTGACCCACTTCACGGCCTGCATGCCGCTGTCCCGGCCTCGGCCCCTTCCAAGGAATAGCGCCTCCCACCTGCCGGTAACGTCGGCGATGCGCCAGCAGGGGAGCCTCTGGCTCTCGCCTAGCTGACCAGCAACCGGGGTAGCTTGAAGGTGACCGTCTCACGCACGGCGTCGACCTCGTCCACCGTGACTTCGAAGCTCTGCGACAGCCGGTCAATCAGGCCCTGCACCAGCGTCTCCGGCGCCGAAGCCCCCGCGGTCACGCCGACCACCGAGGCGCCGGCCAGCCAGCCCAGATCGAGGCTGTCGGCGTCGTCGATCAGGTAGGAGGCGGCGCCCGAGCGCTGTCCCACCTCGGCCAGCCGCACCGAGTTGGACGAATTGGCGCTCCCCAGCACCAGCAGCACGTCGCTCTTCGCGGCCACAGTCTTCACCGCTTCCTGGCGGTTGGTGGTGGCGTAGCAGATGTCTTCCTTGTGCGGCGCGGCGATCTCCGGGAACCGTCGCCGCAGCGCGTCCACGATCTCGGCGGTGTCGTCCACCGAGAGCGTCGTCTGGGTGGCGAAGGCCACGTTCGCCGGATCGCGCGGCTGATAGGCCATGGCGTCGGCCACCGTCTCGATCAGCGTCACCGCGCCCTCAGGCAGCTGGCCCATGGTCCCCACCACCTCCGGATGGCCCGCGTGGCCGATCAGCACGATCTCGCGGCCCGCGTCATGGTGACGCCCCGCCTCCACGTGAACCTTCGAAACCAGCGGGCAGGTGGCGTCGAGATAGAGCATCTTCCGCGCCCTGGCCTCGGCCGGCACGGCCTTGGGCACTCCATGCGCCGAGAACACCACGGGGCGGTCCGGCGGGCACTCGTCCAGCTCCTCGACGAAGACGGCGCCCAGCGCCTTCAAGCGCTCCACCACATGGCGATTGTGCACGATCTCGTGGCGCACATAGACCGGCGCGCCGTACTTCTCGATCGCCCGCTCGACGATCTGGATCGCCCGGTCTACGCCTGCGCAGAAGCCTCTGGGGGTCGCCAGCAGCACGGTGATCGGGGGCTTTGAAGCAGCGGCAGGGGTCATAGCGCCAAGGTAAGCGGTCGGGCCCTGCGCCGCCAGCCGCGTTGCCGCCGCATTCGCGAGGCTGTACTAGGACCGCAATGCTTGCGCGCCGTTGCGCGCCTACTTCCTATTGGACGCCTGCCATGCGCCGCCTGCTCCTCATCACCGTCGCCGCGGCTATCGCGATCACGCCCTTCACCGCCAACGCCCAGTACACGCCGGGCGGCGGCGCGGGCCGCCAAGGGGAAGACGACCAGCGCCAGCAGCAGGAAGCCGCCAAGAAGAAGAAGAGCAAGGAGGAGTGGAGCGACAGCCAGGCTCCGCTGCCGGCCATGCGCAACGCCGGCCCCTGCCCCTTCGTGAAGTCGCTCTACGACGCCGGCCGCTACGTCGAGTTCAAGGATGGCCGCGAGGCCTCCGCCAACGTCGGCTTCACCGGCGAGATCCAGGGCATCTCGGCCGGCTGCCAATACAAGGACGACGAGCCGATCCGCGTCTCGATGGACGTGCTCTTCGAGTTCGGCAAGGGCCCGCAGGCCACCGAAAACGCCAAGACCTACCACTACTGGGTGGCCGTCACCGACCGCAACCGCGAGGTTATCGCCAAGAAGAGCTTCGACATTCCGGTGAAGTTCCAGCCCGGCCACGACCGCGTCTACGTCACCGACAAGGTCAACACGATCACCATCCCGCGCGGCGCGCTCAACACCTCGGGCGCCAACTTCGAGGTCCTGGTGGGCTTCGACGTCACGCCGCAGATGGCCGCCTTCAACCGCGAAGGTAAGCGCTTCCGGGTGAACGCCGGCGCCGCGCTCGCCGCCGGGGACACCACGAACCACCGATGAGCGACCTCAAACGGGGTCTGAGCGAGGCGGTGGAAGCCGCCTTCGCCGACGCTGGCCTGCCGCCCGAGCTGGGCCGGGTCACCGCCTCCGACCGCCCCGACCTCGCCGATTTCCAATCGAACGGAGCCCTCGCCGCCGCCAAGCGCGTGGGCAAGAACCCGCGCGAGCTGGCCGCCGCCGTCGCCGAGCGGCTGGCCGGCGATTCGCGCCTGGCCGCCGTCGAGATCGCCGGTCCCGGCTTCATCAACTTCAAGCTGGCCGACGCCACGCTGGCCGCGCGCGCCAACGAGATCGCCGCCGACGCCCGCTCCGGCGCCGAGACGGTCGCCACGCAACGCAAGGTGCTCGTCGACTATGGCGGCCCCAACGTCGCCAAGCCGATGCACGTGGGCCACCTGCGGGCCTCGATCATCGGCGAGAGCATCAAGCGCATCTACCGCTTCCGCGGCGACGAGGTGCTGGGCGACGCCCACTTCGGCGACTGGGGCTACCAGATGGGCCTCCTGATCGGCGCCGTCATGGACGAGAGCCCGCCGGTCCGCGACCTGGTCGAGCAGATGAACGCCTGGGCCAAGCCCTTCGACGACCTTTCGGTCTTCGACGCTGTCACCCTGGCCGACCTCGACCGCCTCTATCCGGAGGCCGCCGCCAAGGGGAAGTCCGACCCCGAGTATCGGGACCGCGCCCGCAAGATCACCGCCGGCCTGCAGGACCGCCAGGCCGGGTACTACGCCCTCTGGCAGCGCTTCCGCACCGTGACCCAGGTGGCCCTGGAGCGCGACTTCCATGCGCTGGGCGTCGACTTCGACCTCTGGAAGGGCGAGAGCGACGTCGAGGACCTGATCGACCCGATGGTCGAGGAGCTGGACGCCAAGGGCCTCCTGGTCGACGACCAGGGCGCCCGGATCATAAGAGTCACCCAGCAAGGCGATAAGCGCGAACTGCCGCCGCTGCTCGTTGTCTCGTCTGAGGGCTCGGCAATGTACGGCACCACTGACCTGGCCACGATCCTCGACCGCAAACAGTCGTTCGGACCGGACCTGGTCATTTACTGCGTCGACCAGCGCCAGGCCGACCATTTCGAGATCGTCTTCCGTGCCGCCTACCAGGCCGGCTACGCCGCCGAGGGCCAGCTCGAGCATATCGGCTTCGGCACCATGAACGGGACCGACGGCAAGCCTTTCAAGACCCGCGAGGGCGGCGTCCTCAAGCTCGCCGACATGATCGAGATGACCCGCGAGAAGGCGCGCGAACGCCTGCACGAGGCGGGCCTCGGCGAAAACCTGGCCCCCGCCGAGTTCGAGGAGATCGCCGGCAAGGTCGCCGTCGCCGCGCTGAAGTTCGCCGACCTGCAGAACTTCCGCGGCACCTCCTACGTCTTCGACCTCGACCGCTTCACCAGCTTCGAGGGCAAGACCGGCCCCTACCTGCTCTACCAGGCCGTACGGGTGAAATCCCTGCTGCGCCGCGCCGCCGACGAG
>Ga0307513_10006316_pt1 | contig 15521 bp, 12 predicted proteins | sample 15_EM_MG_FD_202174 | JGI IMG/M metagenome (GOLD analysis project Ga0307513, IMG submission 202174) | Populus trichocarpa ectomycorrhiza microbial communities from riparian zone in the Pacific Northwest, United States - 15_EM | ecosystem: Host-associated > Plants > Roots > Unclassified | place... | reverse complement strand
GGGGTTGTTGTTTGGGTGTTTGGTTGGTGAGGTACAGGTGAGTGTAGTCGTGTGAGGCATGTGACAGCGATGAGGTTGTGGTTGGGGGACGGGGCTCCGAGGGGCATGGCGGTTGCGGGCACCCAGTACATCGGCTTGTAATGAATCACCCATTAAGTGCGAGCAGCAGAGGCGGCTTTTGCTGTGGCGGGTTGCCACGTCACTGTACTGAATGGGAAGGGTCACCTCCGAACGAGCCTCCCAACAACCATTGTTGCCCCTGTGCTTCTCCAGTGTACGTCGCACGAGCTGCCCTGGTCTCGACATAGGCTTCGGACTGGGCAGGCTAGGACGTGGTTGCAGTTGGACGTGGTTGCGGTCGGACGTGGTCGGCTCCAAGTGGCCCAAGATATTTTTAGAAGGACAAGGATGGCTTCGAAGGAGTGTTTCGAGGAGCCGTCCCTCTTCCTTGGACACACCTTGTATATTTCTGCGGGAATGATAGGGAGAAGGGGCACGTAGCCAGCTGGGAGTAATCTGTCCATCGATTGCGAGCTTGGTTGGAAATAGTGACGTCGTTATAGAATATTATTGATACTTACTAATTGGCTTCAGATCGATCGGCCCCTTATAAACGCTCCAGTCCCCACGCTCTCCTTTCAGCTCCGTTTTCGTGCTCTAGACCTTTCAACGACAACAGCGACCACGGGTGCAACGAACATCAATGGCTCCAGGAGGTGGACGTAGTAGTGGCCTCGAAGTAGAGGCTCTCATCACCCAGCGCCGTCTTGAACTCGCAGGAAAGCCCGGTATCGCCGGGCTTATCGCCAATGGAAAGACATTTAGTATCGCCGTATTCGCCTCATTAGGGTGAGTGAACCACCCACCTCTCGTGTTTCGCCCCTTTCCGCAATGTCTCTCGCTTTCGTCGACAACTGAGCTTCCCAAATCTCCACCTGCAGAGGACTTGTGTACGGTTACAACCAGGGCATATTCGGCCAGATTCTCGCGATGAACAGCTTCGCAAGGGCCTCTGGGGTCGCTGGCATCGACGACCCCACTGTCTCCGGTTTGCTCACCTCAATTCTTGAACTCGGTGCTTGGATTGGTGTCCTCGCCAATGGTGTCCTCGCCGATGCTCTTGGGCGCAAGCTCTGCGTGCTCGTCGGTTCTGTCATCTTCTGCGCTGGTGTCGTCGTTCAGGCTTCCACCCACGGTGGTTCCTACGAATACCTGCTTACTGGTCGTTTCGTCACCGGTATCGGCGTCGGTACGCAAAATTCCATCCATTTTTCAGGACGGTTTTGACTTCCACTCCAGGTTCGCTTTCCATGATTGTCCCTCTTTATAATGCCGAGCTTGCTCCTCCTGAAATTCGCGGCTCGCTCGTGGCTTTACAACAGCTGGCTGTGTGTCCATACATCCACTAACGTCGTGGGCCGTTACTCACAAATGCATTTGGTCCAGATTACCTTTGGTATATTGATATCATACTGGATCACGTACGGTGCGTGTGCTTCTGGTGTGATTCTTTGACGAACATCTCGTTCTAACGAAACTTGGAAGGAACCAACTTCATCGGCGGTCAAGGTGACACTCAGAAGCGATCAGCATGGCTTATCCCGATCACCATTCAGCTCGTCCCAGCCGTCATTCTTGGAATCGGCATCCTGTTTATGCCCCAGTCCCCTCGCTGGCTCGTCAACCAAGGTCGTGATGAAGAAACTCGCTCAGTGATCGCCAGCCTCCGCCGTCTCCCTCCTGAGTCCAACCTTGTTGAAATCGAGTATCTCGAGGTCAAGGCTCAGCGTCTCTTCGAGCAGCGTATCAGCCAGCGCGACTATCCAGAGTTGCAAGACCGCTCGGTCTCCTCGCGCATCAAGCTCGGTCTCCGCAGCTACATGTCCCTCTTCACGAACAGCAGCAACTTTAGACGTACCGCTGTTGCTGTGTTCATCATGACATTCCAGCAATGGACTGGTGTCAACTTTATCCTCTACTATGCGCCCTTCATCTTCCATCGTCTCGGCTTAGGCGCTTCCACGACTTCTCTACTTGCTTCTGGTGTTGTCGGCATCGTCATGTTCCTCGCCACCATCCCCGCCGTGCTCTACATCGACCAGTGGGGTCGCAAACCAACGCTTATCGTCGGCGCAGTCATTATGGGCCTCTGCCAATTTATTGTCGCGGGCATAATTGCCCAGTGCCAGAACGACTGGCCCGCACACCGCGCCGCGGGCTGGGCCGCTGTTGCCTTCATCTGGATCTTCTCCGTCGGCTTCGGCTTTTCGTGGGGCCCCTGCGCGTGGATCGTCGTCGCCGAAGTATTCCCGCTCGGCCTGCGCGCAAAGGGCGTCTCGATCGGTGCGTCGGCCAACTGGCTCAACAACTTTGCCGTCGGAATGTCCACACCCAGCTTTGTCACCGCTGCACCGTACGGCGTGTACATTTTCCTTGGGATGATGTGCGTCCTCGGCGCGCTGTACGTCGCGGTTCTTGTCCCCGAAACCAAGGGACGCACACTCGATGAGATGGACGAGCTCTTTGGCGATAAGAGTGGGCGCAATAAGACTGATTCTCAGCTGCTATACGACTGTATGAGCGAGGTTGGTCTGCTCCACGCTGTTGGTATCGAAAAGAGGGTGTCCAACTCGAGTAAGGAGAAGGTGGATGATACTGTTCATCATGAACACTCCCAAAACTTGCCACGCAGAGTGTAAGGTCTTGACTTCTTGTGTACACATTACATTGTTCACACCAACCACTCCACAATTTGCTTCGCTCCGCCGTACATGTACTTGAAAGTGATCTTAACCCCCTCGGATACCCAATCTACTCATGTATCAACTCTAGATGTCGCTTCTGGTTGACCTTCGTGAGCCACCTCTCAGAACACTCTGCCTCACAGCCCCCTCCACCAGGTTGGAAACACCCTTCCTTTAATGGAGGCTGTGGTATACTTGTAAGGCATATAGGTAAGGAGGTCAATGTGGGACATGTCTGTGTCATACCCACCGCCTGGCATAATGCATTCGATCTCGATGGGACAAAGAAGGGACTGCTATACATTCACCAATTATTTCATAGAACTCTCACACGGGTTGATGCTTGTTTCTGCTTTAATGTCATTTATAGGTGCAATATACTGCCCCATTCGGAAGTTGACCCAGAAGAGTTTTAGGCGTAACAAACTGTCCCTTCACTTCCCTTAATTATCCGACCGACAGCAAAGGACACGTGGTAGTCAACAAAAGGTACAAAAATAACGGTTGGTTCCCTGCATAGCTCCAGATACTTAGAGCAGCGCGGCCAGGCCTTCAAATGTGTCTCACAGCCTACTTCGAGACCAGCCATTGAGCACCCATAGCATGCACGAACCTTGCGTCGGCGGTTAGAGAACAAGTTGAACGGTCGGTCCGGCCAGTCCTCGCCTGGCCCTTCACGACGCGCGAGTGCGACGCTGTCGACGGTATACCGCCCGGAGAGTGCGTCATCGACGCGCCTCCGGAAGCTATCGTGGATGGCTACTCCGAATGAGATGGCCGTGAAGCGCGCACGCGTGGTATTTCCCAACAGATGATCGAGCTGTCGTTGACGGATCATTGAGAGAAATGGGGTCCAGGTCGGGTACTCCTCGAGGTGGAGCTGCTCAAGATGTGGAAGGAGGTAATTGCTACTGCTATTTGTATTACCAGCGATGAGGGTGACAAGTTCGTCGATGTACGGAATTCGGGTCAACGAGGCACACGGTAGGGACAATACCCTCAAAGCGGACAAGGAACGCAAGAAGTATTCAAGGGACCCAGTGAGATTCAGAATCCCCAGTGGCTTTGTGTGGCGGGTGCTCCAGTCCAATGAAGTTACCAAGGGTGCATGTAGAGGTACCTGAATGTCCCAGTCGGTCAGTGCGGTGGTGAATCGGCCACCTCCACCGGGAACGTATCGACCTCGGTTCGGGCGGTGCACCATTACGCACAGGGCATCCGGAAGGACTTCACCAAAGATGCATACTTGGAGGAGGTGGAAAGGAATCTGCATCTGATGGGCAGAAGGTAGTAATATCGAGAAGGTATGAGTGAGAGTGAGAAACTCGTCCTCAAACCTAATCAAGCTCATGGGACGATTGGTGATGGCTTGTAGATTGATGTGGAAGAGGTCCTCCTCCTGGTAGACCTCGATCGCTTTACATTGAATCACCAAGTTATTCAAGACAGGCGCACGAAACAGGGAGAGTTGGTAGAAGTAATCCATGGTCCTAAAGGTTAAAATGACCTCACGTAGGGCGTATAAATAAACCTCCGACTTGTCCTCGTGAGTATCGATGGAAGCTTGAGGCTCATCCACCTCCAAGCGCTCTAGGTGAGCAAAAAGGAGAGGATTTGCGACTCGAAAGTAATTCCAGGATAACCCTGTCATCCTCTTTGTGATAACAGATAGGTGTTCTATAAGGTTTGTGCCGATGAACCCCTCATCACGAACAATATGGCAGCATATTGCAGCTTCATAAGGGTGATGAAATTGAGGGGCCGGTGCACTGCCTTGTCTATATACTATGAAGTCCTGTGGCTGATCAATGGTAATATGGAGGGAAAGGTTCTTCAAGCTACTCGGGAAAATAACATATTCCCAAAATTGCACCCAGATTGCCTCACTGTTCATTGTGAACGTGATCTCGGCATTTTGGAGTTGTGGACACTGTGGCCATAGTCCCACCCAATTGAGTTGTGTTGACAAGACTTCGAGGGAGAGGTCATGTAGAGCTGGGAAAGTGACTGTTGACACATCAACCTCCATAAAGTCAGTCGGCCGTAGTATGATGGAAAGCGAGGTCAGCTCTGTCAGAGACCCTAGACCCGCGAAGGATAGCGGGCTTAGAGCGATGCCATGGAGAGATAAATGGGAGACTGCGACAGGGATGATCATTTCTTTGGTGGCCGAAACGAGCCAAGCGTCGACTGTGGACTCGTTGAATCCGATTGCCCAGCCGCCCTTGATCGATTTTAATCGCCGTGGTCGCAGACCGCTCCATGAGGACTGCGGGTGATGCAAGACTGAGAACGTCTTAATTCGAGAACTGTGTGGAAGTAGGTGTGACGCGATTGCGAATGGGATGGATGACCCGAGGACTTTGATGTTCAGGGGAGTGTTTGCTGAGAGGTGAAGGGATAATAGTAACCGGTCTGGGCAATCCTCATCCGATGGGTCGATGTACACGTTCGACCATAGTGGAGCATATGACATAGAAATTCGATGCCAAATTCTACTCACTGAGCTGAGTATCAAGGATGCATCGGTCGTAGTTTGAGATCGACGATAAGCCGGCGGTGATTCGGAGAAGAAATTATCTTGCACAAAGAAATCAAAGATGACTACCACGATTTCTTCAGGGAAATATACTGCGGGATCCTGATGCCGCTCCCAGTGAATCGCTTCGAGGCCTTCCACTCGTCGGTTATGTGAAACGAGATCAACCGTTGTGCCAATATCGTCACCTATATGTCTTGGTGGCTATAGTAGTTCAGCCAAGCCAGGCTTATTAGATAAAGATTGACTAACCGAGCTTCGAGTAACAACCGTGCTGATAGAGCGTTGGCGCTTCGACATTTGCCACTCAGCTCCTTCTTCCTCCATTAAGTTTCTCTTGACATCCATGTAGCTGGCGGGCTGTTGGGACTGCGCGGCTGTGGCTTGGGGGATCAAGTTGCGGACTTAGACAATCCCGGTGCCCGGTCACTGATTGCACCGGACCTAAACAATTCAAACTGGGTACTTTCACTGCCAAGTTGTCCACATCAACTGGCTGCTTCAATGGCGACTCAGTCGTTCTCCAGAGTACCAATAATGAAGGGCGAGACTGAATTGGAACGTTATAAACCACGTAATAGACATAGACAGGATTGTCTCTTGGTACAGGTACCTTACAAAACAACCTCTTGAGGTGTGTCCGTATTCAATTATTTCAAATATGAGTTTGGCGTTCGCTGTGTGCGTCTGATAGCTGGCGGCAGCCCCGCTCTTCGAGCGCTGCCTGACCGCTGTTATGTAACCCAAGTGATATTTTTACAGCTTACAGTTAGCTTGTTGGGTTTATTGATCTGTATTTATTGGGTCCACCATAGAAATGCAAAGAGTCACTTTTCAGTAAACATGCCGTTGCTTGTCATGCCGAGACATACGCTCAGGGGGCAGTACTAGTATTTTGGTTGAAGGAGCTTCAGAATCCATTCATTCTTTGATAATAACCAATCGTGCTCATGAATCGTTCTCGTTCACTGGGAGCAGGGCCTCAGTATTCGGCGTGGAGTAGCGCTGGGTACGTGTCGTACTCTGGCGCCTCAGCGAGTTGGGCCACCAGGAGGTGGGCGGTTGGGTTAGTGGTGTTCTTGGCCAGCCCCCGGCCAGGTTACGCCATGTAGCAGACCTGGAATAGAACCCATTGTATTACGCCTACATAATCCGGCGGGTTAGGCTCCGACCACTCGCCGTAATCCGCTCTCTGGACCGCGCGTCGCTCTCCTCGTAGCCTGCCCGTGCCATGACCTTCGTAACCCGCGTAACCCTCCAGAATCCCGCTACCCGGGCAGATTCCCGACGCCCTGCTCCCAGTGATTAGTGCATTGCATTTCGACCCTTTCGGAAAGATGAATTACAGCTACAGTTGGTCAGTTGCTGGACTTATGCAGGGGTCTCAGATTAGATGGGTCAGCCGCCCACACTAGCATTGTCCATAATTTCGGAAATCGCCAATCGGGCTGGAAGTACATAGAGCATCTCCATTTCAAAACTGAACATAGATCACCACACTGGTGGTTGTGCTCTTGCATATGAGAAACCGTTAGCACGGAGAGCGAGACGTTGGCTGAGCTAGGTGTAAATATACTTTGTGTCTACATTTCCATCCTGGTATGATCGGAGTTTGTGATCTCTGTACGAGTTTCTCGATGATTCATGCATAAGCGCACTTCGCTGTAGTTCCTAGTTCCGATTGCCGGTGTATAGGGGATCATGGAGGTTTCGGATCTCTGACAGAGGCCCTTGTTTGGAGACTAGTTAAGAGCTAATATTGACAGTTACGGTTGGTATTAGATAATCACAATCACAAACGGCCTCCTCGAAGGCCTCCACAACCACTGCCTTGAATTCTTTTGCAATTTCTGTGATGCCTAGTTCCAGCACTACTATGAACACAAGAACCAACAAGAACTGGCACTTCATCGTTGCTTAATGACCGAAGATCCTGCTATAAATTGCTTGAGCTTCACCACTCGTGGAACACACGAAATTATTCGCGAGGCGCTCCAGTTGACAATCCATCGTCGATATCCCCGATTCGAACATGAACGATGGAAGTTGACAAGGAGGCAATTTCTTCGTCGAGATCGGAGCTGGCCACTCCCATTCGGCGTATCAGACCAACAACCCCCTCCTTCGCGTCAGACGTTTCGGTACCAGATTGGCCCACAAGTCACTAATACTAGCCCCGTGGCAGGACAACGGGGAACAACAAAGCCGGTGCGAAGAGTCTCAGCAGCTTCAACCCGATGGGGCAACCCATAAGCAACCTCCGGTACGGCAGGTTCACCGATTACGTGTGCCCGAAAGGGAAAAGTGTGAGTTCTTTCCAGGTGCCATTCACATCGACCTTTTTCATCAGCCTTTCGGAACGGTAGAGTCGTTATGAACGAGTGATACACGACCGACAGGGGATATGCTTTGTCTTCTGGTCTCCCAGAAAACTTCGGAAAGTGCTATTTTGACGAGGATGCTCCACCCACTGCTAGGAAATGGCACGAAGTCGCGGAAGAGGCATTTATAAACAAAGGCGGGTATCCCCTTTCATTTATTAAGGACTAGTCATGGAAGAGGATAGGACATACCAGCCGCGAGTCTCCCTCCAGGAAGCATGACATTGTGCGGTGTTGACCTATATTTTTTGTCTTCGATACGTCCCATTTGAACGCAGGAGTCATATTGATTCGAGCTGAATGTCCGCTGAGAGAGGTCTAGGGCTTGACTGGAGTAACTCCGTGAGGGAATGTGATGGGAGGGAATCACAAGGAACCACCCTCTAAGCAACAAATACAAGTGAGCCCTCGTATTCATCTGGTGGAGGTAGGGTAGAGTAAGAGAGAGAGCTCCACCTCTCACGATCGAGTAAGGAATGTCAGAGACAGGTGAGGGAGGCCTAGCACTTGTAATTCCATACCTAAATCTCCGGCACATCGACATTCCATACACCCCAGGTAGAAGCACATTTGGGTATTTTTAGTACATTCTTTGGAAGCAGACCTTACCTTGTAACCCCAGCAGCCTTGCATCAGCAGCGGTGGATATGATGTCACGTCGCTTTGGTCATCCTTGTGCAAGGGACACAAAAGCAGGCACCAGAACCTAATCGCACCAGCGAGTGAATGGGCGAGTTGAATGCAGTACCAAACATTGAGGGGGCAGGCACTCTGCAGATGATCGGCTGGGGAGACGAGTGTACAATGTGCCTCGGTTCGGTGGGTAAATCGAAAGTCCTAGCCTGACCCGATGCACCGCCGTTCTGTCCGACGTTCCCGACCGACCCAACCGAAACGGTCGAGGTTAGAAGCGCTCAAATGACCTTCAGAGAAAGGCAAGCGCGTAATGGACGAGTCTGGAGGTCAGAAGACGCAGGTTTAGGGAGCGACAGAGTGCAGGATAGACTAGTCGGTGGCAACTAGGATGCGACGTCTCTGCTGGCTGCTACGTCTCTGCCAGCCAGCTGACGGCCTACGGGGACTGCTGACTGCTGAACGCTGAGAGACTTCTGACTACTGAGCCCTCGGCGCGCCTGGCCGGAGCGGAGAGGTGAAAAGCCTGGACAGGTGCTATTGAGAGCGTTGAGAGCGTTTGAAAGAGCTGATAGCGTAACAGAGGCTCTGAGAAATTAGAACCATAGGACCAGGTGAACGAAGTGGTAGGCTGTGCATGGCATCCTCGGTGGGCAAGGCCCTATTGCGGTAAAACACTGTCAACGTCAACCGGGATTCAAGTGGGAGCAGCGGTGCAGGTGCAGAGGTAGAGAAATTATCTGTTACTGGTTACTGGGTTTCCCTTATAAGTTACCCAATTCATCAACCTTGAACCGAACCGCAGCCGCCTCTTCTCCTGTTGTGTGCCACAGAGCCCTGCTAGTCTCGTCTACGAGCACATATCTACAGTATTCCCACGTATACTCTTCATCTATCCCCCTAACACCCCAAAAATGCCCCCCGCAAACACTCCTGTAAGCCACCGAATCCGACCAGCCTTCGCTCTCGTCTTCCATCTAGTATAAGGACATGCGTCTGACGCATTGGTCCAGATTCGAAGAAAGCTCGTTATTGTTGGCGATGGTGCCTGCGGAAAGGTGAACACATCTCCCGCCGCTTTCCTCGCGCCCAGCTCCCGCTGACGACCGGCCCCCCATTCACAGACGAGTCTGCTATGCGTGTTTGCGATAGGAGAGTTCCCCAAGGAATATGTGAGCGGCCCCTGTCTGCCTCCGCAAACCCCACCACACTTCGACTGACCGTTGGTGGTCTCCTGGTAATTCCTGGACTTTGCTCGCACCGTACGATAGCAACCGAGTGAGTGAACCCCTTGGCATCCACATGCTCCCACTGATGGTCTCTCCGCCGCCTTCCTCGACAAATGACGTCGTTGCTTCTTGCCTCGCCTTCGTTATGATATCCAGCCATATTCGACAACTATGTCGCAGAAATCAGACTCGACGGTAAAGCTGTACAACTGGCGCTATGGGATACTGCGTACGTCTGCCAATAAAGGGATTCGCTCAGTGGCTAACAATGAACCCCCCCCTTCACCCTATTAAATGCTTATGCGATGCCCCGTCACGAACCTGCATTCCGGGACACTTTGCTTCCTCGCTTGTCGCAATCTTGACGTACACACATTCAAATTGCAATTTCGTTTCCTCTCGACATTCACCATCCAGTGGTCAAGAAGAATACGAGCGCCTCAGACCCCTGTCTTACAGCAAATCGCACGTCATCCTTATCGCATTCGCGATCGACACCCCCGACTCGCTGGAAAACGTTTCGACAAAATGGAACGAGGAAGTGCGCTCGATCTGCGGGCCTTCGGTGCCCGTACTACTCGTCGGGCTCAAGTCGGACTTGCGCCCACCTCCCGATCACCCCGACATTCGTAACTACGTCTCCCGTGAGAGGGCAGAGCAGGTGGCGCTCGAGATTGGCGCTCGCGCGTACAAGGAGTGCTCAGCGCTGAAAATTCAAGGTGTAGATGATGTGTTCGAAGCTGCTACACGGGCAAGTTTGCTCGTCCGCGACGGCGAGCGGGACAAGGGCGAGCGGGCGGCCGAGAAGGCTCGACGGGGGAAGGAAGGGCTGTCGGGACAGAAAGAAGGCGGCGGGTGCTGTGTCGTCTGCTGAATGTGGACACACGCTTACGGATTTGTTTGCTATTGGATCATACTGCCATGACCAACCCCGGCTCGATCCGATCTGTGCCCGCACCACTCGTTTGTTTGATTTTCTTTCCTTCCGTCTCTCGAGTTACGACCTCTGACGATCACACTTCTGATAAGTATCGCCCCCCATCGCCATGCAGCACCCTTTCCATCCCCGCTGCTTTCCCGCGCTTGCTATCACTCATGGTACTTACACGTACAATGCATCCACTCGTTTTTTCCATCCATTCCCAAGTTTTTCATTCCTAGTTATGTGGTTTGCTACAGCCGTTCTATTCCCACTCTTCCCACCCGTCTCACTGCCGCAGTTGGTAGTCCTCTTCCTACTCGCCTGTCACGTGGGGCAATGGACGTTCGATTGTTGATGTTCGCCATGCTTGCACATTACAGGAGTTGGTTGGAATCGGGGGAGTCTATTCAGGTATTTGAAAGCAGGAGAGTAGGGGAACATGACGTACATACTTACTGGTGCCGGATTGAGTATACAACTTTTGTTAACCACAACGTACCCGCCATGTGATTGGTGCATGGGCTCAGAAGTGAACCCGTACATGCTGTCAAGGTCCTCATGCAAGGTGCCAGTATGGACACCGTACGTGAGAAGATCGACGGCATATCTCAACCAATCCATTCAAGGCGCCGAGGATATCAAGAATGGTGCGATGCATTTCCTTGAGAAAGTCATGAAGCGGTATCATTTGACTTGCCCAATCTGGTGTACCGCCCCTGACACTGGCCCCTTGCGAGCAGAATTCAGTGGGAAATTGCCATTTCCGGTCTTACTCTATGGTATAACCTCTATCCCGACCCATTGAACGCATGGTGAATGCATTCCCTGGATGGCTTTTGTTGCGCACTGGTCAATCCACACTGGGCTCAGTCTCAAGGTCCTTGGACTCTAAACTCTTTCCGTATCTCAGGTAGATAGTTCCTGTATCACAACATTCTCTGTCCTGGGCCACTTGTTATGCCCTCGTACACGGGTGGGTTTGAGACTGGCTGTATGTGCCTGCGCCTGCAGCACATTCACTGCGGTATTACTTGCAACTTCACAAAGGCAGAGAGTTGTAACGGCTGTCTTTACTCCATTTGTGGACGGACGACCAAAAGGGAAAGCCCCTGGGAACTGTCGTTCTCGCACAAGTGACCCAGTGAGAGATCAGATCTTGGTCATTGTATGAGATTGGTCCGGCGTAAAGCGGTGAGTGAAATTAATCTGGTCGTCTAAGTGAATATAGGATAGGTACAAATTAGTGGGTGATGAATACAAGCGTGAGGTCACGTCCCAGCCCTAGTACCTAGCCAAAGGCGGCCGAATGCACACAATGGCCTTCTGGAGAGCCCGAGATTGGCTTACCCCGGTACCTGGCTGCTGGCTGCCATGCTGCCGCGCACCGGTATGTTCCCGAGAACCGCTCGGTTGAATTGTAACTCTCCGGTGGGTGCAAAGCGCCTGGATAAGGATTTCGCAATTCGAATCCTCGAAGCGAAGCTGTGCGTCGTTCCCGTCTCGTTTCTCATGGTACGTACGGTACACGCTGGTAAATTCTATGGGGTTTTGCAAGGTAACGAACAGGAGTGACCGGGTTCTGATGTGTACTTGTTGGCTAGAAAAGGCAAATGAGCTCTGTGTGTGCATTCCGTTTGTCCGGGACCTGGACGTGTGGCCCGACTGGCACGACTGGCACCACGGTATGCTCGCATCGTCGCTGTCCCTCAAAGATCGAGCGAGAGGGCGGTGATCCATGAGTGATCCAAGGCCTCATTTTAGGTGCGAGGCCGAGGGACAGAAGAAGCGGGAGGCTGGTCCGGCGGCGGAGATGTGGAGATATGGATAGTGGAAATAAATGAATAAATAAATAAATATAAATAAATAAGTAAGTAAAAATTCGGAAGATGTAGGAAGGTAGGAACGGAGAGTGTGTACATTCCGTGTGTGTAATCTCAGGGAAGCCAGTCGAAAACTGAAAGGTGACCTTCGAGTAGTACATATGTCCATCCCAAAATTGGTATTTGCTCTGATCCTCGGTGGCTCCAGTCCTCGTCCTCGTCCAACCAACCTTTCTCGGCCTTCGTTTCTTGGACCCCGCCACCGCCTCGCCTAGCTCCAACCGCGCGCTCGTCGGGTTTTCAGCACGCGTCCTCCACGCAGCTTTCAGCCTATCCGCCTTCTCTCCTCTTTCCCCCAACGTGCGCCGCAGCCTCGACCGACCCCACTCACCCAGTCGTCCTTCCCACCCGCCCTCGTCCTGCGTAGTCCGCAAACACCCCAGTACGTCCTCATCCTCATCCTCCTTGGTGCTGCACACTCGCTGTGAGATCGTCACCGCGTGGCACCGGCTTGTCACAACTGACTCGTTGACGCTTGCTCGTTCTCTCTCTCTAGTAATCCCCTGCGACCCAACAAGTCGGATAGTGATAAATAATTACAAAAAAAATGGACCAATCTTGGGTTGAAGACGAGCGCCAGTACCCGGAATCGCTTCAGGTCCCTGGTGACCCGGTTCCTCGCCCATCCCGCAACGGATCCTCAAACAGGACTCAGTCGACCGCCATACATCCATCGCCCAACTCGCCCCAGTCCAGTTCCAGACGCCATCGCGCCTCCCATCAAATCACTTCCTCCTCATCCTACTCCAACCAAGAAGCGCTCACTTCCCAGCCCGCCTTTGATATCAAGCAACACCCTGCTGCGCTTTCGTATACCGCTGCCCATCCCAATCGCACAATTCCAAAGTTTGGGCCCTATTTGCTGCTCCAGACCCTCGGCGAAGGCGAGTTTGGCAAAGTCAAGCTCGGCTTGCATAATCAATGGGGCGAAGAAGTCGCCGTAAAGCTAATCCGTCGAGGGAGTGTCGATTCGAGTGTTCGCATGAGCAAGATTGAACGCGAAATAGAGGTCCTCAAAGTGCGTCCAATTTCTTTCATCTCAGAACACCTTCTGATTGTCAAGCGGTAGACACTTAATCACCCTAATATCGTTCATCTCTACGATGTCATCGAAACCGACAAGTACATCGGGATCATCCTCGAATATGCCTCCGGCGGCGAACTCTTCGACCACATCCTCGCCCACCGTTACCTCAAAGAACGCGACGCCTGCAAGTTGTTTGCTCAACTCATTTCCGCCGTCTGGTACCTTCATCAAAAAAAGATTGTCCATCGCGACCTCAAACTCGAAAATCTGCTCCTCGACCGACACAGGAACGTGATCGTCACCGACTTTGGGTTCGCCAATCGTTTTGAGCACAGGACCGACGACTTGATGCAGACGAGCTGCGGTAGCCCGTGTTATGCCGCTCCGGAGCTTGTCATCAGCGAGGGCCTCTACGTTGGCTCGGCAGTAGACATCTGGTCGTGTGGCGTTATTCTATATGCGATGCTAGCGGGATACCTGCCATTCGACGATGATCCGGCCAATCCTGAAGGAGACAATATCAACCTCCTCTACAAGTATATCCTCAGTACGCAGCTCACCTTCCCGGACTACGTCTCCACCGAGGCGCGCGATCTCCTGAGCAAGATGCTCGTACCGGACCCACAGTTCCGTGCCGACCTGCAAACCGTCATGTCGCATGAATGGCTCAGCCCGTACGCCAGCCTCTTTGGGCGGAGCATCGAAGAGTACGAAAGTGTGGCGCAGGAGCAGCAAATGCAGAAACGCGCAAATTATCAACGGCAAATCCGCGAGCGCGAGCGAGAGATCCAGCGTGCGATCAAGGCACAGCAGAGGGACCAGCAGCGCCAACATGTACATACAGACCCGCGCTCGACCAAGAGCATTGGTGCGTATGCGGGTCAAGGGCCCATGGAGGTTGAGGACCCCAACGTGTTCACCCCAGTTTCCAACCGCCGTGCCGTCGCAAGTGCGATCATCATGCCCACTTCCACCGGGCCAATGGAGGATTTGGTTATGACGGGTCCTGCAACCATCGAACTCCAGCGGAATGGGGACGAGCGCGCGAGGAAGGAATCGCGTGCTTCTGAACGGCGATCTGGGAAAGGGAAGGAGGTTGATCACCGCGAGAAGAAAGGTGCAGGCCCAAGCAGCAAAGGTGGACGCCCACCACCGGGTGGGTTTAGACATACAATCCAGTTGGAGTACGATGATGGTGGGGAACATGCCGGGGCTATGCCCCCCACTCCCAACAAGGCCACGGGGAAGAGACGGTACGACGAAGAAGATGTTGTCATGCAGAGTCCAGAGGGTTCTTCTTGGTCAAGGAGGCAGTCGAGCGGTCCTCAACTCTCGCAACCGGCTCCTCCCACACCCCCCGTGACAGGTCCACCACCCGTGCAAGTTCTGCAGCATCAGGTTTCACCCTCTCCCATACGCCCTACGGGTCCCTTGACATTGCATACGCTCGTTCGCAATGCGGCGACTGAACCAGCGCTACCGACTTACAAACCCACTACTGAGAGCCGGGTCTCCCTCCCTACACCCTCCGCCGACATCGTTATCAACACCGATGGGCCTGTCCCCGCCTCCCCTACACCCCTCCAATCACCCGTGGCCGATGGCCCCGTGGCAAGCACGACATCTACGCCAAGTAGCAGTGGTAGCAAGCCGAGCAAGCATGGGCGGGGGATGTCCATTGATCGGTTCAACATCTCGAAATTGCTCCACGGCAAGGACTCGAGCGGCGAGGAGAAGAAGGAAAGGGATGAAAGCAAGAAGCGTCCTAGCCGGAAGGGGAGTGAGACGAGCTCGAACGCAAGCGCGGGTATGGCTGGTATTGGGGCTGGTGGAGGGATCCCAACCCCGGCTACCAGTGCGGCGCTCACCAGCATATCAAACCTCTCTGTTGCGAGTGGAGGCGTCACCACCGCTAGCACGATGGACCAGACGAGCGTTGGAAAGGGAACGAGCAAGAGGAGGGGTGGGAAGGCGTTGAGTTTGGTTGTTGATCCAATTACCAGGTTTGTCCCCTCCATGCTGTAGATGGGTGATAGACCGCTGATGCCCTTTGGGATGATAGGATGAAGGAGAGTCGCTCGAGGGCTCGTGCCTCTGTTGCAGTTGGATCGGAGAAGGAAAAGCCTCTCAACACGCCCCTATCCGCTAATCCTACCTCATCGCAGG
>Ga0307513_10006315_pt1 | contig 15521 bp, 21 predicted proteins | sample 15_EM_MG_FD_202174 | JGI IMG/M metagenome (GOLD analysis project Ga0307513, IMG submission 202174) | Populus trichocarpa ectomycorrhiza microbial communities from riparian zone in the Pacific Northwest, United States - 15_EM | ecosystem: Host-associated > Plants > Roots > Unclassified | place... | reverse complement strand
CCTCCGTCCCGCCTCCACCTCCTAGGTCGTAACACATGTCCTCACCACCTGGGCGATATGGACTAAACACCAACTGCGCGGCTTAATGAAGGTCCACTAGACAACACAGGTCTCATATACAAGCTCACTAAAGTTAAAATCAAAGTCCGGGGCTTCGCTCTTGGTAAAATACCAGGTTGATCGGTCGTCTCTACCACTCACTATGGCATTAGAGGGGCCGTATCAAAGGCACCAGTGGAAGGAATTACCCTTTGTCCAACTTCTGAAAGAGGTACAAGCTATTCCAGGATTGATCGCGCACGAAAGGAAGGTGACCACCCTGGGCGATGTACGCGTGAATATTTGGTGGGGATATCACTAATGAAGGCTGTCAGGAAGGGCGTCCTCTTACGGAAGTGGAGACGCACAGAACGCATAAACAGCCAACATAGGAGGGTGGGACACCGCACCGATTATTCTTTGCGGCAAGTCAAAACCTCTGCATCTACTCACAGAAATAGGTTATTAAGTTATAACAGGTTATGACGACGCGCAATCTGACTGAGTTGCGGCAAGAACGCGTCGTTCACGCCATAAGTCACTTCGGTTATGGGCCCCTATTCGTAACTACTCATCTAATCTATCACTTCCATACTCGAGCAGCTTTGTTATCGCTTCGGTGTAATAATGGCTCTCAGACTGATTTTAGAGTCCCAATCGTTCAGAGGGCGATTCGTTTTGTTTCCCTCTAATGTTGAGCGGTATTACTAACACTATAGCGGTGTTCCTTTGCTTTCGTCCCTATCCGCTCTATGAGGTCCAAAGTAGTCGAGGGCAGGTGGAGGTCCTTTGTAAATTTTGCCTAAACCCTCTCGATCGCAGCATGGGGAAGACGCAGAAAAAGACGGGAAAGGGCCGTATCGACAAGTACTATAAGCTCGCAAAGTAGGTAGTAACCTGAAAAGCTGCATTGCTGCACAGCTGAGGCATCGCAACCAGAGAGCAAGGATATCGCGCGCGTTCAGCCTTCAAACTAATTCAGTTAAACAAGAAATACGACTTTCTAGAATCTGCTAAATGCTGCATCGATCTTTGCGCTGCACCAGGCGGTTGGCTGCAGGTTGCAAGTAAATATATGCCAGTGAACAGTATCATCGTCGGTGAGTAAGCTTACTAGGCTCTATATTATACTAAGTCGAATAAAACTATCTTCCAGGCGTTGACCTTGTCCCTATAAAGTCCATTCCTCGTGTTTCTACTTTCGCATGCGATATTACTACCCCACAATGCCGGACACTTCTACGAGGAGAACTCAAAGACTGGAAGGCTGACGTTGTACTTCACGATGGTGCTCCTAATGTCGGTACGGCGTGGGTTCAGGATGCGTACGCTCAGTCAGAGCTCGTCCTTATGTCCCTCAAACTCGCGGTCGAATTCCTCATCAAAGGGGGTACTTTTGTGACCAAGGTTTTCCGGAGTCAAGATTATAACAACCTGATGTGGGTTTTCAATCAACTGTTCGGAAAGGTTGAGGCAACCAAGCCTCCTTCTTCAAGGTGCGAGTCCACTATTCATTACTAATATATACTACAAGCGCTATAACACCTCCTTTGTTTGTCTAGAAATGTCTCTGCCGAAATCTTCGTCGTCTGCCGGGATTTTCATGCCCCTAAACACATAGACCCCAAATTCCTCGACCCGAAGCACGTATTCAAGGAGCTTATTGCCACTAGCTCTATCTCTGGTACTGCCCTTGACAAAGGTGGCTCGGCGAACAATGCGCACGCCAACGTCTTCATGCCCGAGAAGAAACGTCGCAAGCGCGAAGGATACGACGATGGAGATTATACCCTGTATAAGACCCTCCCTGCCGTGGACTTTGTCAAATCCCACGACCCTATCGCGCTCTTGGGGAATGCGAACAAGATTACGTTCGCGACTGAGGAGGAAAATCATTGGCTCAAGATGGAGATTACAAAGCATGATATAAAAGCGAACTGTGAAGACCTAAAAGTCCTTGGGAGGGGTGATTTCAAGGCAATTATGAGATGGCGGACACTCGTCCGGGAGGAGGTTTGTCGCTTTCATTACTTATTCTTAGTACAACTTATTAAGATTACCCTCATAGATAGGTTTGGAGGTCAAGGAGAAACCGACGGAGGAGCTCACTGAGACCGTGGAGATTGTGGATGATGAGGGTGAGGACGAGCAAATCGAGGCGGAGGTACGCCAAAGTTTCAATGCTGCTGTGATCTTATCGTCTCTTATCAACGTTACCAGCTCGAACGCTTGAACGCGGAAGCTGCCGCCCGCGCCAAGCGAGAGAAACGACGCGCGAACGAGCAGAAGCAACGCACGATCCAACGGATGCAGCTACAGATGACCGCACCAATCGACATCGGTCAAGAGCTGGAGGACCTTACCCTACGCACTGGGCAAGAGGATATGTTCGATCTCGGCGTAGTGGAGAAGAGGAGTAAGAAAGCGTTAACACTCGACGAAGAACCGGAGAGTGTCGACGAGGAAGAAGAGGACGTTGATGCAAGTGGTTGGGAGACCGAGGAGGGCGATGGTGCGTTGGACTCGGAGGATGAGCGAGAGCGCCGTATCGGCGTATTGGAAGACGACCTCGACGGAATGTACGACGCCTATAAGACAATGCGATCGGAACGGGACACCAAGTTCAAAGTCAAGGAAGCAAGGAAGAAGAATGCCGATCGTGAAGAGACCTGGGGCGGTATCAACCCTAAGGCTCAAGGTTCGGATGGAAGCCAAAGCGAAGACGGATCGGAGAGCGAAGTTGGGGGATGGGAAGAGATGCAAGCCGCTAGAGCTCAAGACAACACTAGCAATATCTCGGACGACTCGGGTGACGAGGAACCGTTGCCACACACGGGCAAGAAACGCAAGGCACTCCCAGATGATGATGGCCAGGGGGAGTCTCGACCGTTGAAGCGTGTAAAGACCCTTGGCCGTCTTCTTACCAATCTCGAAGACTCTACGCCGAAATCTCAAGCGCAACTCAGTCGCTCCACTCAGTTGTGGTTCTCCCAGGATGTCTTCGCGGGCCTAGGCAGTATGGAGGTCGATGACGAGGATTCTGAGGAGGACACGTACATCTCTACTCCACAACAACAAGCACAGAAGCACCAAAGGGATCAGGTATGGTTGTTCACCTTGACAAGTCTGTACTGACTTCTTGTTCATGTGATATAGAAGGGTTCCACCCCTGATGGCGATGACTTTGAAGTCGTTCCAGCCGCTGTCTCCGATGATGATGTGGACATGTGGGACGCGGAGAACCACAACGAGGATGAGATTAAACAGGAGCACATAAAGAGTATGTCTTAAGTAGCCCACTGACATGAGGCACTGATTTTCTGACTTGAAATGTAGAGTTCGGTTTGCTGACCCCCGAGACCGTTACCTTGGCCCAACGGCTGGTGAACCGACAAACAACCAAAACTCACTTGATCAACGAGGGCTTTACACGCTACTCTCTCAATTCAAAAGAAGGGCTTCCGAGCTGGTTCCTCGACGACGAGACGAAGCACTACAAGCCTAATCTGCCCATCACCAAAGAAGCTGTGCGGGCTCTGCGTGAAAAGCAACGGGCACTAGACGCAAGGCCAATCAAGAAGGTGGCTGAGGCGAAAGCCAGAAAGAAGCTGAAGGCAGCACAGAGACTCGAGAAGGCTATGAAGAAGGCAGAGGGTGTCAACCAGACAGCTGACATGACCGAAAGAGAAAAGGCAAGCCAGATAGAGAAGTTAATGAAGAAAGGGATGGTAAAGGGCAAGAAGAAGAACGACATCAAAGTTGTAGTGGCTAAGGGGCCTAATAAGGGAATCAAAGGCCGGCCAAAAGGTGTCAAGGGTAGATACAAGATCGTCGACGCTAGGATGAAGAAGGAGGTGCGTGCTGACTCTTATCGTACCATCCTCTCTAGTTTGCCCGTTCTCTTCAGAAGACCTCGACATGTGGCTGACCCTTATGTCGGGCTCTAGGTCCGTGCAGAGAGGCGTAAAGCAAAGGAGACAAAGAAGCGTCGCAAGTAAATGAGATCTAGCGGGTCCGTTGGAGCCAAAGAGAGTCAAAGTACGCCAAATGCATCAAATGCATTCTCTGTTTGTTGGATTGTTCACGCTCCGCTGCTGTCATATGATAATGAGACTGGCCTGGTGCTCCAGGGACTCTTGATGCACGTGGAGAACATTTGTTTAGGGCCTCGATCTTCACTGAAGCACAGCAGCGGGTGTGGAGAAAGGTTGGTCATCTGTCACATTTGGTGGGCAATTTGCTTGATAAAGTCATTTGAGAGCACGCTCTGCTCTGTGGGACACTCGCAGGAACTGTATATGGGGTGCTCAAATGCCGGAAGCCGGTCTGTTTGAGCCAAACGATGGCCACTAGCTCGTGCCGCCTTTTCTCGGTGGTGGCGGAGAGGCCGAGAGTGGAATATCCTTATTAAACTCGCCGAGACTGGCAGGTCCTCGAGAGCCGCGATCGTATGAAGGAGCGTATAAAACGGCGAGCGTTTGGGTCGGGGCATCTGTCTTTTTACTCACTCACTCCTTGAGATGCACCCTTCACAACATCAGAACCTTTACTATCCGAATCAGCCACCGACTCAGCCTGGTGGTGCACAAATTCCGAGCAAGGCTCCCTGGAACGCATCTACTCCGACTGCTACAGCCGATTCCTCCTTCCACACCTACGCGACCTCCCATACTCTCCAGCGGCCTCAGCAGCTGCTGGGCTCTCCGTTCCCGCATGGCCCTGACATGGCTGGCAGTGGGGGAGCTCCACATCCCAACAGCACGATGTGGACGGCTCCCGCGTCGATGTCTGGTCCTGGAGCATCGGAGACCTCTCATCCGCCGCCATATCAGTCGCCCGTTTCCCTTTCGCAGAATTACCCACCTCCGCATTTGACGAGCAGCAGCGGTGGAGGTCACCTCATCAGTAACCCTGCGCAATCAGCACTGTCTTACCCTCCCTACCCTTCGCGTGCGATGGACGCTAATCAATTCGCTCCGCTCCAGAGTGGCAGCGGAGGCGGCGGCGGAGCGCTGCGAAACCAGGGTGGTCGTCCCTCGTCCTCCGTGACCACTCGCTCAGTTGCTGGTCATCCGTATGTGCCCCACAATCAAGGTGCCCCGTCATACAGTCTGCGCAACCGTGCTTCTGGGATGCTCACCGGTCGACGCGATTTGGGCTCCCGAACAGGCAGAGCAGATGACGGGAGTGACGGGGAATATGGTGATTCGGACGTAGATCTAGAAGGTCCTCTGAAACGGACGGATGGGTTCGGCGGTTTCCTGGAATAATTTTCCACTACTCACGACTTTCTCTATATAGACACCACCTTTCGACACACGAGAGGCGCCGTCTTTATGTCAGTGCCCTCGAGACCTACATTACAGATACTACCTCCATGATGAGGAATCATGGACTGGAGCCGCCACCCATTGATCGTTGTGTTGACAATCGGGGACTGACTTCCGATGCACGACTTGTACGTTCAAAAGTAGGTACCATGGTGAAGTTTAACGAGAGCCTCCAGACAATGATGGCCGCCCTGGACGACGAGATAAAGCACCTCCAACAAGAAATTGAGGGTGCTGAAGAACAGGTACGCGGGATTGAATTGGCGAAGCCCCATTGTTGACAAACCACCAGCGGCGCCAGCTCCAAGCGGCAGTGGACAACCAACAGGAAGCGGCATAATAGGCTTCTCAATGCAAAGCGAGTTGGCTCGCGGAAATTTCTTGATGGTGCCGATGTTTTGTGTTCCTCCTCCATCCCCGAACATGAGCGTAGATTAGAGAGTATGACAAATTGTGAAACTGAAGCCAAACAGATATAATTTATAACTTATAATAGGCCGATCACCACAACTAGTGGCGAGGGAAATAAGTATCTACCAGCCGATACAAGGTGACGAAAGCGGTTTGCCTCGAGACCATAAAAACGAGTCACTAGAAGCTATGGCCTCACTGAGAACCTTTCCGTGATGTTGGCGCTCGAGTTTCACTCGTGGCAAGCTCATCGCCACTCACGGCAGCCAAAGACCCTTTTCGTTTCGGTTTGCCTTGAGACTTTGCGTAATGGGCGACCTCACATTCCGGTTCCAATTTGAAGTGACGTCCACGGCCATCGCTTCGAGTAAACATGGCTCCGCATCCCTCGCATTCTCCACTCTCCTTTCAGTAGATGTCCTAGAGTTGGGACGGGGTTAAGGCGACTTACCATACGGTGCCTCTCCAGTGTGAGTCCTTCTGTGCCTCTCCATGTCATGCTTACGGCTGAAGGAAGCGACGCAGATGCCGCATTCATACATCTGGAAGTATGCATCCTGGACAGTACATGGTTAGTTCCATTTCGGCCATTTCCATTTAAAGGTATGGTATGGGTAGGAGTATAAGCATACCTCCTTTGTTACCCCTTGCCATGGAACAGCTGGACTGGCGGTGCTTGAACCCGTGGGGCTCTGAGAAAACTGTGGAAGTACTGAGACTCCAGCTGTTTTCCAGTAAATTTCATCTTGCGAGCCTGGTGACGATAAGGTTTGCGTGTGTGGCGGGGAGTGACAGGGGCCGGTGTATAGTGACATCCCAGTTGGCGGCGTCGATGATCTTAGCTGAATTCTAAGGAGGCACAGTGATTAGCTTGGTCTTTCACAATTGAAGTAAGACATATTTAAGTACCCACACTGTGTGAGATGGGACACCTGGCGTTAATTGGCCCTCGGGGCCTAATATGCCTAATCTATAAAGTCTAGAAGTGTGAAACTCCCGAGTCTTAATTCAGGTGCTGCGAGCTCACAGGCGGTTCACATTTGGTTGGGAGCCGCCATAGGACTGACAGGGGGTGCCGGGAAGCGCAGCAGCAGCTTGTTCATCCTGGACTACTCTCATTAGGTCCTGGAAAGGGCGTTGCTCCGGTAGAGGTCGGTCCTCTGGATAGCGTGCTGGCATTCGACTCTCGAGGGTGGCGGTCGACTCCATCCAAGGTTGGGCGACATACTGGGGAGTAGGGTGATACAGAGACCGCTGCCGTGGCAAAGACGTTTGCCGGCTAAGGTTTGAGGTGCTCTGCTGTTGCTGTTGCTGTTGCTGTTGTCGTTGCTGTCGCTGTTGCTGCTGTTGCTGCTCCCAATAGGCTTGAGTCCCGGGAGGGTGATTGGCCAGCAACTCGGGCTCAGGGAAATTTTGGGAGATCAAATTTTGGATCTCGTCGCCGTCGTTGAGGTGGGCCATTTCGGAGTGAGGAGTAAAAGGTCGTTGCAATGTGCTATTACCGAGAGTACGGCTAACATCTCGGGTTATATCGGGAACATCTAAGCTCGAGATGGAGCGCAAGGCCCAGACATGGTTGCATATGCTAGTCAGCGCGGATAATGGCGGCCTGCGTCGATATATGACATGTTCTTGCGGGCTTTTTTCCGTATACAGCTTCCCTGAACGTGGATGGTCCATTTGAGGCAAACGGCCGACACGTGAGCTGGCGGTGGATGAGCCATAGCAGCATAGACCTCCGGAGACGGGCTAGGCCGATATTCAAAAGCAATGCGATTAGCGACCGTAGATCGGCAGGCAAAGAACCCGCAAGATGTGCAGTCGTGCAGTTGTGTGTCACAAACAGGCTATGAAAGGCGCGCTGCTGACAAGGCCCCATCATGCTTCAGATGGCACAAATGAGGAAAGGTTTTGATTTCCAGCAGGGACTATTAGAGCGACTAGTGCATATTCTCAGAGAACGAGATCAAGAACTCGCGAGATCAGGCAACAGCTAGCCGAAGGAGCCTGAGTCTGCTCTGTAAGCCTGTCGTGGATCTTGCAACCCTTGAGCGAAGGTCCGCTTCGTCACCCAGAGAAAAGTCTCAAGGCCTGTCGAACCCATGACCGGGTGCTATCACCGCCTGCACGTGCACATCGACGTGAACGGACAGTGACACTGATTCCAGTAAATACTGAGTAGGAGCACGTTTAGAGGCGGGTGGAGCCGTCGGCAACGAATTTCATCCACCCATATGAGTTCCGATATGTGCATGCCATCCAAGTCAGCATGTGGAGTGAAACTATCTTGATTTTGCAGTTCCGGCAAGGTACGAAGGTTCACATATCTTGGGATGAGTCAAAGGGCGGTGACTGCCAGTTGCAGTCCGCCGCTACAGCGACAATCAGCAAATCAGGTATCCAGTGCGCTCCAGCCACCAGGCTGAACGGGAAGTCAAGAGGAGTACCATAAGAAATGACTGTTACCTATCCGCTTCCACGATGGCCACGCCTTCTGCTATCCGCAGGCCTCATTATCTCTAGCGCCGTACTGGTCCTGGGCCTTCTCGACGGATTCAATGTTTACGCATCACTTGCTCCAGTCTCTCTCACCCTCATTCACCACGTGACGTATTTTATCCTCAGTTTCCGAAAACACGGGCCACCTATTTTGCCCACTCCAAAACACAGACAATCAGTGTACCGCTCAGCCACTCCAAGAGGTTTGGATGCGGAAGAGGCTACATCAGAAGCGCCAGATATACCAATTGTCTCCTCCACTGGCGAAGAAACGACCCCTCGCCATCTCGCGACGCCCACGCCTTCCAATCCTTCTAGCTCACGTCCTCTTATTACCTCGGAAACTCCCTCCTATCCCCCTTACCTCACCCACGCCGCAACTCCGACTTTAACCTGTTTGTTAGCCCTCTCATGGTGTGGTACCTTCTGGATACCCATTCTGCTGTGGGAGACGAATCCCGCATTGAGAATAACAGAAGGTATATTATCCATTGTCCAAGCGGGACTTCTGTGGTTGTTCTTTGGCATCTGTCTGCGGCAGCGACGATTAATGCTGAAGAGGCGGGACTTTATTCGAATGGAGAGTTAGATGGCGTGAGCAGCTCGAATGCTTCTCTGCGCTTTGTTCTAACATGCCTACAGGCCATTTATGGATTTATTCTTTATTGATGAATTTGTTGTGTCCACCAGAATATACTTTGCCGATATGAAAATGCAGATCCAGGGTTCTGATGTTGTATTACCGGATTTTATAGACACTATTTGCTTTATTTATGAAGAGAATCCTTCGCTGGTGTTTTTTCACATCTGCTTCCGGACCGGTTATTCCATCCCGGTTAGAGACCGGCATACTTGAACTCCCACATGTCTCGAGTCAAGGTCGATATTGCAGACGGTATTGCAACAATTACATTTGACCGTCCCCAGTCATTGAATGCTATCACTGTTGAGGACTATGATGCATTCAGTGAGGCGTTGCTTGAAATCGACAAAAGACCGGATGTTCTGGTTCGTCTGTCCCACATGCTAGCAACCAGAAGAGAGTATAATTTTGATCCGTTGCTTGCAGGCAACAGTATGGCAAGCGAATGGACGTTGGTTCTCCGCGTGCGTCCCATTTTGTATCGGCAGTTGGCGGAACGGTCCTGATGGTCCTAACCGAGACAACAGGGGGACCGACGTGGGGACGGGAGAGGATGGCTCCAACCTGACTAGCGATTTCAAGGCCTTCCAGAGGCAAGCACGCGCGAACACACACGTCTCTCGGGTGGTACGGGTGGCTGGAACTTGATCTGAAGTACTTGCACCTCATGCCCACTTAGCTGTACACGCACTCTAAACTCCTGATTGCGTGTCTTAATGGACCCGTCATAGGTAGGTTTCTGCCTTGCATATGCGAATGCTAACTTAAGATCACCAGGAATTGCCGCTGGTCAGGACTGTGCCTTTGGGTCATTCTGAAATTGATATAATGGTGTTCAGCTCTCCTTGGTCACTTTGATTTGATCTATGCCGTTGAAGATGCGTGGTTATGCGTTCCTTTCACATTTCTAGGTAAGCATTACACCTAACATACTCGGGAATTCTCATTTCTCATACAACGCCTCTCACGGAAGGCCTAGTTGCGGAAGGCGGATCTAGTGTGACGTTCGTGAACAAGGTGGGCCTCGGGAAAGCAAACGAAATACTGCTTCTAGGCCATAAGCAAAGCGCTCAAGAGCTCCTGAGGATCAATTTTGTCCAGTGAGTCCCACCACCAAAGGGTCCTTGATCGTTGCCTGAAAGAATTCCCTGCAGGAAACTCTTCCCTTCCCAACCCGCAGAATCCTTCCACAAGGCTGTCCGCGAGCACATTAAGCAAGAACTCAATGGGTTGAATCCTGTGGCACTTCTTAAGGTGCGCCCCGTCTCCCAGAATAGCTCCAGTTTCAATGCTCACATATGCCCTCCTTTGCGCCGATCTCCAGATGAAGACAATTATTCAAGCTGGCGTCAGTGAGAAGAACGACAAGGATGGGGTCAACCTACGCGAGTCATACGCCCAAGCGGAACGATTTAGGAGTGGCATCCCCGACCAACAGTTTCGAAGGCTGTCCACTAAGGAGATCAAGCACAAGCTCTGAGGGTTCGTCGGTACGTGATACTCAGATCGAACCAGGTGCAGGCGGCACCGTATTTCGCTATTGTCAGATTGGGCTGTAATCCTACCAACGTCTCTGTACGCAAGTGATCGAATAGACGAGACCGGGATTGCATAATGGTTACAAGTATTCTATGCAGGAAAGTCCAAATCATTTCGGAGACATCGAAGTGTACAAGGTATCAAAATAGGTCCTCTAAGTTAAAAAAAAACAGGTGCGCGCGAATGAATAGATAGACCGAGACGTTTCCATGGGTGCACCGGTGCTTCCTATGGGCGATAACAATTCGGGTTTAAACATATCCCGAACCACTACACAAAGCTGGGGGGTACAGAACCGTAATGACAGTTACCATCGTGTTTCGGGCTGAGCAAGCATTGTCGTTTCCTCTTCCACCACAGAGACAGGTGATGTTGGCGAAGAAGGGAATGTATATTCAGAAGGCGCAAGGCTGGTGTACGTTGTCCTACGTGATGCGGACGGCAGAGGAGGCAGCGGCCTAGCCCCAAAGGTAGGGGTGAAAGACTCGTATTGAGAGGCCGGCGAGGTACTTCGAAAACTGGGAGTCAGGGGGGAAGTGGGACTAGGTCTTGCCACCGAGTGGCCATGTGACGGGGGGTCCACAAAGATCGAGATTGGGATCTGAGGGGGGGTGCCAGGAATTTTGATTGGTCGCATCGGTAAATTGACGGCGGAAATTGGTGAGCTGGTCCCTGCATTGACGGTCTTTGCCGAACGTGGGGGAGGATTGACGATAGCCTCAAGCGGAATGAATGGAGCTCCAGATTGACCCGAGATCCGGGAAATTAGCGTGTTGGGGGTCTTGAGCCTCCAAAGTGCCACCTCTTTCTGTTTATAAGAGCGCCCAGACTCCATTTCAATCGCACTGTCCGCAGTGCGAGGACGATGGTTGGAGCCACTGGTACTGGGTCGACTTCCACCATCTTCTCTGAATCCATATGTGTCTAGCGCAGTCCGGTAGCCCACCACTCTTGGTGCAGAACTAGCAGACAGGGGAGAACGAGGGGAAAGAGCCGGGGTGGAATCGGACGTAGGAGAGCTTAATCGTGGAGGAGGCGATAGCGGTGAGATTGGAGTCTCGACTTGCTCTGGGGGAAGCATAATCACGGGATTTGGACTAGTTCGAGGCTCGGGTGTATAGTACTTGTCAAAGGAGATTGAAGAACTGAACGGTGGACTTGACGTCGAGGTTCTCCCGGTGGGCGGTCGAGAGTCGCACTCCTTCGCAGGGTTGATACTCACAGACCGACGCTGCAACTGCTGACTGCTAGAGGGTGTCATTGGGGTGAGGTAGAAGAACATGGGAGGCTCCTCAAAGGGGAAGGCACTGCTCGGCAACCGTCGATGGTAGCAATTCCCATCTGTCTCGGTGAGAGATGGGTTCGCAGAACCGGCGTAGCACCTCGTAGAGATAGATGTCCAATGATCCGAAGCAATACCCTCGTGAGCTTCAGCTAGAGCTCCAAACGTCGATTCAGGGATCGCATAGCCCGTCCGATCTGTGAAAGATGAGTCGGTGATAGACCATGGGTGGTGCGTTTCTGGTCCTCCAGGTGATAAAGATGGGAGCGTGGTGCCCCGAGGTTCGGTGATAGACAAGTCGGAGAAAGAATGACGCCGTTTGGGCAATTCAACGCCACTCAGTCGCGAGCAGGAGGAAGTCGAAGCTATTAGATCATATGGTCATCTCAGGCCTTTAAACTCCAAAGCACTATCAGCATACCTTCAGCGGAGATATCCAGAACAAAGGACGATATGGACGAAGACCGAATCTGGGACGTAGAGGATCGATGCGGTTGCGAGAGCGTCGGTGAGAGTTTGGACTTGCCCTGCTTCGATTTGCGAATGTTCCCCATTCCACCTCGTCCAGTTACAAGAGGAGAACTAACTGCCTTTTCTCGCTTGTGCTGCTCCACTACCTCCTTTTCTGCTGCGAGAACTGCGCGTATCTCTAACTCTGACATGCGCCGTTTCGATGCCTTGGCCGACGTGGTACTCCCTGCCCCACCTCTACCGGTTTTCAAAATCTACAAGAATAAAGGTTAGTGGGAAGCTCTCCCAAAAAAGGATATGCTGACTTGGCCGCTCCTAGGCACCAACCGAATGTCACGTCCGACTGGGGACCGGATCATATTCTCAGCTAGAGAGTTCCCTGAAGGCGATAACATGGACGTGGTAGCGTTTCCTGCACCTCCTCGACCGGCAGTTTGCTGTATATAGTTGAAAGAAAATTCGGATGAGGACGGAGTCGCGAACATGGAAGAGCTGAGGGCCCTTACACCAGTGGTGCTAGCTCGGGTTTTGAAGCGTGTCAAGCCATCTATTAGCGACTTATGAGGACGGCGGCTGCCGTCAGCAGAGCTATGCATGTAACTACGACCTCCGCAAGGGGGAAACTAAAGAGGGATGACGCCACGCACCCCCCACCTGAGAATTTGACACCCTGTAGGACAGGATAGAGGACGCACAGTGTATTAGACGAATCAGATGCACGATATTTCCGGGTCGTGCGGACAAAATCGGGGAGGTGAACCTGGAGCGGGCAGGACAGCGAAGTGGAAGGACAGCGAAGTGGAAGAATGAGGTGCGAGCTCCGATACGTTCGATACGTAACGGTAGGCTGTGCGACAGGATGCGGCGATGGGATGCAGGAATTTCTGTATAGGGCGTATTAAGAGTCTGACGAGCAGGTGTACCCGTGTATATATAGGATCATGCATTCGATCATCACCAGTGGAGCACGCGGGCAGGTTTCCAGGACCTTAATAAGCAATGTCAGTGTGTCAGTCCCCGGCGACGATGACGACGACGAACGATGTGCTCCGTGCGAACAAGTGCACCAGTCCCCGGACACCCTGTCCCAAGTAATCCAGCTATCTTTTGCCTTTAACCGCCCGGCCCCAGGCACCTTCATTCTCGGCGCTCGTCGCTTAGGACAAGGAAAGGGATATCCCGGGCTGCAAGTTGCGCCGTGGTCATCCTGACTAACGGGTGGATATCGTGACAGTCGCCCTCGAGATTTGCTGAGCGGCCGGGACACGGAGAGGTTCTACATTGAACATCCTCCGAGCTTAAACTCCGCGCCGCTTCCGTCCCCCTTGATGTCGTCGAAGAAACCCAAGCTTAAGGAGCCTATTGGCAAGACCCAAAACATATACGACAAGTTACATCGTGAGAGACGCGTGACTTTGCCCTCGATCCTCTCTCAGTCGGATCGCAGCCTTATTACTCCAAGTAAAGCCCCATCTCGCCGCAGTGGGTGCGAGCAATCGTTCTCGCATTCTCGAGGACCTTGACCAGGTGGCATCTCTGGCCCATGCACTGTATCAAGCTCGGAACGGCGCTGATTCGCTGCCGTTCGCGGACGACCTCGACCTCGAAGGTACTCCTCCCTTCACAATAGAGATACAAATTGAGATGTAATCTAGGTGTCAATTTGTGGAACGCTTCTACTTTGATTCGCGGAGCCCAACATGCAGATGCAGAATTATTCGCCGGCCGTAGGTTGACCAGCCCTAAAAGTCTTGTCGTTTTACTCACTTGAGGCAGTAAGACTGGCCGGCTATCGCCTCATTGCTGCTGGAATGGACTGCGATGCGCCACCGAAAGGTTCGTACATGACATGGTTCACTGGTTGACGCACCTGACATGGACCCCAGTATTCACACATATGCTGGAGCTCTCGAGTAAAGTCGGGTCTGCTCTTTCTGCTATCGGGGCGAACGATGTTGCCGGTTCCGTCCTCACTGAAGCCGCCGAGGTGCGTTGCACCTTCCCGAAACCTACCGATCTCAATTATGTTCTTCGGTAGTTTGAGAAATTGCTGCAGACCGAGGAGGCACCACAGGACCCCACTCACGAACGCGAACGCATTCATTCGGTCGTCCTCTATTATGCAAGCCGAATGGAAGCGGTAACTTCCTTTTCATCCACAGCCACCCACCTCTAATGACCGTCTGGATCAGGCCTGGAATCAGGGAACAGAAGGAGTAGCACTTTGGATGTTGGAGAAGATTGTCGGTTAGCTCCAAGATCTGCAGAGCAGGAAACCTTCCTGACCTAAGAAAAGATGCCCAACAAACTGCGACTATTTCATCACACGATGTCAGTTAAAACGTACATACAAGAAACATGTGGTCGATGTTGATTCTTTGCAGCTCCACCTTATCTCTGCAAAGGTCCTGGACATTGGCAAGGCAATCATGAAAGGACAACACAATGAGAAGGAGGATCGCGAAAATGGACTAAAAGCGTTGGATGCGATCAAATGGATTCAGATTGCTTTCACGTTGGTGGAAAAGACGGAGGATGAGGCCGCCTTGGGCACAAATGAATTGAAAGTATAGAAAATTCTCTCAGACCCACCGAACGTCGATCACTAAATTTCCTTTGTCTCATTTTCTAGAATGCCATCCTCCGCAATCTAGGTACACTGCCTACCTCAACACTTCGAGCTGAGTTCTGACCGCATGCAGCAAGAGCGTACTATATCTCGGCGTCCGTCCAACCTGACAATTTGCAGCGTGCAGAGGCCGCTCTTAAGGAGCTCCTTTCGTCCTTTGGCGAACTCAAGGACAAGGTACCATCACTCTCTCTGTGTGCGAATTCGGAGACTCATTCATTAAACGTAGCGGAGTGCGGAATGCAAGCAACTCCGGTGGATGAGCCTTGCTGTGTCGAAACGTAGGCGGTCATCAGAGACCGTTCTCTTTGACAGTTAGTCATTCCCATGGCCATGCTCTGCTTACTTAGCCGACCTGACCATCAATCAGTTTTCTGCTCTATTATAGATAACATAGACTTCACTGACGGAGAAGTACAGGAGTATGTCCACCGCTTATTTGTGATGTCACCCTGACCCTTCGCCATTCAATAGCGTGCTGCTAGAGCTCCGGGTTGCGACTAAGGACTAGTGTGTATGGCAAGGCTGTATTGCTGATCTCTCATCCCCCACACACAGCTTTTCTCTCGTAACATCTACTCTACGGCACTTCCTTCAGTATGCACTCGACACACCAGCTGGACACCCATACGTAGACAAGCTCCTCATGTCGCTTATCTTCCATTGCAAAGGTGACAT
>Ga0307513_10006314_pt1 | contig 15521 bp, 14 predicted proteins | sample 15_EM_MG_FD_202174 | JGI IMG/M metagenome (GOLD analysis project Ga0307513, IMG submission 202174) | Populus trichocarpa ectomycorrhiza microbial communities from riparian zone in the Pacific Northwest, United States - 15_EM | ecosystem: Host-associated > Plants > Roots > Unclassified | place... | reverse complement strand
ATAGCTAGATTTTCAAAGTAGTATCTCTATTATTAATTGTGATAATCAAATGTAAGTTTGATTTTTCAGTGGTTGCTATGGGTGAGCGGGATCCCGGTCCTGATCGGGTTCCCGGTAAATGACGTTACAGGCCATCTGGAAGTGAACTTTTGCTTCAAAATTAGGGCTCCCGAGATATCCGATATACAAGTTAGGGATTCCGATTATATATACGGTAGATCAATGGCCTTAGAACTATCTCTACTCCTACGACTTTAGTCTTTAGGATGAAAGAACACCTGGCTTATCCCAGTATGATTGAAAATCTTGATAATCCTGCTGCGCTTTACCCATCCGAGAGGCCGTGCTTTAAGTAGTAGGTTTTCCAGGCCATGCTTCAGTGTGCTTGTCTAGAGATTCCTGTAGATTGCCAATAAATCTAAGGACTTGACAAAAAAAAGATCTCTTGAGAATATCGGTGTCTCATTTGAAAGCAGTTCTGTGATATGTGATGCTTTTTTCCTATTGACCATACCCGAATACTGTGACCAGTAACCTTCTCAAGTTCCAGCGCGAATCAGATTCTGGAACCAGCATGGTGACAGGATTCCGCTTCGGGCTGTAACCAACCATATGTTTCCGATCTCGGCGGGAATAAAAACGGAATTATGCGCGCTCGGGAAACTAATGCGGTCCTATTAATCGTTAGGTTGAAGCTGTGGGGAAGGGAGGTTGGGTTGGGCTGAGAATCCCATTGGATTTTAAAATGGCGGGGCTTAAAAGATGCAAGACACCAGTACCGATATTCTTCGAGCACGATCAACGACGGGCGTTGGCCCGATTAATTCCTTGGATATATCTTCTTGATAATGTGAGGGGCTCTTCCTTCCTACGACAACCTCACTAAGTGATCCCAGCGCAGAATGAACTTGCCATACCACCACTTCCATTTTGCTATAGATACGTTACAATCATGATGGGCTCTAAGTTAATTCTAACACAAAGGTACTTATAATCCTAGTCTTATCTCTATTGATCCCCACTGTTCTATATATCGATACTAATTATGACTAATTGTTACCAGAACCTCCAAGACCCAGAGCGACATTACTGGTAGCTACAGCGGCAACTCGGGTGACGGGAATAATTATGGGGACAGTGTGAATATAACCACAAACCATGGAGGAGTGCACTACTATGGGGCCATGGGTGAAAATGAGCCTAGCGGTATGCATTAACTAACCTTCCACCATCGCTATAGTATTTTGAAACCACGAGCTAACTTGCGTATAGAAGATACCCCAACGGGGCCATTCTGGATGGTCCCATATAGTCGGAATAGGCGCTTCGTGGGCCGGGAGGGTATTCTTAGGTCTCTAGAGGAACAGGCCTGTAAGAGCGGGTTTAACCGTATTGCCCTCCATGGATTAGGAGGTTCCGGGTAAGACAGACCCAAAACATCAGGACTCAAGTTCCCAAGCTCAAATGTGCGGTATGATATATCAGCAAAACCCAAATCGCGCTCGAGTATGCTTATCGATGCAAGGACACCCGCCACATATTCTGGGTGCACGCGAGCACTTTCTCCAAGTTCCGGGAGGGCTACATGCGAATCGCCCGGGAGGCGAAGATCCCTGTCCGGAGCGCGACCCCCGAAAAAAACCAAGAGGAAATACTCCAAGACGTGAAGTTTTGGCTCGAGGGTGCTGGCAGCAAGGATTGGATTCTTCTCTTAGATAACGCAGACAACATAGCCGATTTCGAGAGCAACGGCAGTGAAATATCAAAGTTCTTGCCACAGGGTGCGAAAGGAAGCATCATACTCACGACTAGGTCTCTAGCAGTGGCCGAGCGTGAAGACTGCAACGTCATCGAAGTGGGTAAGGCCAGCGATGCTGAAGCGCGGGAGCTGTTTTCACGGCAATTAAAGGTCCCTGGGAATCTTCAAATAGGAGACGAGCAAGCCGTTGGGAATCTCATTGACTTCCTCAGTCACCTACCCTTGGCGATAACTGGCGCTGCGGCATTCATGTTGGAAACCAGTACCTCCCCGTCAGACTACTGGTCCCTCATACAAGAGAGCGACAAGCAAGCAAAGAGGCTCCTCTCATCTGAATTCCGCGTCCTGGCTCGGGAGGCGGACATGACGGAGAGCATACTCAGCACTTTTTTCATCACTTTCGACAGGATCAGCGTGCAGACGCCTATGGCCTCCGACCTTCTCAGATTGATTGCGTTCCTCGATAGGCAGAATATACCGAAGGACCTAATTGAGCAGTCCGGCCTGGAGGGTGTAACCGATTCGCTGGATTTTCGGAGAGCGATAGGTACCCTTTTAGGCTTCTCGCTGGTGAGCGAAGAGCAGGACTACGAAGTTTACGAGCTTCATCGTCTGGTGCAATTGTCCGTGCATGCTTATTTATCCCCTAAGGAGACGAGTGAGTGGAAGGGAAGAGCAGTGGAGGTAATCTCAGCACTGTATCCGGAATACGATCATGGGGTTCGGCATATGTGTGCTGTCTATCTGCCGCATGCACTTGCTGTGATGGAGGGTTCGACAGGTCCAACGGTGGACGAACTTCATTGCCGGGTGGCGTCCCATCTCTATAGCACAGGTTATTACGACGATGCAGAGACACATATCCGGCAGTGTATTGCTGGGGGGACAAGTAACGACCAGATCCCAGAGGGGACGCTCGGTTTGACTAGAATTTACGCTTACCTCAAGCATACCCTAAGTCTTCTAGTGGGGTTGCTCTCCAGCGTGTTCGGCTATATATGGCTCCTGCTCTCCCGCAGGCATAGTCAATACTATCGCCGATACTGGAGTAGACGCAGGCTTTTGACTCAGATATTAGAGTCTCAAGGAAGATACGCTGAGGCCGAGTCGTTGAGCCGAAGAGTGCTGAAAGGCACTGAGAAAGCCCTTGGGCCAGGGCACGCAGATACCCGAGCGAGTGTTAATAACCTCGCGGCAGTCCTGAACCAACTCGGAAATCACACTGAAGCTGAGAAGATGTTTCGGCGTGCACTTGAAGCTAAATCGGGGACAGTCGAACCTGAAGACCACGCGGGCCTTAATAATCTTGGTCCGGTGTTATGCCAACTAGGGAGGTATGAGGAAGCAGAGGAGATGCTCCGGCAGGCAATTGAAAGTGGAGAAAAGGCCCTGGGGCTAGAGCACCCCGATGCCCTTGCAACCGCACATAACTTAGCATTGGCGTTGACAAACCTAGGCAAGTTCGAAGAAGCGGAGAATCTCTACCGCAAAATACAAGATGCCCAACAGAGGTCACTCCGACCAGAACACCCGGATACTCTAGCATGCATCAATAATCTCGCTACGGTCCTAGATAGTCAAGGAAAGTGCCATGAAGCAGAGGCAGAGTACCGTAGAGCGTTAGAAGGGTTCGATAATAGCCTCGGACCAGACCATCCAACCGCTCTCACTATTGTTGAAAACCTTGCTTCCGTTCTCACTAAATCGGGCCAATATCAGGAGGCAATGGACATGCTCTGGCGTGCACTGGAGAGTAGTGAAAAGTCACTGGGTCCCGAGCACCCAAATTCAATTGGAGCCTTACAGAACCTAGGATGGGTCCTATACAAACGAGGATGGTACGACCAAGCAGAGCTAGCTCTCCGACGGGTATTAGACCTCCGGGAGAAAGTTCTTGGACCAGAGCACCCAGATACACTCGACACTCTCAGCGATCTCGCATCAGTTCTTCAAGAACTCGAAAATTACGAGGAGGCGAAAGAAATGTTCCAACGTGCGCTCGCACTTCGAGAGAAAACGCTCGGGCCAGAGCACCCCCATACCCTAGCTAGTGTTAACAACCTAGCCTGCCTGAACTCTCTCGTAGGTAACCACCAAGAAGCAAAAACGTTGAACCTCCGGGCCCTATCCGCTCGGCAAACCCACCTAGGACCAGACCATCCCGATACTCTAGTCAGCACTGCAAACCTCGCCAAATGCCTTTCCGATCTCGGCGAGCATGCGACTGCGGAACACTTGCACCGCCGCGCCCTCTCCATAAACACGGAACTGTTCGGCGAGGAACATCCGGACACGTTAACACACATGAACAATCTCGGGGCAACGCTCCAGCAACTCAGGAGATTCTCTTCCGCGGAGGACATGAATCGGAAGGCACTTTCGGGAAGGGAGAAATTGCTTGGGCCCGAACACCCGGAGACCCTAATTAGTTTGCAGAATCTTGCATATGTAGTGGGCGAGGTAGGGAGGCACGGGGATTCGGTAGGGATGCTAGTTAGGGCGCTCGGTGGGTTTGAGAGGAGCTTAGGGGTGGAACACAGAGTTACTAAGTTGTGTAGGAGGAGGTTGGGTGAGGCATTGGTGAAGTTGTGCGAAGGGGGTGATAGTGAGGGGATGAGGGTGGGAAAGGGGAAGGAGAAAGAGGGCACAAAAGAAGAAGTGGGTGGAGGAGAGTGTGCGGGGGTGATGGCGGCGGAGACAGATGTGGGAGAATGAAGGTTATATAGGAAGACTCATAGTCGATTTTCCAAATAGATCCAGAACGCTCAACGAACTTCACTACAAGGGTAGGGGAGAACAGGTCAGTAGATAGTAGATACCCAGTACTTGATACCCTAGTCTACTCTCGTCGAAGCTTTACTGTCATAACTAGGTAAGCGCTGGCCTTCTATAACACGCCCAAAAAGCACATCCATGGATTACTACCTTTGTAGCAGGCTAAGAACAAACAAATCCCCGCCAGCATGATCCTTTCCAGAACCCAGTAGCCCATAGCCCCTACACCTCGATTCCTCTCTCTCTCCCTCAAAGCTTCCGTTGAGTCTAGAACGAGTCGTCGTTGGTAATCACTCGATCAGGATGTAAATACGTGCGAGATGAGAGCGAGAGAACAAGCTTGACTGTTTGCCCCATTATGGGCGTGTTCTAGATTCTCAAGTTCTTCCCTCGTATAGTACCGCTCCGGAAAGCCTGATCGGACTATCACATGTCCGGGCAGCCACTAATTCCCCACCTATGAGCAAGTGTTATCTCCCCCTCACCCGGAATCCGAACCGGAAAAGGGAGTCAGAATCAGAGAAAGCTCCGGTAATATTATACCCAATGCCGGACGGAGGGGTAAAAAAGTGGTGGAGCTGTTCAACTTGAGAAGGAACAAGTATTAGAGAAATCGGGAGGGGGCGAAATACGTACCAGTGCTTGGGCACTTGCGTAATATGGCCGACGGTGAAAGTAGAGGGAATGGATATATCTCAGCCCTTCTGACCCCTGGTGGTGCCTCCCAGACCAAGGTTTCATTATTTCCCGAAATGGGATTTGAGGGGGAGCAGATAGCCCTGCTGTGGTGCCGGAAATAGTATGAGTTGGAGTCGGTGCCCAGGCTGTCCCCGTTCCAGCCGGATTCGTCTGGCGATTAATTGGGAAGAGTGGTGCCTGTGCAAGAGTAGGGCTTGCTGTCCTTCCTCTTGTCTCGTGACCGCAGTGCGGCAAGAAGGTTCTCCAGAGGACAAGTGAGCGGCTATCCGCAGGGCCCGCCGGGAGCCACGAGCCACGGATAGCAGGTGATGAAAACAGCCTTCTTTTCTTTCTTTTTTCCAAAAAAAAAAAAAGTTACTCACGCAGTAAGTTAGCTGGGTATATCTATCTATACCCCCTAAACCCCGAACAAGCAAGTGGTTTCCGGAAAATCTCCTACCTTCATCCCCTTCACATTTCTATTTTCCCAGGCGCAGTTAATCCACTCTGAACCAAGCGCCATGACGCCGTATGCCTTCCTCACACGATTAGAAAAATATCACGACAAACATTGGTTTTCTTCTTCCCCTTTCACCAAAGCCGGGGGGGTTACGGTATCATACCTCCAATCATCATGAAAATCACTCGATTTACCAGCCCCGATAGATATCATTTGGTAACCAGACAAAGGCCAAAACACACCAAAATTGCAGGCTTTGGTTGCTAAGTCACTATATTTCCACAGACATCTAGAAACTCGACTTTGGAAAAAGATTTGTGGGTGCTATATAATAGCAAATTACTTCTCGAATCCCTTCCCATGCCGCCCCCACCTATGGTGGCCGGGCAATGATATATCCCGAAAACCAGAAATTTTGGTGTTGTTTTGGCCTCTCTCTGGCTACTAAACCACCCCAATTAACCCGTTCTCGAAGCTACACTGAACCCATCACGCCATAAATTTATAATACCAGCGTCCCCGATGGCCCTGCCAGCTATGAAAATGCTTCAGAACAGAACGGAGATGCAGGAGTGACAGGTCGAGAGGGGTTTATATACAATACGGAATACGGTATATCAGACCAGTGTGATAGAATACCCAACCTAGGTTCATAATCGATCGACCCCCCACTTCTACTACACGTAATCTCCATGGCGAAAGGCAATCACCTACTCCCCAGGGGGCTTCACAACCCGAGATAATGCCCCCCCCCTCCTAGCAATGGCACTCAGGTCAACTTACTCTTTATCAAAAACCAAGCACTCGCAATGCAGCACCCGCACCAGCACAATACCGTCCGTATTGTTTCCCGCTCTTTTCGACAAAGTAATTCCCCACACCTCGTGATATACTCTGCGGTCCAAGATCGTATTTCTCCGCAGGATCCGCCGGGTAACAAATGAATGAAGAAAGCAAATAAACAAACAAAAACCAGCGCATCGCATCGCATGTCCTACCCACAATACCCCGTGAGAATATAGGTACTTCGCAATCCCGGCGTAGCTTTTCCACAGGGCGCTACGGCCAAAACCGTTATTATGGAAAGAAACCTATCTTAGTTGATCAATCGCTCTCCCCGGTCTTGCTTCGACACCCTCCCCACCCCGCCTTCTCCCTCAGCGGACAATACGCAATACCCCCGTTTATAATAAAAATAACGCAAGCCGGAATACAGAAAGGTACCCACGATCTATATCCAACCGAAAAAGCCCAGCCAGCGCTGAAGACACATGCATACGCAGTCAAATCCTAGTTTTCCCAGGGAAGTACTTTGGAGGATGGATAAGACCTCTTTTTGCCTTTGGAGTTTCACTCGGTATGAACCTCCTCCTCCTCCGCCATCAATTAAGTTGCCCTTTTCCCCTATTTGCCCGTTTGTTAGTATGATAGCACAATCCGGAGAGATACAGTCTCCAGAAACACCCTAGCACGGAATCCCCTCTTCCCCCTCCCATCCCCGCTGCGCATATAATAATAATCAATTGTAGTTCACAGAATCTGGCGTATGAGTATTAATCGTAACCAGCGGCTTTTCCTGTGTGCAACTTACTCTGGCTCCTGGTAGCCGGTCGGTATATGTGTTGTAGTTCAAGGAGGCGTGAAGATAAGATTGGGGGTTGTGCCTTGGGTGATGGTGGGTGTTTTCAATGGCCGGGGGTGAGTGTGGGGAGGGGTTAGTAGTTGCTAGGGGTGCCATGGTAGTGATAGTGGCAGTCATTATTAGTGATCAAGGAATTATGGCAATCGCGATACCCATCAGGCACAAGAACTTCACGTGTCGATGTCAACAAAAATGGTTGGATAGGTTGGGGCGCCTAGAATGCCCATCGTCATAGCCACTCACTCGCACATACATCACCCTGTCAACGCCCCAATCCAAGCGCGGTGGCCTACCACCGGATCACGACCCCGATAAGCAACACCGTACCGCACTGGGGCTCCCGCCCCCACAGAGCAGAAGCAACACCCATGACACAACACCCAACCCTGCACTTTACCACCCAGCAGGGATCAGGAACACAACGGTGCACCCCTCCCCCAACACATTCCCTTATTCACTTAGCCCCCCCGCACAGATGCATACCCTCATAATCGTTTATTCGCTTCGTAATGCAATAATGCCTATCTCCGAGCAAAAGTATAACTATAGTAATCGACCCAATCGCCATGCACTAATGCCTAGAGGTAAAAAAAACAACCCCCAACCAATCCAAAATAAAAAAGGGAAGATATTTTTCCGTTTCAACCCAACCCAAGAAATAGATAATGGGAAATGAAAAATAATGAGTTACAAGATTAATGAAAACACTGGACCCAAGCCCCTAGTGCCGAAGGGAGGGTGATGAAGCCATCGCAGAAATTACCAAACACCCGAGAAAGCAAGGCAGATGGGAATAGCCACAATTGAAGAGATGACAAAAAACCTAACACTAATCACGCAATCCACCTCCCCCGAACAAACCCCAGCTTACAAATTTGAAAGCTTGGCTGGCTGGCCATTGACCTCCAGGGTGGGACTTGACGATCCGGAGTGATCACCGGCGGGATTGTACATCTTGGAGCGGATGTAGTTGTCGAGTTCCATGTCGTTGAGCCACTGCAAGGTTTTGTTCTTGTCAAGGTTCTCTTTCTGAGCGGCACGAATGACGGAGCGAGCGACGATGACAGAAATCGACCTGATTCGGTCAAGGTTGGGGTAGAGCCAGCCCTTCTCACGTTCCTCATCCGTGAGAGATTCGGCCAACCCGACAGCAGACGCATAGATCATCTCCTGGGTGACGTGCACAGCCTCGCACAAGACAGTACCAAGTCCGATGCCAGGGAAGACATACATGTTGTTTCCTGTAAACTGGTAAGTAACCAAACTTGTGAATTTCAACCGATGAATTCCTACCTTGGCCGGGAGTATAGACCCTGCCGTCGGCTTCAAAATCTGGGAAGGGCGATCCAGAGGCAAAGATGACCTTGTTGTTGGTCCATTGCATTGCCTGCTCATAGGTGCACTCCGACTTGCTGGAAGGATTCGAGAGAGGGAAGATGATTGGCCTCTCGTTATAGCTTGCCATTTTGCGAATCACTGACTCTGCGAACGCTCCACCAATGGTAGAAAGCCCCATGAGAGCAGTGGGTTTGACATAATCCACAACTTCTTCGAGAGACTTGAATTGTTGGCCATTGTTGTCATCCCGAGAGAAATATATTTTATGTTCTTGTAGAGTATCGCCACGGTCATTCGTCACCATTCCCTGGGGGACCGAGTCAGCATTTGTTCAATTTATGACACAGGGCACAACATACCTTTGAATCTACGAGCCAGAACATCTTTCTAGCGTCAGATTCTGTGATACCGCTCTTGATAAAGAGCTCGCAAATCTGCTTGGCAACACCAACAGCCGCGGAACCAGCACCGAAGAAAACCAGCTTCTGGTCCTTGAAGGGGATGCCAGTGCTCTTGAGGGCATTGATGGTACCTCCGAGTACAACGGCACCAGTTCCCTGAATGTCGTCATTGAAGCAAGTGTACGTATTGCGATATCGCTCCAGGGATGGGAAGGGGTTTTTGAAGTCCTCAAATTGGACAACAAGGCTGAGGGGATGTTAGTCTGATTCAATCCACGGGTGGGAAACAATGAGACGTACCCGGGCCATTTATCGTTAAGAGCAATCATCATCTCGTCAAGGAATTCCAACTGCTCTGCCTCGCTAACGCGGTGCATCTTGGCACCCAAATACAATGGATCTTTGAGATTGGCGGCATTCTCGGTTCCAACGTCGATAGTGATGGGAAGAGTGCGGTCAGGCTGAATACCAGCGCACCCAACATAAAGGGCAAGCTTTCCGACAGGGATACCCATCCCGTTGACCCCAAGGTCGCCAAGACCCAAAATACGTGAACCATCAGTGACAACAGCAATATCAACTTTCTCTGGGGTCCAGTTGTCAAGGATCCCACGGAGGTTGCCGCGGTCGGCGTAGGACAGATACAGCCCTGCAAAGTGTCAGAAAGCAGCCAAGAAACTGTCCGGTGGCAACCCTAGCCCGAGCTCACCGGCAAGGACTAGTGCGGCAAGCTAGCGGGCGAAACCGGAGGTCGAGGGGAATAAAAATATGGGAAGCCAAGACTAACCTTCGGGCTGGGTGTAAATATGCGACCATTTTACACATGCTTCGCCGACTACCGGAGTGTACACAAGAGGAGTGATTTCCTGCATTTTCCGAAGGAGTTGTCAGCACTCGTGTCCTTTCCGGGAAAATCGACAATGCAGTCACTCCATGCAACAGTATTCCCGGTAATCCGGTGCCCAACAAAAAATCGGGTTCTCTTTTCCGGGACAGTCTACCCGGGGAAGAGGAGCAGGGGGAAATCAAAAAGAGAAACACTGACCCTCATGTTATCCATCAACAAGCGGTAGAAAAGGTTTACATTGGTATTGCGCAAGTTGGACAAATACATGTACTTGTCGATAGGATTTGACTTTTGAGCGATCTGTTCAAGACCTAATACGCAGACCACTGTCAGCATGGATAACGTAATCATGCAATACTCGGCAAAGTGGCGGGAGTTTGGAATATTTGAGCACATGGGTGAAAGGCCACATTGAGGCTGAAATTCAAACCCCGGTAAAATAATGCGAAGATTTCTCGCGTGATAATCGTAAAGCATTAGGATAGGAAGGGGTGATAGCTTACATCGAGCTTTCTGGAGCTCATAGCTCTCGACATGAGGCGGGAGAAGGCCATGAACCTTAAGCTGGGCACGAAGATCCTCATTGTAAGAGGTGTCGAAATCGGTTGGAGAGTGCGAACGGGAGTGAGCGGCAGAGTGAACTGCGGAAGAAGCCTGGTGTTCCCCACTGTAACAAACACAATTGTTAGCGAGAAAGCTCTCAACCAATGATGCAATTGAACCGAGAACGGACACAAACGGAAGAGGATGGAAGATATACCTCTGACTAGGGGTACCAGATCTCAAGAAAGGAGTCATCATAGAAGCGGGGGCCATGTTTATAGATTGTTTAAAGTTAGTGTCCTGACCAAGGAAGTTCGTGTTCGCCCTTGCGAAATTGAGTGGAAGCTGGGAGTAAGAAGGTAAATTTGTAGAGTTGACTGCTGACGGTAATTGCGTGGAAGAAGACGAGCAAGATGAGAACTTGGCGGACGCTGAGGGTGAATAAGGCGAGGTTAAAGTGCTCGTAGTGTTTTGAGAAGTCTCGGTTTTAGGTTTGTGGTTATTGTGGTTAGAGCGTTGCTTACGTTGATGGAAGAGATTACGAGGGATGCTTAATCGAGTAGGGCAGAGGAGGGATCGTGGAAAAGGACGGGTGGACGACAGCATGACTATATATAAGAGAGAAGTAGTGTAAACGACGAATAATAAAATCAATAATGCCGCAGACGCCGGAGCAAATATTTTGGGGGGCGGAAAGGCAGGTGGAGGGGAAGGGGGGGGGCAAGGAGATACCGGTAAGCCAACTTGTAACCAACGAGGGAAGAGAGCGAGGATACTTGGATACGGTACTCTGTAAGGAAAAAAGAAAAAAGAAAGCCCTTATTCTCTCTCTCCTTCCCCGTCCTCAGTCTGAGGAATGGGATGATAGCTGGTCCTTCCCAGTCGCTAACTATCCTCACGCAGGAAAAAATAAATGCGGACCTTTGTCTTCCCTGCCTGTGTTACCGGTATGTGTTGCCTATCGTTGCTGCTGTTGTTGTTGTCTCTCACTCGTAACCCGCAACTCGGCACAAGCCAGGGCAGGACTGTATGTACCAGCACGAGTGCTCGTACAGTACCGTGCTGCAGCAACGAACCAGCAAAAAAAAGTGGGAGAGAGAGAGAGAGAGAGAAAAAGAAATGACAGGAGAATGAGAAAATATGCTGTGCAGGGCGCGTATGTGAGAGTGAGCAAGGCCTTCCGGACCCTTTGAAACTTGCTACAACTTCAGCTACGATACCTGCTTAGCTACCGATACAGTGGTTACTGATATGATCCACCCAGAACCAAGCGGAGAGAGGAAAATAAAGCAACACGAGGGCAATATGGTATTATCTGACCATGGCACGAGTGCTTTAGGCGCTGGAAAAGTGAAGGGAAGCCGTGTGATTGATTACTGGTAGCGGTTGGCATCTTGATACCGACCCTTGATCAAAAAGAAGGTCAAGGGATCCATGTTTTCTTTTTTTGGGAGGAGGAATGGCTTCTGGAAAGCAGACCTCGGGTTCTTTCGGAACATTTCAGGGTCTGCGTGTCCCGAGTTTTACAGGGTTGTCGAAAAGGTCAGAGGAGGAGGAAGATGGAGTTTTTGCTCACATCCCCAATTTCGGAACCCAAGAAGTGTTGAATTTCAAAGAGGTTCTGCACTATAGCCAACCCCTTACTCGTATTATATGATTGAATGGCCATTGTTTCCCCCTCTCATCCCAACACCCCACAGCATAGCGGGCGCGGACATTTCAAGCTCGCTGCCACTTGCCCTAGGCAAGAAGTGCTCGGTAACAGGGATGAATCTCTGCGCATCCGAGCTCCAATACAAAACACACCTACCCTGTTTTAGCTACATCTTTCCTGGGACAAGTGCCCATTTTTATGCATTTATGCATTGAAGATGTGGCTTCTTTTTCCCAACAAGCTTTTTTTTCTTTCAGAATATCAACCACCGGCAACATGTCGCAGGCACCATGCTCCCTTCGGCTCCCTCCACTTGGTGCTTGTGAGACAGCATCAACTGGGCCAACCGGAACTGGTCCAACTCAAAGCCTCCAGTGCCATACGGTATCCTGGAATGGTGAATTCATGCTTCAGTACTGCCGCGCGTAATAAAAAAGACAACTTTCAGGATCACGGTTTTGAGTCTTTTTTCTCTTTCTTTCCTCCAGCTTCCGCCGCACAAACCATAAATTGATTAAAAAAAAAAAAAAGTCCCTAAAAAGATCTTCCGTGTGGTACAATGTTACAGTAGAACAGAAGAGACGTGCACCCGAGCGTTTCATAATTGCTGCCTATCATCAGCATTGCCCCCAACTGCACAAATTCCTAGGATTCCCGTTCAGTAAGCCAGATGCATAACTTACTCCCGAATGGGTCCGTGAGGGGATACCGGCTTACATGCTCCACCCTGCCCTATCACATAACCTATCCATCGGTATTTGGAATGGTTCACCACTGCACGCACAGCACTGTACGATATGCCCTCTCATCTCTTTCCTTCCTTCCCAATTGCAGCCCTTTTCCGAACATTTTGCTCTTTCTAGGGTGCATATATTGAGGCGGACTGGGCCCCACCCTGCTCTTCAGGAGACTTCATCTTCTTCTCTAGGCTTACGCGGGTCTGTCGCGCACATCAAACCCCGGTGCCTGTAAGCTGTAGCTGTGCTGAGCTATGGCTCCAATTGCCACTCCACGAGTATACGGCCAATTCCTCACGAGCCGACAGGAGTTTTTTTTTTCTTTTTTCTTTTTTAGTTCCTTTCCCCCCTCAAAGTCTCAGTGAGGCTTTTTCCCACTCTTTGCTCTCTCTCATTCCATTGATTGCAGGCCTCCTTGCTTGTCGTCATGTTACTGTCAGAAATAGTTGGGGAAAAAAAAGTGTGTGAAAAAGTTACCCGTTGCATAGTTTCATGAATTATTAGGGTAGCACAAGATCGGGTTGGTTAGGAGGTCGGCCAAGGCTGAGGGGAAGTTGATCCGCTCCCTTTCGATCCGTCGTGCACCCCAGATTTTCGCTAAATTTGCAGCTTGAGGTAAAGAGCACACGACACTCAAAGACATCAAGCCTTTCCCCACGAATCTCCGGAACGTCACCTACGAATTGGTTAATGGGACAGGGTAAGCGATGAAATAATAATAAAAATAATAAAAAAGTAGCCCAAATCCCCCGGAGCGAGGGGGAGAATTGGTCCCCATCAAAGCCCGGGATGGCGAAGAAAAAAGGGCTTTTTCGCAGTGGCTTATTTATTTTGATGTTTTGCTTCTTTCCACAACACTATCAGCCCAAAAGACCTTCCGTCCCTGTGTGCTCATGTTTGCAGGCCGGCTTGAGGGCACCCCCTCCGACGGTGTGTCGGCACTTGCCTAATGTGCAAGTTAGGGAGAACGCCGGGATCATTCTACAATGTGCTATTCGTATCGTAACGTTTCCTGGTTCTGAGATGGGAAATACCGGGCCAAGCCTCCATCTCATGTACGAGGACGGAACTGTGGGAGATATAGATGGACCCGCAGTTGATTGCGTGAGACTCGTGAAAATTGCGTACCATTGGTGGGACTGAATTTAGGGGCTTCGAGAGGGTGTTTAAGGGATAGGAAGGGCACGAAGGAGGATCATCAGGAACCTTCATCTCCTTCTCTACTTCTGCCCGTCCCTTTCTACAAGCTTCCGTGAAATGGTGATAAACGAAGAAAAAATTTCCTTCTCTCTCTTCACCCCTTCGGATACTAACTTGATAGGATTGCCTCGTTTGCTGAAATAGAGCATCGCTTCCAACTTTCCATATCCCTCACAAGAACGCCCCAGAGAGAGCGGGGAACCTCCTACGACACTGCACTCATAAAGTATACAGTAATACCACGTTGGATATATATTATTCCGTTCCAGGAGCTCCGGGCGCTCTAGAGTAGCGGTAGTCGCCTGTTGCCGATGAGCCGCGTTCCGAGTGGTGGAGCAATTTTGCCCTGAGGCTCTGTCGACAGCTGGATTACCTAAGCTTGGGGGGTAAAGAGAGCACAATGACATTGAGTCCAAGTGGTATTTTTATTTTTAATTTTTACAGATTGGTGGTAATTATCGCTTGTCACCAGATGACCATCAACTACACGTACGCAAGAACCAACCGACGTCCGAATTTCTCCGACTTCAACTACCGTACTATATACCTAATCTGCTCATGGATACTCCCTAAGCTAGTATTTGACTTTTGGTAATAGGCCAAGCTCATTCCATCGGAGTGCTCCGCCAGGCAAACCCACAGCAATCCCCTTTCGTTTGTAAGCCCTATGGTTCATCTTCATGAGCTAGCCACCCGACAAGGTGGATCTCTTTGACGAGTACTGTACCGTAGCTGTTTGAACCACCGCCCCACGAAAAAGAAAGGAAAAGGCTGGCGCGTGGGGTTGTAATAGTATCCTGACCAAATCATGCGAGCATAGCACACAGTGTTTCCAATACTCCCGCAAGTGGCAAACGAGCATCACCCAACGACCCGAACCCAACTCTCCCTCATATAATTCTCTTCAATGGAGAGATTACGTACTGAAGCGACTGATCGATCTTCGGAACCATCTGACTCGGTGCTCAAACCCTAACCCCGGGCGGGGGTTGAGATAAGCTTAAGATGACAGCCCCGGCCCCCGGGGATGACGGGTGGCGGGGGCGGGGGAGATTTGCCGTCTCCAAAGTATGATACCGTAAACGAGATGTTGGGATACCCAAGGGCGTAAACCCGACGAAGGAGGTGAAACTTGCCTGGACTGTGCTCAGTGCGGCATACCGTATAATCTGGCAAAAGTCGGAATGGAGCTGAGGTTCGCTTAGGTAGAAGGTGTGGCAACTGCGGGTTCGGCAAGTATTTGCCACCGTATGATTCAACGTACGCAACCCTATTGAACACCCAACCAATACCACCAGCAGTACATCATCAGAGAGAAAAGAAGCTTCATGAACAAAGTAAAAGGTGCGAGAAAACGCTAGATGACATTTGTCCATAAATACATAAGTTGGAAACTATGGAGCTTAAAATCAAGTGCAATCTGTACTTTTTGGAAGTAGATTTTGACGAGAGAACTGACTTGACCCTACGATTATATTCACCTACAA
>Ga0307513_10006313_pt1 | contig 15524 bp, 18 predicted proteins | sample 15_EM_MG_FD_202174 | JGI IMG/M metagenome (GOLD analysis project Ga0307513, IMG submission 202174) | Populus trichocarpa ectomycorrhiza microbial communities from riparian zone in the Pacific Northwest, United States - 15_EM | ecosystem: Host-associated > Plants > Roots > Unclassified | place... | reverse complement strand
TGCTAGAAATCGGACGTGAAGCTTTCCAGCGGCGTCGAATGGAGCCTCCACTGCTGTGTCGTGCTGAGCCAGGCAACGACGACGGTGCCCGCCGCACAGCTCGCGAAGCTGCACGGTGTCTCGCAGACCTACCTCGCGAAGCACTTGCAGGCGCTCGCCCGCGCTGGGCTCATCCGCTCCGTCGCAGGGCAGGACGGCGGCTACTTGCTCACGCGCGCGGGAAGCGCGATCTCGGTCCTCGAGGTCGTCCTGGCCGTGGAGGGCGACGAGCCGGCGTTTCGATGCACCGAGATCCGGCAGCAGGGCCTGCTCGCCGCACCGCCCAAGGCCATTCGCAAGCGCTGCGCCATCGCACGCACGATGGCGGCCGCCGAAGCGGCCTGGCGCGACTCGCTCGCCGGCGTCTCGATCGCCGATCTTGCCGACACGATCGACGCCGATACCGGCGGAGTCGCCATGCCGCGCGTCCGCAGCTTGCTGGCATCTCCGACGAGCAGGTAGCGGCGATCTGATGCTACAGCCGGGCCAGGGCGCTGGTCGCCGCGGCGAGATCCTGGGCGCCGATGCCGACGAGCTTGGCGATCGTGATGTCGCGCGCCGATCGCCGTCCGGGCTGCCGGCCAGCGAGCACGTCGCCGAGCTCACCGGCCACCTCGGCGAGTCGGTAGTTGCCCCCCGCGATCGCACGATGGATGTCGCCGTTGGCGGCGGTGGTCTCGAGCTCGTCGACGAACACGCGCGCCCGGCGCAGCGCGCTGGCGTCGAGCTCGCACTTGCTGGGATCGTCGGCGCCGACCGCCGTGACGTGCTGGCCGTCGCGCAGCCACGCGCCGGAGAGCAGGGGCGCGCGAGCAGCCGTGGCGGTGATCACGACGTCGGCGCCGCGAACCGCGGTCTCGACGTCGCCCGCCAGCGCGATGGCGACCCCCGGCAGCGCAGGCGCGAGCCGGGCTTGCAGCGCCGCGGCCTTCGCCGGGTCGCGCGCCCACAGCTCCAGCTGGGTGAATCGCCGCTCGTGATAGAGCGCCAGGGTCTGCCAGTAGGCCTGCGTACCAGCCCCCAGCACGACGACGGTCTCGACCCGCGGCGGCGCCAGCGCGCGGGCGGCGAGCGCGCCGGTGGCGGCCGTCCGGATGTCGGACAGATAGTGTTCGTCGTTCAGCACCGCGAGGGTGTGGCCGGTGTGGCTATCGAACACGGCGAGGAACCCGCCCTGCGGCTGGCCGCGCTCGAGGTTGACCGCGAACCACGGCGAGATCTTGACGACGTACACCGCATGACCGCGCAGCGTGCCCGTCTTGACGTAGACGTCGCCGAGGTCCGCGCGGTCATCCGGAACCAGGACGATCAGCCCGTTGCGCGCGTGGCCCGCGCTGGAGTCCTGCAGCGCGCGAGACACCGGCTCGATCAGATCCTCGAACCCCAGCTTGGCACGCAGCTCGGCCGCGTCCACCCACCGCGCGGTCATGGCGCCTCCTCGAGCTCGGCAGGCTCGGTGCTGACGATGTCGTAGTGGGTGACGAACCGATCGGAGACCAGGCCGAACGCGTCGTCCTCGGGATACAGCACCGCCACCTCCGGCGTGTCGCCGGCGTAGCCGCGGATCGCGTCGAGGTCGCGCCACGTGGAGAGCAGGAGGAAGCTCGCCCAGCCGTCGGCGTCACGCCGCCACAGCTGAACGTCGAGGCAACCCGGCTGTCGCCGGTAGTCGGCGACGCCGGTGGCGAGCAGGTGGCGATGAAACCCGGCGGCGTGCGCGAGCGGAACGCGGCAGCCCCAGCTGCGGCCGATCATGGCAGCCTCGTGAGCGTGCCGTGGCCGACGATCGTGACGTCGCCGCCGACCATCACCGAGCGGATCGCGTCGGGTCTGCCCTCGGGCTGGACGCGCATCTTGCTCGGCCGTCCGGTGAACCGCCCCTGGTGGAGCTCGAAGGACTCGCCGGCGCGCGCCAGCCGGTGACGCAATCGGTACGCGCCGATCGTGCCGGCCGCGCTGCCCGTCGCGACGTCCTCGAGGACGCCGTCGTTGTTCCAGTGCCGGATCTCCAGGGCCGCCTCGTCGAGCAACACCGCGAACTGCGCGTCCACGCCGCGCACCAGCGCCGTGAGATCGCGCGTGACTCGCGCTCGTAAGATCGCGCCGGGCCCGACCGGGATGATCACGTAGCGCAGCCCCGTGCTGACGACCTCGAGCGGCAGGTCGGCCAGATCCTCGACGCCGAGCCCGAACGCCTCGGCGAACGCCGCGCGATCGGAGACCTCTCCATGCAGCTCCGGCGCGCCCTGATCCATCAGGCCGGTGTAGCCGCTGGGGGTGCGCTCGGTCGTGATCTGCACCGTCTTGCGGGACAGCGCGATGTGCCAGTCCTGTGGTTGCGGCCGGCCCGAGGCGTCGTGCAATGCCGCCGCCGCTCCCAGGATCGGGTGACCGGCGAAGGGTAGCTCCTCGGACAGATCGAACACCCGGGCCCGCGCTGCGTTGGCGGGGCCGTCATGCTCGAGGAAGATCGCCTCGAAGTGCCGCAGTTGCTGCGTGATGCGGAGCATCTGCGCGGTCGTCAGACCGCGGGCATCGAGGAACACCGGCACGCTGTTCCCCGCGTACGGGACGGGCGAGAACACGTCGACATGGCTGTATTCGAGCGCTGACATGGCACCTCACGACAAATGGCTGTATTCGAACGCCGGCATCGAGCTGTCTACAGGTGGAGTTGCATCGCCTTGACGAAGCTGCGGATCGCCGCCTCGTTGCGGCGATAGAACGTCCAGCCTTTCTTCCGTGTCGCGATCAACAGGCCGCCCTCGACCAGCAGCGTCAGATGACGGGACGCGGTCGCCGGCGAGATCCCGAGCTTCTCCCGGAGGAAGTCGGCGCACACACCGTCCTTGACGAGATCGCCATCGACCTGCGCCCGGAAGTGCGCGACGGGATCCTTGAGCCACGCGAGCACCGCCAGGCGGGTGTCGCTGGCGAGCGCCTTCAGGACCCGCAAGCGGGTACGCGTGTCCAGGTCGTTGATTCGCATATTTGCGAAGTAGCATAACAGCGAACGAGCGAAGCGCAAGCCTCTCCAGCCGCGCGCTGCTCGTGGAGGCCGTGCCCCCAAGGGAGCGTGCGGCACTCGCTAGCTCACGGCGCGACCGCGAGCTGCGCCGCGATGAACCGGATCGCCTCGGCGATGATCGCCCGCGAGCGGTCGTCGTTGTCGCGCGTGTCGAACGCGTGGTGCCCCGTCGGGTGCTCGATCACCTGCACCGGCGCGTGGTGCGCGCGGGCCTCGCGCACGAAGTCGTCGACGGTCGCGTTGATCTCCGGGGCGTCGTTGCCCGCGCGCGCGATCAGCATCGGTGGGATCCGGTGACCCGCGGCCGCGTGATAGACCGGCGAGAGCTGCTGCAGGTCGGCGTCGGTGATCGATCCGGGGATCTCCGCGCGATCCGGCCGGCGGTCGAGCAGGCCGTAGAACGAGACCACGCAGCGAATCCCGGCGAGCTGGTCGGTGAGCGCCGGGCTGAGCAGCGTGCCGCCGCCCGAGAACGCCCACAGGCAGATCCGATCGCGATCGATGCCGTAGCGCGCCGCGCTGGCGCGGAGGTGACCGATGAGGTCGACCACGTCGGCCTGGGCGTCCGCCACGCGGTCGAGCCCGTAGAGCCGGTGGTTGAAGGTGATCCCGACGAAGCCCGAGGCCGCCGCGAGCTGGCCGTAGGACACGAACACGCCCCAGTCCTTGGGTTGGGTGCGCAGATCACCCGGAATCGGACCGCCATGGATGAAGACGATCGCTGGTCTGGGACCGGGCTGAGCTGGCGACCACACGTCCATCGTCAATGGCAATGTTCCGGCCTGCTTGTAGACCACATCCTTCTTCGCCGATCGCTCCTCCATCCCGGCCACCGTGTACACGATCCTCATCGGCAGCATCGGCAGGAGCCAGTCTGGATCGCTGCGCGCCGCCTCGGCCGAGGCCGGAGACGCGGGCGGGGCCGGCGAGGGCGCAGCCGGCGCGGCACAACCGATCAAGACACAGACGAGGAGCTTCTCCATGGCGAGACCATACTGCGCAGTGCCCGGTTCAGGCGCCGGAATCCTAGCGCGAGCGCACCGGCGCGGCGCGATCAATCGGCGCAGCCGTTGTCGACGGCGATGAGCCAGCGGCCGTCCGGCTGGCGGCGCAGCACGTCGGCGAACCGCGAGGCGCGCTCGATCGGCGTCCCGTCACGGCGGCGGCCGGTCAGGGTGAACGTTCCCAGGACGAGCGTCACATCGTCGGCGCGAACGAAGGTGTGCGGCGCGGCGGTCAAGCGGCCGTGCAGATCGATGAGGTACTGCAGGGCGGCGCGCAGCTCTGCGGGCCCATTGGTCACGCGGTTCGGCTTGATGACGAACACCGCCTTCGGGTCATAGAGCCTCAGCATGGCCTCGAGGTCGCCAGCGTTGTAGGCCTCGCCCAGGGCCCGGTGCAGGTCTTCGGGTTGCGTCGCCATCGTCGTGCAGCGTAGCAGGCGACTCACCGCCGAGCGTGAGATGTCTTGTGGGTCGACCTACTGCCCGACAAGCGCGGGGGCCGTACGCCACACCGAGGCAGTGTCGCGCATGACCAGTGCATGGTCGAACTCGATCGAGCCGCGCGGGAACCGGCGCTCGTCCTCGAACAGCGACGACGCCAGCGATCGCACGGCGAACGGACGCACCCGCCAGCGTGCGGCCTCGAGCGTGAACGCCTCGACGCCGCCCGCCCGTGCCGGCGAGTAGCCGAGCGCTCCAGCCTCGAAGAACCGCGACGCGGCGTCGAGCGATCCGAAGATCGAGTCGCTCGGTAGCGCGTCCGCGTCCTCACCGTCGACCGCGACCTCGGTGTCGTCGTCCGCGCGCATGGTGAGCGCCAGCGACGTGGCGTCCTCGCGGACCTCGAAGCGCGCGTGATGGTGGGCGCCGGGAAACAGCCGTCCACCAGCCCACGCGACCAGCGCCGAGCTGGTGTCGCGCCGCACGATATACACGCCGTGCCGCCGCTCGCCGTCGGCCAGCCAGGTCACCGCGACGCGATGTGCGGTGCCCTGGTTGCGCACGCCCAAGGGCAGCTTGCCGAAGAAGCTCGGCCGGATCCGCGCGAGGTAGATCGCGCACACGCCGACCACCGCGTGCCCCGCCACGAGATCGGGCTCGAATGGTGGCGGCAGGAGCGTCTGCACCACGCGTCGATCAGCTCGGTAGTTGATGAGCAAACGACGACGGATCGTGCTGTTCAGTGCGAAACCAGGCATGCCTACGTGATGCGGCAATCAGGCGCCGGGTTGCACAATCTTGTGGGTCGCCGGGCAGGCTAGAGATCGGGCGGGAATGCCTCGGCGAGCTGCATGCGAATCGTGCCGCGCAGATGCGGAATCGTCGCGAGCACGACATCCGCCGCGCAGTCGGAGATCTCGAGATCGAGCATCGCCGAGAACGGCACTCGCTCACGAGTGAGCTGGCGGGGGATCGCTGGTGCCGAGAGCGTCCCCGTTGCCTTGCATCCGCGATGATCGATGCTCTCGATCTTCGCTTCGAAGCGACCGGCTCCGCCTGGCACGATCCCGGGCGCGACATTGAAGCGCATGATGATCTGCGGATAAGGCGGGGCTTCATTGCGCAACGTAACCAAGAGCTGGCCGGTTCGAGACCAGTAGCCCTCGACAATCGGGAGCTCGATCGTCGGTTCGAGCCGGAGTCCATCGTTCACGAACGTCACATCGGCACGGGGAGGTGTCGGCGTCGGCGAGCACTGCGGTGGTGGCGTAGGTGTCGCTTGCGGTGGCACTGCAGAACACGCCGCGAAGACAAGACCGAGGTATCGCACGCCTGATCGTAGCCGTTCACGGCTGGGAAGTATGAGCCGTGCGGCGTGAAGGCGACCTCGCCCGAGCGGAGCGGCACGAGTGTCACCGCGCCGTGCGCGTCACGTGCTCCAGCAGTTGCTGGCGGATCCACTTCTGGCGGGGGTCGTGGTGGGCGCGGTGGTGCCACGCCATGAGGATGGTGAAGCCGTCGACCGGGATCGGTGGCTCGTAGACGCGGAGGTGATGGCGGCGGCGCGGCACGAGGCGACGGGGGACGAGGGCGACGAGGTCGGAGCGCGCGACCATCTCGAGGACGAACAGGAACGAGGACGTGGACACCACGGTGTTGCGGTGCAGGCCGAGTGCCTGGAGGGCGGCGTCGACCGGCGTGGTGAAGCCGCCGCCGCGCGGCGACACGATGATGTGCTCGAGGCGCGTGAAGGCCTGGGGCGTCAGCGCGCGCCCTGCGATCGGATGGGCCTTGCGGGTGATGGCGACATAGGTCTCCTGGAACAGCGGGCGGGCGTGCAGCGACGCGGGGGCCTCGACGGCGTTGACCAGCGCGAGATCGACGGCGCCGAGCTCGACCTGCGACTCGAGGCTGGCGAGGTCGAGGGCCCGCAGCGCGACGCGGGCGCGCGGCGCACGCTGGCGAACCGCGAGCGCGAAGTCGATGAGCACGGCGGCCTGCGTGTAGTCCGACGCCGCGATGTGAAGCGTGAAGGGATCCTTGCGCGGATCGAAGCCGCGGCCGGCGGTGACCACGCCGCGCACCTGCTGGAGCGCGGCGCGCAACGGCTGCTCGAGCTCGAGCGCCTTGGCGGTGGGCGTCATGCCGCGGGCAGCGGGGATGAGCAGCGGATCGTCGAACAGCGCGCGCAACCGGGCGAGCCGGGCGCTGAGCGCGGGCTGGCTGAGCCGGAGGCGCACCGCGGCCCGCGTGACGTTGCGCTCGGCGAGTAGCACATCGAGCGTGACGAGCAGGCCGAGGTCGATCTCGCTGATATCCACGCGGTGGATACTAGCAGATTTGCGGACGGTCAGCGCGCGGCGATGTGCGCGGGGATGCCGGTCACGCCGGGCGCGACCTCGGGCGCGAGGCTGTGGCGATCGGGATAGTCGCTGGTGTTCTGTCGACGGTAGGGGATGGGGGCGTCGGTGAACAGTCCGGCGACGCGGCCGGCGAGCGCGCGCTTGGCGGCGACGACGCCGGCCTCGTCGAGGTGACCGCTGCCGTACACCGCGAAGGTCGGCAGCACGTCCATGCCGGGAAAGAACAGCGTGCCGTGGGTGATCGGAAACAGCACGTGCTCGAGGGGGCCGTTGATGCCGCGCGGGCCGAAGTCCTCGGCGGGCCCGCCCGCGGTGACCGAGAGCATGGCGCGCTTGCCGGCGAGCGCGCCATCGCCGTAGCGATAGGTGTTGCCGGCGCCGCGATAGCCGTAGGCAAAGCCAAACGCGAACACGCGGTCGACCCAGCCCTTGAGCACGGCGGGGAACCCGAACCACCACAGCGGAAACTGAAAGATCACGGCGTCCGCGGCGAGCAGCTTGGCTTGCTCGGCGGCCACGTCGGGAGTCTGCGTACCGGTCGCGAACGCGTGGCCTGACTCGCTGATGAACGACAGCCGCTCGGGATCGACGGGCGCGAGGAAGTCGTCCGCGTCGAACACCGCCTTCCAGCGTTCGGCGTAGAGGTCGGTCTCCAGCACGCGGTGGCCGAGCTCCGCGAGGCTGTGCTTGGCGGTGGTCGCGAGCTGGTGGGTCAGCGACCTGCGATCCGGATGAGCGTGAACGACGAGCACCGTCTTGGTCATGGTGGACCCAATGTGGCGCCGCGCCTGACCGCGCGCCAATCGCCCGGGTGACTACCAGGTATCCATCGAATCGATGGGTAGGCCAGCCTGAGCCCTACAGGCAACGTTCAGAACAGCTCGTCGAGCAACCGGAAGAACGCGCATTTCGAATCGTCGAGGGCAGCGAGGCCATACGCGCGCAGGAACGGCTCGCGCCACTCGGCGCCGTAGTCATTCGCAATGTCGCGCAGCACGAGCGCGAGGTCCTGATGACGGTCGGCGACACCGAGCCGACCGAGGTCGAGCAGGCCGGTCGGCTGGACGAAGACGTTCGCCAGCGTGAAGTCGCCGTGCGTCACGACCAGGTCCTCCGCGAACCGCGGCCACGCGTGGAGCTCGGCGAGCAGGCTGGCGGTGTCGCGGCCGAGCCGGCACGGATCGAAGTCCGATTCGTCGACCCGCCCGCCGCGAACGTTGGCCTCGGCATCGACCAGGCGGCCACGGACGCGCGCGTCGAACGGGCACTCGGCGACGGGCATACAGTGAAGCGAACGCAGGACCCCGGCGAGATGCGCGACGCGCGCGGCGACCGGGAGCTCGGTGGCGAGCTCGACCGGCGTGCCTGCCAGCTCTGCCAGCACCAGGTACTCGCGATCGGCGTCGCTCGCGAATGCCAGCACCTGGGGCACCGGCAGGCGACCGGCGGCCCACCGCAGTCGCGCGTGCTCGCGTTCGAGCTCACCGGCCATCTTGAGGTACCGGGTCGGACGGCCGCGCGCGACCAGCCGGTAGGTCTCGGCGGCCTCACCGAGCGGCGTGCGCTCGAACGCGTACCCGATCAGGTGATCACGTAGCGCCTCGGGCAAGTCCATCGTGGCTGGTGCGCTCATGGCGGTCTGTCACTGCGATGGACGCCGCGTTGGACGCCGCCGCGCAGATCATGGCGTAGATTGTGGGCGGCGCCAAACGGCTCCGAGTGGCGGCTCGAGCGATCACCGCGGCGAGGGCAGGGCTGCCCCCGGCGCCGCGTTGCACCGCCGGGGAGCGAGGCGGGTCGTCGTAGCCACGGGCAGGCTCGTGCTCGCCGCCGTGGATCAGCGGCCGCGAGCTAGACCCGGCGCCCCGGGAAGTAGTGCCAGTACGGCTGCGCCTCGGCGCGCACGCGGATCATCGACGGCCGCGCGAGCAAGCGTGCGAGGTAGGCGCGGGCGTGCGGCGCCTCGATCGGCACGAGCTCGTTCGCATAGAACAGCGACGGCGCCGCCGCGCAGTCTGCCATCGTGAACGTCTCGCCGCACGCCCACGTGCGATCCGCGAGCCAGCCATCGACGAGCCCGTAGGCGGTCACCAGGGTCTGCTTGGCGGCCTCGATGATCGAGGCATCGACCGGCTTGCGGAGCTCGGCGACGATGCGCTGCATCGGCTCCATGACGTGGTGATCGAAGAACCGATCACGCGCGCGGATCTCGAAGCCGTCGGCCGGCACGCCGCCATGGTGGCGCGCGAGATACTCGAGGATCGTCGTCGACTCCGGCACGACGACGTCGCCGTCACGCAGCACCGGGAACTGCGCGAACGGCCACAGCGCGACCAGCGCGGCGCGTTGCGTCAGATCGCCGAGATCGATCACGTGCGGCGTGAACGCGATCTCGCGCTCGTACAGCGCGATGAGCACCTTCCAGCAGAACGACGCGAGCGGGTGAAAGTAGAGCTCCAGCATCAGCGGCACTCGATCCAGAACCGGTAGCCGTTGATCTTGCACGGCACGCCGAGCTCGGCGCAGACCTCGACGAGCAGATCCGGCGTGAAGAAGTAGTTGCGCAGCCGCGCGATGCGATCGCCATCGAGCTCGAAGCGATCGATCGCGCGGACGGCTTCACCGTCGGCGTGCGCGTACCACGCGAGCACGATCGGTTCGCCGCGGTGGAGCCGCACTTCACGGCGCGGCGGCTGCGGTAGCGCGCCTTGTACGAAGCGCGCCTCGATCCCGCCGCGGGTCGCAGCCTCGGCGAGTCGCTCGCTGCCGAACATCATGCCGCGCAGGATGTTGCCTTGCTTGCCGTACTCCGTCGTGACGCCGACGACCTCGACGCTCGCGGTGTCGAGCAGCACCTCGGTCAACGCCGCGAGGTCGCGCCGCTCGAACGCAGCGCAGAACGCCGTGATGGCCGCGCTCGCCGGAACGCGCTCCTCGCTCACCGGCTCGTCGACGAGCTTGCCGCGGCCGCGATGCAGCGCGGCCTTCACCGCGCTGGGTGTCGTCGCGAGGGTGTCCGCGATGTCGTCGATCGAGAAGTCGAAGACATCTTTCAGGACGACCGCCGCGCGCTCCTGTGGCGCGAGGCGCGAGAGCAACGTCCCCGCCGCCTCGCGCGTCGCGCGCGGATCGACCGCGGTGGCGATGGTGAGCGCTTCGATCGCGCCCCGCGGCCGGCGTTGCTGATCGATCCAGGCGTTCGAGGCGACGCGAAACAGCCACGCGCGCGGATTCGGCGGCGCCGCGCCGAGCTTGCCGAGCGTGACGAAGGCGCGCGCGAGGACGTCCTGGGCCAGATCCTCGGCGTCCCACGGCGACGACGTGAGGTGGCGACAATAGCGATACAGCTCGGGGCGCAACCCCTCGAAGGCTTCGAGGAACTGTTGCCACGAGCCGCGAACGGCGGAGGCGAGGGGGTCAGTCATATCGGAGAAACGAGCCGCGACTGCGAAAGGATACGCTCGGGCTCGAACATTTGCGTCCCGGCAGGGCGACCCGGACCGGCGCCAGCGCCCGGGCAAACACGCTGGTGCCCTGCTCGCCGCGCGCGCCCGGCGATCGCCACGGGCGGGGCAGGGCGCGGCGGCGGCCGCGCATGCGTCGCGCAAGCCTTGGTCGCTTGCGCCCCCGAGCGCGGGAAAAATTCCTCGTGGCGGCGGGCCGGGCGACGAAGTCGGCGCAGCATGGATGCGCCGGCAAGTCAGCCCACTCGAGCTCGCGATCGCCAGGCCGCGGCGCGCAGGTTCGTTCCCGCCCAGGCCTCGGCGCCGATCGCGCGGCTGCGCACGGCGAGTCCTCGCGGCATCGCGCGATTCTGGGGCGCAATCCCGATCTCGTTCGCCATCGCGCTGTGGCTCGTGCGCATGGGCGCATCGACGACACCGCTCGATCGCTTGACCGAGGCTGGCCGCGCGCTCGAGGATCCGCCGCGGTCGATCGCGCGCGCCGGATCGATCTTCATCGCGCGCGGCGGCCCGGTGATCATCGGCTTCCAGAGCGACGGCGAGGCGCGGCTGTCGTTCGCCGGACACGAGGTGCGCGGCAGCGCGGTGGTGACCGAGCGGATCGTCGTGCCCCACGGCCCGATCGCGCTCCGGTTTGCGGGGCCACCGGGCGCGCGGCTCGTGTGGAACCCGGTCGGCCGTCGCGGCGACCCCGAGTACGTCTCCGCGAGCTCGCTGTCGCCGCTGCCGCCCGAGCGCGCCACGTTCGACGCACCCGGGACCGAGCCGCTCGACGGCGCGATCGCCCTCGGCTTGCTCGCGACGCTCGTGGCCTCGCTCTGCGTGCTCGTTCGCGCTCGGCTCGCCAGGGTGTCTCGCGCCACCTGGATCGCGATGGCCGGCGTGTTCGTCGCCGGCGTCGCGGTGCGCTGGATCGATCTCGGCGGCTTCGGCCAGGCCTGGGACGAGGACGTCACCTGGGCGGCCGGCCGGAACTACGTGACGAACCTCGTCGGGCTCGATTTCTCGGCGCGCTCGTGGATCTGGAACTACGAGCATCCGCCGGTCACCAAGCTCCTCGCCGGGATCGGCGCGCAGTTTGCCGACGGCTTCGGGCCCGCCCGCGCGCTGTCGGCGATCTGGAGCGCGCTCGGCTGCGCGCTGCTCGTGCCGATCGGCGCGCGCCTGTTCCGGCTGCGCGTCGGTGCGCTCGCCGGCGCGATCGCGACGCTGCTCCCACCGCTCGTCGCACACGGCCAGATCGTCGGGCACGAGTCGCCGGCCGTCCTGGGCTGGTCGCTCGCGATCGTGCTCGCGCTGGGCGTCCACGACGACCTACCGGCCGACGACCGCAAGGCGGCGCGCGTCCTGCGCATCCGGCTCGCCTGGGTCGGCGTGGTCGTCGGTGTGGCCGTCGCGTCGCGGTTCACCAACGCCCTGCTCGGGGTGCTGTGTGGCGTCATCGTGGTCACGCAGGCACCTCCCAGATGGCTGCGCGAGACGCTCCGCCGGGGCGCGATCGTGATGCCGCTCGCCGCGTTCGCCGCGTTCTATGCCGTGTGGCCCCGGCTGTGGGCAAGTCCGATCAAGAGCCTGGCGGAATCGCTGCGCAAGTTCAGTCTGGGAGGGTCGCCGGAGCCGTACCTCGGCGTGATCACCAATCACCCCGGGCCGCACTACTTCCTCACCTATCTGTTCGCGACGCTCCCGATCGGAATCCTGCTCGGCGTGATCGCTGGCGGCGCGCGGCTGTTCCCGTTCGCGATGCCGAGGCAGGCACCGCGGCGGACCCTCGCGCGCTTCCTCGCCGACCATCGAGCCGCGGTGATCGTCGGCCTGTGGCTCGTCCTTCCCCTCGCGGTCACGCTATCGCCGCTGCGCCGGGACGGCGTTCGCTACGTGATGCCGTGCGTCCTCGCGCTCGCGGTGCTCGCCGCCGCCGGCTTCGATCAACTCGCGATCTGGGCCCGTGCGCGCCACGCCTTTCTGGTGATCGCCACGCTCGCCATCGCGTACCTCGGTGTCACGCTCGCGCGGATTCACCCGTACTACCTCGACTACTTCGGCGAGCAGGTCGGCGGCCCTGGCGCGGTCGCCGCCCGATCGACGTTCGAGACTGCATGGTGGGGCGAAGGCCTCGATCGCGCGGTCGCCTACGTCAACGAGCATGCAGCGCCCGGCGCGCGCGTCTATCGCGACTGCATCGAGCCCCAGCACCTCGCGTGGTTCCGCGAGGACCTGTGGATGCCGATGGCGAGCACGCCCGGCGAGGCGACATGGATCGTGGCCTACGCGCCGGCCAGTCATCGCTGCGAGCTGCCTCCCGACGCACGCCGGGTCTTCGCCGTCACCACCGGTGGTCTCGTGCTCGCCGCCGTGTATCAGCGGCCGTGATCGCGGCAAGATCGGAATCGGGATCTCGCCACGGCGCTTGCGTGACCCGAGTGGGTGCTGTCGTGTCCGGCGCTATTCGAATGACGGCGCCGTGGGCGCCGCGACCGCGGTGGTGGCCAGCTTCGCGTGGAGATCGGCCGTGAGCGTGACGGTGCATTGCGAGATGCGTTCGCGGCCACCGCCGGCGCTGCCGGGCCCCGATGGCCGATACGCGACCTGGAAGCTCAGCGTGCCGGTGCCGCTCGGATCCACATGCAGGCTGCGCGGCCCGACGACGCGGTGGTTCATGCCCATGGCCCAGACCAGCCGCTCGGCCAGCCCGTTGGCGTCGAGCTTCGGCTTTCCGCTCCACACGCCGGCCTCGGCGAGCAGGAGCCCGAGGTTCTGGTCGGGTGTGATGACGGTGCCGTCAGCGACCGCCCACCCGCGGACCTGCAACTCGGGATGGTTCTTGGACGAGCCGTAGAATGCCCAGGCGGCGCCGAGCCGCTGGTCGAGCTGCACACTCGGGTCGTCCTCGATCGGGCTCACCAAGACGCCCGCGGGGGACAGTTTGAGGACGCGCGCGGCGTGGGCTCGAAAGCCCGTCTGCGCCTTGTCAAAGCCGTCTTGCATGGAGGCGCTCTTCTTCCCTCGGCAGTTTGGACAAGCGTCCGCCGTGCCGGCCAGGGCGGCGGCAGCGACAGCGATCAAAACAAGGACGACGACGGCGCGCATGCCTACGGTCCGGGCCTGTGCGAATGTTTGCCAGTGCCGCCGCCGCCCAGCTGCACGCCGGCGGTGGTGTCGCCGGAGGTCGGCGCACCGTCGGGTCCCGGGGTTGGTGCTGGTCCTGGGCCCGCGCCGGCAGGTGCCAGGTGGCGATTGTGGATGCTGGCTCGGAGCCATTCGCGCTGGTTGGAATCGGAGATCAGCCGGCCGTAGTCTGCCTCGGCGACGCCGGGGCGGCCGGCCTCCTCGTAGAACACCGCGTACGATTCGGCGAAGAACTCCGCTGGTGCGTACAGGGAGTAGTCCGACAGCCGCGTCGCCCGGATGGACTCATGATGGTACATGAAATTTCGGTACCAATTACTAGACACCCAACTCGCAAACCCGTATCAACCAACACGGTGACATGGTGGGATCTGCCGGGTCAACCGCGTCGTCGCTCCGGGTTCGATTCTCACCCTGGGTGCTGGATCGCGTGGTTCCTGTAAGCTTCTCGGAGCTTGGGGGCACCATCTTGAACCACCGCGGAGGCCGACCGGTGGCACCACGAATCCCTACTTGGCCGGCTTGTCTGGCGGTAGCTTCGCGATCGCCTCGTCGATCTCCTTCGCCGCGTCCGACTCGAGCTTGGGGTCGATCGCCTGCTTGGCGGTCTTGAGCGCGGCGCGGTACGCGACGTCGAGCGCGCGGTCGGCGGGCACCGCGACGTCGGGCTTGACTCCGGTTCCCTCCCAGTCAGTGTGCGTCACCATGTTGATGACCCGCGAGTTGGGTACGATGAGCAGGAAGTGCGCGTCGAGCTTCTCCACCAGGCTGGGGTGCGCGCCGCCGCCGGTGACCTCGCCGACGATGGTCGCGCGCCGCAGCGCCTGGACGTCGTACGCGAACCCCTCGGCGGCCGAGAACGTGTGCGTGCTGGTCAGCACGTACACCGGCTTTCCGACGTAGCGCTTGCCGGACACGTCGATCGACGTCCAGTACTGCTGGGTCGTGCCGTCGAGCCGCGAGTAGACATCGTGCAGGTGGTGCTCCTCCTCCGCGGGGAACAGGTAGCTGATCAGCAGCGCCACGGTCGACGGCCAACCACCGCCGTTGGACCGCAGGTCGATGATCAGCGCGCCCGTGTCGGCGAGCAGCGACATCGCTGCCGCGGCGCGCGGCGCCGCCTCCTCGGACGGGGCGAACGCATCGAGTCGCAAATACCCGATGTTGCCGGCGAGCCGCTCGACCTTCACGAAGCCCGCATTCGAGAACGTGAACCGGCGATGCTGTTGCTCGCGCTGCGCCGGGGTGAGCCGATTCTCGACCTTGCGATCGGGCACCGGCTCGACGCTGAACTCCACCCCGATGTGCTGGTCGTGGTTGACCGCGCGGAGGTCGTTGGTCAATTGCTCGGCGAACGCGCGCCCGCTGGTCACCGCGTCGTACTTCTTGGCCGCGACTCGGCGGCGAACTTCAATATTAATCTTCGCCGCGACGTCCGGGAACACATAGTAGCGAGTCAGCGTCGCGAGCGCCCGTTCGATCACGTTGCTGCGGATCGTCGCGTCGATCGGCAGATCGGCCGCCGGTTGTGCGCTTGCACGGGATACGGCGATCACCACGACAAGCGCAACGAGCAACGATCGCATGGTCGACACGCTAAGCACGCGCACCGTGCTTGTCGAGCGCGTCCGTGCGGGCGAGCTCGGCGCGGCGAGCGCATTCACCCACCGGCTACCAGGCGGGTGCTATCGTGCTCGCGTCATGACGACGATCGGCGCGCTCTGGTCCTTCGCCCTGGTCGTGGGGCTGCTTGTCCTGGTTCCTGGGCTGGACACGGCGCTCATCCTGCGCACGGCAGCGCTCGGGGCGCCGCGCCGTGCATGGGGTGTCGTGCTCGGCATCCAGTGCGGCACGCTGGTCTGGGGAGTGCTCACCGCGTCGGGTGTCACGGCACTGCTGACGGCGTCTCACCTGGCCTACGAGATCGTGCGCTGGGCTGGCGCGATCTACCTGATCTGGATGGGGCTGAGCATGCTCTGGGCCACGCGCGGCCGCGCGCCCGCCGCAGCCAGCGATGCGGATCACCACATCAGCGACACGGTCTCGACCGTCGAGA
>Ga0307513_10006312_pt1 | contig 15525 bp, 18 predicted proteins | sample 15_EM_MG_FD_202174 | JGI IMG/M metagenome (GOLD analysis project Ga0307513, IMG submission 202174) | Populus trichocarpa ectomycorrhiza microbial communities from riparian zone in the Pacific Northwest, United States - 15_EM | ecosystem: Host-associated > Plants > Roots > Unclassified | place... | reverse complement strand
CACGGACACTATAGCTACACATGGGCACTTGTAATTAGGCGACGCTCGACATAGGCCTTAGGCCCAACGAGCATAATGGATTCAAAAAAAAAAAAAAAAAAAAGAATATCGTCGTGGGTAAATTTAAGGCGGACGAAGGTCCTAAAGCGTCGCGGTGGATGGCGGAGGTGTAAATTCTTGCCGAAATGACTGAGGTGTACTCATGCCCTGGACCCCAAATTCAAGCTACTACACTCTTTCCATGAAGTATTAGACAGGTGGATCAACTGGTTCTACATCTACAGTAAAGTCCTTCCGGGCCTCGAAAAGAAAGTCTATAAAGCCCTTGTATACGAGATAGATCACCCAAGGAATACCTGCCAGAAGCGCAGGAACCGCGAAGAGGGACATAAAACAATAAATCAACAAGCCGTACCAAGGGGCTTCTGCTAGCAAAGTCATGAAGCAGGCATACCATGCCAAGGACAAAGTTCCACCGTAGGTCAACACAACTATCATGATGTACAACTTGAACAAGTTCCACGGGAGTTTAACACCTGTGTAAAAAATAGTTGAGGAAATAGAAATTAAGAAAATGATGGGAAAGGTTACTCTGTCTGATGATCAACCTCTTCAGATAGAAGAATCGAGGTCGTGGGAGAAAAGAGAGCGTGGTGGGTAACCAATATTTCCGGTGCACGTAAGGTATTAGCCTTACACCAGGGAACCCAACGATAAATTGAACCAATGGAGAAGCAAGATACCGCCGACCCAGATAATATATATTGGCGAAGACACCGGACACCGCTGCTCCCAGGAAAATCGTACTGAAGAAGCTCGCCGTAATGACTCTCATCAGAAGTAACACAATGTCTCCGATGGTTTCCATTCTACTTGTTGTGGGCTCATCACGCGCAAGGATCATTGCGGTAATGAGGTAAAAGGCATAGGATAGTGCACTGCAGAAGAGGATACCGAATAGGTGGAGGAACACGATTGGAGTCTCTGTAACTGCACGGAGGTCAGACACGTCAATGAGATATATAAAACTGTGATTCACTATACGATAGTAATTCACCGGAATAGTCGACGTGAAATAGCTTGGGATAAGCCATGGTCGAACTTGCCTCATAAAGGCCAAGCAAGTAAAGGCTAAGTGATTGTCAATGGAGGCAGGGCTTTAGAATTGTAGATCGACTCACCCAGTGACAATCCCGACTCCGAATACGCACTCCACAATCGACGCCTCTGTGGGTTGCTGTCCATATAAGAGGGCCGATTTTGTCATTCCGACGGTCACCACCACGACTGTAACAAGAATCCGGTATCCCGTCAAAGGAGGATGGACTCCTGCCGCCCGGTCTCGAGCATCAATTTCATCGGAAATATAATATGGGCGTCTGAAGCCAGTGAGCTTCTCAAGGAATACCCAAAGGGACTTCATACAATCGAAATTAAATAACCGTGTGAAGTATCGATTGTTGGTCTCCTCGTATGTGCCGAGAAGATAGAAACTAACCCAACGTAAGTTGATGCAAGCCACAGAATCGCCAAAACTCACAATAAGAATACCACCACTCCCAAAATCCACTCTAGAGTGATGGAAGCAAAGGTGAAATTGAGACAGGTTGTCGCAGTCTTAGCCGCTGCTAAGCCAACGGTTGAAAGGATTATAAGGAGGCGGTAGGGTGTCACTTTTGGATGCCATGAAAGAGTTGGTCCTGTAGACGATGCTCGCGATGCCAGTCGGCTTGACGGACGAGCGGTGGTGAAGTCAATGAGCGCGATTGTCGAGCCGGATGAAGGGTATTCGATTGGGTATTCGATTGGGTATTCGATTGGTGTTCTGTCAGTCATGTTATGGTTTAGAGTGAGGTAGCATAATTTTTCACCGCCCTGAAATCATAAATACTTATCCTATAATAGACAGGGCTGACCGCTGTCGATTGCAAGGGCGCCATTGCGCCGTCGCCTTGGTGAGTAGATGTCAAAAAAATGTCGGCCAACTCCGTTGGCTTTTGGGCTTTCCCGGACCGATGCAACCGCGAGTTTGACCTCCGATCCCTGAATTGGACTGTTTACCTTGTGTTTACCATCGACCTGCAAGAATCCAAAACCTTAGGCTCTTATTACCCGTAAGAATCGGCTCTTCTCGTTAAATCAGTTGCGTTTGCATTTGCATTGGTATTCTCTCAGTTAGCGCGAGTGTTGGTATTTCGACTATTCTCTTTTATACCTCGACCAATCAATTACTTTAGAGACTTTGCGGTGCACCAACAATGGCCCAGCCAGCTTCTCTCAACCCTCCTTCACTGCCAGTTCCAACTTCACTCCCTGGAAAGATACCTGTCAAATTTAAAGGCATCAACCAGAGTTGTCAACAACTGATTTTCAAACACAACCACAACTCTTTCCCCACCCTCTCTCGCTCCCTCGCTCGCCGTCCTTTGGCACCCCATCCCATGGGTCTATGACACCTACACCACTCGCAGCATTCCCAGCCCCTTTATAGCCAAGTTCTCCGACATTTGGCTGGGCGTCGTCACCAAGAATGGCCACCGTTATGAATTCGTCCAAAAGCTCCACCTCAAATATGGTACGTTCCACCCCCACAACCCCACAAAGCCAAGTTTCACCCAATTCACCGTCCCTCTCCAGGCCCCTTAGTACTACTTGTCCATCGCCGACTTTAACTTCGTCTACGGCCACGGAAACGGCGCCCTCAAGTCTGGCCAAGTTCTACGATGCCTTTGTCTCCATACATCGTGGCGTCTTCAACACCCGCAACAGAACCCTCGCCTTCGGGTCGAGCCACTATGGAGGGCACCGTCATAGAGCCGGTCCCACTGCTTGAGGAAAGAGTTGATATAGAGATAGACGTGGGGCTCAAACTCGACAACACTCTTTCGAGAAAAAACATAGGAGACGATTTTGCACTTGCGTGCATGTTCGGTTGGCGCGATGAGAATGGGTACCTCTGGCTAGACTGCCTTCCCTGTACGTACTTGCCCATCTCATCTTAGTTACCTTTGTCTCATCTCGCCAAGGGTCAACTACCTGGCGTTTGACATCGTCGGCGACCTCGCCTTTAGTGCCCCCTTTGGCATGATCAACGCTGCTCGCGACACGGCCTCAGGTTCCCAAGAACAAATCGAGTTTATCGAGATCCTAGCGGTCAAGATCTTCGATGGCCGTGGTGAGCACTCCATGGCAATGGGCGTCCTCCCGGGGTACTGGCTCCCGTTTGCATGTCTCATTCCGTGGTACAGGCCAACGTCAAGACCCTCGCCGACATCGCCATGGTGGCCGTTCTGAAACGCTTGCAGTCCCCACCGCGTCGATCTGCTAAGCAAACTATAGCAAGGTTAGGACAGCAATGGGAATCCTATGGGCCGAGAGGCGCTGACACTATTGATTGTAAGGTCGGACACGACCTCCAAGTGCGTTTTCCCTTCCAGTTCTTCTGCGCTTGGAATTCATCCTCCGCCTCCAGCTCCACCTGCGCCATCATATACCACCTCGCACGCAACCCGGACGTCCAGGACGAGCTGCAAGCGTACCCCGATGAACACCTCGGCTCCGAGGATCGCGCCGTCGCAACTGCAACCAGGCGAAGCAGCTGCCCTACCTCGATGCGTGCCTACTAGGTGTGGATGTCGGGATGTGGACAGTGGGTGGGAGGACGCTCATGCTGGTGGCAAACATGTACTATGCAAATGCTCAGATGGGTGTTAAGGCGCTCTGTTTGGAGGCGGGGGTGAAGATACAACAGGCGGTGATCAGTGGGGCGGATGCGAGTGCGGTTGTTGAGGGGACGGTGGTGAATTTCGGGAATGTGGGGCGCGGGTTGTTGGGTGAAAAATCTGTAAGGGAGAATCCCTGAAAATTTCTTTGAGCGATATTCAGGTATACGACGGTAAAATAGTCCCAATAAGGGATTTTGATTCCTAGAAAATCCCTATCATGACCTCAGTGTACTTCTAGTGTACCTGTAGTTTAGACACGAAATAGACCAGGAATCCTGGGGGGATTTTCTCTGTATTACTGAGAAGTATTCAAAATTAATACCCTGAAAACACTTCATTGTTCTCGATAGTACCTAGACTACAGATACTTTTCCGTCCTATACATACCGGTGGGTACCTTCCCATCTCCCGAAACCTGTCTAGACCGGCGTGATTCCCTTGACATCCCTCAAATCCTCTGGATTCCTGCTCATGCCTGCGCACACCTCTCGATCTTCTCATAATTTTTTGGCGCCCAATCGGCATCTGGAGCTTATCGCAGTAAATTATCAGCATCGAGACATCTGATGACATGGTCACAGTGCCCGGTTGGTGGAAGGTGGAGCGAGAAGCTGTGATTCAAACCCACGCCATGTAAGTACTACGTCTACATATAGTTGTGTTCTGCTCCTGATCTATCTACCGTAGCTTTCATACCCGACAATCTCAAGTTCTGTCCTTTCCTCAGGTAAACTTGAAAGTAAATTGTTCCTAATTGAATAGCGTGTACACAAGTCTAGCGGTTATAGTCCGCTAGCTAGAGAGTCCGTCAGGCCTAATACTGCCATGCGCAACCATGACCCTCAAAAACAAGTGGCATTGCGTTTCGTGAAAATGACAGGAGGATGTGGCGACAGGAGCAGTTTCCTAGGAGAGGAGAAAATAAGTGAATGCATGAAATGGTTGCGAAAGCGACATCCGAATACGTACTTCGTATCTCTCATTTCGCTTGTCGTTTGATCCAGTGAATGTGTCGGCCAGAAGAGAGGTTAATTGACATAACGACCCTTTTGACTGCAAAGCTGAGCGCCAAGGGACCGAGTCAGTCACTCACGATCCCTTCTTGTCGCGGTCTCGCGGTTATCAGAACAAGTGTAGGGGGCGTTAGGTAGCACGGCGAAAGGCCAGGGTTCAACTTTTAAACTGGCGTTCAGCTAAATCATCGGTGAAGCAAGGGCAGGAAGACGAGTAGCAGTGGTATGCTGACGGCGAGGCAGAGAGGGGTACACTCTACTGGGACCATGGAAGTGGTAACGGCGGTGGCAGCGACCTGAACACCCGCCGGTACCTGGGGAAATGGGGAAAAAGGTTAGAGTATGGAGAGATGGCATAAAGGTTCGGCTTTGGTCGAAGGGCCTTCCGCGTGCTGAACGGGGGTCTCCATGCGACGTTGGGTTCATTGTTTCAAGCTGAGGGCGAGTAGAAAGAGTTAGCGCATGAAACGGTTGGAAAAGGAACAATACATACCTCTGAGCTCCTATTCCATTTTCCGTGTCACCCAGCCTTCGTCGTCGGCTGCGTCTTGGATGGTGGTTAATCTGTTAATCTGGCAGCGGTCGACTGGTCTCTGAGTCTAAGGCTATTGGTAGTCTTGAATGACAAGTGGTCACCACGCGTAGGAAGGTGAGTTCAGCTAGGACTTGCAGAAAACGTGAGCAGGATTATTTTCACGGAGAGAAGGGTTGACTTACAGTTTCGCATTCTCGTCAGCTTCTTCCGGAAACGTTGGGCCGACGGTTAAGGCGCGAGGATGGGTTAGCGCATGAAACAAACTCATAAGTAAGCGTGCATACCTCTTTACAACCTCGAGCCTTCTATGCCGATTCTCCTTCCCCATCTTCGCCGCTGAACCTTCGCCATTGGCGGCCTACTCGCTGTCGACGTCGTCGTTCACAGGCTTGTTTTTGGTTTTTGGTGGCCGATTCTCCGCAGCAGCACCGCAGTAGCTGAGTTAGTGTTCAGTCATTGTGGCCGTCGGTGCCTAGGCTGTTAAAAGAGGAGGAATTAGGGTGCCAGGAAGGAGGTTGTGATGGGGGGAAGGAAGCCCAAACGTGGCAATTCACGGTCCGGCATCCACTTGGGACCAACGTTTGGGTTTCGCCGAGTTCCTCCTCCGCTGCTGATAACACTCTTTCCTCTCCCGTTACTCATCGCTTAGATCGTCCGACAACTTCGATATTCCCATAACGGAATCAACTTTTTGGTGGGAAAACCCTGGGCTCCAGAACACACAGACCCCATGGACCGTTATGGAAATCCCTTAGCGCTCGATCTCTACAGCACACGGGTCAATATGCATTCAGAAGGAATCATCAACGAATCAGAGATCCTTCCTGGGCCGGCCTTCGTTCGTCGTGTCTATATCCCGCAGCCTGTTTCACTATCTTTCTCCATCTTGTCCAGTGACCTGCACTTTTCCCGACCAAGAAGACGAGCTATTTCCAAGTATTCCAGTTATATCCGACTACGAAGATTTTATCTGCTGTGTAACCCATCTCGAGAATCATATCAATTTGATCGTACTGGTTTTCTTCGCGGTGGCTGTGAACGTGGGTAAGGGGTTCCCCAAATGACACCTAGTTAAAATTATCCTGGCAAGTGACACCTTCGTTAGAACATATCTGGATGCTTGTGCCTTCGCTCGATCTCTACAGCCCACGGGTCAACATGCACTCGGAAGGAATCATCAAGGAATCAGAGATCCTTCCTGGGTCTGCCTTCGTTTGTCCTGTCTATATCCCGCAGCCTGTTTCACTATCTTTCCATCCATCTTATCAAGTGACCTGCACTCCCCCCGACCAAGAAGACGAGCTATTTCCAAGTATTCAAGTTATATCTTACTCTGAAGATTTTATCTGCTGTGTAACCTATCTCGAGAATCGTTCTACTTTGATCGTACTGATTTTCTTCGCGATGGCTTTGAACGTGGGTATACCGGTAGGGTGGAAGGCGGTCGAGAGTGCCGGCGCTCAACCATTCCAGCCAAAAGGCATCTTTAGAAATGGTCAATGACCATTCCTGCCGGCACTATATATGGATGATGGGCTCCGGCCTTACATAGGGCTAGGGTTCCCCAAATGACACTTACGTTAAAATTGCCCTGGCAAGTGACACCTTCGTTAGAACATATCTGGATGCTTGGGTTCTTGAGGCGACGGTCTTATTCACTCGGACATGGATGCAATAAAGATGTCAATTTAATTCTCGCGAGGAGGCCGACGCTTAAATAGACACTCGACCGCACGATGACCCCGTTTTTTTCTCGTGCTGCTGTCCACCCGTGAAAGAACGAATCACTAACGAGACCTTAGCAGTGAGTCAGAACGAGCTTCTTGTGTTGCGTTTCCATTCAATGCTACTTCGGAACCAGAACTTCCAGACGGTAAGCGATTTAATCAAGCCACTAACAAAATGCCTGTTGCTAAACCTCCACAATAGATGACGAACAGGAGGGTAAGCGAGCCACATCTCTATTTAGGATGAAGACCTTTGAACGTGATGGGATATCATTATCGTAGTTTGCAAGTTAACTTATTTCTCGATAAGGGCAATGTGCTAACCGTGCTACTCTTCATGTACTCTTAAGTTGGCAAGCAGTTTTCCCCAAGAATGAGCAATGGGTACAATTCTGATTGTGTTGCTTGACGCTGGCTTGGTCTCTCAGTGGGTAAGTATCGTCTCCCTGAATTTCGAACAAAGTTTTAATCCCAACTCACCTTCATTTTGTCAACAGGAAGTGCGTGAAATTACAGAATACATGCGTTATAATTGCTAATGCTGTTGCGAATGGCAACTCCCATTTAGATTGTACGTCATTTTTTCGACAACAAAGTCCTCTTGATCATATGGCATGTTCTGCCTTTGATTTTGTCTTAGGATGTATGTGATGAATTAGGCGCATTATATACATGGGGAGATTAACCAACTGATTATGGAATTTTCTTCGGTCATTAGACGGTGAGGCTTGTTGTCCAGTATGGCCATATGGATTCAAACTACTGATTGCATTTGATACCTGCACAGCCCGTGCGTGAATAGTTCGAATATGGCGGGCGTTCGACTAATGAAACATGCTCTTTTGGCTCCTCAGAAGGTATGTTGACTCAACCAGATACTGGGAAGAATATGTTAATAAGATGTTGCCCCATTGTTGTCGTCAGAACGTAAGTAATAGAATGAATATCAGGTGTTATTATTCTCAGAAAATAATACGTCATGTTGGCGTACTTAGGTGGTACGCAAAATGGCTAAATATTGATAATGAAGCACCCGTGACAATATAATGCCTTTGGACGACTAGAGGGTATGTAGAAATGTCGAGAGTGGTTGACTGCAAAAAATTGGCTAACAATAACCCTGGGGTCCTCAGGGGGTACGTGAATGCATCAAATATTTTGATGAAATGACTTACAAAAATACGCCGGGTTTGTGTCCTCAGCAAGTACGTAAATGCATCGAATATTTTGAGTAATTGACTGACAAAAATTCGCCGGGTTTGTGTTTATGTCCTCAGAAAGTACGTGAATCCATCGCATATTTTGAGCAATTGGTTGACGACAATGCGCCGGGTTTGTGTCCTCAGAACGTACGTGAATGCACCAAATATTTTGAGGAATTGGCTGACAAAACTGCGCCGGGTTCGCGTCCTCAGAACGTACGTGAATAGATTGAATATTTTGAGGAATTGACTGACGAAAATGCACCGGGTTCTCAGGAAGTACGTGGATACATAGAATACTTTGAGGAATTGACTGACAAGAATCCTCGGGTTTGTGTCCTCAGCAAGTACGTGAATGTATCGACTATTTGGAGGAATTGACTGAAAAAAATGCGACGGGTTTTTGTCCTCAGCTTGTACGTGAAGGCATCGAATATTTTGATGAATTAACTGACGAAAACGCGACGGGGTTGTGTCCCCAGAGAGTACGTGAGCCATCGAATATTTAGGGGGATTGACTGACAAAATGCGACGGGGTTGTGTCTCCAGAGAGTAAGTGAATGAATCAAATATTTTGAGGAATTGACTGACGAAAATGCGCCGGGTTTGTGTCCTCAGAGAGTACGTAAATGCATCGAATATTTTGAGGAATTGACTGACGAGAATGCGCCGGGTTTGTGTCCCCAGAGAGTACGTGGATCCACGGAATATTTTGAAGAATTGCATTACTAAAATGCGCCCGATTTGTATCCTCAGGTTGTACGTGAATGCATCCAATATTTTGAGGGATTGACTTACTAAAATGCGCCGGGTTTGTGTCCTCAGTTTGTATGTGAATCCATTGAATATTTTGATGAATTGACTGACAAAAATACGCCGGGTTTGTGTCCCCAGGGAGTACGTGAATCCATCGAATGTTTTTAGGAATTTACTGACGAAAATGCGCTGGTTTGTGTCCTCAGCATGTATGTGAATCCATTGAATATTTTGATGAATTGACTGACGAAACTGCGCCGGGTTTGTGTCCGCAGAAAGTACGTGAACCCACCCCATATTTTGCTGGATTGACTGACGAAAATGTGCCGGGTTTGTGTCCTCAGGAAGTACGTAAATGTATCGAATATTTTTGAGGCATTGACTGACGAAAATGCGCCGGGTTTGTGCCCCCAGGGAGTACGTGAATCCACCCCATATTTTGAGGAATTCACTGAAAAAATGCGCCGGGTTTGTGTCCTCAGAGTGTGCGTGAATCCATTGAATATTTTGAGGAATTGGCTGACGAAACTGCGCCGGGTTTGTGTCCTCAGGAAGTACGTGAATGCACCGCATATTTTGAGGAATTGACTGACGAGCATGCGCCGGGTTTGTGTCCTCAGACTGTACGTGAATGCACCGCATATTTTGAGCAATTGACTGACAAAAGTGCGCCGTGTTTATGTCCTCAGAGTGTACGTGAATCCATCGCATATTTTGGGAAATTGACTGACAAAAATGCGCCGGGGTTGTGTCCTCAGAACGTACGTAAATGCATCCAATATTTTGAGGAATTGACTTACAAAAATGCATCGGGTTTGTGTCCTCAGCAAGTAAGTGAATGCATTGAATATTTTGAGGAATTGACTGACGAACATGCGCCGGGTTTGCGTCCTCAGATTGTACGTAAATGCCACGAATATTTTGATGAATTGACTGACGAAAATGCGTCGGGTTTGTGTCGTTAGATTGTACGTGAATTCACCACATATCTCGAGGAATTGACTGACAAAAATGCGACGGGTTTGTGTCCTCAGCAAGTACGTAAATCCATCGAGCTTTTAGGGAAATTGACTCACAAAAATGTGCTGGGTTTGTGTCCTCAGGAAGTACGTGATCCATCCAATATTTAGAGGAATTAACTGACAAAACTGCGCTGGGTTTGTGTCCTCAGAGAGTACGTGAATGCATTCAATATTTTGAGGAATTGACTGACAAAATGCGCCGGGTTTTTTTCCTCAGGAAGTACGTGAATGCACCGCATATTTTGAGGAATTGACTGAGAGAAATGCGCCGGGTTTGTGTCCTCAGGAAGTACGTAAATCCACCAAATGTTTTTGAGGAATTAACTGACGAAAATGCGCCGGGTTTGTGTCCTCAGAAAGTATGTGAATGCATCGAATATTTTGAGGAATTAACTGACAAAAATCCGACGGGTTTGTGTTTTCAGCGTGTACATCGCTTTTACAATTTGCTTTCCATCATCCGCTGATTTCCTTCTCCTTCACCTCGCCAGCAAGTATGTAATATTGCGGGTCTAGTATCACGTGCCATTAGCTTGATTGATCCTCTTTACCCTCTGCATTTTCCAGCGCGTGCGTCCTTTTCTTTGTGCCTCCTCAATGTCACTTGTGAACATACCCATTAAATGAACTTTAAAGGCCGCGTACCCCCAACGTATTTTCGCTTTATTTGGAATGGGATGTCCACTGTCACTGACCCTTCCCTCACCAGTGATCGATGATGTCGTCAATACACACATTCAGAACCAACTCCCAATCTTTGTGCTAGATCTCACAAGCTTGCAGCTCACCCATAGGGGTGCTCTCACGACGCTGTTAAATGACAGCATCGCAAAGTACAAGAAAGACTTCATATCCAAAGGAACTCCAGAAGAACTACGCCCTTCTACCGAGAAATGGATAAAGGAAGAAACAGCATACGCGATTCTTTCTCATCGATGGCTTATCGACGGCGAATTGGGATTCAATGATATATCGAAATTTGCAGATCATCAAGCCAAATTCCCTAAGTTGATTAAATTTAACTCTCCAACTAATGGCGCAGATATCCTGAACGAGGTGATTGGCCCCGCTATGAACAAGGAAGACCACACTAAAGATAACCCTTCCCAGTTACACCCCAATATGAAGCAGTTATACAAGATATTGTTTCCTGCTGATCGACAAGAAACCCATTTTCCAAGCTTCGTGAAGCTTATCATATTTTTTTGGATCTCCACGCGATATCTTTGCCGCTTCGTCTGGTTTGACACAGGTTGCATCAACAAAAGCAGTAGCGCCGAGCTTGAGGAATCAATTCGATCAATGTTTAACTGGTACTCCAACTCCAAGGTTTGCATTGTGCAACTCGCCGACACCATTGATGTGGATAGCTTGCGTGGCGATCAGTGGTTCACCAGGGGCTGGACTTTACAGGAACTCTTGGCTCCGAAAAGAGTCAAGTTCTTTGGTAAATCATGGGAACCCATAACAACATATTCCTTCGATAACGACAAAGACCCTGATTCCGACTCAAAGGACCATCTCTGGAACCATGTCTCGGATATAACAGGGATTTTGTCGGAACACATTTCCAGCTTTAAACCTGGGATTCACCATGCCAGGGATGCTCTAGTGTGGTCATCAAAGCGGCGGACAACCCGAGTCGAAGACGTGGCCTATTGTCTCATTGGTTTATTGGGTATCCCACTTACCATCGCTTATGGGGAAGGCGAAATGGCGTTTTATCGATTGCAGGTCGAAATTCTCCAACGGACGCCTGACATGGGAGTATTCATTTGGCAGGGACAGTCAGCAATCGGCAACAGTATGCTTGCGGCCAGGCCAGACAGCTTTTCATCTCTCGCATTACGGCCATTATTCTCCCAAACATCAGACCAAACATCGACAGACCCATTCCCGACAGATGATGAAGTTGACCGATCTTACTCGCTCACTAACTTCGGATTGCGCATCCCGCTATTGGTTTACCGCATACCATTTGGCAAGTGGCACGTAGGAGATAGGAATCAAGAAATTACATTGGAGGTGGCGGAACTAGGGCGCATCACCATGAAGCTACAAATCCGGGAGGATTATGACTCCGTCGAGCTCGCTGTTCTTGGAAAGGTAGACGGTCAACAGTCGAGACAGGAAAAGGGCCTTGCTATCTTGCTAGGTTTCAAAGATAGGCAGTGGAAACGGATCTCAACGGAGCATGTCGTATTATCTCACCCCATTGACACTGTCCTGCGAACGAGATTCATTCGGTAATGTTCCCCGATCGTTGTTTTCAGGGTGCGTCATTCAGTGAACAACACTCGTATAGTTCCTAATTACAATTCCAGTTGTCGTTTCCATTTCCTCCAGCTTGATATTTCTACGCCGATCCTTTTTACATGTTGCTTCAGCGTGGACCGGAAATTCACTGACGTAGACGATATACTTAGTAGTTCAGCTCAGACAAAGTCCGATACCTGTCATAGTTTACTCTTCACCAGCTTGCTTCCCTTTTCTCCTTTTTTTTTTGTTTTTGTTTCGCTGCTTTCATACCTTGTACTAGTATATAGGACACTAGGAAGGGTCAGCTGTATTCATTGTGTTCTGTCCGTCGGTTGTTTGTCATTATAATTGTACTATAGCGAGTTGCCTGACCTTGGGAAAGTGGAATTCTTGAGAATGCTCTTATGCAGTAAGTATATAATCTCAAAACAATAATCCTCAAGGAACCTTGCGAAATCCTCTTTATTCCTCAAACTTAAATGCAAAAAGCAAAGTTTGTGTCACACGTCGAACGCACGCGACTAGATCTAACTACAAATTTCATTGAGCTGGAGTCGGAGAAGACAACAAGTTATCGCTCGACTCAGATCGAGGTTCTGACTTTTCATTGTGGGTGAGGATTGATTGTCCTGAAACGGTTTGAAAAAGATAGGCGTGACCAACAAAGCTGTACGTACCCGGCGCTAAAACGTGTTTTCAAGAATCGAGATATCCACATGCACCAGAAGCCCATCGGATGTCAGGGAACTGAACGATACGGTGATTAGTGGCCGCCTGTGAGTCCTCAGCCCGGTGATGCATGCTTCGAATACCTACAGTCGGATAGTTGTCACATCCCAAAATGGAACATCCTCGTGCCATGACCCTTGCCATGACCACAGCATTTGTCAGAATATGTGGTAATTCCTGGGAACGTTGCGATAAGCATCGAAATTCTTTCGCACCCTTTCGCACAGCCCCGATTTAGTCAGGTTTAGTCCCAGCCATTTGCGCTGCTCACAGCCAGTTGCTAATCGATAGACCCACTTTGAGTTTACAGCCCTCATGCCCTTTGTTTAGTCTTGGAGCATGTACAAATAATTCTAAGCCAAATCAGTAGTCCAACGTTGGCGATCAAGTTCCCGACAGCGCACATCCTTGAATGACATACCTGATTTAGCTTAGATTTATTTGTACAGCTAAACAAAGGACATGTGCGCTGAAGCCTGAAGTGGGTCTACCCAGTGGGTATTTATAGTTTGTCCATGTATTGGACCTCTTTATCCGATAAAAGAAGCCAAAAGTCGAACACACTAACATTCAGCTTCTATAACACAAACATGCACTTCCGAGTCACCGGTGCCTTCACATTTGTTTTCGTGTTCCTCTCCATCTTCTCCATAGCGTCCCCTCTTTCTCCTCGCACCAATGTCGTTGTGGATGAGCTCGATGTGCGTCAAATAAATATAGTTCAAAGGAGTGAGCAATCTTCTTCAATTCATCACTCACACCACAAATGCGCTAACATGATTCCCCAGTCATCGTCGACATAGCGGAAGGGATCATCGAAAACATCATGGAAACACCCATGTGACCTGTCACGTGGGCGTGTCTTCTTGCGGACAGCGTGACGATTCCCAACATCCTCCATTATCACCAAAGGGCGGGTTAGAATTGAAGGGGTACGCGATTGAGAGAATCAATGGGCATGAGCCGGATCGGTCCAACCATTCCTTGACCGCCTGGCACCAAAGCGCCATCGTCTTGGAGAACTCCTGGCGACGCAGTTCGGGCGCCTGAGCGTTAGTTACCACAAGGTTTGAGGAAATTCGTGGATCTCCTGGAAGTGGAATATGTAGTCTTGTCCAAATCCGGGGAGATGATAATGCAACACCATAGCCTACATACGCGAGTCAGAACCATCGGAGCCTCCGTTGCACTCAAAAGTGGATAGGTTCGACCAATTCAATGGCAGAAATCTCTCGCAGAATATCTGGTATTGTAGATGTCAAGCGACCTCTGGACCTGCTCCTGTTTCACCATCAGGCGTTAGATTTCCGTGTCAATATGCAATAGATCCTCGTTTGTTCGTGAACGTAACTGCCTTGTCTCCTGGAGTTGTGACTCCAATGGGAGTTCGTTGTTTCGCAATAGTTCGGCGGGGATTCAAGGGTCCAAGTATATGGTGGTTTGGTTGAAGGAATGATCGTAATCCTATCATGACTCGCAAGCGCTGTGCGCTGTAAATGTTGCTGCTCTATTCCCCTTTCGGACATACGAACGCGGCCCGACGGTCCTGTGATCCTACTCTAAACGGCAAAACCTCTCTCTAAATTTTTTTGTTGCATATTCGGCAACTCGGCATCCGTTTCATTGCGGATTATCATTTGCCTCCAATGATTCCAAATTGGGTAGCAAAATATCGTTTTGAAGGGGCATGCTACCCTGAGTAGAGGATTCATATTCAGGTGTGTGGACTGTGAAAGCTTCAAGATTGAACCAGTCACCAGAACTCTCGCAATGGATGTCTTCCTCAAGATCCGGGGGTGAAAAAAAGAGCTCGTCGCCAAATATGAGCTCCTTCACATGAACGGCGAGCCGAAGGCACTGCAAAACGTGTTCAAGTTGGAAGGTGCGTGGGTTGATGGATAACGACTCGAGGGATGCGGCTGCATTGGAGATAAGCCAGATAAGTGATTGTGGGACCAAAAGTGAGGGAGCCTCTAAGTCACGGTTCATAAAACGGGGGTGGCATCTGTAGTGAAGTGACTTTAAAAATGGTGCGTTGATTGCAGAAACTACTGTTGAAGCCGGCCCTGATTCGCGGAGCTTGAGAATTTCGAGACGAGGAAGCAAGACCATCTCGAAAGTGGGTTCAAGGCCTTCCGGTCTGACCCAGGGTGTCTCGATATCGACTTCTAGGGTAATAAGATTGTGGCATTGCTTGAGCATTTCGAGCAAATCTATGTCGGAAACCGGGGACTCGAAACAAATATCGGTGAGACGATCCCAGGAGCTTGGATAATGGCGGAGGTTCATCGTTAAATGTGCACAAGTTATTGATAACCCCTCCAACGCTGGAAGATCAATAATGTGAAGAGGGACCGGGGTTGGATGCGGTGCTGTGGGAGTGGCACCGTAATGGAAGATGTTCCCTTTGAAATATCGCAACATGGATAGATTGGGTGACTTCCCAGAAGGCAAACTTGAATTTCCAGGTCTAAATTGATGACAGGTAGGGTCCTTGGCCGACATGCCGCCTGGATTCAGGTCCCAGATCCGTCAAAAGGACCAATTCAAGAGCTTT
>Ga0307513_10006311_pt1 | contig 15527 bp, 16 predicted proteins | sample 15_EM_MG_FD_202174 | JGI IMG/M metagenome (GOLD analysis project Ga0307513, IMG submission 202174) | Populus trichocarpa ectomycorrhiza microbial communities from riparian zone in the Pacific Northwest, United States - 15_EM | ecosystem: Host-associated > Plants > Roots > Unclassified | place... | reverse complement strand
TGTGTCGGATCCCACAAGTGTGGAGTGACGCAACTGGTCGGGGTGTCAAGCTTCACCTGGGAATATTGTTCAGTACCACCTTGCTTCGACTGTTGCACTCGCCCACCCTGCATACAACAACAGCTATGCATGTTTTCATTGAACACGTCAGCGCTGTTGACTCATGACCAATCGACTCCACTGAACAACATGATGGAATCAAACACTTGGCTGTATTGTATTAACGAAACCATTCCCAATGCTCTTCCAATACTTGACAGCGACGATAATCCCATCACCTTCGCTTTAGTCATGATTTCTTGCTCCAGGGGCACGGGTATCTTCGCGATGGCGCTCAGGCCGTATGTTCTTGCCAACTGCTTATCCTGGATCCGACACAGGAAACTGGTAGCACTTGACTGGAAATGTTCCATAGATGACTTTCAGAACTATCTTTGAGTGCTTCTCAGTGCTTTAGGCGTATGGTAGTTGATGGTGTCCTACATGACTTGGTATAACACTGAACGGGTCATTGCATCTCTTTAGAAACCGAGTACACGTCGTTTATCGTGCGTGCCGATAAGACTTCCTGCACGTAAAAGCAATCAACAATTCCGATATAAATTCTGGCCACTACCTGATTTTAAATGCAGATTTCGAGTAATTACGCATAGCTGATGATTCGTTTGCTGCTGCGCTATCTGAAACTCACTTGCAGTTTTCATTCAAAAACACGCAATTAACACTCATTGCATTCTTGGACCGTTGTTAGACGAATCCTCTGTCGCTGTTGGTGCTTCCCACGTGCTGAAACCTTCGAGGAAATGCACAGTAAACGACATGCGCTCATGTTCCGAGACCGTGTGGACCTGTCAGTTTGGTTTGAGGCTGTCGGGGTTTTGGCATTCCTTATATTAGGATACTGTTGCGTGCCCATGTGGCTAGGATATTTGATGAGATGCAAGTCATATCTGATTTGTCTCCGGTCCGCGTGCTTCCGGCCTTCCCTCAGTGCGTGGGGTCCAGTGTAGGACATCACGCTTTCACTAATTATGGACACGAGAGAACTCAGAATCAAGAACTACTGGTGTTTTATGTTCTTATTGAGCCAACGACAGTCCCACAAGGCCGCTATCCGCACGGGGCCTACAGCCCGTGGCGAGGTGACTTGCCTGTGGTCACTCAAAAAAAATGGCAGAACAGCCGGGCGAGTATTGCTAGACATCACTGGAGGGGTGCAGTCCACCTAACAACTTTTGCATCGATTAAAATCAAATTTGTATCTTGATGTGTCTGTAAAGAAGGTCAGATGGACCAATAATAGCCAGAAGTAGACATGAGTAAAGCACTCCACCTGTCCGAAACAACCCCCTACACCAATTCAGCTCGCTCCTTCCAAGGTGTTAAGCAGGTAGCCTTGGACAACTGCTCCTACCACATGTACGCTACAGCTTGAGAAGTGTTGAAGCCCAGGATGGACGCGAAGATTTATTTGACGTTAGAAATGGACAGGTAATGTACCGTATATGGAAGGAGCAGCGGGAGGCGAGTGAACAGGAGACCTAGGAGGTAGTATAGCATAATCTTGAACGAAATCGACCTCAGGCGAGGTCGTCCATCCGCGTTCTACTCGGTAGATGCAAACTACCAGTGTTTTTGCACGGATACAATGATATTTTCCACTAGGACCAGGATGTTGCTTAAGTCCTAGCTAATGCGAATTCTCTCGGAAGACGATTCAAGCCGTGAGTCTATATGCAAGAGACGGTCTTGGAGAGGAGGGGCTGAGCAATAGGGCAGCCCCAATGGAAGTCGGTAATAGTTGCAATGCTGTCATTAGCGATGGCCAACAAATTCGCTTGGGAGTCAGCGGCTACTCGGCTGCATGCGCTGTGTGGGGCATGACAAGCTTGGACCACAGGGGATCCACCTCAATGCCTTCTGAGTTCGGAATGTATCACTCGCCCATCCAATGCGTGCAAAGCTATGTCACATTAATTGCTCGGCGGCGCTCCGGATCAGGTTATAGTTGCGGGGACCCGAGTGAATCCCCAAAGCTCGCACATGTGTGGGGCGTCGAACGGACATGTGTTCTATAGAAACGGGTACAGACGCGCCTTCCCTGGTTCCTCCGTGTGCCAAGCGAACGGATTTTATGTGCAAGGAAGTCGGGGTGAACTACGCGGTGATCGAAGGACGACTGTGGCTGAGATAAACAAGCTCACCAGTGGCCAGCGCGGTTCGTTGTGTGTCAGTTTCTGGAGACAAGACCTCAGCGCATGGCGTTCCGCACTGGGACCACATGCGTAGTGGGGCCAACTCATCGCATTTGCAGCAGCGAGCCAGATGTGGTCAGGTCCAACTCGTATATCAATAATTATGGACGTGTAGCAGCATGATCAGTACATGGAATACAAAGAGCTCCCTATTGGTCAGACATAGAGTCGGCTGACTTCGGTTGACCTCCTCGGTGGCGGGAGTGGTCTTGCTTGCTTACGCTAACGGGTGGTCGCCAGAGTCCAAGTCAGTGACATTACCAATACCTATATCATTCTCGAGCGGACATCCCTATGGGGGAGGGGTTCCACGGACGGCCGAGCCTTTTTGGTTGACACGGCAGAGCGTCCACAATGTAACACGGCATCAGCTCTTAGTATGGGCATAGCTAAGATTAGCTAGCACCCTGGGTGAGTCTTTCATTAACAGCGCCTCACAAGCACCCGACAAATCAATATTGGGCACCTCGCTCGGTTGGGCATTCCAGATGTAAAATGGTTCTCAATGGTTGAGTCAGTGCCCCTCAACCTTATTGAATTGCCTCCAATTGCCTCCACAGATCAGGAGCGATAGCCGTTCGATAGCGGCCCGGTGTATCCATATTGTCACATTGTCAAACTCGTGCTCAAACCCTAGCACTTTGTCACATTCCTCTCTTTCCTATATCCGACTTAGTCAGGTCTACTTTCATCACGCGCACTGTACTACACATCACACGTGGATGGTAGCCTATTTGGAGCATCTGACAAATCGAGAGGGCGACTCTTCTTATGAGACAAGTGACTCATCTACAGGACGTGCACGCGCTCGTGGAACCGTCTGATGGAATCGTTAAGATAAAACCACTGCTTGGCAGTGTTCGGACAAATTAGAGGACCGGGGGTTATAAGCCCTCCTGCGGCGTGTTCAAAAAGTGCGCTTTAGCCCCTCTCATCTTTCACCAAAAGCACCCTCGCGGGTCGCATCGGTTAGCCAAGCAATTACCAGTGGCTCTGATTTTGGTACCCTATCGTCTGGACAGGTATGTTCTATATTTCCTTTTTCGGTCTACATTCATCGCTTAGCCATCCATTCCGCTTTGCGTGGACCTGAAATCTAAAGCCCTCGCTAGCGTCTCTGAAATTCACTTAGCATTACAGGCGCTATGCACCAGTTAATGGGTAGCTCAGCCCTTCAAGGTGCCGTGGCTGCGGGTTCGTGTGCAGTCAGCTCCAGTCAGGTCGAAATCTTGGGTTTTGGTCATGGGAGGAAATTGTGAACACGCCCACGGGTGTTCCCTGGAATTATAACGACGCGTGTATAGTGCGAATATAGCTATGTTCGCACGCCTTTCCACTTGGGTGTATTAAGACTGTCCGAATGTCCATGGTGCCCCCCACGACCGTTTGCACAGAGATGCAGCACAGAGATGCAGAGATAAATGAGAGATGGGAATGACCATCCGTATGCTGTGCAGTGCTCTTGCGGAATATTCTCTGGAGGCACCCTCCCTCCCCACCGCGGGGAGGCAAGCGGGGAGGCAACCTCCCAGCGACCACCGGACAAAGCCGGTACATTTCATTTACCACCTCGTCCATCTCCGGCTGCACCTGCCTGACGCTCTCGGCCGCCTACGTACACTACCCAGTATCTGAAGCGCCCAATATATACTCTAAAGCCATATGCCGAGGGCGATGCGGCGACCCAGCGACCTGCATCTCTGCTGAACAGCTGACGGATATTCGCACCAGCCGCACCAGTATACTCATGTACAACGGCCCCTGCTCCTACCAGGTCATATCCAATTTTGGGTGCATATGGGGGTCATCGAAACGCGTGTCACCCGCACCAATAAAGCCACACACCCAAAACGCTGGTTTCGGGCAGGGTTATGGAGATTATCAAATGCGTAGGACATGGCCGTTAATATGGCAGTAAGTCTATATCTCTTAGAGTCGGACACTGCTTTGTGAGATTGGCTACCGGTCGTCGCGGTGCTGACGGCAAATTAGGGGAGACGGAAAAGTCACGGGCCACTCAGTCTGCTTTCTGGTTCTATTTATTCTACCCAATGGACCCTCTGCATGTCTGTGCCCACGTTCATCGACTAGCTGCCGATATCTACCGCAATTTCTCGATCCGGCGCTAATCAATTCGCACTCTCGGCTGTATCGGCTGTATCGTTATTATCCACTACCGAGAGTCTTCCAGAAGCGCAGGGTGCTATAACCCTGACAGTCGAGCGCCGCGAAAAAGAGTCCATCGCAGATCCTGCTGCCCATGGCCCGACCCACCGTTGCCGACGTGCTAAATTGGCTCCTGTGGTGTTTCTATGACTTGTGATTTCTTAGTGCGATATAGTGATGAATATCCTCTACCCCATACTCCTCTGAGTTAACGCCACCAAGACATGGGCGTGTGGATGGCGATTGATACCACCTCCAGCGATCTGGTCTCCAAACACTCCTGCAAATGCACCTGACCACATTCTCCAGATACCGGTAGCTGAGCCGCAAGTTACTGGGGGTCGGGACTTCGCGCAACACTCCGTCATGACGACTGTTGACAGCGATACTTGTGACTGTGAGGAATACGCCGACGAGCCACACTCGAAATGTTGGCCGTCTCTGCTCACACTCCTCACCCGGCTGACCTGCTGAAGAATAAAAGGCCCCCTTTGCATCGAATAGTTAAAAGTAGCCACGCGACACAGCGGCGGTCGCTATGTGAGAGATGGACACAGGTCACCTTCGTTTTCTGGTCGAGGTAGGTCAGGACATTGTCGTTCTCCACTCGCCGAAGGGCAACCCAGATTGAAGTAGCCAAGTAAGTCATGAGCTCCTACCCCGTAGTCAGGGTCGTTACGGACGACCTCGTCACGTCGGAATGATTCCTGTTCCAGATTGTAGCGAGGTGCAACGAACCCCCCATTGGTACGGACTAGGAAGTTTTTATCACGCGGACGACCGCAGGCAAAAGGTCTCCCTGTTTACGAGACTTTTCGGCTGCCTGTTATTACTGGTGGTAGAGTTGGAAATCTAGGACATGTCGTCAAGCGCTCTCGATATGTGTTTGGGCTGTCTGCTCGCGGGGACGGAGGAGGCCCCAGAGGGTTTAGTTGCTCTGGTACCAGGAGGGCTAACACCTATGGTGAGATGGGAAGTAGTGGGTTCGAGAAGCAGAGGAGCGTTTGTTCGCAAGGGCGCACCCGCGGCTCTTGGGAAAGCACGCGCTACGGATTGGACAGAAGAGTGCCCCACCTTCACCCGTCGTTGAGAAAAGTAATGCGGGTACTCCTGGGTACTCCTTTCGGGCGAGTCCTGTCCAAGTCGCCTAAGACCTGTCGAGCGATGCTTTCAATACAAGACTCCCCCCAGTACACCCACCGGACCAAAGTCGGATATTTGAAGGGCCCTTGCAGAGACCAAGCAAGACTGTTTCAAGGCCGGACGATACCATTGCGTCGATTCATTCACTCGTGTTTGCCCAGTACAAACCACCATCGCTTTCCCTCCTTACAATACATCATAGAACCATTTTCACTAGGTAGCGCGCTTTTTCCAGGCCCTTCCTTCGGCACGACGATGAGTACTTTGGATCTGGGGATCCTTGTGTGCCCACAGTATTCACCTTGTGATATTACTTGTGGGATTTGTAGACACCGTTTTGATCAGTAGTTGGTTCCAACTCAGTTAAATTAGGGTTTGTCGTTTGCATACGGACTTCTTAGGCTACCACATCAGACAAGGATATAAACATATAGACTCTAGTATGCCTTGTGCACTTTCTGGCCAGTTAGATCTTAGATTTGAAGGGATTCGATCACGAAAATGTGTACCAAAGGCTGATATTCGGGTTTTATATTCCAGGGCAGATCATAAAATTATTATTATGACTACCCACGTATTATGAGAATATGACGAAGCAAGGCTCAATGAGGAAACCGGTTCCGTTGTTCGAGTGGTTCGAATTGCCTGATCCCTGCCACCTCAGCAGGCTGCCCGTTAACCGCGCATGGTGAATCACATCCGTTGCCAGGACTAAAAACCTAGGTCGATATAGTCATGTCGGAGTCAAATATCGAGCAAGGAGCCCCACCTCTAGTTAGTTCACTCCGCAGCAGGTTCGAAGCCCTCGCCGCTCAGCAAAACGGAGGCGCTGGGACAAATCCAGCAGCCAATTCGAGTAACGCTCCCTCAAAAATAAATTCACCTTTCCTAGCGAACGGAGTTGGAAGCAAATCGACCGGAAACGCAGGCGCTGTCCGTGGACGAGGAAATTCATCTCACTCTGTCGTTCCTTCTATATCGTCACTTGTAGGAGATAACCCTCCTACTCCTACTGTCGTCGTTCACGAAGTAGCTGAGCCATCGCGACGAGTCGTATCCACCCCAGTCCATATTCCGAGGAATTCGCTCTCTCGTTCTTCGTCTTCTTCCTCTCTCAATGCTTCTGTACACTCTCAAGATTCGATTTCTGGTAGAACACATCGCTCTCCGCCGTTGAAACGGACTACCTCTTTTGGTCTTGCTTCCTCTTTACGAGTTGAGGCTACGACTCCAGCGAAACCGAGTCCTCCAGGAGAGCCTGAGCAATCTTTGTTCTCTATGCGTGCTGCTTTGGAGCGACCGGCGCCTCCACCCCCACCGGGAGACACTGTAAATATAGAGGACCAACTGAAACCTCACAAAATGTGCGTATTGCCACACATTTGTTTTAAATTGACACTAATAGCAACAATAGGACCCCTCCAGTCTTACCGTCGCGATCTCGGCCACACTCACTTAACGCAGGTGACTGCCAGTTGGAGTAAGTGTCTGTTTCTGGCCTCGAAAGTGGACACCCTCGTTTATAGGCATTCCTGTTGCAGCTCAAAGAATCCCTTCACTACTTCATGTTCTTCCCCAGATTCGATTCGGCATACCCGAAAAGCGTAAGCCTCATCGCTCACAACCCCATATTGACTACATACATGTTTTGACGCATCTATAACAGACCTCCACCACCGCCGCCATCGCGCTCACGGCCACCTTCTCCGCGAACTCACCCCTCTCGCACAAACTCTGGTTCGAGTTTCAGCACGAGCCGTAGTGACTCTCCAATAACACCTTTGAACCCTCCTCCACCACTTCCGGCGCGCAACCCCATACAACGACTATCCACATCCCCTACAGCATCGCCATTGCACTCGCCCTTGTCCTCTCCTCAATCCCCCGCACCACCCCTTCCACTCCGATCACCTATTAGTCTAAGTACCGAGAACAGCGTTTCCCAGCTCAGCATACCTGGTTCTATTCATATCACCAGAGAGGACGATCCAAAAACTTGGCAGGATATCTCGGTCCGGCAGAAACATGGTTCAAGGGCGAACAGCTTCGACTCGGAGAAGAACCGACCAGTCCCTAGTGGCCATCCCCCGAAGCTACCTGCGCGATTTGTTAGCACAGCTCCTCCACCACCGCCCCGACTACTCCCTCCCGCTCCCATTATTGACACCGAGCAGGTATTTCCCGCTACGGGCCCTCCACCTCTACCTGCACGCCCCGGGGGATCGACGCCCGACGATCGGCTTCACTCAAACCCTGGTCCACCTCCGCGACGTATTCCCCCATCCCAAGCTAACGGGACTCAAGAGCCTCACCAACATACACACATCAATCTCCCAAAGGCGAAGATTGTCTCTGTTGCTCGTCACTTCACTATTTCTGCATCTCCCTCCCATCCCACGAACGATACCTCAGCTGCAGGGCCGAGCAGGGGCGGTGTGCTTCCACCACCGAAGAGGACAATAGCACCAGGGGATGTTCTGCCACCACGGCGTGAAAGGTCCTCAAGTGGCTCGGAGTCGGATGATGAGGACGAACCCGGCGCACCATCCAAATCCACCTTCGGACGCTGCACCACCGCGCTCCGCAAACCCTCTGATGACCTCCCGGACTCAACCCGGGCGAATCGATACCCACCATCTATCGACTCGTACTCTACGCGGCCGATCCATGTGCCCGCACACACTGGTGTCGTCGCCGTCGCGGGGCTGTACTGTGTCACCGCGGGCGACCGCACGTTGACGATCCACAATTTAGCACAAGATCGGAGCGTCGATTCACCGGTCATCATTGATCTGAACAAGGATGTCGGGCTCGAGTGGAAAGTGGAGAAACCGCGCGTTACAGCCATGGATTTCCGCCCTCCGCCTACTTCCTCGTTAGGCGGAGGACAAGATGAAGTGGGGCGATACCTCTGGTGCGGGACGCGGGACGGGCATCTATTCGAAATTGACGTTTGGTCCGGTGCCGTGACTGACTCGCGGGTGGGTGCGCATTCAGTGGGTGTGCAGCACATCTTCCGCAGTAGAGAGCGGATGGTTTCTGTCGATGAGAATGGGAAGGTGCTTATGTTTGATCTCTCGAGTGCGGCAGGAGTTGGGCTCGAGATGGGAACGGCGATGCCCCGCGTGGGGAGGATTGTCGAGCGGCAGGGATTTGTACGCGTTCTACGTGGACGTATGTGGACTTCTAATGGGCCTGGGAACTCAACTGCTGCGAGTACAAACGGAAGTGCTTCGGCTGGTGCGGGAGCGAAAGGTCCCGTCGTACGGATTTACGATATTACTGACGACGGTTTGAGCACGAGGAGCCTTATCGTCCAGGATCCAGTTGGGGCGGTTACCTCTGGGACTGTCTTGTCCTCCACGCCAGGAATTGTTTATCTGGGCCACGAAGGAGGTTGGGTGACGATCTGGAATGAGGATGACGGAGGAACTCCGACGCATGTCGGTACTGTCAAGGTCTCCGTGACGGATGTCCTCGCTCTGGAAGGTGCTGGGATGCGGCTATGGGCTGGAAATCGGAAAGGGATGGTCTACGCGTATGATGTTAAGACTACACCGTGGACTGTTACCAATGCTTGGAGGGCGCACGGAGAGCTGCCTGTCACTCGTCTTGTAGTGGACACGGTTGCTATCAGCCAGGTAAACAGAAACTTCCTATTGTGGAGGTGGGATAACTGACCAACTGTTTGGGATACAGGTACAAAAGCTTGTTGTTTACTCTGTTGGGAGGGATGAGCAGGTTAAGTTCTGGGATGGCCTGTTAGGTCAGGACTGGATCGGTTCGTCGTTATCCTTTCCTTAAGGCAACTAACTTATCAGTACATGTGTTAACAGACGCTGAGCTCCTCAAACGCGAAGCGTCCTTCTGCACCTTCCGGCCTCTGAACATCCTCATGTGCACTTGGAACCTTGATGACGCCAAGCCAGACATGCTCACGGGGCCTGAGAACACCAGCTTCCTTGAAACCCATCTACAGTCGATGGAGAACCCCGATATTATCCTATTTGGCTTCCAGGAAGTCATCAATCTAGAAGATCATAAGCTCACAGCAAGTGCGTTTCTTCGCCTTCTTTAGAGAGGTGTTTTGACCAGATTTACTGATGTATACTCTGCATGTAGAATCGGTCCTCCTGGGCGGAAGTAAAAAACGGGCGGACGGTCATATATCCGAAAAGGTTTCCAAACACTATCGACTATGGCACGATCGGCTCGTTCTGGAGATCCAGCGCGCGATTCCACACGACGGGTACATAGTCCAACACACAGAAAACCTCGTCGGCCTCTTTACCTGTGTCTTCGTACGCAAGGCACTTGTCCCTTCCCTTAAAGACGTCGCTATCACCACTGTCAAGCGGGGTATGAACGGCCGTTATGGCAACAAAGGTGCAATTGTTGCACGATTCGTGGTCGAGGATTCGTCTTTATGCTTTATCAACTGTCATCTAGCTGCTGGGCAGGGGCATAAGCGTGCTCGTAATCGGGATCTGGGTGCTATTCTCGAGGAAAAGAGTGTATTCAGTGCGAGTGGCAACGGGCTCGGGTATGTCGGTGGCGGGGATGGATCGATGATTTTTGACCATGAAGTTTGCTTCGTACGTAGGCCTAGAAAAGCCGGTCTCAGAGGAACGCTCAAAACTAATACCCTTGCAGTTGAATGGAGACTTGAACTACCGAATCGACCTGCGACGCGAAGCAGTCGTGTCCAGCATCAAGTCTGGCGACATCCCCTATCTACTCCAGCACGACCAACTTCTAAAGGAGATGGCTACAAACCCAGGTTTCCGGCTCAACTCCTTCATAGAACCGTTAATCACCTTTGCCCCAACGTACAAATACGACCGCCGCTCGGACGAATATGATACATCCGAGAAACGGCGCAACCCGGCCTGGTGCGACCGTATCCTGTGTCGTGCTCGTGACCCAGACCGTGTGCAGAATCTCTTCTACACACGGTACGAGCCCAATATTAGCGACCATCGACCCGTGTGCGGTGGGTATACCGTCGAAATCAAGAAAGTCCAGCACATAGAGCGAGCGAAGCAGCTGCAGATCGTCAAATCTCTGTGGGTCAAGGAGGAGAGAAGGTTGTTGCACGGGGCTCAAGCTTTTTATTTGGACGTGTTCTGAACACTCCCTTGGTATAACACTATGGACTTTATTCCTTCACATCGCACTATCCCCGCTATCCTCTGTGCCCAATAATTCTGTAACTTGGCTTAAGGTACTCGTAACATGGTTTCATAGTTGGTATCCTCTCACCTGGATAGTATTGTAGTTTAAACTCAAAAGTGTATTATATATTACCCCAGAGAGTAATAAATGCATGTCGAGCGGCAATACGCTCGGTGACCCCGAGGCCATCTATTCGGCCTTCAACCTAAAGATTGAAGGCGGGATACAAGGGGCCCCGTTCTCTTTAATGGAGTGTGTGACCGCCCTGGAGGGGCCTGCTAGAATTGGTTTGCCAAAAACTATGTACATAAATAAAATATTCCAGAGTAAAGCTGGGTAATACAAATGAATAGCCTAGTCACCTCAAGACATTCTACAATATTCCATAGGTTTCCATGAGACTCCATGAGATTATAGAATATAGTCTGTGTATCTAATTCTAAGTGACAAAAGTGAAGGAAATTATCATAATTAAGTCCTTTGTGGACCACATTGCTGATAACAAAAGAACAATGCATGAGTATACACTAAATAACCAATTATCATAAAGCATATCGGAATGAGGGGCACAAACCTCATTCTGTCTTTCCTACCCTCATATGCACCTAGCCCCCTCAAGCTACCTATACTTGCTGTTATAGACTTTCAGCCACAACCTCAAAGTAGTGAGTTTCAAGAAAGACAAGCACTATGTAGTACCAGAGCAGCCGTTGCAAAGTAGACTTTGCCTGGGTGTCAGGGTTTAGTTTATCACGTACACCTTAGATATGAAAAGAACATTGTGGCTTCAAGATGAGAGTTCGCGTAAGCCACTGAGAGGCTGACAATAGGACAGAGCTGCGTTGCGAATCTCCGAAAGAAAATATGATGCTACCTTACAAGGACCAGCTAATCAACCAAGGTGTCTAGGGCCTAAATGTCATAGTAGTCAGTTACTTAGATGGAGGGGGGGAAAGCAGAAAGCCACGAACCTATACGACAAGTCGACGAGCCTGGGACCTATCGAGGAGCAAGAAGGAAAATGGAGATCCCTCTCCAGCGTTCCCAATGTCAATGTGCGTCAATGTGCGCGACCTACTCGATCGGGTGGAGGTGGGAGTTGGGGAAAGCCGCGTTGATACGCCCATTGAGACAATCATAGCACGTGATATAGGTGACATCGGTGGAGTCAGTCGTACCAGCACCGCCGGTGAACAGGCCGACAATATGTCCCTCCCTGTCAACGACAATCGACCCGGAATCGCGGGGGGCGGAAAGCAGACCGCCCTTGTGACTGTAAGGATTAATGGCGACCTCCCTCGACGTACTTTTGATGCCATATCTGCTATATACGTACACGAAAGATTCGAGTCCAGTCCCGCGACCAATAGTGACTCCGGTCTTATCGGTTTGAATGACGAGAAGGCACTCCTCGCCGTTAGGATCGAGCTGCTTCGGTTTGAGCATTTCTTCTTGGCGACGACCTTGATTTGGAGGAGGCCGCCGGTGGGATACCTGGAGGGGCGGCCCTCGAGTACATTTTTAGGACGAATTCGGCGGGCGAGATCTTGCTGCCTAGATATAATAGTCAAACTAGACGACCATAGTAATATAGATCGAAACGTACCTAGATGAATAACGTTTCCCCTAATGCCTTCCAGTCAACCTTGTCACAATATACCTCGATCAGAGCCCCAGCTTCGGTATGTGGCTCTGGACCAGTCCCGACTGATATAGGAGACGAGTGGACAACACGACTGAGCACGCGTTGGGTCGCCATGCTCCAGTCCCTCCGTCGATCTCCGCGCTCGTTTTCTTCGACTTCTACATTGGAGTTATCTTGTAATCCTCGTTCTCAGCGGTTTCACCCAACGCCCAAGCCCCTGCTCATAAGATAATCTCGTGCCCAATCTTGAACATCACGGCTTCGAGGGCACCTGGATAGGCTTTGCCACTAAGGATAAGAATCTAGTGAACACGCTTGCTGGTATTCTTGCGCTCATAGAGCTTGTTTCCGTGTACCGGCGGCGGTAGCTATAGAGCGATATGGCGTCGGTGAGAAGGAAGACCCGGTTACTCTCGTCGCCCTCGGAGAGGTAGATCCCTCAGTGTGGCGGGGAGCGGAGTGAATGGGGCACAAATGTCGGCGGGGGTGGGGAGAAGCCGCAGGCCGGGCCGGTAGACCGGGTGTATATCGACTCGGAGCGGAGAAGCCAGCGTTGGCGGGGACCCTCTTGCGCCCCTGTTTGACTGGACCTGCTTCCCCTCCTTGCTCCGCAAAGCGGACAGGGTCGGTGAATCCAGGTTTCCATAGACCGCTACGCCCAGTGTCGGTCTAGAGCCCGAACACCCCTTATCACGAGTGAGCGACAGCTAAAACTATCAACGGGTGGGGCATCCATTGCCACGTCGTACTTTTGCTACTACTTGGGTTCCTCGCATGAACATCTCTCCGCCCCCGCTGTTCAGGTATATCCCCACAATGTCTACCGCTACTACTGACGTTGTTGTGACTACAGAGATAGGGCGTATCGTGGGCCTGAGTGACGAGGACGTGGAGATTACGGAGAAACCACTCGATTTGGTCTCGCCTTTTAACAAGTGAGATAAACGATCATGGCTCGATGTTAACTATACCCGATGAAACGTAGACTACAGAACAACACTGGATGACAGGATGAGCTTCGATACGGTCATAGGATTAAAAGAAGTAAATGCTATCTGCAGGATGACCCTGTGCAAGACGGAACCCGACTACATTTGAAGTCATGCTCGAGAACTACTCAGGGCGACCGGCACCCACATGTTTCATTAGCACTAGGGATACCTCGGTTCAAAATGCGATTACGTACCCCATTACCAACGAATACCTCAGCCCAGTTACCGACAGCCATATCCACCCCTTGAGATACAGCCCGCGCCGCATCGCTCAACACAAGATCCTTACTCGCCCGGACACTCTTCCACCCATCCTCCAGCAGCAGCTCCAGCAGCCCCCCGATCCACCGTTCCTCCCCGTTTGTCATCAAATAGACATCGTCCAACCCCGGATGCGCCCTCCGCACCGCGGCAAGCTTATCTCTGATTCCACCCAACCGTGGCCAGCAGTGCAGGTACCACAGTTGCTCTCGAGTAAGGCTCGTTGGGTCGACTTTGCCCTCCGCGTCATGAGGGTACGCGGTCGAGTATGGCGGGTCGAAGATCGAGTTTGGGAGTCTGGGGTAAGAGGCGTTGACGTAGCGGGCGTCAATTTTGAATTCCTCTGAGTTGAATCCTTTCGGAAGGGCAGCGTTGTCACGCGAATACGTGCCCAGGGCATTCCAGGAGTTCCAGAAGATATTGGTTTCTGCTAGCAGCTCACAGTATGTGCCAAAGTCGCCCCTTCGCACGTGCACAGCGATTAGCTTGTGGAGAGTATACGGCGGAGATCTGGTAGCTGCAGGGCAAATGATTGAATATCATGCCATGGTCGGCAGGCGGCACTGGTACATACCTCTGTCGTTTGGAACTTGGCCGGAAGGGCCTTCTGGTGTGCCCGTGGGTTCGTCGCGGGGCGCTTTCCAAGCCCATGAATGCGTTGGAGGCAAAGATTTGCGTATGAGGGCACTGGGACTATTTGCAGGCGGCATGATCCCGTTCACCTCCAGGGTGTTGTGGATCAAAGGGCTCCAATCCCAGTCTTTGAACAAAGGGGACGATTCTAGAATCGACCATGCTGGAAGTAGTCGTGCCTCCCCAAAATCACTGATTCCATCCTCAGTGACGCCCCAAATCTAGTACCGAAAGTGGGTCAAAAGGCTCACGTATACCGGAACAGCGATCTCCCTCGAACGTCCACACATCTTTGTTCCACCTCAGCTAGCTTCTCCCCCCACGCCAGAATAATCGCCAACACACTGTCGTGGTTCATATCGACACCCAACTCCTTCGCAGTCTCTTCAACCGAGAGCGCGACAGTTTCCTCTTCCGAACACACCGAGTGAAAATACTCTTCCGATACCGCCCTTGGGATGACCTCGTCCTGCGCGAGGTTCGATCCGCTTGGTGAACCTCGACTCCCAGTGAAGGGTGCTCCGGTGACGGGCCCATAAGCGAAAGCACCGGATGGAACAGCGAGGTCGGCAATGTCAGGGAACGGTCGGTGCTCGTGTGCGATATGCGGTGGGAAGACGTAGGCTCGACGGGCGAGGAGAGCAATCTGGGCGGCGATCAGTCTACCCGGGAAGTCACCAACTCTGCTTCATACGGTGGGGGAATGTTCGGCGACGTACTGTTCTTGCAGCACATTATTCCAACCTGTTCCCCGTGTATGGGCCGAGAAATTGAGGTAGCTACACGAGGGGTCAAAAACGAGCTGTGCAGGCAAGGAAGAAAACAACATACCGTCCCTTTCGCCCTTCAGGAAAAGCTAGTTCGGGGTTGTGTTGCGGCAAGGCTCTCTCGAATTCTAACACATCCTACGAAGAAAAGTCATCTTTATGGTTCTTGGATTGAAACAGAGTGGAGCTCACCTTAAAGATCGGGTTCCCTACGGCTGTCCCTTGTGTTGGCCGTGTTGCTAGTGCGTCTGGTTGAAGCTCGGGTTCAGATGTGAGAGGCAATGCGGAATATTTCGGCGGACAAAATGCAAGGCAAAGCACAAATATTAAAAGTGATAAGGTAAGAGCAATTCGCGTAGTCATCGGTGACCTAATGGATCCAAATAACTGCATCAAAGAGGTGCGACTATGTCGGCTTGGTCGTGTGCGTGGCCATCGCGGCAACTGACTATTTGCGTGTCCATTATATCGCTGTAAAGAGGGAGAAGTT
>Ga0307513_10006310_pt1 | contig 15529 bp, 17 predicted proteins | sample 15_EM_MG_FD_202174 | JGI IMG/M metagenome (GOLD analysis project Ga0307513, IMG submission 202174) | Populus trichocarpa ectomycorrhiza microbial communities from riparian zone in the Pacific Northwest, United States - 15_EM | ecosystem: Host-associated > Plants > Roots > Unclassified | place... | reverse complement strand
ACGTATGCGCCGTCGGTCGCCAAGCCGTAGCGCTGTCGCTGGCCGAACGCCCCGTCGCTCGGGACATCGGCCAGCGATCGGGGTAGGCTGCGCGCATGCTCAAGCTCTACGGCTTTGCTCGAGTGAACAAAGGCGCGCGCGGCAACACTCGCGATTTGCGTGTCCTGTGGACACTCGAAGAGATCGGACTGCCCTACGAGATCGTCGGGATGGACCACCCGAACCACGATCTCGATTCACCCGCGTATCGCGCGCTGAATCCGTTTGGTCAGATTCCGGTGATCGACGACGACGGCGTCGTGGTCTCCGAGTCCGGCGCGATCTTGCTCTACCTCGCGCGCAAGAGCGGCAAGCTGATGCCCCTCGATCTCGCCGGGGAGGCCCAGGTGCTTCGCTGGTCCTTCTCCGCGCTGACCACCATCGAGGTACCGGTGCTCTCGCTGTGGTTTGTCAACCTGAGCGGTGGCAAGGGCAGCAAGCCGGGAGAGGCGTTGCATGCCTGGGCCGAGATGCGCTTGCAGCAACTCGATGGTTGGCTCGCAGATCGCCAGTTCATCGCGACCGAGGACTTCACCGTCGCCGACATCCTCATGACCCATGTGCTGGACGCTGGAACCAATCAGGAGATGCTGAAGTCGTACCCGAACCTCCTTGCCTATCGCGCGCGTTGCACCGAGCGCCCGGCATGGAAGAAGACGCTCGAGGCGTACTGCGAGCGCGTCGAAGCCGCCTGACGTTCCGGCGAGCTACGACATGGCGAGCTCGCGTGAGCCCGCCGGTCGCGCGCTACCGTCGCGGGGCTTCTGTTCCTCGCACCGTCGGCACGACGTTCACCGCGAGCAGGCCCTTGGGGCCCTCGACCTCCTCGTAGGAGACCGCTTGCCCCTCGCTGAGGGTGCGAAACCCTTCGCCGGAGATCGCCGAGTGGTGGACGAACGCATCCGTGCCGTCGTCGGCCGTGAGGAAGCCGTAGCCCTTGACCTCGCTGAACCACTTGACGGTGCCTCGCTGCGCGCGCGGACCGACCGCGCGCGCTCCGTCTGATCCCGAGACCTCGTCGTGCAACGCCGTCTTCATCGGCTCCTCGCGCACCTCCGCGGCTGCCGGCTCCGGGCGTGGTCGCGCCATCGCAACCGACTCGGCGCGCGACCCCGCCACCGCCGCCCGGCGGCTCCGCGCGTGGTCCTGCCGCTCCTGCCGCCGCTGCGCACGCTCCTCCCGCCGAGCCCGCGTGCGCTCCTGCTGCGGAAGCTCCGCGCTTGTCGCCGCCGGAGCCGACTCGGTCACCGACGTCAACGCGGCGCGCGGTCCTGCCGTCGTCGGCTCGGCCTGTGCGACTGCCGCCCGCTCCCGCTCGGGTTCCGCGATCGCCACGGCCGGGTCCTCAGGCGTCCCTGCGACCGCCGGTCCTCGCGCTGCGGCCGGCCGTTTCGCGCGCGCCGCCGTTGGTTCTACGTACGATCCTGCCGCCGCCGGCTTGCTCGTTGGTCTCGCTGCCGGCGCGCTCTTTCGTGCCGCGGCCGGCGTGCTCGTTGTTGCTGCCGCCTTGCGGGGCCCCGGCGCCGGCGACCTCCCCACAGGCTCCACACGTCGCGCGCGCGTTCCTGCGGCGGGCGGCCTGGTCGTTGTCTCGATCGCCGGCAGGATGCGCGCGAGCTCGTCTCGGAGAACCGTCCGCGCCAACCGTCGAAGGTCGGCCTGAAACCGCGCGGTCGCCGCGGTGATGGCTTCGGTCAGCGCAGCGCGATGGTGGGAGCGCCTCATAGGGCGCATCATCGTCAAAGCGACCCGCGTTGCAACTCCTGCGGGCCCGGCTCGCTGAACAACCTGGGTGATAAGCTCGAACCACCGCAGCAACCTCCTGGCGACCCCCGTCCTCCAATGCCTGCGCGCCCCTGCGCCGCTGCGCGTTGCCCGCGAGCTGGTGCACGCGCTGTTCCCCGGTCCCGCCGGTCCCGCCGGTCTCGCCGATCCGGCCGTCCGGGCCGTCGGGCCGCTCGCGCGACGGACGATTAGCGCGCCAGGGCGGCGAGCTCGGCGGTCGAGAAGAAGAACGCGATCTCCTCCTTGGCGGTCTCGGGCGCGTCGGAGCCGTGCACGGCGTTGCGCTCGATGTCGCTGGCGAACTCCTTGCGGATCGTGCCGGCGTCGGCCTTCTCGGGGTTGGTCGCGCCCATCACCTGGCGGTTCTTGGCGACGGCGCCCTCGCCCTCGAGCACCTGGACGACGACCGGGCCCTCGGTCATGAACTTCACGAGCCCGGCGTAGAACGGCCGCTCCTTGTGGACGGCGTAGAACGCCTGGGCCTGCGCCTCGGTGAGCCGCACCATCTTCGACGCGACGACGCGAAGCCCCGCGGCCTCGAGCTTGGCGGTGATCGGGCCGATCACGTTCTTGGCGACGGCGTCGGGCTTGATGATCGAAAACGTACGTTCGGTGGCCATGTCGGACTCCCTTGCAAAGACGGCCGGAAGCTAGCCGCGGCGCGCCGTCGGGTCAATGCGACCGGGCGGCGTAGATGCCGCGGCCGATCCGCGCCGCGCGCGCCCCGGTGTGCCGGCGGGCGGCGCCGGATGTGTGTCGGCAGCGCTCGGCTCGCGCGCTACGGTGCCACCAAGGAACCCTGCATGACCACTTCCGCGATCGCACCGAGCTGGCACCTCGCGCAGCTCAACATCGGCCGCACCCTGGCACCGCTCGACAGCCCGCAGCTGGCGGACTTCGTGAACCAGCTGGACGCGATCAACGCCCTCGCGGAGGCGGCGCCCGGCTTCGTGTGGCGGCTGGTCGGCGAGAGCAACAACGCCACCGACGTGAAGGTCGACAACTACCCCGGCCTGATCGTCAACCTGTCGGTGTGGACCTCGGCCGAGACCTTGTTCGACTACGTCTACAAGACCGCCCACACCAAGGTCATGGCGCGCCGCCGCGAGTGGTTCGAGAAGATCGAGGTCTTCCAGACGCTGTTCTGGATCCCCGCGGGCCACCGGCCCACCCCCGCCGAGGCGATGGCGCGCCTCGAGATCCTCCGCGCGCGGGGCCCGTCGCCCGAGGCCTTCACCTTCAAGCAGCGCTTCCCCGCGCCCGGCGAGCTCGGCGAGCCGGTCAACATGAAGCCCGAGCCGTACTGCGTGGCGTGATCGGCCGCGGCGCCGATCACGCGCGTTCGACGCGCGCTGGCACGTGCTTGTGCCACGGCGTGCCGACGAACGGATCGCGATCCGTGGTGCTCGTGAGGTCGTTGGGCGCGACGCCGCTCACGCGCTCGCCGCCGGCGCCGGCGTAGGCCAGGCCGAGGCCGTTGGGCAGCGAGAGGTGGCCGCGCTGCATCGAGGCCGAGACCTCGATCGGCACGAGCACCGCGCCGCGCCGCGTGGTCAGTCGCACCGGCTCGCCGGTGGCGACGCCGAGGGCCGCGGCGTCGTCGGGGTTGATCCGCAGCGCGCCGTCGCCGCCCTTCTTGCGCCAGTCCGGATCGCGGATGATCGTGTTCGCGGTGAACGAGCGGCGCTCGCCGGCGCTGAGCACGAACGGAAACGCCGCGTCCTGCGCCGGCTCGTTCGGCAGCTGCGCGAGCGCCTCGAGCAGATCGGGCAGCGCGAGGTGGAACGCGCCGTCGCTGGTCGTCGCGCGCTTCACCGTGTCGTCCCAGGTATCGACCGCGAAGATCACGCCCGACTCCGCCTCGAGCACGCGCTCGAACAGCTGGACCGCGACCTCGAGCGGGGCGCCCGTGAAGCCGGCGCGCGCGAGCGCCTGCGGATTCTCCAGCGCCGCCTTCGCGGCCAGGCCGAACCCGACCGCGCCGTCGCGGAGCTCGTCGGGGAGATCGATCGTCCGGTACAGCACCGCCGGCGCGATCGCCGCGAGCCGCGGGTTGGGCAGCACGCGCATCGCGACCGCCTGCGCGTACGCGGTCAGGCCCTGCTTCGCGGCGGCGCGCAGCGGCTCGAGATCGACGCCGTCGAACCCGCCGAGCGCCTCGACCAGCCGCGCGTGGATCTCGGCCTCGGGGAGCGTGTTGGCGAGCGGCGGGAACAGCCGCCGGCGCAGGTGAAAGTAGTTGTCGGGGAAGTCGAAGTTGAAGAACGTCGCCTCGGCCTTCTCGAACTGCGTCGCCGCCGGTAGCACGTAGTGCGCGAGCCGCGCGGTCTCGGTCATCGCGACGTCGATCACGACGAGCGTATCGAGCGACGCCAGCGCCTCGCGGATCCGGACCGAGTCGGCGAGCGAGTGCGCCGGGTTCGAGGCCTCGACCAGCATGGCGCGGTAGCGCTTGGGATGATCGGTCAGGATCTCGTCGGCGATCACGTTGCACGGCACCAGGCCGCCGACCAGCCGCGCGCCGACCACGGGGCTCGTGTGCTTGGCCTGGCCGTCCATGATGTTGACCAGCACCGATGGAATGAAGTGCGTCCCGGGCCGGCCGAAGCTGCCGGTGAGCAGGATCAGCAGGCGGTGCAGGTAGCTCACCAGCGTCGAGTGGTGGTTCATCTGGACGCCGAGGTCCTCGAAGCTCGCGAACCGCTTGGCGCGTCCGATCACCTCGGCGGTGCGCCGCACGAGCGCCGGATCGAGCCCGGTGCGCGCGATCGCGTCGTCGAGCGAGAACGCCGCGAGCGCGTCGCGGATCACCGGCAGCTCGCGGTCCGCGCCGTGCGCCGCGAGGAACGCGTGATCGATGCGATCGTCGGCGATCAACAGCTTCAGCAGCGCGACCAGCAGCCAGGCGTCGGTGCCGGGCTTCAGCGCGAGGTGGATGTCCGCGATCTCCGCGGTCTCGGTCCGCCGCGGATCGACGACGATCAACGTGCGCGCCGGATCCGCCGCGAGCTCCTTGAGCGTCACCCGGGCGCGCGGGATCGAGTGCGAGAACCACGGGTTCTTGCCGAGGAACAGCCCGACATCGCAGTGCTCGAAGTCGGCCCGCGTGGTGCTGCCCATCATGCGCCAGCCGACCCAGAACTCGCCGGTCTTCTCCTGCGCGAGCGCGCTCGAGCGATAGCGCATCTTCAGGAGCCGGCGGGTCGCGCCCGAGTACGCGCCCGGCAGGTGGTTGCCCTGGCCGCCACCGCCGTAATAGAAGATCGACTCGCCGCCGTGGGCGTCGCGCACCGCCGCGAGCCGCTGCGCGACCTCGCGGATCGCGGTGTCCCAGTCGATCTCCTCGTACGTGCCGTCGGGCCGGCGCCGCAGCGGTGAGGTCAGCCGGTCGGTCCCGTGCTGGTAGTGATCGAGCCGGTGCGGCTTCTCGCACGCGTAGCCGCGCGACGACGGATGCGCCTTGTCGCCGCGAAACTTCACGAGGTGGCGGCCGGCCTCGCCGCCGAGCTCGACCTCGAGGCCGCAGTTGCACTCACACAGGATGCAGGCCGTGCGCTTCCACTCGGTCATGTCGACGACGCTAGACAATCTGGTCTCGTCATGCAACTACTTTTGGGTGCGCCGCCGCTTCACCGCCGAGAACTGCTCGATCGCCCGGTCGCTGGAGGTCCTCGGCGACTGGTGGACGCTGCTCCTGGTCCGCGAGGCCATGCTGGGCACGCGCCGGTTCGCGGACTTCGCGGCGGCCCTGCCGATCTCGCGCAACATCCTGACCCGGCGGCTCGCGCACCTCGTGCGCCACGGCGTGTTCGCCCGCGTCGACGCCGGCACGCACGGCACGCGCTACGAGTACGAGCTCACGGCGATGGGCCGCGACCTGTTGACCGTCATGACCGCGCTCCGCCAGTGGGGCGATCGCTGGGTGTTCGGCGCCGATCACGAGCCGCTCCTCGTGCGCGATCGCCGCACGGGGCGCCCGATCCCCGCGGTCCGTATCCTCGGCGAAGACGGCCAGCCGGTGCCCGGCCGGGAGCTCGAGCTCGTGCTCGGCCCCGGCGCCACGGCGGCGACCCGCAAGCGCTATCGCGTGCTCACCGCCTCGTAGCGCGGCCGTCGGTGTCAGCGGCGCGCCTGTTGCGTGCAGCGCCTGTCACGTGGACGTCGTAGGCTCGGGCATGGACCGCAGGCAATTCCTCGTCCGTCGCGATCGCCTGGCCGACCACGACGTGGTGACGACGCCGCGCGACGCGCTCGCGCCCGACACCGTCGAGCTCCGCGTCGACCGCTTCGGGTTCACCACCAACAACGTGACCTACGGCGTGCTCGGCGACGCGCTGTCGTACTGGCAATTCTTCCCGTCGCCGCGCGCGGACTGGGGATGTTTGCCCGTGTGGGGCTTTGGCACGGTCGAGCGCTCCGCGGTCGACGGCGTGGCGGTCGGCGAGCGGTGCTACGGCTACTACCCGATGGCGTCCCACGTGGTCGTCCAGCCGCGCCGGCTCGACGAGGTCGGCTTCGTCGACGGTGCGCCGCACCGCCGCGCGCTCAACGGGGTCTACAACCAGTACCTGCGCACGACGCGCGATCCGAGCTACGCGCCGGACACCGAGCCCGAGCAGGTCATCCTGCGGCCGCTGTTCGCGACCTCGTACTTCCTCGCCGACCACCTCTACGAGCACGACGCGTTCGGCGCCGACGCCCTCTTGATCTCGAGCGCCTCGAGCAAGCTGGCCTACGGCCTGGCGTTCGTCCTCGCCACCGACGCCCGCCGCGCCGGTCGCCCGATCATCGGCCTGACCTCGCCGGGCAACGCCGCGTTCGTGACCCGGCTCGGGCTCTACGATCGCGTCGTGACCTACGACGACCTGGCCGCGCTGCCGATCCAGCGCGCTGCGCTGGTCGATATCGCCGGCAGCGCGAGCGTGCGCGCCGCCGTGCGCGCCCGCCTGGGCGACGCGCTCGTCCACACCCTCGCCGTCGGCGTGACCAGCGGCGAGGTGCCGCGGCCCAGCGGCGACGAGCCCGCGCTGTTCTTCGCCCCGGCGTGGATCCGCCAGCGCAGCCAGCAGTGGGGCGCCGCGGTCGTGCAGGAGCGCCTCGGCGCCGCCTGGCGCGCGTTCCTGGTCCCGATCCGCGATCCGGCGCGGGGCTGGATGACGATCACGACCGCGACCGGCATCGCCGCGGTCGGGCAGGTCTACGACCAGGTCGTCGCCGGCCGCGCGCGACCGGAGCACGGCTACGTGCTGTCGCTGATCGACGACGTTCCCGCCGCCGAGTGAAGCTCGACTACGTGGCGACCGGCTCGTTCGGGAAGTACCGGCGCTGCGCCCACAGCGCGACGTTCACCAGGCCGATGAGCGCGGGGACCTCGACGAGCGGACCGATGACCGCCGCGAACGCCGCGCCGCTGTGGATGCCGAAGCTCGCGATGGCCACGGCGATCGCGAGCTCGAAGTTGTTGGAGGCGGCGGTGAACGACAGCGTCGCCGACTGCTTGTAGTCCGCGCCGACGCGCTTGCTCATGTAGAACGAGACCGCGAACATCACGACGAAGTAGATCAGCAACGGGACCGCGATCCGGAGGACGTCGAGCGGCAGCTGGACGATCGCCTCGCCCTTGAGCGAGAACATCACGACGATGGTGAACAGCAGCGAGACCAGCGTGATCGGGCCGATGCGCGGCACGAAGCGCTGCTCGTACCACGCGCGCCCCTTGGCACCGACGAGCACGCGCCGCGTGACGAAGCCGGCCGCGAACGGGATGCCGAGGTAGATCGCGACGCTCCTGGCGATCTCGCCGATCGAGATGTTCACGATCGTGCCCTCGAGCCCGAGCCAGGTCGGCAACAGCGTCGCGAAGAAGTAGGCGTAGACCGAGAAGAACAGCACCTGGAAGATCGAGTTGAACGCGACCAGACCGGCGCAGTACTCGGTGTCACCCTTGGCGAGATCGTTCCAGACGATCACCATCGCGATGCAGCGCGCCAGGCCGATCAAGATGAGGCCGAGCATGTACTCGGGGCGATCGCGCAGGAAGATGACCGCGAGCGCGAACATCAGGAGCGGACCGATCACCCAGTTCTGCACCAGCGACAGGGTGAGCACCCGCTTGTTGCGGAACACCTTGCCGAGCTCCTCGTAGCGGACCTTGGCGAGCGGCGGGTACATCATGAGGATCAGCCCCGCCGCGATCGGGATCGACGTCGTGCCGACGCTCAGGCGATCCAGCGCCGCGGTGAAGCCCGGGCTGAGGAAGCCGAGCGCGATGCCCGCGCCCATCGCGGCGAAGATCCACAGCGTCAAGTAGCGATCGAGGAACGAGAGCTTGCCTGCGACGCTGGGGCGGGTGGTCTGCGTGTGCATGAAGGTCCGTTCCTCGACGGCGCCGCGCGGGCCGCCGTCACTTGCACGCGTCGGGGCCGCACGACCTGCGCAGCTTCGCGTGATCGTTGCGCAGCGTGCGTGCCGCGCCGAACAGCTTGGTCAGCTCGCCGAGCATGTGCGCGACCGCCTCGTGCTGTTGCGCGACGATCGCGTAGTAGACCCACGTGCCATCGCGGCGACTGTCGAGGACGCCGGACGACTTCAGGATGCCGAGCTGGCGGGACGCGTTGGGCTGCGTCAGATCGAGCGCCTTCTCGAGATGGCAGACGCACAGCTCGCCGTGCGAGAGCAGGGCGACGATGCGCAGGCGCGTCTCATCGCCGAGCGCGCGGAACAGCTTGGTCAGCGGGCGAACCTCGAGATCGGCGGCAGCGGTCAGCACGTCATCCCTGTATCACGCGATCCGCGGGTCCCCGCGCTCATCGTGGCCCGCCGGGCAGCTCGGACGCCGCGAACGCCTCGAGCTTGCCGCGGAGGGTGTCGCGCGCCGTCCGGAAGCGCGCCAGCAGCGCGTCGTGCGTGAGCGACGGATCGTCGCTCGCCGGATCGAGAATCGGCCAGTGGATCCGGCGCACCTGGCCGAGCAACACCGGGCAGACCTCCTCGGCGCACAGGGTGATCACGACGTCGACGCCGGCCGGATCGATCGTGTCGACCGACTTGGACGTGTGCGCCGCGAGATCGACCCCGACCTCCCGCATGACCTCGGTCGCGTAGGGGTTGACGCGTGACGGCCGGCTGCCGGCGCTCTGGATCGTCGCCCGGTCACCGAACATCTGGCGCGCGAGGCCCTCGGCGATCTGGCTGCGCGCCGAGTTGGCGACGCAGAGGAACAGCAGGCTGGGGCGCTCGATGGTCAACGACATGCAGATATCGTGATATCTGCTGGATGTCAAGACCGGCACCGGTCGCCCGACGGCGCGCCGCCAGCATGGCCGGCGGCGGCCGCGTGAATGTGCCGTCCGTGCGCGAGCTACGACAGCAGCTTCGCCAGCGTCGTGCCCATCTCGGCGGGCGTCGGCGCGACGGCGATACCCGCGGCCTTGAGCGCGGCGATCTTGTCGGACGCGGCGCCCTTGCCGCCCGAGATGATCGCGCCCGCGTGGCCCATGCGCTTGCCGGGCGGCGCGGTCTGGCCGCCGATGAACGAGGCGACCGGCTTCTTGATGTTGTCCTTGATGAACTGCGCGGCGCGTTCCTCGGAGTCGCCGCCGATCTCGCCGATCATGAAGATCGACGACGTGCCGGGGTCCTCGGCGAACCACGCCAGCGCGTCGATGAAGTCGGTGCCCTTGACCGGGTCGCCGCCGATGCCGATCGCGGTCGACTGGCCGAGCCCCAGCGCCGTGAGCTGGTGCACGACCTCGTAGGTCAGCGTGCCGGAGCGCGACACCACGCCGACGCCGCCCGGCTTGTGGATGTAGCCCGGCATGATGCCGACCTTGCACTGGCCCGGCGTGATCACACCCGGGCAGTTGGGACCGACGAGGACGACGTCGGGGTAGTCCTTGTCGAGCGCGTACTTGACCTTGATCATGTCGCGCGCCGGGATGCCCTCGGTGATCGCGATGATGACCCGGATCCCGGCCGCCGCGGCCTCGAGGATCGCGTCGGCGGCGCCCGGCGGCGGCACGTAGATCACCGAGGTGTTCGCGCCGTGGTGCTGGACGCTCTCCTCGACGGTGTCGTAGATCGGCAGCTGCTCGAGCCCGGCGACCTTGCTGCCGCCCTTGCCCGGCTTGATCCCGGCGACGACCTGGGTGCCGTACTCGATCGCCTGCTTGGCGTGGAACGCGCCGGCCGAGCCGACGCCCTGGACCACGAGCTTGGTGTCGTAACCAACGAGGACACTCATGTTACTTGGCCTCCTTGGCAGCCTTGACGACCTTCTGGGCGCCGTCGGCCATATCGGCCGCGGCGACGATGTTGAGCTTGCTCTCCGACAGCATCTTCTTGCCGAGCTCGACGTTGGTGCCCTCGAGCCGCACCACGAGCGGGACCTTGAGGCCGACTTCTTTGACCGCCGTGATCACGCCCTCGGCGATCGTGTCGCACTTCATGATGCCGCCGAAGATGTTCACGAAGATCGCCTTCACGTCGGGCGACGACGTGATGATCTTGAACGCCGCCGTGACCTTCTCCGCCGTGGCGCCGCCGCCGACGTCGAGGAAGTTGGCCGGCGCGCCGCCGTAGTGCTTGATGATGTCCATCGTCGACATCGCGAGCCCGGCGCCGTTGACCATGCAGCCGATGTTGCCGTCGAGCGAGATGTACGACAGGTCCCACTTCTTGGCCTCGATCTCCGACGCGTCCTCCTCGTTGGGGTCGCGCCAGGCCTCGAGCTCGGGGTGGCGGTACATCGCGTTGTCGTCGAAGTTGATCTTCGCGTCGAGCGCGAGGACGCGGCCGTCCTTGGTCGTGATCAGCGGGTTGATCTCGAGCAACGAGCAGTCCATCTCCTCGTAGCACCGGGTCAGCGGCTGCATGAACTTGGCGAACGACTCGGCGGCCTTGCCGGTCAGGCCCAGACGCTTGGCGAGCCGGCGCGACTGCCAGTCCTGCCAGCCGGTGGCGGGGTCGACCGCCTCCTTGAGGATCTTCTCGGGGTGCTTCTCGGCGACCTCCTCGATGTCCATGCCGCCCTCGGTCGACGCCATCACCGTGTTGCGGCCGGTGGCGCGGTCGAGCAGCATGCCGAGGTAGTACTCGTGCTCGATCTCGAGGCCTTGCTCGACGAGCAGGCGCTGGACCTTCTTGCCCTCGGGGCCGGTCTGCGGCGTGACGAGCTGCATCCCGAAGATCTTCTTCACCGCGGCCTCGGCGTCGGCGGCGGTCTTCGCGACCTTGACGCCGCCGCCCTTGCCGCGGCCGCCGGCGTGGATCTGCGCCTTGACGACGACCACGTCGGTGCCCGCTTCGCGCTGCACCTTGGGGATCGCCGCGAGCGCCTCCTCCACGGACATCGCGGGGGTGCCGATCGGGACGGGCACGCCGTATTTTCGGAACAGTTCCTTGCCCTGGTACTCGTGGATCTTCATCGCGATCGCGGTGTACCACGGCGCCTCCGAGAAATGGCGCGCCGGGTCATTCAGGCGGCGCGCCGTGGCCACCAGATCACGGCCGCGACCGCAAATGTGATCGGCAGCGCCATCATCGCGACCCGGAGCTCGAGCGCGTCTTGCAGGAGGCCGAGCGCGGCCGAGGACCACAGGTCGCCAAACAGGTGGATCGCGAAGATGCTGGCCGCCATCGCGCTGGCCCGGCGCTCGGGCGGCACCGCGCGCAGCACCGCCGCGTTGATCGGCGAGGTCGACAAGAACACGCCGATCTCGACGACGAACGCGAGCGCGAAGAACCCGTTGGGCGTCGGCATGAAGAAGCACAGCGCGGTGAGCGGCGCGGCCACGCCGATGCCGATCGCCGAGATCTTGATCAGGAGGTTCACCGCGGCCCGGTGCGGCGGCGCGTCGTACGGCGCGTCGGGCGCGGCCTGGGGCAGGCGGCGCATCCCGCGATCCGCCCACTGGCCGCCGACGTAGGTGCCGATCGCGCCGGCGGCGATCAGCACCAGGCCGAACTTGGTGTTGGCCTGCTCGCCGTCGAGCTGGCGGAAGCGCTCGAGCAGGAAGTTGGGCGCCCAGTACGAGAACGCGCCGACCGCGGCGTTCCACGCGCAGTAGCCGATCAGGAGCTGGCGGAACAGCGGGATCTGGGCGATCTGGCGCAGGCCGTCCATCATCTTCGCCTTGGCGTCGGCGAGCTTGCGCACCGGCTCCTCGATCGCGAGGCACAGCAGCGCGAGCACGAGGCCGGGGCCGCCGGCGACGAAGAACGCCTCGCGCCAGCCCCAGTGCGTCGAGATGGTCCCGCCCAGGATGTAGCCGATCGCGTAGCCCAGCGGGGTCGCGAGGTAGAACACCGCGAGCGCCTTGCCCTTGCTGTCCGCGGGCGTCAGGTCGTCGATGATCGTCGGCGCCAGCACGGCGTAGCTCGCCTCACCGACGCCGACCACGATGCGCGCGAGCATCATCGTCCACAGCCCGGTCGCGAGCCCGCTCGCGACGGTCGCGAGGCTCCACACGACGACGCCCAGCGTGATCATCCGCTTGCGCGCGACCTTGTCGGCGCGCGCGCCGAACAGCGGCGAGGCCACGAAATAGCCGATCAGGAACGCGCTGTTGAGCATCCCGGCCTCGAAGTTCGAGAGCTCGAGCGCGTCCTTCATCGGCTTCACGACCGCGGCGATCACCGCGCGGTCGATGTAGTTGAGGAAGTTCAGCCCCGTGAGCAGCGCGAGGATCACCCGACGATCACGGATCACGCGCCACGGTAACACGCCGGGCTTGGCGATGCTCCGGGCAGCCGGTGGAAGACCGGACCAGCGGCGCGGCAGGGGAGGTCTCGGCCACCGGGCGCTTGGCCGCGTTTCAGAGACGTGGCACAATTCTGCCATGACTTCTGCCACGAAAAACTTCCACCTACCGCTGCCGGAAGCGCTCTACGACGAGCTCAAGTCGGCCGCGCGAGAGGTCGATCAGCCCGCTACCCGGTTCGCGCAGGCGATGATGCGCGCAGGCCTCGACGACTGGCGGCGTGCGCGCCGCCGGCAGGAGATCGCTGGATACGCGCGCCAGGTGGCGGGCAGCAGCGAGGACCTGGATCCCGAGCTCGAGCGCGCGGGGATCCAGTCGCTGGTCAAGCAGCGATGAGGCGCGGCGAGATCTGGGAGGCGGAGCTGCGACCACGATCGGGCTCCGATCAGAGCGGACGGCGGCCCGTGCTGGTGATCTCCAACGACGGCTTCAACGAGGTCGAGTCCTGGCGCAGCGTCGTGGTGATCCCGTGCTCGACGTCCGACAAGCAGCGCGCCCGGGGGCCCACCGCGGTCCCGCTCAGGAAGGGCGCTGGCGGCCTGCGCAAGGGCTCGGTCGCGGTCTGTCACCAGGTCACGACGCTCGATCGCGACAAGCTCGTCACCCGGTGGGGCACCCTCGACGCCGACGATCTCGCGGCGGTCGAGAGCGGCCTCCGCGCCGCGCTGGATCTGTAAGGTAGCTCGGGGATGAGCCGAGCGCAGCGCGTCGATCTCTCGAGGTCAATCGCACGCGTGCATGCGGCGTTCGTGGCGCGCGGCGTGAGGGCGACGTCGACCACGCGGCCTCGCAGGCGTCGAGCGAGCCGGCCATTCAGGCGTCAGGACGACGGCGGCATGCGCACGGCGACCACGAGCACGCCGTCGGTCCGGAGGCCCGCGATCACGAGCGTATCGGCGCCGGCAGGGCGAAGCTCGCGGACGCCGCCATGGATCGGCGCGAGGAGCTCCGCTGGCCACGGGGTGATGGCGCCGAGCCCGCCGGCGGGGCTCCAGGGGCTCCAGCCCGCGGCGTTGAACAGCCATGCGCCGCCGTGGCGGCCGAGCGCGGTGAGGTACGACGCGCCGGCGAGGTCGATCGCGCGCACCTCGTCGGGCGTGACGACCATCGCCGCGCGATGCGCGGGATCGCGATCGCCCATCACCATCAGGCCGCCCTCGATCGTCGCGATCGGTGCGAGGTTGGCGAGCACGCCGAGGTCGCGCACCCCGGACGCAGGAGGCGCGACCGCGGCGAGCGCGAGGTGGTCCTTGCACGCGCCGCGCGTGCACTGGGCGAACAGCGCGACGCCCGACGGCGTCGACGCGAGCGCGACGGGGGCCGCGCCCGCGAGCGGCGCGATCGTTCGCCACGCGCCGGGCGACGTCCCGGTCGCCGGGACATCGGCGCAGATGACGTGATGCGCGACGGTGTCGCTGCAGACGAGCCATCCGCGATCGCGTGACGGCGCGAGCAGCGGGCTGCCGATCGGCGTCTCGCCGGCGGGTACGGCGACGGTCCACGCCGTCGCGGCCGGGCCGCGTCGCACGAGTGATAGCTCGCGTCGGACGTGGCCCTGCTGGAACCAGGCGGCCAGGATCGCGTCGCCGTTCGCCGCGAGCTGCGCCGGCGAGGCGTCGGGCACGAGGAAGCGTTCCTCCGTCGGCGCCCCACCACCCGTGCTCCGGTACAGCACCAGCGAGCTCGTGCGCTTCGGGTCGTCACCCGTGGGCGGCGTCCTCGCGATCACGTGCACGTGATCGCCGACCACGGCGGCGCCGTCCAGGAGCTGCACGCCGATCGGGATGGCGCCGATCACCGTCGGCGTGGCGGCATCGGGGCGCACGGCGTCCACGGGCGCGCGCGGGGCGTCGTCGCGTGGCGTTGGTGGCGGCGGCTCGCGGCGATGTCCGCATCCGCCGATCGCCAGCGCGGCGGTCAGGAGTCGCGCGGCTGCGCCGGCGGCTCGCGGAACAGCTCGTCGACGCGTTCGCGGGTCGCGTCGAGCGTCCGCACCATGGCACTCCGGTCGACGGTTCCAGCGCATGACGCGGCGAGCGCAGGATACAGCAGGTCCGCGGACGCCAGCACGGCAGTGGTGAGGAATCGGATTGTCGGGAGCGGATCGCCGGCCCACGCGAGCGGGAGAAACGCGCGGAGAAAGACCCGACGCGCGGCCGCGTCGAAGTCGAGCCGCGCGATCCGCAGCCGCAGGTTCGCGGCCACGACGGCCTCCGAGATGTCCACGATCGCCGGGAACGGGAACAGCGCCATCAGCTCGAGCGTGCCGAGCGTGTCGAGGCAATAGGCGAGGTGGAGCGGCCCCGAAGGCGTGACGACGTCGGCGACGACGTTGCCGTTCGTCATCGTGCGAGGTTCGAGCCCGAGCGAGCCGAGCCCGGCGCGGATCGCGCCGAGCACCGCGTCGTGCACCGGATCGCTGTCGAACGGGTTGGGGCGCATCATCAGCTCTTCACGTTCGGCAGCGCGTCGATCTGCTGCTCGTAGTCGGTCCACAGGCGGTTCGCGTTCACCGCGACGCCCGACTCCATGGCTCCGTAGATCTCGTTGTACGGGATCACGGCTTGCTGGAGGATCGTGTTGTACAGCGCGAGCAGCGTCCCGGGATCGGTGATGGCGTTGACATCGACGACGCCGCCCGGCGACCCCTGCGTGCCTGCCCCGAGCCCGGTGACATATGCCCGGAACGCGTCGCCATCGCGCATGTGGCCCGCCGCGTAGGCCGCGACCTCCCCGGCCGCGCGCGTGTGGATCTGCGCGATGGTCTGGGTGCGGAACCGGCCCATCTGCGCGCGGGCCGCGGCGAGGATCTCGCGCTTCGCCGACGACAGGCGATCGCGTGCGTACCAGTTGTAGAAGAACACGCCGGCCTCGACGCAGACGGCGACCACCGCGACCGCGGCGCCGGCGGCCTTGATCACGCGGCTGGCCTGCGTGGTCGCGCC
>Ga0307513_10006309_pt1 | contig 15529 bp, 21 predicted proteins | sample 15_EM_MG_FD_202174 | JGI IMG/M metagenome (GOLD analysis project Ga0307513, IMG submission 202174) | Populus trichocarpa ectomycorrhiza microbial communities from riparian zone in the Pacific Northwest, United States - 15_EM | ecosystem: Host-associated > Plants > Roots > Unclassified | place... | reverse complement strand
TTTACAATCCGCCTGTAGACTGATTACCGACGGCTTCTCCAGCACAGTGCTTATACGTCCTGACCGACGACAATCCGCCGGCGGCAGACGAGTTGCGCACAAACGGGTCGTACACATCAGTCCTCTTATCCATCGCTCAGGGTCAGCCGGTAGCTGATGATATCAGGGGTTTGACCCTAAAGGTTCTCGCAACTGGAACATTACGGAATATATCCCCACTACCACCTCTCACTGCTGCTTCCGCGGTTAACATCGAGGACGAAATTGTACTGCCCCTCTTACAGCCACTTATGACCTCAATCTCGCTTCCCGAAGCTTCTCAGCAGATCCAGGCGTTGGTTGAAAAACAGGTGCGTGTGTACTCTTTGTTCGACTCGTTCGGTGGTTCACAAAGAGGATAGATTTCTATGCCACAAATAGAGAGTCTCTCCCTCAAACATACTCCTAGGTCAGACCACAGATTTCCGATAGAACTCGAGTTACAACGTTTTGAGAACCAACTGCGGACGATTCAACTTGGCCTTGAGATCTTGACTTCCGTTTGCGCCACATTGCCTGACTCTGAAATTCCGCCTGAAGATGGTAGTGATGAGGACGGGAATGGGGAAATGGAAGAGAAAGAAGGTGAAGAAGAGACGGACGGTGAAGGGGATACGGACACTCAAATGGCCACCGACGAAACCCCTAAAACCTCCCAGCCAAATCTTTCCAGATTTGCATTCTTGGTCCCTCCACTGCTCTCACTAATAGATCCTACACATTTATCCTTCCCTCCCCCAGGTTCCCCCTCCATTCACCCACCAACAACATCCGCGCTTGGAGCAATTCACCTCTGTGCTCTAGAGTGCCTCAACAACCTCTTCTTGTCTCTTGCTACTTCTCACAGATCTCTCACGGACACCGAAAAAGCTCAAGGCGTCACGATCTGGGGTACACTGTGGACTGTATTGGAGAAAGTTGGGAACCCCCGATTGGCCGAGTCCACGAAGGAGCAAAAATTGTTTTGGGAGGCCGCGATCGGTGTTCTATGGGGCGTATCCATCGTTTTCAAGGGTGCCATCGTTCCTGAAGAGGCTCAAGTACACCTTCTGATGGGATTGTCCGACGCATACACTGGGAACGACCAGATGAGGGTGAAACTTGTAGGGAGCCTCGAGTGTTTGGCTCAACATCCGCAGTCGATCGGCACGAATCGAGTGGGATACCCCCTTTCCTTCTGGCCTATCTTATTATATTAATCCTTCCAATACAGATTATTGCGAGTTATCTCGTATCACTGCTTCCTACAGGCACTCCTGATCAGACATCTGTCGAGTCGACTCTTCAGGTGGTCTCGGCTCTGATCGACATCTATTCGGACGAGACGATGCCTTACGACGTTAACTTCCGGGAGAATAATATTCTCGGTAGGCTCGTCGATGCCGTCGAGCCTATCAGGAAGTTAGTCCGCGGCCTTAGCAAAAAGAAACCTGGCGGAATTGAGTTGAAGTGGAGGGGGGAAGAGGTCAGAGATAATTTGGTGGACTTCATCAAATACCGGCGTAGCCTGCGATTATAGCATGGCCCCCTCGGTGAAGCTTGACATCGAGTTATGGACCGCGTTACTTATCGTTACATCGTCTTTGCAACGGGGCAATTCTATATGTTTACATGTGGGGTGAACTGTTTTTGTGACTACTTGACTGCTTGTGAATCTACTCGTCGAGAACGACTCCAGTATGCTGTAATGACGGTCAGACGATTCATCAGGTGGTGAATGGAGGCGATTGATGACGCACCGAGCCGCTGCCCGTCGCTGCCAAACCCGCAGTAACCCTCACACCAGAAACCAAGGCACTCCAATCAAGAGTCTCATATTTCGCGGTCCCTTGTAGTGAGTCTGAGATGTGTCCGGCCTTTGCAGTAATCATGTGTTGGTGGGCGATGTCAATGACAGGCATGGGAGAGTTGACCTCCGAAGTGAGCCGACGGATATGGCTGGAGATGGGTTACGTTGAGCAGGGTTTTAGTACGATGTAATGGGAAGTGTTACCTGGCATCCTTAATCCCTCCCTCGATGGAAAAGCCCTGGGTACCATCGAATTTATCATTGGCCATCTTGTCGGCGTACGCGGTCATCCTAACGTCGGGCACGGTCAACGGGCAATTATGTGCGTAACGGGTATGCGCACATCGGAGCAGGGAACAGATCTACCGAGCTGTAAGCATTGAAGGCATAGATTTAGAGAAGCACTTCAATGACTGACCGCCCAGGAGATCCAAGGTGACACTGGGGTCAACACCGGCCTTTTCTGCAAGGGTCAGAGACTCGGCCATGACCTCCATTGTCCCAAGGATCAAAGAATTTCCAATGAGCTTGAATGTCGGGGCTAGCATGAATGTTGAGACAGCGCTGTAGTAGAAAGTGAATGCCCGAACCCTTTTCGACATTTCCCCCGAGATCGATTATCTTCTGAGCAACCGCAGGGACGAGAAGATAGGCGACTTCCTTCTTCGAACGATAGTCGCCGCTCATTACCGCGATCAGCATCCCCTTCGCGGCAGCAGCAGGGGCGCCAAAAACGGGACAAGTGATGAATCGAACATGAGGCACGGAAGAGATCAGATTGTCCAGTTCACCTGAATTAAATGACATCATTCAGTAACCTTAGGCGATTACGAAAAATGGTTTATCAAGCACCTGCCACTGCAGGATAAGTCTAAAGGGAGGTGGTTATGAAGCATGAGAACTTGAGACAGTGAAAAAACGTACAGTACTGGAATCGACGAAAATTTTGGTGGTCCCCGCTGGTGTGGCCTTGCGATCCGACGTGAGATCGGGCGGGGTATCCATGAGGAAGAACTTATACCTGAAGAGCCTGATAGAACTGCTTGTATGCAGATTTGACCACCTCGTCGTTCGCAAGAATTGTGAAGCTGGTGCCGGTTAGTCAATGCGTGTTTCGGCTTCTGTGAGAACAGCATACATAATATCACAAGAGTCGACAAGTTCAGCGGGACTCTGAACAATCGAGATCTTGTTTGGACCGAGTTCGTCAGCAAGCTTCTTGGACTTGGCGGATGACCTGTTGTAGACAACAAGAGGGAGGCTGGAGAGGGAGTTGGCCAGGTTCCTGGCTACATGATAACCGATGGCACCCAATCCGTAGACACCGATGCGACGACTATCGTCAGGAGTGGTTGGACGAGAGTAGGGCAGAGTATCTCTCTTGTCATTCACACCGAGGAGGGTGTCGGACATTTTGCGATCTTGGGCGATGACGATCTGGTTTGTGTGGAAGTCGAATCGAGCGGGTGAACCAGGCGCGGAATACTGACCGCACGATCACTTTGCCACGTGAGAGACCAAAACACTGGAGATCTTGTCCATCCACCAACTTCCACCGAACCCACCGCCGAGCCAGCCCATGGCTCACCCAATCCCAACCTACGCACAACCCCATGGGACCTTGGCGCCGGGACAGACTATCTCCGTCAACAAGTACACCGTTCAGGTAGAGCGGTACTTGAGTCAGGGTGAGGCTCACTGTTTCAACTGTGATCGCCCGTTCAGGAACACAACCGCTCACCAACTGTAACCCAACTACAGGCGGTTTTGCTCACGTTTACCTCGTACGAACTTCGGCGCCGGTATATGGGACGACACATCATGTTCTCAAGAGAATCGCCGTCGCAAATGATTCGATGTTGACGGACGTGAAGAAGGAGGTCGACATTATGGTGAGTGCTCGCTCCCTTGTAACAATGATGGCGCATTTATCCAGTTCACAGCGAATATTGAAAGGGCATCCGAACATTGTGCATCTCATAGATGCTGCATGGCACAGGCTATCGAATGGGACCTACGAAGTGTTCATTCTCATGGAGTTCTGCCCTGGTTCGCAAACGATCGACCTCTCGGCTGTGGACCGGAAACTGATTGAAAATAGGTGGTGGTATCATCGATATGATGAACAGAAGGCTGCGGGAAAGGTTAACAGAAGCTGAGATCCTAACCATTTTCGTCGACGTCTGCGAGGGGGTCGGTGCGATGCACAATCTGAAACCCGCCCTTCTACATCGCGACTTGAAGGTCGAGAATATTCTCCAGGCCTCAGCAACATCATTTAAACTTTGCGACTTCGGATCTGCGACGATCGTGAGCCCAAAGCCTCCTTCCACCACGCAAGAGATCCGAGCGCTCGAAACCGATCTTAACCGCCACACGACTCTGCAATATCGAGCGCCAGAAATGGTGGATCCCTTCCTGCGGCGTCCAGTAGACGAGAAATCTGATGTTTGGGCACTCGGTGTTCTCCTCTACAAACTCTGCTATTACACGACACCGTTTGAAGAGCATGGACCGCTTGCAATTCTCAACGTCCAGTACAAAATTCCACCTTATCCAGTTTACTCCTCTCACATGATTACGCTGATTGGTTAGTCCCTCTCTCGATACTAGAGGTTCTCTGTTCATTTTAATCCAGCGTCCATGTTACGGGAGCATGGCACCCAACGACCAACCATTTTTGAGGTTCTGAACAACGTCCATCGTCTACGGGGCACCAAGTCTCGATTCACATACGCTATTCCAGAACAAGCGCCGCTTTCTCCTCGTTCGATGAATGTTGGTAGTACAAGGGCGATACTCGACGACTTGGTCACATATAAACCTCAATCTCCTCTCTTAACCACAGCAAAGAATAGCGGGACTCAGGCCCGGGAGAAGGTCCTCGAAGCAATTGCCCCAATGCGCCGCGGGCGGCCGGAAGCTTCACCAGTACCTCGTTCGCGATCTACGAGTCCGCGCAAGGAACCCACGAAGGGAAAAATCCTGGAAAATGGGCCAGGGACTACCCCGTCCACGGACAAGCACCAGGCGTGGAAGTCGGCCCCCAAAGACAATGCGTTTGTCAGAGGACATAAATCCGGGCTCGTCACCTCAGGGGCCTGGAAGGTCAGGCCTTCAGCATCTCCTGACCCCAGCTCGAAGGGTAAAGCTACGACGAAACTTTCCCCTGGGTTCGACAATAATTTCCTAACTAATGGTTTTGGGGACTCGTTTGGGGGGTCATCACTCGCACTCGACTTCTCTGGTGACAAATCAAAACCCACTCCGGTCCCAATACCCAAACCTCAGCTCTCTGGTATCCTACCTACTTCTCAAGAACCTCACAGGATGGGTATATCTCGCAGCTACAAGGCCAAGGACGCGTTTGAAGGACTCGGCTTGGCTGAGAAGCCCCCCGCCCCGACTCTTGCGGAAGCGCGGACAGCAAGGACTGGACCCGCGTTGTCTCTTGAACAAATGTTCACTCCGAGGAGACCTTCTCCCAAACCCCCATCTTCACCCCAACTTCAGCCAATTCCATTTCTCTCCCAACCCACCTCCAAAAGCGCCCCAGTGGAGGAGCGATTTCCACCCATCGAGGATCTGGATCGAATGGCAGGCTCTAAACCAGGTTATACCATCGGTCCATCACAATTATCCAGCAAGGGAACAGGGAGTGTGCCAAAACCACCAGACATATCGGCTAAATTTGGTTCAAGATCCCAAACGGCCACAGGCACCTCCATGCAGGATAAGAAAGATGGCACGTTAGGGGAGATCCCAAACAGCCAGGTTGTCGGGCGGTTACAATCTTCCCGACCTCCGCTGGGAAGGGGCCACAGCACCTTCGCCACGTCTTATAGCAACACGAAGGAGGCTACGGACTCTCTTGCCAGCCTCTTGTCCCAACCATCGGCTACGACTACGTCCTCGTCTTCGCAGGATTGGCTCACGGGCGACGATCAGGAAAATATTGACATCCTGTCCCGGTTCAATACTTCCGCAGGTATGATGCCCGGAGTGGATGGGAACCCGGGTGAGCCAGTGTTACGAGATTCTCCCAGCAAGCGAGCCTCTTTCATCGAGAAGAGCCCCCACCTCATTGCGCAACCTCTGGAAGGGAATGTCGAGCAGATAGTTCTACCGGAGATCGCACCTCCTCGTGTTTTCAATTCTTCCACCTCCGCTGTGATCCACCCGGTCAGGTCTGGGACCAACAGGAGTGCTCGTCTCCCAGAGGTGAACGGGGACGTCACTGCGAAAGTGAATGGTCTATCGGATAATTGGACTCCTCTTAGTCCCGTAACGTCAAAGGGTCAACTACCTCGAAAACCATCTGTCGGGTCTGTTAGCAGCGACGACGGTCCTGAAGATCCAGACGGTGGATTCGGAACTCTGAAGGAGTTGAGGAGGAGCGGGCGGAAGAAGGCTGATGCAAGTCGAAAACCCAAACGCAGGCAAAGTTCTGTGCACGACCTGGTTGACTTGTGGGGTGGATCAAACCTTCTGGAGAAGGACAAAGACAAACGGAATAGACCGGAGCCAGAGACCGGTCGATCCACATTCTTCCCTCCTGGACCTGATACATCGGCTGGGGTCGCGGGTCTCTCAAGATCTTCGTCGCCGGCTCATTCGTCATTCCAATCTTCCACCGCCGACAAAACCCCCACTTCATCGAGGTTCACTTCATCATCCGTCGACCAACAACGAAAGCCCACTTCAAGCACGGTTACATCGAGAATGGTCGGCTCAAGCTCGCGACCGTCTTCATCGTCCAATACCCAACCCCAGCCTCGGCCACGACCACAATCCATGCTGATTTTCCCCTCGTCTAACTCAGTTGGGGGAGAAATCAGCCTTCCATCGCCCTCCTTAGCTGTACCGCTAGACAAAGAAGGGATCAGGACAATATCTCGCTCTCGGCGCACATCGATCACAGACATAGTTCAGCGGTACGAAGGTATTGGTGGCCCAAGAACGAAATCGCCCTCGCTTACCGGGACGCCCGTGCTCTCCCCCTCAATGCCACTAAAACCTGCCAGCCTCAAACCTCATCAGAACGAGAGTCAGAATATCGGTAGTTCTCACACAAGGTTTATCAAGGTATCCCCGACAAATTCGCCAGTCATCCGGCAAGGACTATCATTGAACGTCCCGGAGGATGATAAGATCGGTCTGCCGGGGTCCCGGACATCCCCTACGCATAAGACATCTCCCGGGAGGTCTCCAGTAGAACTCAGTTGGAGCAGTTCTTCCCAACCTACTCAACAACTTTCGGTGGAAGACGACACTCTAGAGCCGAAATCTCCGTCTCCTGAACGACCATACGCCGGAGTGAGCAAGCTGATCGATCAGTGGCAGAAGAAGGCGGAAGAATCTAACCCTGCTAACGCTAGAAAGCCCGGGGGGATCGGTGCGAAACGTTTTGGCGTCGGTGTAGGTGGAGGGAGGTAATTATTTGAATGGTTCGCGTATTTACAGTGGATGGGGATCATCGTTGTATCATATCTTTTGGCTGTCGCACTGCTTTTGTCGATCACAAATACCTGGACACATCTTCCATCACTTCACACCTGTCGTGACCCGCTTCTGTACAGATGAATTCTAATATGTGCGATACCACGACCCCACCGCGAGTCCAATGTCCTAGACTCATTCGGCTTAGGAAACTTATCCATGATGGCCCATTTTCAACGGTGTACCTTGACCATAGCCCAACGCCAACTGCCCTGAAAGTTTCGATCGCCAACCGCAAGTTTGCGAAGGAACCACACGATATCCACAAAGAAATCCGACTTTTGTCGACCCTCTCTTATCCGAATGTAGGTCGCCGACCTGTAGATACAGTCGCCTTCTCAAAACGCGGCTACAGGTAATCGAGTTGCTAGCTCACGATAAAGACTCGGGCTACTTTCGGATGTGGATGCCGTATATCCCGCACTCTCTGGCAACCCTTCTGAATTGCGTATCGTTCACTGCCTTTTCCACCCCGGACTCTACATGCGACGCCTTTCTAGAATCCCGGTTCCTCTTGATATCAAAAGCGATTTTACATCAGATCCTTGAGGCCCTCGAGTACTTACACTCCCATTCGATTGCCCATCGGGATGTCAAACCCAGCAACGTGCTACTCACCGAAGCGTGTCAAGTGAAATTGATTGATTTCGGAATTGCTTGGGAAGCTCGTGAAGCGAACGATGAAGATCTGTGGCCCGAGATAAAAACAAATATGTACACGGAAGTTGCCACAGGGTACGTCCGCGAAATGCGGGTGATTCGACGCCGCTCAGCCTCTACAGACCATACCGAGCACCTGAGCTCTTGTTCGGACCAAAGACCTACGACGCATTCGCCGCTGATATGTGGAGCCTGGGTGTAACGTTTGCAGATTTCTTCCGACCGTTGGAACAACTCGACGAGCTGGATGAGTGGGATAATGATTGCGACGAAGGAACAGAAGAAGACGAGCAACCATACACAACACTACCTTTCATTTTCCTGCGGGGCCCATCACCATCGCGGATGACCTCTTGGCGCCGCGTCCCTCTTTTCGACGCGGACAGAGGCGATATTGGGCTGGCTTGGAGCATCTTCAAAGTTAGGGGTACTCCAAATGAGTTGAATTGGCCGGTAAATACAGCGAATCTTTGACGTGTATCAGAGGACCTGATACTTCCGTTAGGACTTTCTGTCCTTGCCTCATGCTAAACTCCTGACTTTCGAGCACGCTGACCCGGTGGACCTCAAAAAACTTCTCCCACACACACCAGCTCCATCACGAGATATGGGCCCGAACAATGCACGTTCGCAACCCTCACCGCTTGACTTTCTGAATGGGCTGTTGTTGTACTCTCCGTCTACACGGATGACCCCCACTCAGGCACTTCAGCATCCGTGGTTCAATGGTGAAGACGTTCCGTTACTATACCTCGACACACTTCGCAAAGAGGAAAAGCTTTGGAGAGGGCACGGATTAGGTTATTGGTTATTGGAGGTTCTAAGACAAGTAGTACGTGCCAGGGTGTGATCGTGACTGTAGGTCACGTTGATAGGTTCAACGCGATCGAAAGTATCACGTGACGCAATTCGCTTTGTGACGCGTGTCTATCTCGACCTTTTCCACCCACCTTTCGGACTCACCCATGCCTCCCCGACGCGCGACACGATCAGTATCGGCCTCCGTGCTGCCCGAAGAGAAAGCCTCCACGTCTCGAAGGAAGCGGGGGCGATCGGAAGTGGATGGTAATGCCACCGAGGAAATCGTTGAGAAGCCACCCTCCCGGACAAAGAAACCACCATCGACTACTCTTCGAACTCGTACTTCCGCTCGATCGAAAACTGCACTCAAAGACGTCCCCGAAACCGAAGAAGAGGAACAGCCTGTCGAGGATTCACCCCCACCAGTAAAGCGTAGGCGTGGGGTAGCTAAGGAAGAGCCCGCAGCTGTGAGCGATGATACCACACAGCAGGATCCGCCACCGCGGAAGGGCCGGCCTGTGGCAGGTTCTCGGGCCTCTACAAGCACTAACAGGGCTAGGACCTCTGCAGTTGTCAAAGATGAGGAAGTGGATGAGGCGTCCGTGCCGACACGTAGGTCTACAAGATCATCTGTCCCGCCCAAACCCGAGCCATCAAGTGTTGTTATACCATCTGAGAAACCTAGAAAGCAGCCTGCCCGCAGTGGTAGGAGGCCAACGGTCGTATCAGACGACGACTCGGACATCGTCGAGATATCGGCCACAGAAGCCGCTTCGTCGAGGTCCAAGACTCGCGCCTCCACTTCAACGAAGTCCAACTCACGGGCAGGTCCATCTAAACCGCCAGTCAAACGGCAATCTCCTTCGCCAGTACCTATACCAGAATCCGAACCAGAGCCGGAGGCAGAATCCATCCACGACCATCCCCTCGGCGCTCAGGAGGAGCTCCCTCCATCCACCCCGGAATCATCACCCAAGAAAGCCCCACCCCCGCCTGTTGTCGAGTCTGACGAAGAAGAACTCTCGATTGAACGCCCCTCCGCTCGTATCCCAGCTACTCAGCCCCCTCCGCCTGCCCCAGAGGAACCCGAGGGACCACAGCCACGGCTTGTCATACACAAGATTGCACTAGTTAACTTTAAGAGTTATGCTGGACGCCAAGAAATCGGTCCTTTCCACAAGGTATGAAAACTCCACGGTGTGCCGTTCGCTGGATTGACTCTCGTGCTCAGTCATTCTCCGCAATCGTCGGCCCAAATGGTTCTGGAAAGTCTAATACCATAGATGCGCTCCTATTCGTTTTTGGGTATCGGGCTTCGAAGATGCGCCAAGGGAAATTGTCTGAGCTCATCCATAACTCGGACCGGTATCCTAACCTCCAACAATGCAGTGTGGAGGTCCACTTCCGCGAAATTATTGATTTGGTAGGCTGTGACTCCTTTGTGACTCGCGCATTCCTGTTTACTCTTCCTTCTAGCCTGGCCTAGACGCTTTCGAAGTAATTCCAGGTTCGAAGCTCGTAGTCACAAGGACTGCGTACAAGTCGAACAAGAGCGATTACAGTGTCAATGGGCGCACGAGTTCTTACAAGGATGTACAAACGCTACTCAAAGGCAAGGACATCGATCTGGACCACAATCGTTTCCTTATTTTGCAGGCAAGTCCAATCCTACTGATACCCTTGTAGGAATTCACTAACTTTTTACAGGGAGAAGTCGAAGCTATCGCTCTCATGAAACCGAAGGCTCCCTCGGAACACGAAGACGGTTTATTGGAGTACTTGGAGGATATCATTGGGACTTCGAAATTCAAGCAACCCCTCGAGGAGGCCTTTGCCGAGGTCGATCGCCTTACTGAGGAACGGACGGAGAAGTTCAACCGCCTGAGGATCACGGAAAAAGAGAAGAATGCCTTGGAGGATAAGAAAAGGGAGGCCGAGGATTACCTCAGGTTGAAGAATGAACATACGAAGGCTTTGTCGCGATTCCAACAGTACAACTTGTGGAAGTGTTTGGACATCGAAACCCAGTTTAAGCAGAACATCGTGAGTGGGAATACGTTTGTTCCATCGTAACTCTTACCTTGGACGTAGAATCGGGCGGCCAAAGAGCTCAAGGACCTTCAAGATAGTAACAAGGACGACCTCTCGCACCACGACACGTTGCAGGCGGATTATGAGGAACGTGAAGAGACATATAAACAACTCAAGGCAATGGTAGCGGAGGTCATCAAGGACTTAGCCAAGGAGGAAAAGAGACACGTTAGCCTCGAAGAGAAAGTCAAGCACGCCAAAACCAAGACGAAGAAGTTGAAGAAAACCATCTCGGAAGTACGCTTGAACCGGGTGTATGAATGAGTTCGACCTACTGATCAGAGTACAGGAGGAGCACTCCCACGCCAACGCGGAGCGATCCATCGATGAGAGCCAAGCGAAGGCGGAACGTGAGGCCAAGAAGGTGCAGGAACATGAGGAGGCTCTCACAAAGGAGGAAAAGGCGCTTGAGGAGATCCAGGAAAGCCTGAAAGGTATTCACCCCGAAGAACCATACTTCTCACAACTAATGGCACCTCTGGCAGATAAAACCCGTTCTTTCCATGACCAGATCGAGGTCAAGCAGAAGGAGCTGCAGCCCTGGACCACCGAGATTAACAAGAAGCAGGCGGCGATAGACCTCGCCAAGAGCGAGCGCGAAACCCTTCTGAGAAAGTTCGAGGCTGTCAGAGAAGCCAAGGAGGAGGCGGAGAGTACCAAGAATCGACTTCGGGGTGAGAAGGATGCCAAGGTGAGCATCATCCCTTTTTTTTTTGGTATGGGAGGCACGGCGGCTCACAGGGTAATAGGAAGCAGAACTGCGAGATCTACGCCAACGCAAAGCTGGAATGGACGGAGAACTCGACAAACTAAAACAGCGTTTGCAAGTATGTCTGTGGGCTGTCCGCGGTGACCCTTTCTCTAACACCATTTCCAGCACGCCCAGGAGGGGCTCCAGAAGGCCAGACAGAAGGCATCCACCAGCCGGCAGAAAGTAGAAGAAGCCAGGGCTTCGCAAGCTGCTAGCACGACCCAGAACCGGGTGCTGGATAGTCTCACCCAGCTACAACGCACTGGTCGCATCAGCGGATTCCATGTATGATTTGTTCGCTCTCGAAGCGGAGGCTCCTAATATGCTGTGTAGGGTCGCCTTGGGAATCTAGGAACTATCCCAGAGAAATACGACGTTGCTGTCACAACAGCGGCAAGTGCACTCAACAATCTTGTGGTGGACACTGTCGAACAAGCCCAAGCGTGCATTGAGCACCTCCGGAAGAACAACATCGGTCGTGCTTCCTTCATGGTATTAGAGAAAATCTCGCGTCCTCCCGCAAGACCCGCCCAGACTCCTGAGAACACCCCTCGACTCTTCGACCTTATTACACCTAAGGAGCCAAAATTCGCTCCCGCCCTTTACAAAGCTGTTCAGGACACACTGGTCGCCCAGGACCTAACCCAGGCCAATCGCATCGCATACCGGGAAAAACGGAAGGTTGTGACGCTCGCTGGGGATTTGATTGAAGCCTTTGGTACCATGTCTGGAGGAGGAAAACAGGTTGCTCGCGGTGGGATGAGCTCAAAGTTTTCCCCCGATGTCGTTTCCCCTGAGGTTCTGCGGAATTATCAGAAGGAAAGTGATGATGCAGAAACTAAACTTAGGGAGGCTCAGGAACAGCATCGCTCGATCGAATCTGAACTCGAGGCCCTCATCCGCTCTGGCCCAGAGATTGAAATCAACCTTCAAAAGGCCAACATGGATGTCCAGAACATTACTAAGGCTATCGCAGAATCTGAACGGAGGTTACGGGAGCTTTCGTGAGTCCCTCACCAGAGGTTCCCTGGGGTGGAACTGACGGAGACTTTAGTTCCAAAAACCAAATTAGCGCTTCCGACAAGTCCCGAGTCTCTGCTCTCGATGCAACCATCGAGACCGCGACTGGGGAGCTCGAAGATATCCGCGAACGAGCCAAAGCCATCGAGGCCGAGATCAAGGCGCTGGAGAAGAAGATCCTGGACATTGGCGGTGCGAGGCTTCTTACCCAGAAGTCCAAGGTCGACGGGCTTAAGTTACATATCAACCTTGCCAACGACGAGATCACCAAGGCCGAAGTTGCCAAAGCTAAAGCTGAGAAGGACGTCGTCAAACTTGCAAAGAGCATCCAGACCAACAAGGATGCGTTGTCCGAGGCGGAGGCCGACCTTGGAGAGTTGGATCTGGAGATGACGCAGTGTACACAGGCTGTCGAGGAGTTCAAAGATAAGGTTAACGGTGCCAAGAATCAGGAAGAGAATTCCAAAACGGTACTCGATGAGGTCAAGAGTGAGTTGGATGATATGTCGGAGAAGATCAGGGGTTTCAAAAAGAAGGAGGTAAGTGCATACGTTGGGCATGGGGACATGCTGAACCGACTCTTTCCCAGTTCGCCTTCACCCAGAAGCTCCATAAGCTTGAAGCAGAAGCGAAGGATAACCAGGAGCGTATCGATCACTGGACCAGCGAGCACGAGAAACTCAAGCTCGAGCATATTGAGTAAATCATCACCCCTCTCTACATCTATGTGCAACCCTGACCCTCAATGTGACAGTGACGACGAGGAGGATGACGAAGGGGGGGAACCGGGAGATGAGGAGGAAGAGGAGGAAGAGCAAGCGAAGAAAGAAGGCGAAGTCAAGTCTGAGGTCAAGGCCGAGCCCGGTACCAACAAGAAGAACTCCAGGGACGCTAACGAATTGCGCATCTATCATGAAGACGAGTTGGGGTTACTTAAGCCGGACCAACTTCTCGCTGATGTTCAATTGCTTGATGGTGCGTGTGCTGCGGTACCATACTCCGCCCGCTGACACCTTTCACCCGATAGAAAAACTGCAGAAGGCCAAGCCCAATCTCGGTGTCCTCAAGGAATACAGGAAGCGACAGGAAGAGTGGAACCGACGGGCACAGGAAGCCGATGACACGACAAAACAGCGAGACGCTCAGAAACAACACTACGACCAGTTGAGGAAGCAGAGGTTGGATGAGTTCATGGCCGGGTTCACAGCCATCTCGTTTAAGCTTAAGGAGATGTACCAAGTTCGTGTTTTCTACGGTCTTCGCTTCCCGGCTTGCACCTGATATCGTTGAAATAGATGATTACCCTCGGAGGAAACGCGGAACTGGAGCTGGTGGACAGCATGGACCCCTTCTCGGAAGGTATCATCTTCAGCGTCATGCCACCGAAGAAGAGCTGGAGGAATATCTCCAATCTGTCTGGTGGCGAGAAGACTTTAAGTTCTCTCGCGCTCGTGTTTGCTCTTCATGCCTATAAGGTAGTCGAACCTCAACCTGGCTCATGAGCTCGGACTGAAACAGGTTTTATGCCAGCCCACTCCTTTATACTTCATGGACGAGATCGACGCTGCGTTGGATTTCAGGAACGTGTCTATCGTCGCGAACTACATAAAGGATAGAACCAAGAACGCACAGTTCATCATCATATCCCTCAGGTACGAACCCTGCCCGTTCTCCCTCTTCCCCATCCCTGTCTGTGATCTAACAATTTGGTTCCCCCGACCGCTTGTACCCCCACTATCGCCCCCGCAACCCTCGCTGATCCGCTGTTCCGATGGTCATTTAGGAATGACATGTTCGAGGTCAGTCACCGCCTAATCGGGATCTACAAAGTGGCGAACGCCACCAAGAGTGAGTACCCCCCTCCTGCGCCCGATGTAGGTTTCAGGTGCTGATGACTCGTGCTGTAGGTGTTTCGATCGATAACTTTGCGTTGAACGCTTCTGCGTTGGCTCCAGCCCCAGCCCCCGAGTCTCATGACGGTCCACCACCGAGCACGATCCGACCCGCTGGTAGCGTCAGGTTTGCAACGACCGCGAAACCCCGCAGTACCTCGGTCCGTGCGTGAATAGGGGAGGTTTGATGTTTGTGCTACTGTTTGAGGCCTGAGGCGGACTCTGGGGTGGGCTCTTCTTTCCTTTCTCTTCATTATTGTACTACGCGTTATCCCCACCCCCCGCCTGATTGTTTCTTAGACACAGTATGTTGTATTTATATTTCCGGAACTGCGATCTCATTTTCTGTCCAAATCCTCGAAGGAGATCGCAAGGTCAACGAGTAAGTAGGAGGGTGTGTGCATCAGGTAATGTATAGATGCCAGGGTGGAGGGATTAATCTCGTTCATCATCGTAAGGGCTCGTGTAAAGGAATGGGACAGGGATCCTTGGGTTCCGATTCTTGTGGTTGGTGTTTAGATGAGGGAGTGCGAGGATCGGGTTCGCAAGCTGGAGTAGGTGAGGCTGAGGTGCTCAAGGTGGCGGGCGGAGACGTGTCGGTCGCCTTGTCATTACTGTTGGGGGTGACAGCCGGTTCACTTGAGTTCAAAGTGGGGAACGGGCCCGTATCTCTGGCCTTTCCTTTATCACTGGACTCCTTCAAGGAAGAGAGCGTTGTAGGAGGGGGTTCTGTCACATCCCCCTCCACAACTATCACCGTTCGCTCCGTCTCGACAAGTGCTACCACACGAGGCGCTTCATCCAGTAGCTCGCCGCTGCCGCGTTTCGAGTCACGATCTCCTTCGCGTCTCTCCGCATCTATATCTTCCGGTTTCAGTCCCTCCACGGCTTTCGCGAGGCGGTCCACGACCTCCAGATAAAATGTGGCGGGTTTGAACTTGATTTCGTTACCCATGAGTTCGGCCCACTTGTACCGAGCGGTGTTGA
>Ga0307513_10006308_pt1 | contig 15534 bp, 18 predicted proteins | sample 15_EM_MG_FD_202174 | JGI IMG/M metagenome (GOLD analysis project Ga0307513, IMG submission 202174) | Populus trichocarpa ectomycorrhiza microbial communities from riparian zone in the Pacific Northwest, United States - 15_EM | ecosystem: Host-associated > Plants > Roots > Unclassified | place... | reverse complement strand
TACAGTAGCCCTGTTTCTGTCGCCACCCCATGGTGCAAACGGGCCGCGTAATACCTTCATCGTCTACGCTTACTCTTCCCTGCACTGCAGCCGCATTCAACCGAAGCCCATGCTACCTCCTCGGCCGAGAGAGCGACGCATCTGGTATCCTACGAAGCCCGACACGATTCATGGCGCCGGCGCTGGTGCTTGATTGGAATAGTTCTGCTCGCCGGGCGACTGGTGTTCGCTCGGCGCTCTTCGCGTTTGATTGTGGTCGTTGAACGTGAACCCCAGCGGCACTGGACGGATGAGACACCCAGCCGATCCTGGGCGCCACACGACCACGGTTCCTCTCGTTATCCCTCTCGTTATCCAAGATCTGGGTGCCAAATCACCCGTCAAACCGCGCGACGGCCCCGTGGGACCATCATTCCCTCGGTGCTCGGTGCCTCGGTAACTAAGTTCGCGAACTCCAGCGGTCCCATGACCATTCTGACGTCGGTGACTGCGAACGCGATTTGGCGCGTGGCTCTGACACACTCTCTCGCGATGCTCTCAGCGATTTGTTCTGCGAAGTATCCGGTTTGGTTCTGGACCCCTTCAAACCGGCCAGTTCTTTCCCTCCCCAAGCAACGTTGCAGCCTGAAGGTACATCACCCCAACAAATTCCGCCAAACTCCACCATCTCAATTCTGTCAATTCTGCGATGGCCGTTTTCTTAGGCCGACTCTAGTACATCCCCCCCCCCCTGCCCATCGACGAGACATTTCTCCTCGAAGGTTCCTTGAAAATTCATCCGGGGGCCCCACTATCCATATGGTGCCTACGGCATACACGGGACTCGAACGAGACCAACCCCCTTCGGTTGTGTGCGGCTATGCTGATTTATATTGCCGCCACCCCCACAACTTTCTATCAGAGATCTCACGTTCCTAGTGCACCAGATCGGAAGTTGGAGTCGAACAGCGTTTTCTTTGGAATCCGAGACGCATAAGGCTAGACTTTCATTTCCGAATTTATGAGAGACAATCCCCCGGGTCCCCAGTTCCCCCTACATAGATCCCCAAAGAGCAAGAGAATGGTTACCCACGGGTGCGTTTACTTTCGTGGACTCCTGCTGATCTCTTGTCCGTCGGATCTCTCTTTTATTCCGTTTTCCTTACCAAATGGAGGCAGCGGAGATAGTTGGGGACTCGGATGCCGTGTTGGTCGGCCGTAATTAAAGCAGTCTGAGGTTCGAGAACCCCTCCAACTTGAAACCGGCCCCTGTCAATTTCCAGCCTTTCCGGGGTATGCCTAACATTTCGAGTTTGGACGTAGTTCGGTTTCAGGCAGATGGGAAACTTCTGTGAGCCAGAACGTTGGGTCTCTACTGGGCAGATGTGACTGGCGTGGTAGGTGTGGCTCAGCATATGAGGAGTCTAGAGCCCCGTCCGCTGCACGGTGACCGAGTGTGGGTATATGCCTCTCGAGGACGCTCCAGATGGGAATCGATTACGGTCTCTACAGTTCTTACAAAGGGCCCTGTGACCCATGATGCCCAGTCCTCACGTACACGCCTATTCCTCCTTGCGCGTTCCCACTTCACTTGCTATTTGGTTTCTCCCAGCCCGGATGTCGAATGAAAACGGATCTCGAGACCGCACGACTAAAACAGCCTCCGCGTCTACAATCCACGAGGCCGATTACAAATTCCGGCCATGGCATTCAATGCGGACCCCTCAAGGAACCGTTGCGGGGGAACCTACGTCATAGCGAATCGACGGAAATTTTGGACGCCCGTGTGCGGGGAAGGTGAACCCGGTTCGCTTAGCAGGTCATTGCACGCCATCGTTTGGCCGTAGCTACCCGTCTTCCGTCTATCGTCCCATCCCCCGAAGGAGTATGCGCCCGGACTTTTTCTGTTCGTTGGATCAGTCTGATGGGGGCGAAGGGCCGAACGAACACCGGGATCGTTTGTTTCCTCCAAATGGCCGCGACCAGTAGGGTAATGGCGCTTAAGAGTGTACATCTTTGTTCCAGTGAATGGCCCACTGTCAAATTAGGGGGTCCTCCCCCACCCCGTGCGTTAAATCCTCAGAAACGTGAATGATGGGAAGATTGTGCAATAGAGTTTCCTCAGATGCCGCCACTGGTTGATAGAAATCTTGGGGAGACAAGGGGCGCTCATGAGGGAAACCATCGTCAGAGTTCAAGTATCGATACAAATGTCGTGTTTGGGGAAGGTAAATGTGCATTATCCGCCCTGTTGTACACACACAAAATAGCCCACAAAACGAATGAAATACCCCGACGTAGTGACAGAGAGAACGAGAAGACATGGTTGCGGAGAGGGGGGAAAATAAGACATGTCCGTTTGAACTACTTACAATCAAATATCGGGTCAAGCCGTCGAAGTCATCAAGACGATCCCTCATCGCAATTTTTTGAAGATATGGGGCGAGGCGCATGGAGAGCATCGCCGAAGTTGATCAATATGGCTGTGAAGCAGACGAGAGTCTACGGTTGCGCCCACCAACTGGGCGGCCGCCCCCGATGTGACCCCGCACTTCGGTGGCATCACCCCCGCTGCGCTCAACATCGGCAGCGAGTCTCTCGACTTCAGCGATCTTCTCTGCTACCTCCTTCCCGACACGTTCTAGGTATTGTTGCCGTCTATATTGTCCCCTCTTCGACTCCTTGGGGTATTCACAAGTAATTTCACGTCTAGCGCATTGGCTGTGCAACACGACCGACCGAGGAGAGAGAGACCGCAAGGTAAGAGATCACAAGCGGTGTGCGGCCAAACAAAGAGCGTCATAGTGAGGTTGGTTAGTACAATGTGATACCAGAGCGGGGAGACAGATCAGCTGGGAAGGGAAATCGGAACGTACTTGCATCGGGTTTCGGGGGGAACAGGAGGAGCACATGCGATCTTCCTCATCCTGCAGAACAGGCAAGCCATAGCTGGCTTACGCTTCATCAATAGAGATTTGGCATCCGCATGTCTCGATGGCTCGTAGTATGAGAAGGTGCATTGGACCTTGGATAAAGAGCCACGCCGGTGATTCGATGACGTCTTCGAAGTCGGCGGTGGTGGAGGTGGTTGTGAGGTGGGCTCGTCCGAATCGAGCGACGAATGGGAATGGGACATGGAGCTCGAAGACCTAGATGAGGGTTCGAAGCTCTCCTCCCGACTTCCTACTGTCCTTCCTCTAGAGTAAAGCAGCGTAATGGACGGATCCTTCTCGTCCGTTTGGAACGCGACAGAGTTTGGACCGGACAGTGGGACGGCGTCGGAGTAATAGTACTAAACAGAAGAGAAATCGCCTCGAACATCAACCGAACTGGCCGAAACGGGGATGTGGGGGGACTAACTTGGTCGTTGGGTGCATGCTGGGAGGGGAGATAGCCGTCCGGAGAATAAATGTAATCACCCTCTGTGTACGGGACCTGGCGGTATTGTGGAGAATCACCCACTGCGCCTGAATCGCAGCACTGATGCTCGTCCGAAGAGTGGCAAGACCAGGAATGCCGATGCGAGGGTGATCGGACGAGGCTGGTGGTTGCGCTCAAAGGCGGGAGGACGTTTGAAAGGTAAGGACCATTATATTGATCTTCGGATGGCTCAAGTGTCGGGTAACGGTCGTCGACGTCGAGCACAGGAGAATATGGGCCATTATCCCAAGATGGAAGCAGTTGGACCTGGGCGGGGGTGTATGGGGCCATTTTGTGTGTGTAGGGGGACAAATAGTACAGGTTCTCTTCAAGTGGGTAAAGAGGACAGGAGGGCAAGTACGGATGGAGGGGAGAGAGCAAGAGAAAATAGATGATGAAGCAGGGTTAATAAACGGCTCTCGACTCTCCTCTCGCTCGTATAATCCTAACCCGGCACGCGGTTGCAGCATCTGACACAGCGCTACCCCGATGGAACGCTGAATGGCAGGCCAAAGTGCTGGATTGCGCCTTCGAGACCGATCCAAAACCGAAAGGGACCCTTGACGTTAGAACGTATGGCGGAAATCCGGTGCCCTATCACCCATCCGTCGCAGCTCGTGATCAGAATACTACAGGTCGCCCTCGCCTGGCTCTCATGACAGCATCCCTTCGCGCATTGATTCGCTTGTACGTAAAGAGGATAATCGGCAACACGACCCACAACATCAATTCGATTCCATCTAGATCGCAAAAGAAGGCTATGACATCAGAGGCTCAAGGTCTGGGCGGGAACCACACAACGGCAACCAAGCGGTTCATCACGCTTACGTCCAATGATGCATCACGGACTGTCTTGCACCTGCAGACGGTTGACGAGATTGCTCCAGAAAAGTTTCCGATTCCATGCCCACCCCCGCCTGCACTGTCTGGCCAGATTATCGTCTGACCTCCTGAAAGCGCCGATGATGATTTCATGCCAAAGGCACGCCCCCAAGAACCCATCATCAGCGATCAAAAATTAAATAACTCGCTTGGTTAACCCTTACCGGGCAAGAGTGCCCAGGAACGCGGCGGGCGACCCGGCGACACGAGGAAGGTCCCAAATTACTTGTGCCGTTGGACGCGTCCGGAACATTGACAGTGATGGAGGATCTAGCCAGGCAAAAAATAAGGCCGGAAAGAATGAATAGCTAACGGAACTTCAGCTTGTCGGAATAGTGAGCAAAGGATAACAGCACGATTGCTACATCTATGGCGGACGGAGCACAGGACAATGTCGTTGGCTTACGTTGATCGCCTTGCTACCAGGCTCAAAAAGGACCCACTAGAAAACACGTAACGTGGAACCGTTCGGAGCTTCGAAATGGTGATCGAGTAACCAAACATATGAGAAACTCGAGGGCGAGCAGCGACGGTTCCGCCTGGCAGACATTGTGATGCCACTCACCCTCGGATGATCGATGGGAATGAAGGCGACTCCGGGGAAAAGGTTGATTAACCATTCCGGTGACCGCCGGAAGGTAGGATCACTCGCGAGGTCCGACCGCGGTGCGGTGCAGCAGGATGCGGAACCAAACCTGGAGAGTGTGTTGCCCAGTAACATCGTCGCATTGGTGTGGTACACACTCCACGCATTACCCGCCAGCCGAGAAGGGCCAACTTGATATGATGGAATCCGAAGTATCCCTGTTCTCCCACGGAAAAATTATCGCGCTCTGGCAGGAAGTTCGGGATTGGATTTCTGTCATGTGGCCAATTAAAATGATCCACATTTCGTACATTTAGTTCAGAAAATGAAGTTCTTTTCTCCCGGAGTCAAAAGCCTGGCAGTCAAGAGGAAATCTCTCATCATTGCTCTTGAGAGCGAATTGATCCGGCCCTGGGTTTGTCTGTATTAAGAGAGAAGACATGCGCCTAGGTATGCGAGGGTTCCAACCCACAACCCTCGAGAATCTGTTGCACATCGCCGCGGTGAGTTGAAACAAGTGAATGATGAGTGGGTTTGCAGACGAGCGAGAATCGAGGAGCACCCCAAATACCCTCTGGTACCGCTCATGAAGGAAATGCCGTAAGTCAGGAAGCCAGAGAATGCGCCTGATGGATAGAGATTAGATCGGAAATATCTGGATGTGGGGACGGATGGTCCACCTGACACAGATGCCGCGCCAAAGAACAAACCAATACGGCACTGGAGTTTATGACGTGGGGTACCAAAGCGTCAAACTTTGAAACAATCAGGTCAGCCAAACTCTCGGACAACACAACTCGATGTCGGAACTGACCAGCGTGCCACCTGAATATAGACCAGTCTCGGCTGCCCCAAGGCCGGCGCGGACCCCAACCAGTTGTGTGTACTGAAGAGAAAAACGAGAGTACATCAATAACTCTAGATTTTCCCCACAAACCTGATAAAAAACCCATTGATAACCTGGATGGTGTGGGGTTTAATGAACTTAGGGGCCGGGGGATAATCGACTTACATTACGACTCCCACAATGTCTGGGGGCGGAAAATGACTTGAATATCATTACAAAGCACAGAGGGAATCGAACTTACGGTGGTTCCTGGCAATCGTCCAAGGTGCCATTGATGAGTATGAGATTTAGAGCTGTAGAAAATCGGAACACGTGCCTTGACGGTGATTTCTTTAGGACGAAGCTATATGTTTATGTGTGGGCCTGGCTTGGAGGGCTCAAAGACGGTTTGTACGTACTTGACGGGGGATTCAAAGAGGCAGTACGGCTGAACGAAGGAGCGGGTATGATGAAGGATCGAGGCGTCCAACGTACGATGAAAAACATGGTCTGATGACACGGGATCGGTCGGTTGCCCGAGAGATCATGTCGTGAGGGAGGTGACTTACGAATGCAACGTTATACCTGTTGGAGGTTAGGTGCGGCTCGCCAGCCAGTCTCTGCAGTCTTGCATGACCTGTGAGTGACGTCAAGATCTGGTAGTGGATTGATAAAGTACGGGAGGGTTGCAAACCGATATTTCCTGTAGTCGAGGGTGTCAGAAGGTTCTGATGAGCCACGAAGACATCGAGGACCTCTGTTTGGCAAGGAAGGAGAAGAGACAGGAATGCCAACAGGGGCATCAGACGGATGCACATCTTTCGCCATACTCAAGCCCCCTCCCAGGTGAGGTTTGGAGGTGAAGAGGCTACATCTAAGTCTCTTTCCAGCGATGTTCGACGACGTGGTCGACTGCATCTCGTTCCGCACAAGGAGATAAGGACGAATCGGAGGATTTGGACTTGCCAGTTTATCTCTTAGGAGGCGGCTTCCCCCTATATTCTTGTATTTAGGACCGTGCATGACCGGCAGCCTTTTTGTCGGTTCAAGTGTGCGAGGATGCGAGAAGCGGGCGGTGCGGTCGTCGACAAGATCACCCAGCTGGTCCCGCAGTTTCCCCACGCTCCGTTGATCGACAACGATGTCAAGAAGACCGATATCCGCCCCCGTAACGACTCCCCACCTGCGTCCAACCTCGGCCAGGCCCCTAACGGCCGCTTCGTCGCGTCCCGAGGGTCATTCCATCGTTGCACTTCTCGAAGGTCGCGGTATATCGCGTGAAATTGGGATCGCAACTTTGAACCCAGAAACAGGCAGAGCGACGATGGTTCAGGTACGCATCTGCTCCGAGCTCCCTCCGATAAAACCGGGTCATAACCATTCATCCCACTCTTAAAATCCAGCTTTCAGACTCGCCCACATACGTCAGGACACTACACCAAATGCATATATACTATCCGTCTCTCGTCCTCGTCCCCAACACTTTTATCCCTCCACACTCGTCATCTGATGTTAAGACGTCCCTGCTGATAGACTGTATCGAGGGTGACTTTGAAGATGTTCCTATTGAACCCGTAAAGAGGAAATACTGGAACGAGACTGTCGGTGGGTCTTCTGACCCGAGCCGGGACTCCCATCCGTCGCTTATGGAGTTCATTCAGGGCTCCAGTTCATCACACAACTTGCTTTGGACGACGAAGAAAGGTCCACTACCCTTCTTTCGGCTTCTACCAAGTTGGGTTGTTTGTGACCTTCGTGTATGCGCCTGGACTAAAAACAAAACTGCAGATATTATGCCCTTTCAGCTTTATGTGCTCTTCTCAAGTACTCGGAGATGAAACTCAATGTCCGGTACTCAGCCGGATCTTTGAGTATCCGTTACATCCCTGTAGAGGGAACCATGATGATCGACCCCGAGACAATTCGGAATCTCGAGCTTGTAGGCAGCATGGGTGGCCGTAAATCGAACCACTCTTTGTTTGGGTACGTGATGCCATGAAGAGCAGGGCTATGGGCAAAGCTAAACCTAACGTTTCAGCGTCATTAACCACACGTTCACCCCCATGGCGGCTCGACTTCTTAAAGTTAATATAATATCGCCACTCACAACAGAAAAATCCATAAACGACAGGCTCGACGCAGTTGAGGGTCGGATATATGCGTCCTCCGCGTGTTTAATTTCACTGATACTCTTCAGAACTCATACGTTCCGAAGACATGTTCAACGAGGTCCGATCAGCGCTCAAGATGCTCACAAAACACGACCTAGACAAACTAATCGCTTCAGCGAGTACTACTTCCTTCCCTTCCGATCCGCGGCTCAGGTTCCCATAGTTCATCGCCTGCGACCCCCAGGCCCCGGCGGGGTCATCCACCCCAATTGTTACGCGTATAACGCAGATGCTGCAGCTTCGTCATATCGTCAGAAATCTACCTGATCTGCAGAGTTCCCTTAATGGTGCATCATCGACGTTATTGCAAATAATTTCTGTCGTGGGTCCTCCCCTTGACGACCATACAATTTATTCTCGACCGTCTGGGTAGATGATCAGCGACAAACGGATCGAGGTCATAGATTCGTTGATAGCCAGCAGCCTTAACGAAGAAAACGTGCAGAGCCCTCCTAGGGTACGTCAAGTGTTTCCACCCCTGCTTTCGTGCCTTTGAAACAGCGTCCGCAGACGGGTATCGGTGCGGTCACGGTCAGAGTGTTTGCGGTCAAGGTTAGTCCTCCATGCGCTCGTGTGTGTAGTGTACATATGACTAAAGAGTACAACCTTGAGGCGAATTTCAATCGGTTACTCGACGTCGCACGAGAGACGTTTAAGGAGAACGTTGCCGACATTTACCAGCTTGGGCGAGAGCTGTCAGAAGTTCATGGGCTGCCGCTGACTTTGGTCTACCAGGACAGTGGCTTCATCTTCCAATTGAGAAAATCAGAAGTGGAGGGTGAGCTCCCCACAGAATTTATTAACGTCACGGAGAAGAAGGGCAGAGTTGCGTTCTCAACCTTGGACTTGGTGCGTCTGTCGCTTGGGATCAGGAGCCATCTCCATCGTAGTATTCATCACTGTTCTCGGTCGTAAAGAAAAAACGAAATGCGAGGATGAAAGATGCATTGGACGAAGTGATGTCTCTGAGTGACAAGTTGTTCTTGCCGCCATGCATTCTGCCCCGGAATATCTAACGCGCTTTAGCAGGATCGTTAGGGAGCTTGTGGGCAGCATAATCGGCCATATAGGCGCACTGTACAAGGCGTCTGAAGCCGTAAGCCTGGTCTGGTGACACCTCAACAACTTGATCGATCACGGGCCTAGGTTGCGTTACTTGATATGCTGTGGTCGTTTGCCCATGCCTCCATCCGTAAGTCAACCATCTTTATCTCCCACCCCATTCCGAGAGGTTGTCATCTATTCTATTCACCGGTATGCTCTGGGTTGCTTTTCCGGTGTTCCGAACCTCGGTCCTCAAACGTCCGATCGACGATGATTACGGCGGGGCCTCCACGTTCTGTCGACCTTCTCCCTGATATCGATGCGTCTAGTCCACAATTTCGGTTCGTTCGTTTTCCTATTCAAGTCATCCTGCTCCTTTTCATTCGGAAGTGGGCTTGAGTTAAATTGCACGTGCTGACATCAATGACGATCCTTCAAATGCATACACAGTGCGGCCAGAATTCACTGGAACGCTGGCGATCAAGGCTGGACGCCATCCGATCCTTTGTATCATAAAGACTGCCGGAGCCTTGGTGCCCAATGATACGTACTGCTGTGATTCTTCATCGTTCCAGTTGATTCGTGGTCCCAAGTTGAGTGATGCCCCTATGCCCTGTTGCCACTATCTTGGCGTCCTCCCATCTTGTTATCTGATGTCTCGATTTTCGGCGCAGTATGTCAGGTACGTGATTCATGCGGTATCGCTGCGGCAGCGGGGTAAAGATCATATTTATCGCTCCGGTACCGGACGTCAACGTGTGTAGGAAAGAGTACATACCTCCGGCAGGTTGGGCTGTTGACGATCATGGGGATGTGTGGATGTTTCGTTCCTGCGGAGTATGCGAGCTTCAGGCGAGTGACGAGGATCACCCAGTATGTCGATTACACAAGCTAATGTTCGTGCAGAGCACACGATTTCCTACTCTCACGACTTTCAAACGACGACGACATGGAGAAGAGTTTGAGCACGTTTGCCAATGAGATGGCAAGTTGTGCAATGATACTTGGTACGTGCTCAAACATTGTGCTTTGATTGTACCTCTACGTTCCCCCGTAGGTCTTGTGACCCCTAGATCTTTGGTGTTGATGGATGAGGTGGGAAGAGGAACCTCTCCAGAGGAAGGAGTCGGGATCGCGCATGCTATAGCGGAGACCCTGATCAAGTCGAGAGTCAGCGGTCCTTTTCCCCGTGATATCAAGAGTCTGATTGTAGTTTCCCAGTGCTTCGTGCTTTTCACAACGTGCGTCCTCCGACCGGGAAACGCGGCCATCCGATAACCCTTCTGTATCCGGAAGCCATTTCCATGAATTATCATTTTCACTCTCGCGACAGCCGACAGCCGTCAAGTATACTTCCATTTTGGTCGTACAGGGTCCCTGCTGAATCCATTGTTTGCTCCAGTATGCACCTTTCAGTTCAAGTACATTAAACGATTTTATCCCCACGAGGCCTGGCACTAACCCTTCCCAGAACACACGGCCATCTGGTGCATCATTCGGCCTGGTGTTTAATCATAGGTGTGTCAACCGCCAACTCGAGGACCAACCCGTTGAACCTAACCATACAGAATCATGGATGGGACGATGGGAGACATTGGACACTATGGTTTCTACCAGATCTTTACCTGAACCTGCACAGACAAATGATAAACTCCCTCTAGGCTTGCAGCTAGCGAAACTCGCCGATCTCCCTGATGACGTTCTGAGCGAAGCGGCGAGGGTCACAGGACTCATGGAGGAGAATCACTCGGCCAAAGAAGCCTCTAGCGACGCAGGGAAGACTGCGCAAAGGAGAAAGATTTTCCTTCGAGTAATGGCCATTTCCCTTTCATATTTCGTTGTCTCTCTGGCATTCCGTCCTAGTTTCTCACCTTGATACTACCCGCCCATTCCATCTCGCACAGCTCCGGACACAACTCACTCAGGCGGTTGAACACTCTATGTTACCTAATCGGGAGTTGCTGGAATACTTCGCTCGGATTCAGAGGGAGACGGTTGTCGCTCTTCGCAATACTCTATCCATCTCTATTTGACTGGGATATTTTTTTGCTGCGGGGTCGTGTGGTGTCAGTCGGAATTGGTCGGAACCATGATGACGAAACAGAGTGATCATTTCTACTCCGTGTACCACGTGATGTTCGATTAGATAAGAAAACCCAGTGGGTACTACTTATAAACCAATTCACTTCCCTGAACCCTGTTCTCTTTCATCCACCACCAACACCGACTGCCAAGATGTCCTTCACTTTGCCACCCTTGCCGTACGAATACGATGCTCTCGAGCCTTACATCTCGAAGCAGATCATGACGCTTCACCACACGAAGCACCACCAGACTTACGTCAACACCCTTAACACCGCGACTCAGGCTTACGAGAAGGCTTCCTCGGCCAAAGAGCGAATTGGCTTGCAGGCCGCCTTAAAATTCAATGGTGGAGGTCAGTGTCCTCACTCTAATCATTGCTTACGCCTTATCGGACTCGATCGCGTGTCAAAAATGTGTCGCTGATCCCCTTTTCATTATCGTGTTGTAGGCCACATTAACCACTCCTTGTTCTGGAAGAACCTGGCCAAGGCCAGCACCAAAGGTGGAATCGGCGGTAAATTGCAGGATGGTCCTCTCAGCGAGGCCATCACCAGGGACTTCGGTTCCTTGGATGCTCTCAAAAAGGAGTTCAATACCGCCACCGCAGCTATCCAGGGTTCTGGTTGGGGTTGGCTCGTAAGTCCGCCCCTGAGCTAAGTAAACATAGGGTTGGAGTGATAACGGGATATTTTTGTTATCAGGGACTCAACCCCGCCACCAAGCGTTTGGAGATCGCCACGAGTGCTAACCAGGACCCTCTCCTGAATTTGATCCCAATCATCGGTGTGGACATCTGGGAGCACGCCTTCTACCTTCAGTACCTCAATGTCAAGGTCGATGTGAGCTTTATCCCTTTGTTGCCCGCTAACCAAATCCTTTAACACGGGCGATTTAGTATCTCAATGCCATTTGGAACGTCATCAACTTCCAGGAGGCCGAAAAGCGCTTCGTCGAGGGCTTGGGCGGTGCCGACGCTGGCATCTCCTTGTCCAAGATCTAAAGTTCTAACAACGCAGAATGGGAATAAATACTGTAAACGTATTCGTTAACAAAATGTTGTAAATTGAGAATTGAACAAGCGTCGCAATGAGAGTCAAGGGAACTCCTGAGTGGCCCAAACACAACCTGTGGAGAGGCATGCACGCTGACTCAGGATCGACCACAAGGTTTACACGACGGTTTTTGGCTCTGCTTCGCGCGCTACTCAGTGCAAAGGAGTGGGTTTGTTTGTAAAATAAATACAGGGGTATGGAGAGTGACCTAAAGAGTCTCGAGTGGTGTGCCTACGTAAAGATGTCCGGTTCCTCCTACTTCAATATGTTGGTTTATCACCATGGGGTCCAAGCGGTGACGGTTCGAGAGAAACCGATCCCATTTCCGACGGCGGGGATGACAGGGGAAGAATCGATGCTCAACTGGTATGTTGTCCCAACAGTGGCCAAACTGTAGATACTGAGCTCGGATCGGGAGTCAACATTGAGGATCTCTGATTGGCAGTTGAGTTGATCCGCTGCGCTGCACAGGGTGGAATTGTAATCGATAAAGAAACTGTACAACCCAGCTCCGAAGACGAGGATATCGCGGGATTTGGTCACGTGTAATCCCCAAGCGGAGGTTTGGTTGGCATCGAAAGATGGGTCCTTCCACTCTGAGAGGGTGGTGAAGAGAGGAGCGGGGGGAGGTGGGTTGGGTTGGTAGTAGGGAGACTCGGTTTGTGGAAGGCCAATGTAATGGTTCGCAGCGCCGGCGATGTTGTAGTTGACAATAACGTGATGCTCGGACCCAGTTCCGATGAGCCAAACGGGCCCTTGAGATTCGGACAAAAGGCCACGACCGGAGTAGATGGTCGTCTGGTTACTGTTCAAGGTCTCGAAGTCGTGGTCAGCCAGCCAGATCCAAGTTCCTTCGAAGTAGGCATTGGAGTGATGGGTCAGGTGGACAGCCAAAAAGGCCGCGAAGCATTGACGGTTTCCAACGTCGGTCGCTGGGCATTGGGGTAATTGGAGCTCGGATCCAGCAGTACCTCCGAGGCGGACATAGGAATCCCACATTCCAGCGCCGCCCTTGGTCTTTGAATGGGCGTTCCATTCAAGGATGATAGCACCAGCGGCTGTGGTTTAGAATCATGTCAGAGTTGGATTGCGGAACGGTAATGGTGAAAAACATACTCGGGCCACGCACGGAGAAGATGATGCCTCCGATTTCAACAACGCCCTCACAATCAGGCTTGCTAACCTGAACAACGACCTCTGGATTGTCGATATCGTCGAACTTGCTTCCAGTGCCGGCGATGACGGCCCAGGTTTCACCGAAGATGCGAGTTCCAGCTGGAATCTTTAGGGTGTCAGAGACGAGGTAGGTACCGGCGTCGAAGAAAATGATCTTGCACCCAGCAAACTACCGAAACCAGGTGAGATGCCGAGAAGGTGATAACGAAAGGTCAGAACAAACCCTATCAAGGACTTCCTGCAAGGCAGCAGTATCGTCTGTATGACCGTCACCCGTGGCTCCGTGGTCCCTGACGCTTACGATTTGGTCGAGATCGTAATCCGCGTACATGGGCCTTCCCTTTCCGAAGATGCGGCCATTTTCGAGGAGGCTCCAGTCTTTGGAGATAGATGCAACGTAATCCTGGGTATAACCTTCGGAATCGTGACCGGAATAGACATTTCCTTGGACCCAAGTATCGATATGCATACGACCAGTGGAGCCAGCAAGAATCGTTTCACCGCCTACGATCCCGACGATAGTCGAAACGTTAGTGGCCTGAACGTTGTTGAGGACGATGGAAGATTGGAACCCAGTGGTGGCATTGGAATTTCGGTAAAAGATGGGGGTATCCCTCACGACAGCGTCGATGATGGCGATTGCACCAACGGTGTTAACATCGACCTCGAATCCAACCTGCGCCTTGTTGATGGTGATTCCCTGGAAATTCCACCCCCAGTTCCACACCATTCTGACAGCGGTGTTCGAACCGTTTACGGTGACGTTTCGGACGGTAAACTGCTGGTTTCCGACGTCGAGTGCAATGTTTCCACCGTTAATGATGAGGTCACCCATAAAACCACCACTGGAGATCCAATTTAGAGATTAGTTCCGCCAGTTCGCGTAAGCGGGGTGATATTTTACCTTCCGTTCTCCATCTGGACGGCGCGATGCTGAGTGCCATTGGCGGTTGATAATTCGAAGACGAGGTTGTACAGGGAGGTTGCTTGGGAGACTTGCCAGTGAATACATGTTGCCCTGGAATTTGGATGACGATTGAGCTGGGGTTAAGGATGATCATGATGGAACACGTACACGACTTCGGGTGGGACTAGAGTGGTGTTGAACCGCAAATTCTTGACGGAACGGAAGCTTGGGTTTTGTGAGGAAGCGAAGGCGCCTGAAGGGAAGACGTCACTTACAAATTATTTTGGTTGACGTACCACTGAGCTCCGTTCCCATTAGGTATGTACGGGTCGGCATCTGCTCACAAAGTGAGCCAGGGAATTCCTCCCCCACTTCGAGGAGATGGCGTACCAAAGATAGCGAGGGCAGTAGGATTGAAGGTTGGAGCCGCAAGGATCGTCGGTAGCTTGCGAGCATCACCAATGACTTCTGTGTAATAATAAAGGGGGATGGAATCCGTAACAAGATAGGTGCTGAGACAGTGTCAATAATGTGAGTTTGTTTGCATGAGATCGGACGCACCCCTGGGGGAAGTACACGGTGGCGGGGGAAGTCGTAGAACTCCCGCAGCCTTCCCCGCAACGAGAGCCGGTGGACATAGCGCGACTGTATGACAGGGTTTGTGAGTCGCCACAGGATAAAAATAGAGAGAGAGAGAACTCTTACAGGATGGCCTGAGTATCGTCCGTGACACCATCTCCGACAGCACCGTAATCCTTGACGTTCCGGAAAACCTTGTAGCCAGTGGGGTCAGGGTTGTAGGCCGAGATGCCTTGATGCTTGATCTTTTCGAGCCAGAAGGGCTCATCAGGGGGCGCGTGTCCTCTACCTAGTGGTTCAGAGCCGAGGGCTGCAACGTAAGTTAGGTACGTTGAGGCAAGAGCCAAAGCCCAGATGAGCTGGAAGGACATGGCGCGAGAGGTCTGGGGCGAAAACGGCGCCGATGTGCTTCCCTGGCTTTATACCCCGGCATTCTAGCGCCAAGCCAGAAGCCCACGCCCGCGCGTCGAAGATTCATATCCATCCATTGCACTGAGGGGGCGATCAGTTTGATCCGAGAAGACGGTCGCAATAGTGGACGAGTTGGTGTAAATCCAGTCAATGGTAGGGGAGAGAACCGGTTTGGGTGCTTCTTTTCGACGCGCAAAGTGTGATGGATGCTCCAACCGGATGATATGGGCGCGCACTGTGCCGAATCAAGCTGAAGGGGTGTGGTTATGTCACATATCGAGTGCCCCTCATCAGCAAAATCCCCTGGGACGCGGTTCGGGTACCGGAAACTGAGGTGCAAACCGGTTCCCGGATGGCATGTGGGAAAACTAAATGATATTCGTTGAAACAGTGTATCTCTACATAGTCTCGGACAG
>Ga0307513_10006307_pt1 | contig 15535 bp, 13 predicted proteins | sample 15_EM_MG_FD_202174 | JGI IMG/M metagenome (GOLD analysis project Ga0307513, IMG submission 202174) | Populus trichocarpa ectomycorrhiza microbial communities from riparian zone in the Pacific Northwest, United States - 15_EM | ecosystem: Host-associated > Plants > Roots > Unclassified | place... | reverse complement strand
AGGCCGTTTGCGAGGTGGCGCGCGTGCTTGAGCCGGGCGGTCAGTTTTGCTTCGCCATCGTTCACCCCATCAACTCGGCGGGCCGTTTCGAGCATCGCGCCGCGGATGCACCGTTCGTCATCGACGGCGACTATCTTCAACCGTTCTATCGCTCCGACCCGGTCGAGCGTGACGGACTGGCCGTGACGTTCCATAGCCAACACCGACCGCTGGAGGCTTATTTCCGAGCGCTTGAGGAGGCCGGGCTCGCTGTCGAAGCTCTGCGCGAGCCGGCAGTGCCTGATCATGGCTTCGTCTCGGACGCCAGCCGCCGCTGGCAGCGGATTCCGTTGTTCCTGCACATTCGCGCCCGCCACCGGTAAGCCAGCCGCCCCAACGCAGCGCCATTTCTCTGGCTAAGCATCATGCTGGAAAGTGGTCTTCACCGCTCAAAGACGATGCTCAAGCAAAAAGCCAGGCAGACGATTTCATTGGCTTATCAAGGAAACACCGCTTAGCCGCCTGCCTTCTCGGCGGCTTTTGCCTCCCTCCACCAGACATCCATCTCGTCCAGGCTCACCTCGGCGGCCGGGCGGCCGTCCTCGCGCAGACGCGTCTCGACATGCCGGAAGCGGCGGGCGAATTTCGCGTTGGCTGCACGCAGCGCCGCCTCCGGATCGAGCTTCAGATGCCGGGCGACGTTGCTCAGCACGAACAGCAGGTCGCCATATTCCTCGGCGATGGCGTCCCCCGCGCCGGCCTCGATCTCGGCTTCCAACTCGGCGATTTCCTCCTTCACCTTGTCGAGCACCGGTTTGAGGCTCGGCCAGTCGAAGCCGATCTTGCCGGCCTGATTCTGCAATTTCACCGCAGCGGTGAGCGCGGGCAGATTGCCCGGCACGGCGTCGAGCAGGCTTTCCGGTTTTGCCGGGGCCGTTGAGCCATTCAGCTTGGCGGCTTTTTCCTCAGCCTTGATGCGGTCCCACAGGCCCTTGCGGTTCACGGTCGCGCGCGTCTGCGCGTCGCCGAACACATAAGGATGCCGGCGCACCATCTTGCGGCTGATGGCGTCCACCACATTGGCGAACGCGAACGAGCCTTGCTCCTCGGCGATGCGCGCGTGATAGACCACCTGGAGCAGCAGATCGCCAAGCTCCTCGCGCAGGTCGTAGAGGTCGCCGCGCTCGATGGCGTCGGCCACCTCATAGGCTTCCTCCAGCGTGTAGGGCGCGATGGAGCGGAAGGTCTGCTCGATGTCCCACGGGCAGCCGATCACCGGCGTGCGCAGCACCGCCATGATGCCGATCAGCTCACCCAGCGTGTAAGGCTCGGGCCGCGCGGCGTCGAGCACCGGGGCAACTATGTCCGAATCAGGAATTCCGCGATCTGTCATCGTTATGCAACAGCCCTTTTGCCTGGAAGATAAGCAGTTGAATCCGTAAACTTTTCATCAATTGTGACGTGTTGGTTGGCCGCTGTCGCCGCGAAAACCGGCTTTTCCATGGCAATCCATAACCGAATGGGTGAGTCCGCTCGATTGACCGGCCCGACGTTCGCGTCCTACCCTTGACCATAAGGGAAAGCCAGGGCACTGGCGAATGGGGGGAAGTCAATGGGGTTGCGTTGCGTCGGCGCGCTTTGCGCCGTGGCGATGGCGTTGTCCGTCGCCGGACCTGCCAGCGCGCAGGATTATGGCACCGTCGTCGTGTTCGGCGATAGCCTGTCGGATGATGGTAATATGTTTGCGGTGTCTGGCGGAGCGATTCCGCCGTCGCCGTATTTCCAGGGCCGGTTCTCGAACGGTCCGACCTGGGTGGAACGGCTCGTTGGCTATGACTCGGCGCTCAATTTCGCCTATGGCGGCGCGCGCACGGATAACACCAACAATTTCGACCCGATTCCCGGCGCTCTTGGCGAGCGGGAACAGATCGGCCAATATCTGACCTCGACCGGCGGCGCCATACCGAGCGGCGGCCTCGTGGTGCTTTGGGCCGGTGCGAACGATATCAATGCAGCCACGGTCTTAGGGCCAGCCGCCACGCTCGCCGCAGCCGGCACGGCAGCTCAAAACCAGACTGCAAATCTCAGTACTGTAATTCAGGCAGGGGCCGATACGGTGCTGCTGCCCAATTTGCCCAATCTCGGCGCCACGCCGGGCGCGATCCGCGCCGGGTCGGGGGCGCAACAACTGCTTCTGGGCGCCACCGTCACCTATAATCAGGCTCTCGATGCAGGTGCTCGTTCGCTGACGGGGCAAGGCACAGACATCATCCAGATGGATGTGTTCAGCGCGTTCCGGGTCATCTTGGCGAATCCCGCAGCTTTCGGCTTCACCGATGTGACGCATGCCTGCCTGCCAGCCTGTGCTGGCGCGTCAATCGAGGAACAGAATAAGTTCCTGTTCTGGGACGATATCCATCCCACCTCCGCCGGCCACGAGTTGTTGGCGCGCTATGCGAGCCTGCTGCTGTCCACCGAATCGATCGCGCCCGCCGTCGCTCCGCTTGGCGAGGCATCCTTCCAGGCGCGGCTGGAATCCTCGCAAGCCGCTTTCGGGCGCACGCTGAACGCGCTCGCTTACCCCGACATCTGGCATGGCGGCATTTTCGCCGAGGTGATCGGCAATCGCTTCGACGGCGATGCGCAAGGCGGCGCGCCGGGCTACCGGCAGCAACTGGCGGGCGTCCGGGCGGGCGCGGAAGGCGATATTGGCGGGGCCATAGCGGGCGTCGCCGTATCGCTGGTGGAAGGCGACCACGACCAGGCGGGATTGTCGGCCGACGCACAGCGCACCCAAGCCGATGTCTATGGCTCGATGCGCCTTGGCGGCGGCTTCTTCGTCGGCGCCGATGCCGGCGTTTCCTATAGCGATTACCGCAAGATAGAGCGCGATACCGACTTCCCGACGGTCGTGGCGCATGGCGACACCGACGGTTGGGGCTATAGCGCCGCGCTCAATGCCGGCTATGTGATAGGGCAGGGCGCGTTCAAGCTGCTGCCCAATCTGCGGGTCGGCTATCTGTCGTCCTCGACGGCGGCGTTCAGCGAAAGCGCGCCGCTGCTGGCGCTGGAATATGGCGACCGCGACATCTCCTCCGGCTTCTGGTCAGCGGGCATCCGCGCGGCGACGACGCTGGCGACGGGCGGGCGGCCGCTGCAAGCCTTTGGCGAGATCGGCTATGAGGGGCTGTTCGCCACCTCGACCGACGATGTCACCGCGCATCTGGTCGGCAATACGGCGCTGCCGGTTTCGGCGGCCATCGACGACCCGGCCTCGCGCGGGCTGTATCTGCGGATCGGCGTCGACGGGCAGCTCGACGAACGGACCACGCTTTCGGTCGATTACGGCCTGTCGCTGGGCGAGGGCGACACCGAGACGCAATCCGCCAAGGTGCAGCTCAAATTCCTGTTCGGCGGCTGAGGCGAATGCCGCCGTCGCATTGCTTCGCGAATCAAAAATCGCACATAAAAAAACCGCTCATGTCGAGCGGTTTTTCGTATTTAGGCGGCGGCGGCACCTTCGGATGCCGCTCATTCTGATTCGCATAAGGTATATTATGGAAAATCGACAGGGAAGGGGGCTCGCGACGAGCCTTACCGATCCTCGTAAAATTTCGAAATCAGCCGCTCCAGCAGCATCACGCCATAACCCGAAGCCCAACCTTGATGGATGTCGGTCGGCGGCGACCCCATCGCCGTGCCGGCGATGTCGAGATGCGCCCAGGGCGTGCTCGGCTCCTTGACGAAGCGCTGCAGGAACTGTGCCGCCGTGATCGCCCCGGCATCGCGTCCGCCGACATTCTTCATATCGGCGACCTTGGAGTTGATCTGCTTGTCATATTTCGAGTCCAGCGGCATCCGCCAGACTTTATCGCCGGTTTCGAGCCCAGCCGTGGTCAGCCGCTCAGCCAGCTCGTCATTGTTGGCGAACAACCCGGCATGTTCCTTACCCAGCGCGACGATAATCGCGCCGGTCAGCGTGGCGAGCGTCACCATGCCTTGCGGCTGGAACTGTTCCTGGCCCCACCACATCACGTCGGCGAGCACCAGGCGGCCTTCCGCGTCGGTATTGATGATCTCGATCGTCTGGCCGGACAACGCCTTCACTACATCGCCCGGACGGGTGGCCGTGGAACTGGGCATGTTCTCGGTCAACCCGATGATGCCGATGGCGTTGACCTGGGCCTTGCGCGTGGCCAGCGCCAGCATCGCACCGGTAACGGCCGCCGCGCCGCCCATGTCGCCCTTCATATCCTCCATACCGCCGGCCGGCTTGATGGAAATGCCGCCGGTGTCGAAGCACACGCCCTTGCCGACCAGCAGCAGCGGCTTGGCCTCCCGGTTGCGGGCGCCGTTCCATTTCATCACGACGACGCTGCTGGGCCTGGCACTGCCCTGCCCCACGGCGAGCAACGCGCGCATGCCGATTGCCTCCAGCCGCGCCTTGTCCAGCACCTCGACATCGAGGCCGCGCTCGCGCAGTGTCAGCGTGCGTGCGGCGAATTCTTCAGGGCCGAGGATGTTCGCCGGCTCGTTCACCAGGTCGCGGGCGAGGAACACGCCCTCGCCGACCGCGCTCAGGCTCTCGAAATGGGCCTTGGCCTCTTCCGGCTGCGCGCAGAGAATGCGGACCGACTTTACTTCGCCGGCATCCGGATCATCTTCGCCGTCGCTTTCCTTCTTCTTGTGCTTGTACTTCTTGAATTCATATCCGCGCAGCACAAAACCCAGCGCGACACAAGCCGCGTCGCGCCCTGAAACGCTGCTCGCCGGAGCCGCCTCCAGCACGATGTCGGCGCTTGCGGCCCGTGCCGCCGCGAGCCTTGCCCGGACGCGCCCGCCAAGCGCCGTCCAGTCGCTCTCGCCATATTTTTCGGTATTGCCCAACCCCATGACGATCAGCCGCTCGATATCGAGCCCGGCCGGCGCGATCAGGTCGAGCCCGGTCTTCTTGGTGCCGTTGAACTTGGCGATGCCCGCCGCGCGGATTATCAGCCCGCTGGCCTGCGCGTCGAGCGCCTTCAGGCTGGGCGAAAAGCCGGCTTTCGATTCGCTGAAAGCAAGGCGTATGGGCCGTCTCGTCTCCTGGAGAGGAGCAAATTCGATGCTTGGTGCGTCCATTCCCGATTCCATGGCGCAGTCGTCCCGCAGTGCAATAACGCGGGTGCGATGCAGAAGGCAGGGCCGCAACTCTACACGACATCGGCGCAAATGCAAACGCGCCGGCTCGGGCGTTATGTCGAAAATAAGCCACTTTGCCGTGACAACGCAGAGAATCGATGCCTGTCTGGTGCATCGATCCAAACGGAGGCCACAAGCAGCAGTTTGGTAAAATCGATGCACAGGCAAATGAACTAGGGAGCTGGCGCATGAACGAAGCGAATGCGTCCGTTCTGTAGGTAGTCGTTAACGCGGGCACATTTTCGGCGACTCATGGATATCATCGGCCGTTATATCTTTCGTCAAACCGGCGGCGCGCTGGCGATGATCCTGATCACGCTGACGCTGATCGTCTGGATGACGACGGCGCTGCGCGAGATTTCGCTCGTGACGACCCAGGGCCAGAGCATCCTGGTGTTCCTGACCATTACTTCGCTCGCCATGCCCAACCTGATCGCCGTGGTGGCGCCGGTGGCGCTGCTGATTGCCTCACTGCACACGCTGAACCGGCTCGCGGGCGACAGCGAACTGATCATAATCTCGGCCGCCGGCGGCACGATCTGGCGCGTGGCCAAGCCGTTCATCGTGCTGGCTGTCCTCGTGTTCGCCGCGCTGGTCGTCGTCAACGCCTATGTGCTGCCGCAGAGCATGCGGACCCTGCGCGACTATGCGATCAAGGTGCGCACCGATCTCATCTCGCAGGTGCTTCAGCCGGGCAAATTCTCCTCGCCCGAGCGCGGGCTGACGATGAGCATCGCCGCACGGGCGGAAAATGGCGATCTCCTCGGCCTGGTGATCCATGACGAGCGCGACCCGACTCAGATCATGACCTATCTGGCCGAGCACGCCGACATCCAGAAGCAGAGCGAGGAACGCGCGTTTTTGGTCATGCATGACGGCCATGTGCAGCGACAAGACGGCAAGACCAGGGAAGTCAATATCATCAGCTTCGAAAGCTATATTTTCGATCTCAGCGGGTTCGGCCCCAAGGAGGGCCCTCGCGACTACAAGCCGCGCGAGCGATTCTTGTCGGAGTTGCTGTATCCCGACAAGAAGGAGGAGTTCTACATACGCAATATCGGCAAGTTCCGCGCCGAATTGCATGACCGGCTATCCGGCCCGCTCTATCCGTTTTTGTTCGTGCTGCTCGCGGTGGTGCATCTGGGGACGCCGCGCACCACGCGCGAAAGCCGCATCCAGGATCTGTTCACCGCGTTCGTCGTGGCGACGGTGCTGCGGGTAATCGGGCTCGCATCCGCCAACATGGCCGTGCAGACGCCGGCCGCCTTGGCATTGGTCTGGGGCATTCCGCTTGCCGGCATCCTGGTGACAGCGGTGATGGCGCATTTCGAGATCAAGCCGATGTCCCTGCCCTCTTTCTCCCTGCCCTCCTGGCCGTGGCGCACGGCCAAGGCAGCGGCGGGGTAGCATCCGTGGCGCGATGGGGCCTTTCAGTTCTCGCGGACCATGATGCGCCGACAAGGAGCATAAGCTTAGCTTTCCTTGGCCTGCCGATCGCCCTCGGCCCTGCAATTGAGAGCGTGCTTTAATCGATGAAAGCAAAGCAACCATGGTTCTAAACACGCTAGGGCGCTATTTCGCCAAGAAGATCTTCGGCATGGTGCTGGTGGTCTTCGGGCTTTGCTTGATTCTCGTCTTCCTGATCGATTTCGTCGAGATGATGCGCGAAGCCGGCAAGACCGAAGTGCCGCCCGGCTTCGTCGTCATGCTGACGCTGCTGCGGCTGCCGGCCTTCGCCGAACTTACCCTGCCCTTCGCCGTGCTGATCGGCACCATCAGCGCCTATCTGCTGTTGTCACGCTCCTCCGAGCTGACCATTGCCCGGGCGGCCGGCATCTCGGTCTGGCAATTCATCCAGCCGGCGATTCTCGTGGGGCTGCTTTTCGGTGTGTTCGCGGTGACGGCCTATAACCCGCTGGCGACCGTGGCCAAGCAATCCGCCGACCGCCTCTTTGCGGATAATTTCGCAGCCAAGCGCACCACCGAGGCCAATAGCACCGCGACATGGATCCGGCAGGATGGGCCCGATGGCGGCTCGATTATCTATGCGCGAGCCTCCGCTGACAGGGGGACAAAACTCGCCGGAATAACGCTGTTGCAATTCGAACCCAATAAAAAATTTCTTGAGCGAATTGAAGCAGATAAAGCCGTTTTGCGGAAGGGATATTGGGAGCTGGAAAACGCACATGTTTTCAGTTCCGGAGCGCTGCCCCAATTCTATCGTAAATATAATGTAAGCACTTATTTGGATGCAGACCAGGTAAAAGAGAGCGTCGATACAGCAGATGGGGTGTCCTTTTGGGAACTTCCTGGTTTTATAGAGTTTGCGGACAAGGCAGGTCTTTCAACGGTCGCGTATAAGCTTCAATATCAGCAGCTTTTGGCAAGGCCGTTTCTGATGATTTGCATGGTCCTGTTAGCCGCGACATGCTCCCTGAAACCCTTTCGTTTCGGTAAGATACAGACTATGGTGATCGCCGGATTGAGTGCCGGTTTCGCCTTCTTCGTTTTGGTCGAGCTGTCACGCAAGTTGGGCATGTCCAGTTATATAACGGCGGGGGTCGCGGCTTGGGCGCCAATTGCCATTGCAAGTTTGCTGGCATTGACGGTCCTGCTGCATCAAGAGGATGGCTGACGCATGAGTTCGAAGGGTTTGCAAGGGGGAAGCAAGCCTTATTCGGCATCGCTTAGGCTGACGGCTCGCATTGCGCGCCCGTATTCCGCTCTACGCGGAATCATTGGGGTTTGCGCAATCGGGGCGATGGTCGCGAGCGGGGCCGTATCGGCCGTGGCCAAGGAGGATCTCCTTCCGCCGCAGATCAACAAGGCAGCCGCGAATTTGCCGCTGCTGTTGCAGGCCGATGAGCTTGTTTATGACAACAAGAATAGCCGCGTCATCGCCAAGGGCAATGTCGAGGTCTATTACAAGGATTATGCGCTGCGCTCTGAGCAGTTGATGTACGACCAGAAGGCCAACACGCTCAATGCCATCGGCAATGTGCGCATCAAGGAGCCCGACGGTGCTGTCGTCACGGCCGACCGCATCACACTGACCGACGATTTCCGCGACGGGTTCCTGCGCTCGTTCAAGACGGTGACCAAGGAAGAGGCGCGGATTTCCGCGGCCAACGCCTATAAGGAAGGCAACACCACCGTCTTCGAGAAGGGCACTTTCACGCCTTGCAAGGCCTGTGAGAACAACCCTGACGCGCCGCCGATCTGGCAGATCAAGGCGAACAAAATCACGCACAAGAAGGACGAGGGGAACGTCTATTTCGAGGACGCCACCTTCGAGGTCTTCGGCGTGCCGGTCGCCTATGTGCCCTATTTCTATTACCCCGACCCGACGGTGAAGCGCCGCTCCGGCTTCCTCGCCCCGGAATTCAGCAATTCCGACAATCTAGGCTTTGCCGTTGGCACGCCCTATTATTATTCGTTGTCGCCCAGCGCCGATCTGACGGTGACACCGGTGGTGACGACGGAGGCCGGGTTCCTGCTGAAGACCGACTGGCGCCAGCGTCTGGCGAATGGCTCCTATCGCGTCGAGGCTGACGGTGTGTACGACGACGATCCCAGTGACGGCACCAACAAGTTTCGCGGCAGCCTTCAAAGCAAGGGCGAGTTCAACGCAGGCTCATTCTGGAAATGGGGCTGGGACGGCACGCTTGAGAGCGACGATACGTTCCGCCGCTTCTATAAACTCGACGACGTGCTGGATACCGACCGGATTTCGACCGTTTACCTGATCGGCCAGAACGACAAGAATTATTTCGAGGGCCGCCTGTCTCATTTCGGCGGTCTGACCGCGCGCAATACCGTCACCAACAACGATGAAGACAGCAACGCCGCGACCATCGACTATAACTACATCTTCGCCAATCCTCTGCTGGGCGGCGAGTTGGCCTATGATGGCAACGTTCTCGCCTTGAACAGGGACAATGGTGGCGACGTCAATCGCATCGTCAATCAGTTGAAGTGGCGCCGGCAGTTCACCGATTCGGCCGGCGAAATCATTACGCCGTTCGCACAGGCGCGTGCCGACCTCTACAAGACCACCAGCTTTACCGACGTGTTCGATGGGGACAACGAGGACGGGACGACGGCGGTGCGCACGCAGGTGGTCGGCGGTGTCGAATATCGCTATCCCTTTGTGAAGCATACCGAAACGGCCACGCACGTCATCGAGCCGATTGCGCAAATCATCGTTCGGCCGAATATCGGCGATCAGGGTAAGATTCCGAACGAGGACTCGCAAAGCCTGGTCTTCGACGACACGCTGCTGTTCGATATCAACAAGTTTTCCGGCTTCGATCGCCTGGAGACCGGCACGCGCGCCAACTACGGCGTCCAGTACAGTGTCGACACGGCGAGCGGCCTGAACGCCCGCGTGGTGTTTGGCCAGAGCACCCAGATAGCCGGCGAGAATTCATTCTCGAAGGATACCGGGCTCGGCACCGACCGGTCGGACTTTGTGGCCGGCGTCTATGTCGATCTGCTGCGCAACGTCAATCTGACGACGCAAATGCGCATCGACGCGGACACGTTGGAAGTCAAGCGGGAGGACATTCAAATCTCCGGCTTCTACGGTCCGCTGATGGGCGCGGTGAACTATGTGAACGCCGAAAAGCAGCCCGAACTCGGCTTCCCTGATGATCGCGAGGAGATTGCGGCCCTGGCCGCGTTCAAGATCGCGGATAATTGGACGGTGTTCGGCGATCTGCGCTATTCCCTTGACCGCGATGAATTCGTCCGGAACAGCCTCGGCGTCAAATATTCCAACGATTGCTTCGTGCTCTCGGTGGTCTATGCTGAGTCAAATATCAGCGACGGCGAAATCAAGCCGGACAAGAGTGTTCTGGTGCGCTACGACATCCTTCAACTCGGCAGCAGCGCCAACCGGACGGACTCCATCGGCGCGTTCTCGCCGGAAGCCCCGGTCATCAAATAAGAGCGCGCGCTCCTGCGCGCACTCTCCTCCCCCTTCCCCATGCGAAACGAATTATGGATAAGATCCCCGTGGGATTGCATCGGCGCCACGAATCCGCCTAGCTTTCAGGTGATGGTTTCTGTGATGTTTGCCCCCCCTGTGAGGTGGCTGAGCGTGTGGCGATTTTCGATATGATCAATGGAGACTTTCCAATCCGGGCGGCTTTCATCCGGTTTGTTTTCTTAAGCTTGGCTTTTCTGGCAAGCGTGGGAGCTGCCGAGGCGCAGAGCATCGTCGTGCTTGTCAACGACGATCCGGTCACCAGCTTCGACGTGGCGCAGCGGCAGCGGTTTCTTGCGCTGACCTCCGGCTTTGGCGACAAGATGCGCGAGCGCCTGAAATCGTCCGACACGCAGGAGCAGTTCAAGGCCTTCATGGCAAAGGAGCGGCCCACCTCCAAGGAAGAGGCGCAGGAGCTTCAGAAGAAATTCGTCGAGAAGCTGCAACGGGACGTGCTCGAATCGAGCAGCGGCGGTTTGCGCAAACAGGCCATCGATCAACTCGTCGAGGAACGGCTGATGTTGCAAGCCGCGAAAGAGCAGAAAATTGTCGTCACCGACGAAGAAGTCAATCAGATCCTGACGAAGATGGCCGAGGGCGGCCAGAAGAAGCTATCCCTGAACGAGTTTCTCGCCCAGTTCAGCGCGCAGGGCGTCAATCCCGTCACCTTGCGGCAGCGTCTGCGCGCGCAGACGGCTTGGCGCCAGGTCATCCGGCGCCTTTACGGCGCGCGGGTCGCCTCCGCCGTCTCGTCCGTGGAGACGGTGAGCACCGACGACACCAGCGCCGTGACGGTGGATGTGCGCGTCGTCAGCTTGGCCATGCCGCCCAAGGCCGATCAGCAAACGGTGGCCAAACGCCTGCTGGAAGCCGAGCAGCTTCGCAAACGCTTCTCCTCCTGCGACAAGCTCGACGAAATAGCCAAGGGCGTGCAAGGCGTGTCCATCTCGGCGGTCAAGTCGTCTAAGCTCGCCGATTTTCGCGGCGACGTGAAAGCCGCTCTGCAAAAAGCCTCGGCCGGACAGATGACACCGCCGGTCATCGCGGGCGCGGCCGTGGAGAGCCACGCATTATGCGGTAAAAAGCAGAGCGTGGTGGCAGGCAAAAGCACCGAAAAGAAAGCCGATCCGGCCCCCGACAAACAGCAGGAGGAGTTTCAGCTCTATTCCAAGCGCCACCTGAAAGACGTCAAGGACAACGCCCGACTCGACTATCCCAAGGGAAATGGCTAGGCACCTCCCGCGAAAAGCATGCACACCTGCGTGCGGGGCTGGTCTTTCCGATTTTCGCAAAAAATCTATCCCCGCGAAAGCAGGGATAACGCGCAAATCGGAGTTGATGCGCGTACAAGGAGCCTAAGCAGGTCATCCGCCCGTATGCTAAGCAGATCCCGCGTTGGCAAGCCAACGAAAGACTGCTTGGCTTTTTGTTTTTGCATCATCCGCGCAAGTGAGAGCCAGCTGTGCGATAAAGATTATGCTCGCACAAAGAAGAAGCGTCTCTTATGGGAGACCTACTGGGTGGTACTCATCGAACGCCTCGCACTGTTGGCATTCTTGCCGATGGATCAGATTTTCTCAATATTTGAATAGGTTAGCCAGTGCCGGAGTTCGCACGACAGGGGCTCGACGGTCAGGTTCGATCCACGAGCGACGCCGGCGCGAGCCGCGGCCCCCTTGGGCAGAGCGCCTTTGGTCCCATCGCGCTGACGATGGGCGACCCTGCGGGGATCGGTCCGGACATTGCCCTGATGGCTTGGCTGCGGAGGGATGTGGAAAAGCTCCCTCCTTTCGCCTTTTTGGGCGATGCGCTGCTGCTTGCTGCGCGCGCCCGGCAACTCGGGCTCGACGTGCCCGTCGCGGCAATCGCCACCATCGGCGAGACAGCCGCAACATTTCCAGGCTCCCTGCCTGTGCTGCATGACCCGCTGCCCATAATGGTGAATGCCGGCGAGCCGACCTCGCAAGCGGCAACCGCTATCACCGGCGCGATCGCGCGCGGCGTCCTCCTGGCGCTGAACGGCGAAGCGGCGGCGGTCGTCACCAACCCGATCGCCAAGCACATCCTCGCCAAGGCCGGCTTCCCGCATCCCGGCCACACCGAATTCCTGGGCGCGCTGGCCCATGCGCGCGGCTTCCAGGCAACGCCGGTAATGATGCTGTGCGGCGCTGGCCTGCGCGTCGTGCCGGTAACGATCCACATTCCGCTCGCCGCCGTTCCCGCCGCGCTGACCACCGAGCTTATCGTCGAGACAGCGCGCATTACGGCCCGCGACCTCCAACGCACTTTCGGCATCACCGCGCCGCGCCTCGCGCTCAGCGGGCTCAATCCGCATGCGGGCGAGGACGGCATGCTCGGGCATGAGGACAAGGCGGTCATCGTGCCGGCCATCGAAGCGCTGCGGCGCGAGGGACTGCACGTCACCGGCCCGCATCCGGCCGATACGCTGTTCCACGCTCGCGCGCGCGCCAGTTACGATGTCGCGCTGGCCATGTATCATGACCAGGCACTGATTCCGCTGAAAACGCTGGCCTTCGACGAAGGAGTGAACGTGACGCTCGGCCTGCCCTTCATCCGCACCTCGCCCGACCACGGCACCGCCTTCGACATAGCAGGCACCGGCAAGGCGCTGCCGGACAGCCTGATCGCCGCGCTGCATCTGGCGGCGGCCATGGCCGGAACGGCCGCCAGCGCCCATCGCGGCGCGTCTTGATGGACGAAGATGCCGAAGGCGGTCTGCCGCCGCTCCGCGAGGTCATCCGCGCGCTTGGCCTGACCGCGAAAAAGAGCCTGGGCCAAAACTTCATCCTCGATTTGAACCTGACCGGCCGGATCGCCCGCACGGCGCGGCCGTTTCAGGATGTGACCATCGTCGAGATCGGCCCTGGTCCCGGCGGTCTGACCCGGGCGCTGCTCAGCGAGGGCGCGGAAAGCGTGATCGCGGTGGAGAAAGACAGGCGCTTCCTGCCCGCGCTGGCCATGATTGCCGAGCATTTCCCCGGCCGACTCACCGTGATCGAAGCCGACGCGCTGGAGGTGGATTGCGCCGCTTTGATTCCGCCGGGCCGAAGAGCGCGCATCGTCGCCAACCTGCCCTATTCGGTTGCCACGCCGCTGCTCACCGGCTGGCTGAAGACCGAACCCTGGCCGCCCTGGTGGGACCGCATGGTGCTGATGTTCCAGCGCGAGGTGGCCGAGCGCATCGTCGCGCCAGCGGGCGGCAAGGCCTATGGCCGGCTCGCCGTGCTGTCGCAATGGCGGGCCGAATGCCGCATCCTGTTCAACCTGCCGCCGCGCGCCTTCACACCGCCGCCCAAGGTCGCATCGGCGCTGGTGGAGTTCGTCCACCGCCCCGAGCTTGCGTCCGTCGGCGGGCCGGCGGCGATGCTGGAGCGCCTGACAGCCACCGCTTTCGGCCAGCGCCGCAAGATGCTACGCGCCAGCCTGAAGGCGCTTCCTGGCGCGCTGGAGGCGCTGGAAGCGGTGGGGATCAATCCGGTGCTTCGCGCCGAGCAGGTCAGCGTGGCGGATTTCTGCGCGCTGAGCGCGGCGATCGCGGCACATCGCGGCCAGAGTGGTAAAGCGTCGGCTGAGGAAACGGCGCCTTGAACGATGTGGTGAAGGGAGGCTTTCCGGACGCAAACCGGGCATCCGCTTTGCTGGAAATGCCCTAATCCTCCGCCAGCAGCTCATCCACGAACGCCGTCAACCCCGGATTGCGATCGCGGCGGCAGCGTTCGGCCGCGAGAATGGCGCGCAGGGTGTCCAGCGTGTCCGACAACTCACGGTTGACCAGCACATAGTCATATTCGTGCCAATGCCGCATTTCGGCGGCCGCGCCCTCCATCCGCCGCGCCACAACCTCATCGCTATCGCTGGCCCGGCCACGCAGCCTGGTGGCGAGCGCGCGATGCGAGGGCGGCAGGATGAACACGCGGACGAGATCGCCAGGGGCTTCGGCGTGAAGCTGGCGCGTGCCCTGCCAGTCGATGTCGAAAACGATGTCGCGGCCGCGGCTCAGCGCCAATTCGACGCAGTCGCGCGGGGTGCCGTAGAGATTGCCGAACACTTCCGCCCATTCCAGCAACGCGCCGCGCTCGCGCATGGCCTCGAAGGCGGGCCGGTCCATGAAAAAATAGTCCTTGCCGTGCGCCTCGCCGGGCCGGGGATCGCGCGTGGTCGCCGAAATCGAGAGCGTGCAATTGGGGTCCGCCGCGATCAGCATGTTGGCGAGCGTGGTCTTGCCGGCCCCCGATGGCGAGGACAACACCAGCATGATGCCGCGCCGCGTAAGGCGCGCCTCGCTCATGTCGGATAGCGGCAGGTCCTTATTCAACGTTCTGCACCTGCTCCCGGAACTGATCGATGGCGCTTTTCAGCCGCAGGCCGATCCGGGTGATGTCGGCCGCGTTGGACTTCGAACACAGCGTATTCGCTTCGCGTTGAAATTCTTGCGCAAGAAACTCAAATTTTCGTCCGACCGGCTGATTCTCTTCACAAAGCTCGCGCGCGCCCGCCACATGCGATTTCAGGCGCTTGATCTCTTCCTCGATATCGGCGCGCGTGGCCAAAATCACAGCTTCTTGATACAGCCGGTCGCGGTCCACGTCCATATCCTCGCCGAAAATGCGCCGGAGGTTAAGACGCAGTCTTTCACGGATGGCATCCGGCGTGCGGCTGGGGGAGGCTTCGGCCTCGGCGACCAGCGTTTCAATTTCGCTCAGCTTATCATTAAGAATGGCGGCAAGCCGTCCGCCCTCGGCCCGCCTGGCCTCGACGACGGCGGCAAGCGCCTGCCGGAAGCTGGCAAAGAGCGCTTCGGAGAGGCCAGCCGAGCCCTCTTCGCTCCCCTGCCCTTCGACGACCTCGACCACGCCCTTCATCGCAAGAAGCGCGGCAAGGCTCAGCACCTCCGTGCGGCCGGTGACCTCGCGGGCGCGTTCGGCAAGCGCCGCAAAGCGCTGGAGAGCGGCCTCGTTCAGCCGGAAATCGGCCCCGCCCACGGGCAGCTTCAGCGTCAGCGAAATAGCCAGATTGCCGCGTGCCAGCGTCTTGCCGATCTCCTCGCGCAGACGCACCTCGAATGCCTCCAAGGCGGGTGGCAGCCGAAACCGCAGATCAAGGCCGCGCCCATTGACGCTGCGCAACTCCCATGTCCAGGACGCGCCGTTTTCCTGTCCACCGGCGCGGCCGAACCCCGTCATGCTCTTGAGCGGCATAAAACCTCACATGTTCATAATCGCCTGCTCGCGAACCGGCGCCTCTCGCGCAACGACGCCTTCATGTCGTCCAAGCGCCACCGCACGCGCTGTTTGCTCATGCATCGGTCTTGTTCAAGCATCGTTTTTTTCGAAAACCGGCAGGCCACTTTTCGAAACGATACCGAGG
>Ga0307513_10006305_pt1 | contig 15539 bp, 8 predicted proteins | sample 15_EM_MG_FD_202174 | JGI IMG/M metagenome (GOLD analysis project Ga0307513, IMG submission 202174) | Populus trichocarpa ectomycorrhiza microbial communities from riparian zone in the Pacific Northwest, United States - 15_EM | ecosystem: Host-associated > Plants > Roots > Unclassified | place... | reverse complement strand
GCCTGGCCGAGCTTGAGCTTCGACAACCCCGCGGCGACACCACGAAGCGCGGCCAGGCCGGCGAAGTTGGTGAGCAGCTCCGAGCCGAACGCACTCGCGAATGAGTCGTGGGAGAGCACCGTACGCAACGTGGCCATCGCGAGCGATTGCGTGCCGACGTTGACCAGCTGCGCCGCGCCACGTCCCATCCCCAGGCCACGTGCCGCACCGCCCGCCGCGGAGCCAAGCGCGCCCGTGACGAGCGTCAGGCCGATCATCAGGGCGATGTCGGCGACGGCCCGCGCGACGGCCATGTCCTTCAGCTCGGACTGCGCGGTCTGGAGCGCGCTCCTGGTCTTGTCGTCGCCGACCTGGGCCAGCTCGGCCTCGAGCTCGGCGATCGCGTGGCGAATCGCGATGGCGGGATCCGTCTCGGTCTGGCCGCCGGGCTCGACGAGCGCGAACAGCTGTGCGTGCTTCTCGCGCCACCGGATCCGGATCCCGGCCATCGTGTTCGACAGCGCGCGGAGGCCATTGCGAGCGCCTTGCAGATCCGACATCTGCCGGGCGGCCGTCGCGACGATGCCCTCTTGCTCCTGGAGCTTGTCGCCCATGTACGCGCACTGCGTCTCGGCCGCGACCACACGAGCCTCGACCTGAAGTGCGCGGGTCCGCTCGGCGAGCGTGCGGGTGGAGCCGGCCTTCTCCGTGCCTACGTCGTGCGCGCGACGAGCTGCGAGCACGTCGCCCGAGAGCTGGGTCTCTCGGCTGCGCAGGTCTTGCCACTGCTCGCGACCCGTCATCGGGGCCGACGCCTTCGTCGATCCGGAATCGCCCGGCCCCCACTTCTCGGCGAGTGAGTCGGTTGCCATCGTCTGTGCGCGCGCGTCGTCGAGCATCGCCTCCATGGCGTCGAACGGCATGGAGGCATGACGCGCGTGTGCGACCTGGAGCTGCTTGCGCGCGGTCTCCGGGAGGTCGGAGGATGCGCCGGCTTCGAGCACGAGCGTTGTGATCTCAGCGATCGTTGGATCGATCGGCGCCGCCGGCCCGCTCGAGCGCTGGAGCTTCTTGGCCTGCATGTCGAGCGTCTGGAGATCGCCTGCGACCGCATACAGCACCGACGACTGCTCCGCGAACAGCCTTCCGAACCGCTCGTGGTCGGCCGCCGACATGGTCTGTAAGCGCTGGATACGTCCGGCCAACCGTGCAGCCATCGCGGCGAGCTTGCGCTGCGCACCGAGCTGCGGATAGCTGTCGGAGATGAGGTGGACCTGCGACTGACAGCGAGCTGCCAGGTCTGCCGTGTCGTTGTCGCCCTTGGCGGCGGTCGCGTGGGCGCCGGCGTGCTCCGCCTGCGCAAGGGCTGCCTGTTCGCCGACCTTGCTGCGCGCGAGCGCGCGCTCCGGCACGCCGTGCTGCAGCTCTTCGGCAGCATCGACGAACCCTGGCTTGTTCATCGCCTCGCCGACCTTGAGCGCGGCGGGCGTGCTGCGCTCGGGGGCGATCATCTTCACGTGGCTCGGCGGTAGCGCGAAGAACGGCGCCGAGCCCTGGATCTCGTACGCGCGCGCCGTGGTGCCGAGCACCTGCTTCGCGACTTCCTCCGGGGTTGCGTCGGCGGGTTCCGTGCGGATCCAGTTCCACAGCGCGGGATCATCGGCCCAGCGGTAGGTCACGACTCGAAGCGCGCCGGGGACCGTGCGATCGGGCGATGGCTCGTTCTCCGTGGCCACGCGTGGGAGGATCGTCGCGACTCCGCCCTCCCGGACGAGGCCCTCGACGACGCGATCGAGCGGATGCGACGCCACGATCGAGTTGGGTGGAAGCGTCCCTGCATCGCGGGCCGCGGGCTTACCCGCCCATGGATCCGTGCTGGCGTCGTAGGCAGCGACGAGACGCGGGCCCAGTCGCTGGACGCACTGAGCGACCGCCGTCTCGATCTGGCGCGCGATGATCGTCGCCACTTCGGGAACGTACGTCAGCGGGCCGACGTTGACCTTGGCCTTTTGCTCGCTGAGCTCGCGCATCAGGTCGATGCGCGCGAGAATGTCGAACGGGGCGACCACCAGCTGCAGTCGCGCCGCGTTGTTGACGCTGGTCCATACGCGTTGCAGCAGCGCGCCCGCCAGGTTCCAGGTCAGCCGCGGATGAACGAGGGGCAACTGGGCCCCGATGAGCTGCGCGGCCACGTGGGGCCGCAACGGCGACATCAGGAGCATGTGATCGAGCCACTCGCCAGCGCCGACCTGTGCAGGTGCGGGAGGCCCCTTCCGGAGAAGCTCGCGCGGGATCGCGCGCGCGACGCGCCCCGTGGGGACCTGCGTGATCGGCGGGGCCTTCCCGCCTGCGGCGACGAGCTCGCCCACGTGTTCGGCTTCTTGCTCGGCGCTCGAGCCTTCGTCCTCGATCTCGGTCGATGCGCCGCCGGCGTGGCGGCGCCGCTGGACGACGTGCGTCAGCTCGTGGGCGACGACGGCTGGATCCGGGGATGGCGAGGCGAACGCGATCTCCTCACCGCGCGCGGCACCGATCGCGCCCATTTCGCCCAGCGCGGATGAAGCTCCTACCGTGGCGCGCACCGATCCGAAGTCCGCGCCAAAGGCCTCCTCCATCCGCCTGCGGTACGGGATCTGGCCGCCGTTGACGACCGCGCGATCCATGGGGTCGGCATTGGCCGCGGCCTTGTTGCCCGTGCCCGCCGGCGAGGACGCCGGGGGATTGCCGCCGCCTGCGGCGTCGGAGGCCGGCGTGTTGGCCAGGGGCCTGCCAGCGCTCTCGCTCATACTCCTGAGCCGACTTTCGAGCGAACCGTCGTGTGGACCCGCTTGCACGGCGGCGCCGGGCCCCGGGCGGCTGCTCAGACGCCGCGCCTCCAGCTCGACCTGGGTTTCCTTGCCTGGTCCGGCCCCCATCTGGCCGCCGCGCCGGGCTACCCCCGCGGCAAGCTCATGAAACTGCGCCCGAGCGCGTCAGCTCGCCCATCAGAATGTTCTTGGTACGGCGATTCGCAGGCATCGGACCCAACGCCCGCCACGGATTGACGGGTCGGCTGCAAATTCGCTCTGACCCTGCATGCACACCTCAGCGCACCACCCGTGACAACGGCTACGGTCGATACCAGTCGTCGGGCTTGATGAAGCCGACCTGGCTCGGCCTTGGATCGCCTGACCTCGCCTCGCGGACCGAGGCAAGGATCGGATCGCGATCGAAGCGGGCTTGCATCATCGCCCGCAACATCTCCCGACCCTGCGCCCGCAAGAGCCGCTCGATCTCGTGTAGCGGCGCGTTCATCGCTTGCGATTCGCAGAACGGACTATCGTCGGCGAATCGATCCGATTTCGCCGTCGCAGAGGATCGGCACCCGATTGAGATCGCCGGCTCGGCATGAGACATCTCGTGCGTGCGTTTACTTACGGTTGTCGGTTTCACCTGCTGCGTCCTCGCTCCGCTGACGCGTCCGAGTCGGGCAGCGCCAGCGCTTGATACCAGCGGCTACAACACGATCACGACGGCGGGGCTGGCCGATCGGTGCCTCGATGCCCTTGGCGACAGTCCGGTGATGATCGAGTGCGACGACACGCCGGGCCAGCGCTGGAAGCTCACGCGGGCCTCGGGGCAGTATTACCAGCTCACGTCCGAGCGCAGCCCGCAGAAGTGCCTCGACATCCTGAACGACGCGAAGGCCAACAACCAGCCGATCCTCGCGCCATGCGCGAAGGCGTCGGGGCAGCTGTGGCAGCTCAGCAGCGTCGACGGCGGGCACTTCTCGCTCACCACGTCCTGGCGCGGCGACGGCAAGTGCCTCGACATCGTGAAGGACCGCAGGGACAACGCTCGGCTGCTGCTCGCCGACTGCGCGAACACCAAGCGGCAGCAGTGGAAGGTCGCCGCGGTCGCCAAGGGAGGCGGTGAGCCGTCCGTGGCGCCGAGCGCCGAGCGGCGAGCGGCCCAGCCGCCCGCGCGGGATCCGCACAGGAACGCTGTCGACCCTCGAAGCTCGTTCGAACCCCAATTCGTGATTGCAGGGTTCCAGACCTGCGACCTGTCCCTGCGGGACTTCGACACCGAATACTCGGAGGAGCGATCAACCACCGCGTTGGTCGCGTGCACGCGGACGAAGCAGAAGCATCTCCTGTGCAAGCTGATCGCGCACACCCAGTCCTGGCTCAAGCCGTCCCGGTATGTGTTCGATGCAACGATGACCAAGGATACCGCCAGCGCGCTCGCCTTCGCGGGTCCGAGCCCGGTCGGGTCGATCGATATCAGCGCCAATCCGAAGCTTCACACGAGCACCATGACGGTTCAAACGCTCGACGGTGCGTCGGTCACCTGCCCAGACGGAGCCTACGTGACGGCGGCCGAGATGAAACAGTTCATGAAAAAATGGGAGGCGACCCAGGAGGACGACTCCGCAAGCACGCCTTCGCGGTCCGACACGAGCGAGCGTGAACGCGACCGCGAACCTCGGCCTGCTCAGCCCGGCCCCAAGCTCAAGACCCTCGGGCAAAGCTGCGAATCGAGCTCCGAGTGCAAGTCCGGCAAGTGCAAGCCGGTCAACGCCAAGCGCTCGACCTGTAACTGACCGGCCCAAGGGCTCGGCGCGCGGCCGGATGTGCAGCAAAGACGCCGACTGCCAGTCTGGAAGCTGCAAGATGGAGAACGCACGCGGGGCGCGCAAATCCACCGCAGTTGCGATCGCGTCGACCGCGCTATGAGCGAGGCATGGACGTTCGCAAGAGGTCGTGGGCCGTGCTCTGGGTCGTCGTGCTGGGGCTTGGCTGCGGTCGACCGGCGGGCACGCGCGAGCGGGCGCATGACGTCGAGCGGCGGATCCTGGCGCCGTGCTGCAAGCGGCAGACGCTCGAGGACCACGAGTCGGAGCTCGCGCGCGCGTTGCGCGCCGAGATCGAGCGCCGGATCGACGGCGGCGAGCAGGCCGTGGCGATCGAGGAGGACCTGGTGCGGCGCTATGGCGAGGACGTTCGCGCGATGCCCGGCGGCCGGGATCCGCGGGCGTTGCTGGGGCTCGCCCTGGCGGGCGCGCTGGGCCTGGGTGGGCTCGCGGTGCTGTGGCTGGTGCGGCGCAAGCGAGCGCCGGCGGGCGCGCCCGCGCCGCGAGACCGCGATGCGGCCGACGACAATGCCGCCTACGAGGAGCGGCTCGACGACGAGCTGGTCGCCGTGGATTGAGCCACGAGACGCGCCCGATCAGCCGGCGGCGACGCGCTCGAGGGTGGCGAGGTCGAGCTTGTGCATCTTGAGCACGGCGGCCATCACGCGGTCGAACTTGGTCCGATCGGCCATCCAGAGATCCAGCTTCGCCGGGACGATCTGCCAGGACAGCCCGTACTTGTCCTTGAGCCAGCCGCACTGCTCGGCGGCCTTGTCGGCAGACAGCGCCGTCCAGTAGCGATCGATCTCGGCCTGCGACTCGCACTTGATCATGAACGACACGGCCTCGCTGAACTTGAAGTCCGGGCCGCCGTTCAGCGCCATGAACTCCTGGCCATTGAGCGTGAAGCTCACGGTCAGGACGCTGCCCTTCGGCCCCGGGCCGGCGTCGCCGTAGTACGTGATCGTCCCGACCTTCGATCCGGGCACGAGCGACGTATAGAACCGGGCAGCCTCCTCGGCTTGGCCGTCGAACCACAGGCACGGTGTGAAGGGCTTCATGACGTCGATTCGAGCATCATGTGTGCCCGGCGTACCGCCTGTGATCATACGGTGTCGCCGCGCGCCGGCCGCGCGCCGGCGCACGCTGCGCGGCGACGAGACATCGCCGCCCGCGCGCTCAGGACGGGACTTCGCGCGCCAGGACGGCCGGGTCGGGCGCGGGCTTCACGCGCGGCGTGGTCAGCGTGCGCAGCGCGACGTAGAACACCGGCGTCAGGACGAGGCCGAACACCGTCACGCCGATCATGCCGGAGAACACGGTGACGCCCATCGAGCGCCGGATCTCGGCGCCGGCGCCGTGTGACCGCATGAGCGGGATGACGCCGGCGATGAACGCGAGCGACGTCATCACGATCGGGCGCAGCCGGAGCAGCGACGCCTCGACCGCGGCCTGCACGATCGTCCGGCCGCGGGACTCGAGCTCGCGCGCGAACTCGACGATCAGGATCGCGTTCTTGGTCGCGAGCCCCATCAGCACGACCAGGCCGATCTGCACGAACACGTTGCGATCGCCGCCGGTGAGCCACACGCCGGTCAGCGCGGCGAGCAGGCACAGTGGCACGATCAGCAAGATCGCCAGCGGCAAGCTCCAGCTCTCGTACAGCGCCGCGAGCACGAGGAACACGAGCAGGATCGCGATCGGAAACACGACCAGGTTCGCGCCGCCCTCGGTGACCTGCTGGTAGCTCAGATCGGTCCACGCCAGGCCGAAGCCGGGGGGCAGCACCGCGGGCGCCATGCCCTCGATCCCGGCGATCGCCTCGGCCGACGACAGCTTGGTCGGATCGGCCTGGCCGACGAGGTCGGCGGCGGGGAAGCCGTTGTAGCGCACCACTGGATCGGGGCCGTAGGTCCGGCCGACGCTGACGAAGCTGCCGATCGGCACGAGCTGGCCGGCGGTGTTGCGGGTCTCGAGCCGTGGGATCTGCTCGACCTGATCGCGGTACACGCCGTCGGCCTGCGCGATGACCTGATAGGTCCGGCCGAACCGCGAGAAGTCGTTGACGTAGGTCGAGCCGAGGTAGATCTGCAAGGTCTCGAACAGATCGGTCAGCGCGACGCCTTGCGACTTGGCCTTGCTGCGATCGATCGCGAGGTCGAGCTGCGGCACGTTGGGCTGGTACGACGAGAACGGCGGGAAGAAGCCGGGCTTGCCGGCGATCGCGCCGGCGAGCGACTGCACGACGGTGGACAGCTCGCCGTCGCCGCGCCCGCCGCGATCCTGGACGTAGAGCGAGAACCCGGCGCCGGTGCCGAGCCCCAGGATCGGCGGCGGCATGATCGCGAACGCGAAGCCGTCCTGGATGCCGGCGAGCTTGCCGTTGAGCTCGCCGGCGATCTGCTCGGCGCTGCGGTCGCGATCCTCGGCGCGCGCCAGCGTGATGAACACGGTCGCGGTGTTCGGCGTGTTGGTGAAGTGGACGGCGTTGAGGCCGGGAAACGCGATCGCGTGGGCGACGCCGCGGGTCGACAACGCGCGCTTCGAGATCTCGCGGGCCACGGCCTCGGTGCGGTCGAGCGACGCGCCCTCGGGCAGCCGCGCGAGGCCGATCAGGTACATCTTGTCCTGGGTCGGCACGAAGCCGCCGGGCACGGCGCGGAACGCGAGCACGGCGAGGCCGATCGTCAGGGCGTAGACCGCGAAGGTCAGCCGTTTGTGGCGCACCGCGCCGCCGACCACGCCGCCGTAGCCGCGCGTCGCGAGCCGGAACGCGCGATCGAAGCGCCGGAACAGCCAGCCGAGCACGAAGTCGATCGCGCGGGTCAGGCGATCGGGCGGCGCGCCGTGCGGACGGAGCAGGCGGGCGGCGAGCGCGGGCGACAGGGTCAGCGAGTTGATCGCCGAGATCACGGTCGAGATCGCGATGGTCGCCGCGAACTGGCGGAAGAACTGACCGGTCAGGCCGGCCATGAAGGTCATCGGCACGAACACGGCGCACAGCACGAGCGCGACGGCCACGATCGGCCCCGACACCTCGCGCATCGCCTGGTGCGCGGCGGCGCGCGGCGCGAGCCCGGCCTCGATGCTGCGCTCGACGTTCTCGACCACGACGATCGCGTCGTCGACCACGATGCCGATCGCGAGCACCAGGCCGAACAGGGTCAGCGTGTTGATCGTGAAGCCGAGCACGAGCAGCACGCCGAACGTGCCGATGATCGAGACCGGCACGGCGAGCAGCGGGATGACCGAGGCGCGCCAGGTCTGGAGGAACAGGATCACGACGATCACGACGAGCAGCGCGGCCTCGAACAGGGTCTCGATCACCGAGCGGATCGACTCCTGGACGAACACCGTCGGGTCGTAGACCACGGTCCAGGTCAGGCCGGTCGGGAACTGGGTCGCGAGCTCGGCCATCTTGGCGCGGATCTGATCGGACAGCGCGATGACGTTGCTGCCGGGCGCCTGGAAGATGCCGATCGCGACGGCCTGCTGGTTGTCGAGCAGCGAGCGCAGCGAGTAGGTCGCGGCGCCGAGCTCGATGCGCGCGACGTCGCCCAGCCGGGTCAGCTCGCCGTCGGGGCCGGTCCGGATCACGATCGCGGCGAACTCGGCCTCGGTGACGAGCCGGCCGGGGGCGTTGATCGAGAGCAGGAAGTCGGTCGCGCTCGCGGTCGGCGGCGCGCCGAGCTGGCCGGCCGAGACCTGGACGTTCTGCTCGCGGATCGCGCGGACGACGTCGCTAGGCACGAGGCCGCGGGCGGCGAGCTTGCTCGGCGCGAGCCAGATCCGCATCGCGTAGTCGCCGGCCCCGAACACCTGCGCGTCGCCGATGCCGGGGATGCGCGCGAGCTCGTCGCGGACATGAAGTGTCGCGTAGTTGCGCAGGTACACCGAGTCGTAGCGGCCGTCGGGCGACAGCAAGTGCACGAGCAGCGTGAGGTTCGGCGACTGCTTCTGGGTCACCACGCCCTGACGGCGGACCTCCTCGGGCAAGCGCGGCAGCGCCTGGGCGACGCGGTTCTGGACCTGGACCTGCGCCGTGTTGGGATCGGTGCCGGGCTGGAACGTGACGGTCATCAACATCACGCCGTCGCTGCTCGCGACCGACTTCATGTACATCATGCGCTCGACGCCGTTGATCGCCTCCTCGAGGGGCGCGGCGACGGTCTCGGACAGGATCTTGGGGTTGGCGCCGGGATACACCGCGCGGACCTGCACGGTCGGCGGCACGACCTCGGGGTACTCGCTGATCGGCAACAGCGGGATCGCGACCAGGCCGGCGGTGAAGATGATGATCGACAGCACCGCCGCGAAGATCGGGCGGTCGACGAAGAAGCGCGCGAGGTTCACGTCGGACCGCCGGGTTGCGGAGCGGGGGCGGCCTCGACGGTGAGCTTGGCGCCGGGGAACACCTTCTGGATGCCGCGCACGATCACGCGATCGCCCGGCGCGAGGCCGGTGGTGATCACGCGCAGGCCGTCGACCACGGGGCCGAGCTGGACGTCCTTGCGGGTCGCGACGTCACCGGCGCCGACCGCGTAGACGAACTTGCGGTCCTGATCGGTCAGGATGGCCTTGTCGTCGACGAGCAGGGCGTGGATCTTGGCGCCGCCGCTGAGCCGGACGCGCGCGTAGAGTCCGGGCGCGAAGCGGTGGGTCGGGTTGGCGAGCACGGCGCGCAGCCGGATCGTGCCGGTCGCGGGATCGACGCGGTTGTCGACGAAGTCGATCTTGGCCTCGTGGGGATAGCCGGTCTCGTCGGCGAGGCCGATGAAGGCGGGCCGCGCGAGCGCGCCGGAGGCGTAGCGCAGGTAGGTCTGCTCGTCGCCGGTGAAGTACACGTGCACCGGATCGATCGAGCGCACGGTGGTGAGCACCGTCGGCGCCGGTCCGGCCGCGACGTAGTCGCCGCGCGAGACGGCCGCCTGGCCGGTGCGGCCGGCGATCGGCGCGCGGACCTGGGTGAACTCGACGTCGAGGCGGGCGAGCTCGACGGCGGCCGCGGCGGCCTGGACGTCGGCGTCGGCCTGCGCCGCGACCGAGGTGGCGGTGTCGCGCTCGACCTGGGCGATCGCCGACGCGGTCAGCAAGCGCTCGGCGCGCGCGGCGTCGGCGCGGGTGAACGCGGCGCGGGCGCGGGCGCGGGCGAGCTCGGCGGTCGCGCGGGCGAGCGTCGCCTGGTAAGGCCGGGCGTCGATCGTGAACAGCACCTCGCCGGCGGCGACGTCGCTGCCTTCGCGGTAGCGCACCGCGGTCACGTAGCCCGCGACGCGCGGGCGGATCTCGACGGTGTCGACCGCCTCGACGCGGCCGGTCAGCTCGTCCCATGGGTCGATGTCGCGCGCGGCGACCGGGGCGGCGACGACCGCCGAGGGTGGAGGCGGCGTCGCCGACGCAGCCTCGTGGGTGCACGCCGTGGCCGCGAGAGCGGCGCAGGCAGCGAGCCGTGCTAGAGTAACCGGAGGTATCCTCCACATCATGGCCTCCGGTATACGGAGGGAGCCTCCGTTTTGCAATCCCGAATCACCTCCCAGAACAGCCAGGTCGAACGTCCGCTGCGCGCCGATGCGCGCCGCAACTACGATCTGCTGGTCGCGGCGGCCGATGCGGCGTTCACCGAGCACGGCGCCGGGGCCTCGCTCGAGGACATCGCGCGGCGCGCGGGGGTGGGGATCGGGACGCTGTACCGACACTTCCCGACACGCGAGGCGCTGCTCGCCAAGGTGCTCGATGACAGCAACGCCGCGATGGCCGCGCGGGCGGCCGAGCTCGAGATGGTCTCGCCGCCGACCGCCGCGCTGGTCGCGTGGCTCGAGGCGATGATCGGTCACTCGACGACGTATTTCGGCCTGTCGAAGTCGTTCGCGGCGGGCATGGCGGACTCCTGCTCGGAGATGGGGACCTCGTGCCAGGCGCTGTCGGCGGCCGGCGCTCGGCTCCTGGCGCGCGCGCAGGCCGCGGGCGAGCTGCGCGACGACGTCGACATCTGTGATCTCGTGATGGCGGTGCACGCGGCGGCGTGGGCGGCGGAGCAGCTGTCTGACCCGACCGCGGCACAGCGGCTGATCACGATGCTGGTCGATGGCTTGCACGTCGAAGCGCCGCGTCGCGCGATCGCGCGCAAGCCGTCGCGGCGCACGCGGCGCACGCGGCGTTGAGGGCGGGCGCTCGTCGTCGGCGGACAACGCACGATGCGCGGTCCGTGCGCTGCGATGGACGTGATCAGATGGGGGGCGCGTCACCATGCGGGCGGCGGAGGCGTCGGAGGCAGCGGCGCGGGAGCCAGCGGGGTGGGAGCCAGCGGCTCGGGCGACGGCTCGGGCGGCGGCTCGACAAGGCCGGCCTCGACGCCACGCGGGCGCGGGGCCTGGGCGTGCAGCGCTTCGTCGCGCTCTGCGTCGCGCACGGCGACGTTGATGTCCTCGAGCAGGCCGCGCTTCTTGCCGGCGTCGATCGCCGGCTCGAACCGCATGCGGTCGAGCGCCGACGACGAGCGAGCGAACTCATCGTGCTCGTGGAGCTTCCTGCGCTGGATCGCCTGGAGCTCGCGCTGATCCTTGATGATGTACGGGGTCAGCATGACGAGGAGGTTGGTCCGGCTGCGCCGCTTGGTCCTGGTCTTGAACAGGTAGCCGAGCAGCGGGATATCGCCGAGCACCGGGACCTTGGTGATCTGCTCGATCTCCTTGTCCTGGGTCAGGCCGCCGAGCACGACGGACTGCTGGTCCTGCACGACCACGCGGGTCTCGAAGCTGCGCGTGCTCCAGCTCGGACCGAGCGGGCCATCGCCGGTCTGGTCGAGCGACTCGTGCTTGACCTCGAGCAGCACGCTGTTGTCGGTCGAGATGTGCGGCTTGATGTTGAGGATCAGCGGCAGCTCCTTGTGGTCGACCGGGTTGCTCAGGACGCCGGGCGGCAGCGCGCCGCCCGCGACGCTGTTGAGCACCGGGGCGGTGGGGGTGCCGGTCGGGTACGGGATCGTCGTCCCGATCTTGTACTTGGCCTCGACGTTGTCGACCGCGATGATGCTGGGCGCCTGCACGATGTTGGTGGTCGACTGATCCGCGATCGCGTGGAACAGCACGGCGAACGACGGGATGTTCTGGCCGCGCGTGATCGTCGAGTTGTCGAGCGCCTTGCCGACCAGCCCGCCGAGCAGGCCGGTCGCGCCGCCGAGCGCGTTGATGATGGAGATCGAGTTGACGTCGGAGGTCTCGACGCCGCCCAGCAGCAGCGCGCCGTGGTCGGTCGGCGCCGCGGCGTGCGACGAGGTGCCGACCTCGCTGTTGTTCGTGGCGCTGACCTCGAGGATCAGCGCCTCGATGTAGACCTGGCGGCGAGGCAGATCGAGCTGCTTGATCACGTCCTTGATGGCGAAGAAGTCGCGGCCGCTCGACACCACGATCAGCGCGTTGGTCGGCGGATCGGCGATCACGCGGACCTGGCCTTCGATCGCGGTGCCGAGCCCCTCGAGCGCCGGCGCGGCGGGCGCCGCGGGCGCGGTGGGCGCCGCGGGCAGCGTCGGGCCGGTGGTCGACTTGGCCGCGCGGCCATCGCCGATCGCGGCGGTCAGCGTCTTCGCGAGCTCCTCGGCGATCGCGCTGCCGAGCGGGTAGACGTGGATCGCGCTGCCGCCCTCGATCTCGAGCGCGACGTCGAGGCGGTCGACCAGCGCCCTGACACGCTGGTAGCCCGCGTCGCTCGCCGCGACGATCAGCGTGTTGGTGCGCTCGTCGACCACGATCTTCGACGGGGCCGCGGCGCCGCTGGTCTTGGCCGGCTCGGCCGGGCCGGTGCGCGGCGCGGCGCCCTGCAGGCTGAGGAGGCTGTTGAGCTTCTCCATCAGCTTGCCGGCGTCGGCGTGGTGCACGGGCAGCGTGTAGATCGCGTCGCTGCCGGCCGGCACGTCGACCAGCTTGGCGAACGACAGCATGTCGCGCACGTGGTCGGCGTAGTCGGTGATCAGCAGGATGCGGCCGATGACGACCACGTCGCCGGCCTCCGACTTCATCGCGGCGCAGGCCTGCTGCAGCGCCTCGACCGCGGCGTAGCTCGGCTGGTAGACGTAGCGCACGACGCGCTCGACGTTGTCGGGCGTGCCCTTCTTGATCAACCCGAGCGCCTCCTTGCGCGCGCTCTGCGCCTCGACGACCCGCATCACGTTGCCGTGCGGGATGACCGTGAGCCCGATGGTCGACAGCGCGGCGAGGAACACGCGATAGGCCTCGCTCGGGCTCAGCTTGTTGGGCACCGTGATCGAGACCTTGCGGCCGGTCGACACGATGCGCGGGTCGATGATGAAGTTCTTGCACGTGAAGCCCATCACCCACGCGACCAGATCCTTGACCTCGGTCTCGGCCTTGAACGTGATGATGACGTCGGCCGTGCGCTCCTTGCAGCGCAGCAGCGACTCTTCCTTGGGATCGGCCTCGGGCACCTCCGGCGGCTTGTGCTCGTCGGGCGCGGCCTTCGCCGCCGCGACCGCCCCCGGCTGCGCCGCGCTTCGCCGGACACTGCCAGGCCCCACTGCAAACACTGCAAACACCGCAAACACCACGACCGATCGCACCATGCGCGGTCGCCCTATCAAGCGCCGCGCCAGCTGCTAACCCGCGGTACTCCCATCCGCGCACGCGCCGCCGCGCGCCCTCGCGTGTCATCGCGTCACGCGGCCGCGACGCGCGTGACTACAACCGTCGCTCGCGTCAGTGACACAGCACGTTCTTGAGGCAGTCGTCGGAGATCCGGAGCGGTCCGCGCGGCGGGCGCGGCGGGCGCGGCGGGTCGTCGTGGCGCGGCGCGGGGCGCCACTCACGGGCGGGCGGCAGCGGCGCAGCGGGCGCGACGTGGATCGGCGTGGCGCACGGGGCCGGGGCGGCGGCGCTGGCGCGGACCTCACGGGTCAGATCGTCGAGCGCCGCGCGCGTATCGCGGGCCCGGCGCTCGGCGTCGATGCGGCCGGCGGTGGCGAGGTCGCGCGCGTGGCGCGCGTCGGCGGCGTCGCGGCCGCGGATCACGGCGAGGCCGCCCAGCGCGAGGGCGGCGCCGACGGCGAGCGCGGTCGTGGCGATCATCCAGCGCGGCCGCTCGCGCAGGGCGACCTCGCGCCGCAGCGCGACCTCTTCGACCAGCCGCCGGTGATCGAGCTCGATCTGCTGGCGCGCGAGCTCGGCAGCGTGGGCGGCTTCGCGCTCGCGCTGCGCGAGCTGCGCGCGGGCTTCGGCCGCGCGCTCGACGACGATCTCGGCCTCGCGCTTCGCGCGCAGCTCGGCGTCGCGGGCCTCGCGCGCGGCTTGCTCGGCCGCCTCGCGGGCGCGGCGCTTGGCCAGGATGGCGGCTTCGCGGGCGGCGTGCTCGTCGACGACCCGCTGATCTTCGATCGCGCGGAGCTCGCGCAGAGACGTGAGCAGTGATTCTTCCGATCGTGGCCCGGCCATGCAACGTCGACACGACGGCCCGCGCCGGGTTGCGCCGCGCCGGCTGCAGCGTCGTGCGGCGGCGAAGCGCAGGACGCGCCGGTCAGAATTTGTATTCGGTGCGCACGTAGTAGAACGCACCATCGGTGCCGTACGGCCCGCCGGCGGGCACCGACGCGGGGCTGTAGAGGAAGCTGTCGCCATAGCGATTGTCTTCGCGCTTCTGCTCGTCGGGGAAGTTGTTGAGCACGTTGGTGGCGCCCACGCTCCACCACAGCCGGCCGACGCGATACCCCACGTCGACGTCCAGGGTGAGCTCGGCGCCGTACGACTCGTCGAGGAACGTGCCCGGCTCCTCGGGATTCTCGGTGTCGCTGTGGTACTCGGTCGGGCCGAACACGTTGGCACGCCCGCCGAAGGACCACGTATTGGAGTCCCAGCGCAGCCCGAGCGTCGCCTTCTGGCGCGGCAGCAGATCCTCGAGTCGGTTCTTGCCGTAGCGCCCGAGGAACAGCTCGGCGACCCGCGCCTCGCCGCCGTCGACCTCGCTGAATCGCGCCTGCATGCTGGCGGGCACGTTGACCGCGTCGAGGCGGGTCCTCGTGAAGTTGGCCGCGGCGGTGGCCTTGATCGTCCCGGTGGACAGTCGAAGGCTGTAGTCGAGGACGACGTCGAGGCCGTGCGTCGTCGTGTCCACCGCGTTGACGAAGAACTGCGCCGCCGCGACGCCCGGGAACTCGGCGAGGAGCTCGGTGATCGGCGTGCCCAGGGTCGGATCCTCGTTGCCAAAGACGCCGGACAGCACGACTCGGTCCTTCATCGTCACGCGGTAGTAGTCCGCGCTCACCGAGAGATTGCCCAGCAGGCGCGCGGTCGCGCCACCACTGAAGTTGCGCGAGGTCTCCTCCTTGAGCCGCGGCACGCCGAACGCCTCGGTGACGGCGCTCCGGTTGGGGCTGATCAGGATGTTGGTCGGCGTCGGCTCGCCGGTCACCGGGTCGTTGACGAACTGCGTCGCGATCGTGCTGTACCAGATCTGCTGCAGGCCCGGCGCGCGGAAGCCGGTCGAGACCGAGCCGCGCAACGCGACCTCGTTGTCCTCGGTCTTGACCAGCGCGAGCCGGCCGGCCGCCTTGCCGGTCAGCGTGCTGCCGAAGTCGCTGTAGTTCTCGAACCGCGCGCCGAGATCGATGTTGGTGCGCGCGGTCGGCTGGATCTCGACGCCGGCGTAGACCGCCTCGCTGGTCCGGCTGTTGTCCGACGCATCGGACGGCCGGAACCCGGGGAACACCTGCGCCCCTGGCGCCTTGGGCGCGCCCGTCGAGGTCAGCTCCGGGCCGAGCTCGTACGAGGCAGGCTCGCCGGCGTCGATGCGGTAGGTCTCGCGCCGCAGCTCCGCGCCCGCGACCACGTTGATCGACTTGAGGGCGCGCTGGTCGATGCGCCACACACCATCGAAGTTCAGGCTGGTCTGGCCGAAGTTCAGCTTGCCAGCGTCGAAGCTCCGCGGGCTCATCAGGCCGAGC